>Ga0079037_100002482_pt1 | contig 10184 bp, 7 predicted proteins | sample Mud3Dept4metaG_FD_71479 | JGI IMG/M metagenome (GOLD analysis project Ga0079037, IMG submission 71479) | Freshwater wetland microbial communities from Ohio, USA, analyzing the effect of biotic and abiotic controls - Mud 3 Core 4 Depth 4 metaG | ecosystem: Environmental > Aquatic > Freshwater >... | reverse complement strand
TGGCCTCCTTCTTGCCCAATGCCGATCCCGTCCGTCGCATCTCCATCATCCCGAGAGGAATCGCGGCTCTGGGATATACGCTCCAGCTCCCTACAGAGGACCGGTATCTCATGACCCGGACCGAGCTCCTTGACCGCCTGGCCGTCCTTCTGGGAGGCCGGGTTGCCGAGGAAATTGTCTTTAGTGAAATCTCCACCGGCGCCCATAATGACCTCCAGCGGACAACCGACATTGCGATGAGTATGGTCAAAGAGTACGGAATGAGTGAAAAACTGGGCTATGTCACCTTCGAAAAGGAGAAGAAGCCTCTCTTTTTACCCTCCTCCTTTTTCTCTTCGAAGGAATACAGCGAGGAGACGGCAAGGCAGATCGATGCGGAAGTGAAGAAGATTATCGATGAGACCTATCTAAGGGTGAAAGAGATCCTCATCTCCCACAAAGATAAGTTGGAAGAACTCGCCCGTCTTCTTCTCGAAAAGGAAGTGGTGGAGGAGGCCGATCTCAAAAAGATCATCCAATCTCCATCCCCGAACCCATGATCAGACACATTCTGAAACACCTCCGGACAAAGATCTTTACAGGAATCCTGGTCGTCTTGCCGCTGGGGATCACCTTCCTCGTTTTAAAATTCGTTTTCAACACCCTGGACAGCATTCTTGCCCCGTTGATGCCTGAGATCAACATCCGTCTTTTGAATCATAAATTTCTCCTCCCGGGATTAGGGATTGTCGGGTTCTTCTTCCTGCTCTACCTCTTCGGAGTGGTTGCCAGCAATGTCTTGGGTCATAAGCTCGTCGGCCTGGGAGACCGGCTCTTCACCACCATCCCTGTCGTGAAAAACATCTATACCTCCTCCAAGCAACTCACAGACGCTTTCTCGGCTACCCGGAAAGGAGCCTTCCGTCAGGCCGTGTTTGTGGAATTCCCAATGGAGGGGAATTTTGCCCTCGGGTTCATCACCAACGAGATGAAGGATCTCAATCAGCAAGAGAAGGCGGCTGTTTTCATCCCGACGGCCATGGTTCCGCCCATGGGGTTCCTTCTCTTCCTTCCCAAAGAGAAGATCCTCCCTTCCAATCTGACCATCGAAGAAGCAATCAAAGCCATCATGTCTGTGGGGATTGTCACCCCTTCGAATCTATCAGTTCCTCTCTCTCGTCCATTCTCTGAAGCGCCCCCGGACGAGAAGGCAATTGAAAATTCAAAGGGGATGAAGTATCTTAATTCAAAAAGTGAAGGAGGTTCTTGACCATGGAGGGAATCACTCTTCTCATCGCCGTCGTTGCCCTTGTCCTTTCCATCCTGTCCTATCAGCGCACGGGAGGAACGTCGGAGTTGAAGCGTCACTTCGAATCGGCTCCGTCTTCGGGAGATCTCAAAAAACAGGTGGAGGCTCTGAACGCGATCGTCGACTCCTTGAGAGAAAAAACGGCGGATGCCCTTGACCGCCTCGAAAAGACGGTCCGCAAAACCGAAAAAGGCGACTGATCCCGCAGACCCAAAAACAAGAGGGTGGCCATCTCAAAGGACAGAGATCAACTGTTCAATTTTGTGGTTAGTTGAGTATTTGCCTGCCTGCTGCAAGCAGGGTCTTTCAACTTTAATAATGGAAGGATTTCGTTATGGATAAACCTCTCCGTGTCCTTTTCGTCACCTCTGAGGCTGTTCCCTTTGCAAAAACAGGGGGTTTGGCCGATGTCTCGGGGGCTCTCCCCAAATCCCTTGAAGGCCTCGGATGTGAAGTCAAATTGGTCATGCCTTATTACCGGATGGTCCGAAAATCGGGACTTCCCATTCAACCGATAGAACAGCCCCTAGAGGTCACCTTGGGAAATGAAACCCTGCAGGCAGACATCTACCAGTGCGAACTAAACGGAAAGAATACCGTCTATTTCATCGGCCGCGAAGAATTCTTTGATCGGGAACACCTTTACGGAACTCCCAGGGGGGATTACTTTGACAACGCGGAGCGTTTCGTCTTTTTTTCCAAAGCCGCCCTGGCCTTCTGTCAATCCATGGACTTCTCTCCTGACATCATCCACCACCATGAATGGCAAACAGGACTCATCCCCGCCCTCCTCCGGTCGCTTCACTCAGAGGACGCTCTCTTTTCTCATTCGGCTGTGGTCTTTACCATCCACAACATTGCCTACCAGGGTCTATTTCGAAAGGAGAAGCTCTCCCTCACAGGGCTTCCCATGGAAATGTACAATCCGGAGGGAATCGAGTTCTGGGAAAAGATCAACTTCATGAAGGCAGGCATCGTCTATGCCGATGTCATTAACACCGTAAGCCAGAAATACAGCAAAGAGATCCAGACGGCGGAGTATGGTTATGGACTGGAAGGTATTTTAAGAAAGAGAAGCCGAGACCTCCATGGCATCCTGAACGGCGTCGACTATCAGGATTGGGATCCTTCTCATGATCCTCATCTCATCAGCCCCTATAGCCTCCAGGACCTCTCGGGAAAGAGGGCCTGTAAAAAAGACCTTCTGAAGGAACTGAGTCTTCCTTCATCTCTTGAGAATGTGCCCGTCCTTGGGGTGATCTCTCGTCTGGCGGATCAAAAAGGGTTCGACCTGCTGGCTGAGATCCTCGAAGATCTTTTCGACCTCGACATTGGGTTCGTCCTTCTGGGTACGGGAGAACAGAAATACCATGACCTCTTTACCCGGATCGGTCGGAAGTACCCGCGAAAGGCCGGGATTCGCATTGCCTACGATGACCGATTGGCACACAAAATCGAAGCCGGAGTCGACCTCTTTCTGATGCCTTCCAAATATGAACCCTGTGGCCTCAACCAGATCTACAGCCTGAGATACGGGACCATTCCTATTGTTCGAGCCACAGGAGGACTCGATGACACCATCGTTCACTATGACCCGTCGACCGGGAAGGGAAATGGCTTTAAGTTTATCCACTATGATGCCAAGGAGTTTCTTCGTCAGATCGAGACAGCCATCCATTACTACCATCAACCTGAGCACTGGAACCGACTTCTTCGAAACGCCATGACCGCGGACTTTTCCTGGGCGAGGTCGGCCGAGTCCTATGTTGAACTCTACCGGAAGGCATTAGAGAAGAGAGGAAAAACGAGATAAACCACAGATGAAACGATGAGAATCAGGAAGAAAACGTTTTCATCTTAAGTTGACCCGCCAGTTGTATTAAGCAGACTCGGCGGGAACACTTCCAAAGCCTTGTTATGCGGGTTTTATTGGAATCGAATGGGTTATGGTGGACTCCACCGAGAGTGAAGTCCAGCAAAGGTGGCGGAACGTAGTGCTTGACCTTCAAAAGGTTCCGCACCAAGCCTTTTTCAGCGTCCCCGCCGAGTCTGCTTCGGCGATATGTTTGCAACGCTAAGGTTGACTTTCTTTCATTTTGTGTTGCATGGAAGGGGGCCGGCATGGCAAAAATGAAATCTTCATTTTGGATCCGGGGCATCCTGCTTCTTCTCGTCCTTTTCCTCCCGGCCCTTCTTGACGCAAAACCCATTCTCTTCAAAAGTGACCACCCCAGACTCATCGAAGCCGGAGAACTGGCAGGGTCAACCGACCACCTTTCTCTCCGGATGATCGATATGCGAACGTCCCTTCTCGATTATCTTAAGGGCCATCTCCCGAATGCGGTCTATCTTTCCTTCGAAGTTCTCCGTGTTCCGAAAAGCGGCATTCCTGCCCAGGCCCCTGACCGAATCTACATCGAAAAGGTCTTGGGAGAATACTTGAGCGTCTCGAATGACATGGGGGTTGCTCTCTATTCCGAGAAGTCGAATCCCAATGCCACGTACCTCGCATGGACCCTCGATTACTTAGGCCATAAGAGGGTCGTTCTTCTCAATGGGGGTTGGGAAAAATGGTTGTCCGAAAAGCTTCCCACAACCCAGGAATATCCAGTTCTCGCACCTAAAAAGTTTTTCGGGAAAGCCCTGCGGGAAACGGTGGCCGAAAAAAAGTGGATCCGGGACCGTTTAAACAACCGAGGGGTGGTGATCATCGACGCCCGGTCTCCAAGACAGTATAGCGGTGAAGAAGGAGAAGAGATCCGGCGAGGCCATATCCCCGGGGCCAAAAATGTCTTTTGGGAAACGACGTTGGAGGGGGAGGAGGCAAGGGGTTGGAGAAAGAAAGAGGATCTCGAGAAACTCTTCGCGGAATCGGGGGTGACAAAAGACAAAGAGGTCGTTGTCTATTGCCGCACCGGAAGGGAAGCGAGTCACGTTTTTTTTACATTAAAACATGTCCTTGGATTTCCCAGGGTTCGTCTCTATCGGGGGGCCTGGGTGGAGTGGTCTGGCGATAAGACTCTGCCCGTAAAGACCGGGCTGGAACCTTAAACCGATACGAATCGCTTGACAAAGTGGGACGTTCTATGCCATTTTTAATCCAATTTTAACGCCTTTACCGAAACCTCAATCTCTCAGGGAGGAGTTCTCTTATGATTCGCAAGGTCTTGTTTCTGGGAATGATCTTGATCCTCTCCTCAGCATGCCTGCCCCATTTGAACCTTCATCCCGAAAAAAATCAGCCCGATCTTGCAACCGCCGTGGACGATCAGCCTTCCCTGTTCACCCCAACCGAACTGGAAACACTCCTCTCCTGTGACCCACCGCCTCTGCAGATGAAAGAGACCTCTCTCTCTGCAGAGGGGAGCCCTCTCACCCGACTCGAACTTCCCATCAGTGATGAATCTAATGATGATTTTAATCTGGAGGTTCTGGAGGTTCTTCCCGGAGGACGTCCAAGGAAGGGACCTGATTTTGATATCCCGATTGTGATTAATGAAAAGGTCGAACACTTCGTTCAATATTTTCAAACTACGGCTAAGAACCGATTTTCAAATTGGCTCGCCCGGTCGGAAAAGTACATCCCCTTCATGACAAATGTCTTGAGAGAAAAAGGACTACCTGAAGATCTTGTCTATCTCGCTCTCATTGAGAGCGGGTTCAATCCCTATGCTTATTCGAGAAGCAAGGCTTCAGGACCCTGGCAGTTTATTTATTTGACCGGCAAACGGTATGGCCTGAAATCCAACGGGTGGGTCGATGAGAGGAGGGATCCTGAAAAGTCGACGGTCGCCGCCGCCAAGTATCTCAAAGACCTCTATGATATGTTCGAATGCTGGTACCTTGCAGCCGCCGGTTACAATGCAGGGGAAACAAAGATTGCCAAGGCGATGAAACGTTACCGGACAGAAGACTTCTGGGAACTCACCAAGCATCGGTTCCTCAAACAGGAGACCAAGGACTATGTGCCTCAGATGATCGCGGCTGCCCTGATCGCAAAGGATCCAGAGGCCTACGGATTTACGGGAATCGAATATCAGGAGCCTCTCCGTTACGACAAGGTGAAGGTTCCTGCACAGACCGACCTCCAGCAGATTGCCAAGGCTGCCGAGGCATCCCTCGATGAAATCAAGGATCTAAACCCTGAGTTATTGAGAAGGGTCACCCCTCCGGACGATCCGGAGTATGAGATCAAGATCCCCTATGGGAGGAAGGAGCTTTTCCTCGAACGCTTTGAAGCCATCCAGCCCGTCGAGAGACTTCAGTTCAGGACGCATACGGTGAAAAAGGGGGAAACGGTCCAGCGTATTGCCAGCCGCTACCGGGTCGATGTCGATCTTCTGCTTGATACCAACCGACTCAAGAGAGGAAGCCGCCTCTCCTCCGGAACGAATCTCGTCATTCCCATTCCCAAGATGCAGGAAACGAAACCAACGGTGGCGGCAAAGAATAAACTGAATGGAGACGTTGTAAGGTCCGGCCCCCAGGCTATGCTCTATACGATCAAGAAGGGGGACTCCCTGTGGAGCATCTCATCGGAATTAGGGATCAACATCGGCGCACTCAGTCGCTGGAACAACCTCCACCCGGAAAAGAAATTGATGCCTGGCGATAAGCTCAAGATCCGATTCGGCTCTTCCGACGCCCCCGATGACCCTTCCAACGGAAAGAGAGGGAAGGAAATCATCTATGTGGTTAAACAGGGAGATTCCCTCTGGAGCATCGCAAAAAAACATAATCTTACCGTTTCAGACATCCGGGCTTGGAACAACCTCCACGGGAAAGAATCGATTCATCCAACAGACCGCCTGAAGCTATATGTGGAAGGAGTCAAAGCCTCAGCACTGAATTGATCGAGTTTCCCCTTACGAACCCCGGCGGCATGAAGGGATTGGAGGAGATTCTCATCTGTCCGGGTTGACAAGATTCCAAGCCGTTCTTTCCCTCCATCTCGTTAAAATTATTAGTCCATTCATGATCGTTGGCAGCCCATAATCCTTTCTTCTTGAGAACGGATCACATCGAAAATTTAGCTTGACAATAGATCTATTATTGTATACAGTATACACTCATGGTTGCCCTTGTCAATTTGAGTTTTATTTAATAATATGTCGTCGTTACAGATTTGGAAGGACCCCGGCAAATGTCCTGGGAGAAAATCTGAGCGGGAGGAACGAAATGGAACCGTCTGAGTTCGAGTTCGTCCGGCCGTATTCGCTGCAAGAGATTGGCTCCACCCCTGGACAACGATCAGCCGTCTTGGCCGAAAACACGGCTCTCATGGCTATCTTGCCTTACAGGCTCAGCAAACCCGCCGTTTATGCCCGAGAAAGCACTCTCCAGACACAGAGAGAAACAGAACAATAACCTGGAGGAACATATGAGGCTGCCGCCGTTTCAGTACCTTGAACCCACAAATGCGGAAGAAGCGCTGTCCATCATCAGTAGCCACAAAGAGACGGTAAAGATCATGGCAGGCGGGACGGATCTTGTAAACCGTATGAAATTGAGGCTCATTGAACCCGCCTTCGTGATGAATATCGGCAAGCTCCGGAACCTGGATGGCATAGATATAGGCGATACCGAAACCGTTATCGGCGCCAATACACGGCTGAGAGAAGTTGCCGGCGCACCGCTCGTCAAGAAAAGATTCAGGGCCATCGCGGAGGCGGCCTTCCAGGTGGCGTCATCCGCAATCACCAACATGGCAACGGTTGGCGGCAACATCCTGCAGAACACAAGATGCCTGTACTATGACCAGTCCGGGCTAGTGCTCAATGGACTCGAACGCTGCCACAAGAGGGGCGGAAACGTATGTCTCGCCGTCAAAGGCAGCGCACGCTGCTTCAGCGTCTATCAGGGTGATATGGCACCGGCGTTCATCGCTTTCGATGCACGGTGTGTCCTTGAAAAAAAGGGCTCAACACGGACGGTCTCCTTGCCAGAGCTTTTTACCGGCAACGGGGCTGCGCCCCTTGCCATTGGAGCCGATGAATTGCTTACGAAGATCATCATCCCTAACCCCGAGGGCCTCTACGGCTCCGCTTACCGGAAGTTGCGACTCAGGGGAAGCACGGACTATCCGCTGGCATCTGCAGCGGCATTCGTCTCGGTGGCGAAAGATAGGAAGGTCACCCTATGCCGTCTTGTCATTGGCGCCGCCGGGACTGCTCCGAAGGTGATTGACCGGGCGTCTCCTGACGCCGATCTTGAGGTTATTGCTCAGAAGGCATACGAACTTGCCGAAGGGGTCGATAATCTCCTCCTGCCCGGTGCGTACCGGAAGAAGATGGTAAGCGTCTTAGCGAGACGGGCAATCAAGGCGGCTATGGACGGGATCAAGGAGGGGGTGTGACATGAAAGAGATGAAGAAAACAGCCCTAACCCTGAATGTGAATCGCGAAACCTACGATGTGGTGTCCTATCCAAACCGGACACTCCTCGAAGTGCTCCGTGACGATCTCCACCTCACCGGAACGAAAGAGGGCTGTGGTGAAGGGGTATGCGGCTCCTGCACGGTGCTTGTGAACGGCATGCCTGTCCGCTCCTGCCTCACGCTTGCCGTCGCCGTACAAGGCAAAGAGATCACGACCATTGAAGGGCTCAGTGCAGGTGAAAAACTCCACCCTGTTCAGGAAGCCTTTGTCAACCACCACGCGATACAATGCGGGTTCTGCAGCCCCGGGATGATACTGACCTCTTACGCGCTCCTTGCGGAAAACCCGAGTCCCACCGAGAAGGAGATACGCCGCGCCATTTCCGGCAACGTATGCCGCTGCACGGGTTACGCGAAAATCGTCGAAGCGGTCAAGTCACTCGCTGAGAAGGGGAGGTAGGCCATGGAAAAGTTCTCCTATATCGGAAAAGATACGAAACGGATCGACGCGGCCTGTAAGGCAACGGGTGAAGCCCTCTTCGCGGCAGACCTGACACTCCCCCGCATGCTCGTAGGGAAGATATTGCATTCGCCCCATGCCCACGCGCGGATCGTGGCGATCGATCCCTCAAAGGCGGAGAGACTCCCCGGTGTCAAAGCCGTCGTCACCGCGAAGGATACCTGCGGCGACAAGTGGGGTGTTTTTAAATACACCCAGGATCAGCAGTTTCTTCCCACCGAGAAGGTCCGTTACGTGGGTGAAGAGGTCGCCGCGGTGGCCGCCGTCGACGAAGACACGGCGCTGGAAGCGCTCTCGCTCATCGACGTCGCGTACGAAGTGCTTCCAGCAGTCTATACCATCGAGGATGCTCTGGCGCCCGGCGCGCCCCAGCTCCACGATGTCTATCCCAATAACATCAATGTACACGTCGTCATTGACGTGGGAGATGTTGAAAAAGGCTTCACCGACTCCTATCTCGTCAGGGAAGATACCTTTACCGCCCCGGAGGATTCTTATTTCCAGGGGGAACCCTACGCGGTGGCAGCCCAGTTCGACCACGCGGGAAGCCTTGAAATATGGATGCCCAACGCCGGGCCCCATCTGAAGGCGAAACCCCTCTCGAATGTGCTCAAGATCCCTCTCAACAAGGTCAGGGTACGCAAGATCACCATCGGCGGCGCCTTCGGAGGCCGTTCTGAAATATCACCCGCCGACGTGATCTGTGCGTTCCTCGCAAAGAAGGCTCAGCGGCCCGTAAAGATCGTCTACACACGGGAAGAAAACACCGTTTGCACGCGACAGGCCCACTCGATGATCACCAGGATAAAGACCGGCGTCGACAAAGAGGGCAGAGTTGTAGCCCGTGACATTACCTGTCACATGGACGGCGGCGCCTACAGATCCACGGGCCCCATCGCGACCTCCGTCCCCTTCCTCTGCATGGAGCAGGCCTACCGGATGGAGAACGTCCGCTATAACGGCTACCGGATCCTCACGAACAAGCCCATCCGGGGTATGTTCCGCACCCACGGCAGGGCCTTTGCCTGCGGCGTTGACATCCAGCTCGATAGGATCGGCGAAGCGATGGGAATCGACCCGCTGATGATGCGGCTTCGCAACGCCCGGCAGACCGGAGACACCACGCCGACGAAGTCGTATGTGGCAAGCTGCGGCCTTACGGAAACGATTGAAAAGGCCGGCAAGGCGTCGCGGTGGACGGAGAAATTCGGGAAACTGCCGCCCTACCATGGCATTGGCATCGGCTGCAACTCCGTACAGACCGGTTTCCCCATGGGAATCAGGGGCGGCTCGCAGGCCTTTATTAAACTGAACGAAGACGGCGGCGTGACGGTGATTACCGGCATCGTCGACAATGGCCAGGGCAATGACCACATGATCGTCCAGATCGCCGCGGAAGAACTGGGACTGACCCCCGATGACGTGCAGCTCATCACTGCGGATACGGAAGTGACCCCCAGCGATCCCGGCTCGTACTCGATGTGCGAGACCTTCATCGGGGGAAACGCGGTGCGCCTTGCCGCGCAGGACGTGAAGAAAAAGCTTTTCAGGATCGCCGCCACTGAGTTCGGCGTCAGCGAGGAGGAACTGAGCGCGAGGAACCGGAAGATCTTTGTGACCAATAACCCTCAACAATCGATGAGCATCGCAAAGGGTGTCCGGATCGCGCTTTCACGCAACGAATCGATCAGCGGAGAAGGCTCCTACTGGCCCAACGTGGACGCGAAACGCGAATGGGTCAAGAACCCCTACGGCCAGCTCTCGGAGACTTTCTCTTTCGGCACCGTCATCTGCGAGGTGAAAATCGATCCCGAGACGGGCCAGGTGGAGGTATTGGAAGTCACGGCGTCACAGGACGTGGGCTATGCGCTCAACCCGAAGGTCATCGAGGGACAGTTTGAAGGCGGCATCGCCATGGGAGGTCAGGGTGGAATGCTGACGGAATACCTCCAGTGGTATCAGGGCAGGGTATTGACCCCTACCCAGCTCGGCTATCTCGT
>Ga0079037_100002480_pt1 | contig 10187 bp, 14 predicted proteins | sample Mud3Dept4metaG_FD_71479 | JGI IMG/M metagenome (GOLD analysis project Ga0079037, IMG submission 71479) | Freshwater wetland microbial communities from Ohio, USA, analyzing the effect of biotic and abiotic controls - Mud 3 Core 4 Depth 4 metaG | ecosystem: Environmental > Aquatic > Freshwater >... | reverse complement strand
GTTATTGCGTATATTTGACCAACCGAACCACTGACGGGTAAATCAGCAGCCGCGACAACGGGATAAACTGACCCGATTACAGTCAATGGGGTATTAAATCCCACTGACATTGTACCACCACTCCCAAAGGTTACGCCCATTCTATTTCCCCAAAGCAGAAACTGTAACGGTTGCGTCAGTGCCACTTATTGCCGACACGTAAGCAACGTAATATTGATACTGCGTATTGCAAATAAATGATTCAGCCACTATTGCAGTCCCGACTCCAACGCCTGTTCCTGTTAGCGCGCTAGACGTAAACAGCAGCGTTTTAGCAGCAATCGTCGGCGATGTTTCAACCGTTGCGTCATTGCTGCCGTAGATTGCAACAGTTGCCGATATTGTGCCGCTATCGCCAGTTATCCACGCCTGGAATGTTATAGGCGACGTTATCTCAAATGCGCTGCCGTATCCTGTAGCGGTGGCCGCATCCAACAATAATTCCGTCTCAGGTTCCTCCGGTTCGTCATTGACCGTGTCTGGGTTGTAGCTCTTGGTTAATTGCCGGCATAGTTCCTTGTAACCCTCTCCAGCCATATCAAACGGGACGGTTATCGATTGATAATGAGACGCCAAAATAGGAATAAACGCCATCAGAAACCCCTCGATAATCGTCAAGGGGATATAATTATCATTAGTCCATAGTGTCACGCCGTTAAATATGGATGATTCTAATCTCGACTTCGCTATGTCAATTTCCAGTTCTGTAGTGGTTTGGTCTTCAACATCTATCGTCTCGTTTGGCGCAAGAATTCTAAGTCTCGCCATCGCAAGACGCGCCAGTTGAGTTTTAGTAATGTAAGTTGCCATAATTTCTTAAATGGGCGAGGGTAAGCCCCCGCCCTTAAAAATAAACTAACGTCAATCCATAACGTAATCAATGCGGACAGAAATAACTCCAGCCGCAAAAGTTGCCGACGCAGTGATGTAGGTTATTGTAACCCACGTCGCGTTCGTGAAATGGGGGAAACCGGTGGAAAACATCACTCCGCCGAGAGGTCGAAACGTTCCAGTTTCCGGTTTTACGTTAGTTACGGCGGTAGTGGCCCACGTACCAAAGTTTCCAAAGCCATCCGTATCGACAGCTTCGACCCCATTAGCTTCCCATCCTAAGTCTGCGTCAAATTGCTCCGTGCCGGTGTCAATATCGCTACACCACAAATTTCCACCTACGACGGTACAGCCAGCAGGAAGTTGAAACAGCCGCAACGAATCTGACCCGCCCGTTGGATTAGCCGCGATAGAATACGAAACAAAGGCGCTTTTCGTATTTCCGCCAATACCATGACCAGACACCGGAACGCTCGCTACGCCTTTAGACGATGTAAAAACAGCCATTTTTAAGCCCCCACGCTCGTGAAAATAGTTAAAACGCCATGCTGAACCTTCTGAGCAGTGGCTGGGTTCAGGTAGGCCAATTTATCAACACCATAGCGTGTACGGATACCAACCCCAACCCGCTCGCCGTAGTCGGTATTCTCGGTGATCACCTTGGGTTTCTGTGCATAAGCCAGCCCGATAGCGCCAGCACCACAAAGGAACGTTGGAACCGTCAAGGTGCCACCGTTTCCGCCAGCCAAAGTTGGAAGCCCCTGCAACTCGTGACACAGCATCCCGTTCCACTCAAGATCTCCAGCCGTCCACAACGGGTTGTCCTTCCCACGAACTTCGGCCTGTTGTAGGGCATAACCACTACCCGACGCAATCAAGCTATCCCTAAAATGCTGGAACGCAATGGGGTGCATGAAAGCAACGTATGTCTCTTTGGAAGAGAATTTCTTATCCCCAACGACAGGAGAATAATGAGGATTCAAATCCTCTTTTTTAATCATCAGTTTGGCTATGTCCATAACGCTGAAAGTCATCTTGTCTGCAGACGTATCAACGTTTCCCATTCCCGTTAGGAAGGTTGCATTGTAATTCCCTTCGGCTGCGCCAAACAAAATCCGACCTGAATTATTGGCGCACCAGGAATTCATATTCGCCGTTGTCGCCGTTGCTCCCGTGACGCCGTATGTGTACACGGCGTGATTCACGATGCCTGTAGTAGACGGGTCTACCTTTAGAGATATTGACAACAGCGCCTGAATTATGTCATTCCGCAGCTTTGTCTTCGCCCAAATCAACGCTTGCTCTCGATACGCATCCATCTGATCGATCTGCGATAACTCCATCTGTTCCTCTACCAGCTTGTACCCCTTGCGGCGAACAGTGGTATAAATACGATGGGAGTCCTGGGTCCCCTCCTCTTCGTTACCTTCAAGCGGGGTCGATCCGGTTACCCCATCCGATCTTGACCCGTAAATATACGGAAAATCAATGGATTGGCCAGTGGCGACTTGCTGGCTCTTGACCTGAATTATATTGTTCAGACCCGCCCCCATATATTGAGAAAACGGACCCTCACGCATGTATTCAGAAAAAAACTGACTCTCCCATTTTTGGAGTTTCAGTATTTGAGTTGTTCTAGTTTCAGCCATAATTTACCTGAGCTAACGCCCGAATAATTCTTTAATAGAAGGATCATTCCCGCCAGTATGCAACCGGCTTGACGACCCCCCCACACTCCCAAGACTCTCAGGAATCTTTACCTGTTTTTGTAATGCTTCCTTTTTCCCTTCCATCTCAGCCAGCAATTCAGCCCGCAGCTTTTCTTTAAGCTTGTCTACATCCAGTTCGCCTTCCTCACTTTCCAATTTCATCCTCTTGGCTTGCTTGTATGCATACTTGGCAGGGTCCGGTGCCTTGTATAACGCTTGTATAAGCTCAGGATTCTTAGCCGCAGCGGGCTTAAAAACGCCGTCAATGAGTTCGTCATAATCGGCGTACTTGTCGCGTGCAACCTCCTCTGACAGCGCCAGAGTCCGGTTAAAAGTCTGCTGCTGGACTACCGATTCTAGAGCACCGAAAAGCCGATTTTGCCATTCATCGGGATTCAGCAGCAGGTCCACCGGAGCGGGTTGCTCTCGTGGTTGCTGTTGCTGTTGAGCCGCAATTTGCCGCATCAGAATATCAATCTGCTGTTGCTGTTGAGCTACCAGATTTTCATAGCCCTGCCTTTTCCCTCGTTCGCTTTCCAGTGCCTTAAGCGGTACGGTTTTCTCAGCCTCTACAACAGGTATAGACTCTTGAGAGTCTTGGGTGCCTTCTGTTTCAACTTCAGCAGCCGGCGTCACTATATCTTCGCCCGTTTCGTCAGCATTCAACAGATCATTAAAACCAGTCATACATCACCTTCCGCCCGTAACTCGGCGTCAGTTACTTCACCACTGTAGTGAAAAGTAAATTCAAAGACATTATTATCTTTAGCGCGTACTGACACGTGTCTACCATCGTTACGATAAAACAAGATATCAGGAAGTATCCCAGAAAATTCTTTAAATATTTCCGGAGGTACCGATAAATTTAATGTCTTTTCTACCATATCAATATCCATACATCACCTCATACGCCCGTGAAGTCCGGCGGCAACTGTCCCTGGAAAGGCGGGACGCCCTGTGTTTCGCCCATCATGCCCGGTTGCCCTGGCATACCTGGCGGCGGTAGATTCTGTTGCATCGCTGGCGGCAGTTGAACTGGGGGAGTCAACAGACCGTACGTCTGCGCCTGTAGCCCATGTATCTGCGCCTCGATAGTTTTCATCAGCGCTTCAGCGTCCGCTTTCCTAGCAGCAGCTAGACTTTGTTCAATTTCAGCAGCAATTTTCTTAGCCATCAATTCTGCTTGCTGCATATTCTGTTGAGCATTCTGTTGTTTGCTCTCTTCAATCTTTTTAAGTATCTTTTCCTTATCACGTAGCCCGCTGGCTTCAATCAATGCCTCGACAGGTATTGCTTGCGGACCCGCTAACTTAGCCATTTCTACCAAATCGGCGAATTGCTCTTGCTGCATTATTGCCGAATGCTGGACCTGTTCAATTACAATGTCCATATCCAGATAGCTAATTTGATTTTCTACTTTCGCCACCTGATTAAGCATTGGCCCATATTGCATCTGCACTTGTGGCGGAATCTGCCCACCATTCTGCTGCGCAATCAACTGTCCATAAGTGATAGGAACATTCAGCCCGATGAATGACGGTTTGTTCCTATCGTCTGTGATTCGTATCCACTTTTCAGCCTGCCAGAACTGCTTAATACGCGCCCAGACCGCCCTATAGACCCGTAACTTTACATCGTTATGGCAATCCCCAAACGGGGACAGTTCGTGCATTCCGCCCTCTTGAGACGCAATTATAGCCCTGCCCGATGGTGCCCGTGCATCCTTCCCAAGCATGGACGCATTAGGCCCCATCATTTCAATCTCGCTTCTCGCAAACTGGAGCGCCTCAAGATTATTACGACTCAAATCGCTGGTAGGCAAAACTTCAAACCGCATTCCTGGAGTGATTTGCACATGTCCCCCAGGCTTTTGCAGTTCCCTTTTCGTTTCGTTTACGTCTTGAACTGCGCCAAGCTCGCCAACGGTTTGCCGGTACTTGCTAAAATCTATGTCATTGCTTGAGCGTACGTTAATCTCATCCTGAAGGTCAATCATTTCCCGCACAACACCGTAGCGCTCGTTGTCCTCATTTACCATCGCGCAACCGGCGATAATAGGGCATTCCGGCTTGCCGTACTCATCGACATAAAATGAGGGTTCAGGACCCGCAATGAATCCCGATTCTGTAAAAATAGCCTGTTGCCATACACCGTCATCCTTCCAATATAATTGAATTAACCAAACCCTGTCGCGGCCCGTGATTGTATTCACCCTCCACATTGGCCTATCTTCATACGTCTCGCTATCGGGGCTTTCATTTACCCCAGACTTTAATATATCTTCCTTGTCGGGCCATTTTCCAATGGCTACATCTAAATCCATCCATACCTGCACGCCCAAATAACGCGAATCAGAAAAATCCTTTTCCCTAGAATACGGGTCGTAAATAAACTTATCCCAAGGGATATTCCTTACTTCAGGATCAATCGTGCCGTCGTTACATTGCTTTGCGCCTACCTCTAGTATTTCTATTCCTTCGATAAGCAGGTTTTCGTGTGCATCGCTGAATTTCTTATCGATGCGCGTTAAGTCAGCAACATAACGCAAACCCTCCGTGATAACTTCCGCCGCTTTTTCATGAGCCGGCGTACGAGGAAGCGCTTTTGCCGAGGTTCGATTAGACGACTCAATCCCTTTTAAGAAACGTATTTTCCTTGCAATTCTGTTTACGCAAATTACGGCGCGGCCTAAGTCAAGTCGCTCTTGGGCGTCAGTATCTGACCACTGTCTCCCATCATAGTAATCCCTATCCCGCCTAGCCCTTTCGTTCGCCCCGTCGAAATAATCCTCTGAGTCTGCAACCCACTGAACCAGTGTGTCTAATAGCTCGCTGTTATCCTCTTCGGCATCCTGAATATCATCCTGTTCCATATCATCATCAGGAATATCTTGCAGCGGCTGGCGAAAAGCAACAACAGCCATCAGACTTTCCACCCGCCAGCAGCATGTCTAGCCGGCTTGACTGGCTCATCCATCACCGGACGCCACGACAACGCCAGTACATGTAACGCCGTTGAACTGTGAGAAGTCCAGTCATGCACAGGTTTTCCAGATAGCGTCTTGTTCCGATCGTCATACTTGTAGTGATACTGCCGCACTCGCCGCCGCCCTTCAAGGGTGCGCTCGGCATCGAAGTAAAAACGAGGGAAACTGGCGCGAGTAGCTTGGATGCTGGCGTCAAGGTTAGAGTCGTTGGGGACTTCGCATATTTGGACGCCTGGGAGGATAGCGGCTAGCTGGCGCTCGACCGACAAGCCGGAAGCGGATAGCGTTTTCTGTCTAGCGTCAGGGGGAAGGTAATGATGGGCGTAACGATAACGGATGCGATGCATGTGCTTTGCGTCCATGATGCCGGGAACAATCTGGATGTTCCCCGTTGTGGTCTGTTCGCAGCGCCGGCCAAGGACAACCCCCGCATAGTGCGCAAGGTCCTGCTGTGAGTTTTCGTACCAGTCGATAATCCGTACCCCGTCCATACCTACCTGATACCACCAGATCGCTGTCGCGTCAGAATGCCCCAGATCCCACGCAGTATACACCGGAAGTGCTGAATCCCATAAATCCGATCTAACCCTTCCCTCTTGCTCACATTTTTCCATTTCAGCCGCGTAGACTGCGCCAAGCACGGGGGCAGAGAACGAGCAGTAATACTCTTGCTGGAACATCGCCGTACCAAGCGCCGCGCCGTGCACGCCGGTTAAATCCTTCAGCGCCTGGTCGAGTTGAGCTTGGGTGAAAACGCCCGTATCATCCGCCGTAAGCCGTTCACAGAACCACTTCGGATCTGCAGACGCGGATTCGTAGAGTGATAGCCCGTGATTTTCGCCACGCGGTGTAAACGGAAACAGCGCCCACCCGCCGTTTTCCTCTAAGATGGGTGACAGGTACGCCCAGGATGACGGATTCGCCACCGACCACTCCGACCAGACAATTCCCACTGGGGACGCCCCGACGAGGCTGTTGTAGTTGTCGCTGCCGACGCATTGCCAACTAGACCCGCTTGCCAAACCTAAAATCATTTCTTGGTTACGCGGACGCCCGGACCTAACCTCACTTGGGAAAACCTCATCAATCCGCCGATAACCCGTTGTTGGGTTAATCGCTTCCCAGATTGCCTTCCTACACTGGTCAGCCTCTGGAAGCATGTGCCAGTAGTTTCCAGCCCGCTCGAATGCTGCACAACTGGCCGAGTACATACAAACCGCATCCTTTCCAGCCCGCCGATGCCATACCAGTACAACGCGATTCACGCCGTCACGTAGCGCCTCCCACGCCCGCCGTTGGTAATGGCGCGGCTTCCAATTATGCGGCAATGAGATCGAATCTTCCATTGTTACCCCGTTAAATCCAGCCGTCCCTGCGCCAATTCCTGCTCCAGGCGACAGCGAGCGATTTCGCAATAATACGGGTCAATTTCGATTCCGATGAAACAGCAATCCTCTAGAATCGCCGCCTTGCCGGTGGAACCGCTGCCCATGAAGGGGTCCAGGACGATACCCTTTGGCGGCGTGACCAGGCGGCACAAGTAGCGCATGAGGGCGGTTGGCTTGACGGTGGGGTGGTGGTTGCGGCGTTGCGTGTCTCTGCTGTTTCCGCTTCCGGTTTTGATGTCGTAGTTGTCGTCTTCCATCGTTCCGCAGGCCACGGAAGGCATCCCCTCACACCCCTCATCCCGATCCGCCTTGCTCGCCTTCGCGGTGTAGAAGAAGCGAGCGGCGGAGCCGGTATCGGTATAACCTGTTGTCCGCGCGCTGCTGACTATCTGTCCAAACTGACTCCTACGTTCGCTTCCGGGATTCAGCATCGAACTACTTGGTACTGTCACCGGAAACCCCGCCACCACCTCCTCGCTGCCATCGTGGATCAGGTTCGCGGGCCAGCGGCCGGAGGTGTGCGGCTCAAACACCCGCTGATCTCGCTGGTCTGCGCCATAGACCTCCCCGGCCCTTGCAGACTGGCCTTGCACGGTGACAGGCGCCATGCCCTCCACCCTGCACCCATCCACGTTTATCCCGCCCGTGCCATGCGTCAGCACGTTCTCGGCGACGGTGCCGATGAGCGGCTTGCGCGCCACGATGATCGGCTCCCAGGCGGGCTTAAGCGCCGTGCCCCATCCTTGCCACTGCTGGGCTTCGGGGGTGGCGGGGGCAGTGATGTTTCTTGTGTCTCTGCTTGCTTCTTGTGTCACGCCCTGCCCGAATGGTTGGGATTGGCGATGTGCGGCGTGCAAGCCAATCCCAACCACTTCCCGCTCCATCCCTGCCGCCTTATCAATCGCCTTGCTCACGTCCAGCGACTTCGGAAACCCCGATCCATAGAGCCACATCACGCAGTCCCGAATCTGCCAGCCAGCGTCTTCAATCGCACAGGTCAACCGGTGGAAGGTGCGCGTCCCGCCGAACGCCAACAGATATGCTCCAGGCTTCGCCACCCGCAACACCTCGCGCCAGTAGTGTTCGCCGGGTACGCCATGATCCCAATCCTTCCCCATGAAGCCTAAACCATAAGGCGGATCACAAACGACACTATCCACACTGTCCGCTTCGAGTGTTGGCAATACCTCCAGGCAATCGCCTTGGATGATCTGGATACAGGGCACAAGGTTATTGCGCGCCATCATCCCGCACGACATCAAGCACGCCGTCCCTATTCACGAGAATAACCTTGATCTGACCCGCTTCATTATCGGTAGTCTGAACGGGCTTGCCAATTCCACGATCTAATAGACTATTAGAAGCCTGAATTGAATATCTATCCTCTCCATTCTCCATTATTTCAATTAATTTTGCTATGGCACGCGGACATGCTTGCAATGCCAACTCCCTTACTTTTTTAACCATCGGGTCTTTAGGACGACCTCCTGGATTACCGCTCTTGCCTTTCTCGAACATAATTAAATTGTTACCTTTTTGTTCTCAACAATTCACTTTTTACGCGCCTTTTTAGCACGCCGTGCAACGTCAAGCGCGATTGCCACCGCTTGCTTTTGCGGCTTGCCGGCTTTCATCTCAGCGCGTATGTTCGCTGAGACAGTTTTCTTAGAAGAACCTTTTTTTAACATGACAACCTTACTCACCAAGTTCGATTCGATACAGAAGCAAGTTAGCGCTTAAAAGCTTTATATCCTTTTGAAAAAAGAACAACATTTTTTCGTGATTACTTAATTTATCAAACTCTTCTGACATTAAAAATTCTCCAAGCTTATCTAATTCTTCTTGCAACGCCTCATATTTCCGCCAAAGCATATCCTGCCACGACTCCGCTGGCAACGCTTCATTCATCGGTACGGTTTTCTTAGAAAAACCTTTTTTCAATGGCATATCACATTACCGTCTGTTCTGCGGGGCGGATGGGTGTAAAGTTTCAATTCGCTGCTCGATCTTCTCAAGCCTTTTTTCAATTCTGTCCCCATCATCCCGTGTAAATCTAGGACCTCGTGACATGAAATCCTCAATTTTACCAAACCTATCCTGCAACCCCATAACGAGGATTTCTGTTCGTTGCGCCGTCGCGCTCCCCTTCGACTGTATGTCAGCTAGTGTAGAGAGGATGGTAGTTTGAGCGCCCTTCAGCTCAGCATTTTTTAGCTCTAGCTGCGAGACATCAGAACGTAGCGACCACAGGATACCGCCGAACGCGGTCAAGGCCGATACAACAACCGCAACGGCGATCTTGTCCAGCCGTAATTCTCTGGCTTGATCGCTATGACCGTGTTCGTTATCAGCCTCTCGCATTTCATGATCTAACCGGTTCAAAAACATGGTTGATACCTCCTTGTAGCATTATGTCACAATCTGTAACAATTTCCTGTGACTTATTCACGCTGATTTTGTGACTTATTCACACTCTCGAACGCCTTCTGCGCAACTTTCCCCGTATACGCGGTGCAAATCAGTGTCATCGATAGAGACGCGCCAACCCAACTATCCATCCACGTTGACGCGAAAGCCAGCAGTACTCCAGACACCACGCAGATCATCCCATAGAGCCGAACGGCGGAGGGCCTACCCCGGTCATCGCTGAGATACCCTATACGCAGATCAGTCTGATTCGTCATCTAACTCCTCCTCTACATCCCCAGCGGACCGATCTCCCCCATGCGGTTGCATGAGCATGTCCAGGTTCAGCAGTTCGACAATGTCCCCGACCGCCACCAGACTGACAGCCTCCTCGGCGGTGGCCGCGTTCAACTCTGTCTCGGCGGTGGCCGCGTTCAACTCTGTCGTGATGCTGTACCTGCTCATTATGCTCTCGCCGATTTTTGCACGTGCGAGCAGCATACCTTGAAAACGCCGTAAAAACAATCAGATCATGGATTACAACAACAATAGTAGTGTTATAAAACTTGATCTATGTCAAACTTTTCTTCACTTTTATTCACTTTGCCTGTTGACAAGGCACTTCAGCTGTGAAATAATGACGCACATGGAATCAAGGAACGGGAAGGGAAACCCAAGACACGGAGGTTAGGCGGCCCGATGTAACTCGCCCAAGTCGGACCGACCGCCTACCGAGAAGGATTGCTAGAGCGCACACATATATAATGAGTACGCTCCACCAACCCAACCCAACCGGAGCATGGCGATGATCTGCAAAGCGATTTTTCT
>Ga0079037_100002479_pt1 | contig 10188 bp, 6 predicted proteins | sample Mud3Dept4metaG_FD_71479 | JGI IMG/M metagenome (GOLD analysis project Ga0079037, IMG submission 71479) | Freshwater wetland microbial communities from Ohio, USA, analyzing the effect of biotic and abiotic controls - Mud 3 Core 4 Depth 4 metaG | ecosystem: Environmental > Aquatic > Freshwater >... | reverse complement strand
GCCATGTTCCGCAAGGTGGACGTGCCGGTGCTCGGGCTGATCGAGAACATGGCGAGCTTCGTCTGCCCGAACTGCGGCCACGAGACGGCGATCTTCCGCGCCGGTGGCGGCGAGCGCACGGCGCGCGAGCTGGGCGTCGCATTCCTGGGCTCGATCCCCCTCGACCCGGCGATCGCCGAGGGCGGCGACGCCGGCAACCCGATCGTGGTGGCCCAGCCCAAGGGCCCCCACGCGCAGGCCTTCGAGCGCCTGGCCGAGGCGGTCGGCCTCACCCTCGACCGCCTCGCCGCCAAGAAACCGGTGTCAGACCCCTGACACGGATTGTCAGGGGTCTGACACCGGTTTCTACCGGGTTCTCACCGAGTTCTCAGGGTTGGGCGGCGGACCAGCGGGAGGTGCTTCCGGTCTCGAAGCCGTCGCGGAAGAGCAGGTCGGGCGCGTTGAAGTAGGCGCGCAGGGGCGGGTTGCCGATCCAGTCGGCGGCCCAGACGTCGGGCAGGCCGTTGCCGTCGAGGTCGCCCACCGCCGCGTTGTGCCCGCCGCCGCCCGAGGCGACCGGGTGCGCGGTGAAGGCCGGCGTCGCGCCGGTGTTGCGGAAGACCGTGATGTAGCCCGCGGCGAGCTCGAGCCCGAGCAGCAGGTCGGGCCGGTCGTCGCCGTCGAAGTCGGCGACGCGCAGGTGGTGGCTGCCCGCCGAGGGATCGATCACGGTGCGGGTCCAGTCGGCCTGGGTCGGGCTCGCCGGGTTCTTGAACCAGGCGAGCGCGCCTTCGACGTGCTGGGGACAGGTCACGAGGTCGATCCGCCCGTCGCGGTCGACGTCCACCGCGGCCGCCGCCGGGCCGTCGCCGGGGTCGGAGGCGGTGATCGGGTGGAAGACCCAGTTCGCGGCCACGCGGCGGCCGCTGGGCGGGCTCTCGATCCAGCCGCCCTGGACGAAGAGGTCGCGGTCCGCGTCGCCGTCGAGGTCTGCGATCGCCGGGCTGCCGTCCGTGGCGTGCTGGTCGAAGTCGACCGTGGTCCAGCTGACGCCGGCGTCCTGGAAGTGGATCTTGAAGGCGCCGTTGCCGAGCGTCACGACCTCCAGTCCGGCCACGCCGTCGAGCGAGCCGACCTCGATGTCGTGCGCCCAGCTGCCGTGAGTTCCGATCAGGTGCTGCTCCCAGTTGGTGCCGATCGTCGGATCGGCGGTGCCGCCGGGCGGCGGACCGATGCTCGGGTTCTCGTACCAGCGCACGTTGTTCGTGCCGTTGCCGTCGGAGACCACGAGGTCGATGTCGCCGTCGGCGTCGAGGTCGGCGGCCTCCATGTCGGTGGTGAACTCCTGGATCGAGTTGCGGATCAGGTACGGCCCGGAGAAGGTGCGCGCGGCGCCGTTGGAGCGGTACCAGGAGAGCGCTGCGCCGGCGATCACGCCGTCGGCGTCGCCGTCGCCGTCGAGGTCGGCGGTCGCCTTGTCGTCGCCGGAGGCGCCGGCATCGACCAGCAGCTCCTGAAACGTGAGCGGCTGGGCTTCGAGCGCCGGGGCGGCCAACATCGAAAGGCAGAGGCTCCATAGAAGGGAGTGGAGGCCTCCGTCTCGTTCGTGGCGAGGCACGGCCGGGCTCGCGGGAGTCGCGTCGTCCTGGATCATGGTCACGCATTCTGCGCCGACCTCGCCGCGGCCGCCTCGAAGGCCTCCACACCCCTTCTATGGAGGCCTCTCGCCGCGGCGGCCGGCAGCGGCGCGAACTCGCCCCGTGCCGGGGGAGGGGGCCGTGGGCGAAGCGCTGGTGCCGAGCTCGGCGCGGGGCGGCGCTCGGGGGCGCTATCCTCGGTGCATGGCGGTCGCGATCGTCGCCGACGCGCATCTCGGGGGTCCGGGCGGGCCGGCGGAGCCGCTCGTCGAGCAGCTGCGCGCCCTGCCCGGGCAGGGGGTCCGCAGGCTCGTCCTGCTCGGCGACCTCTGCCAGGTCTGGGTCGGCTACCCGCAGTACGAGACGCCCGAGGTGCGCGCCGTGCTCGCGGCGGTGGCCGAGCTGCGCGCGTCCGGCCTGCGCGTCGACTACGTCGAGGGCAATCGGGACTTCTTCCTCGCCGAGGGCGTCTACCGGTCCCGCTTCGACTCGATCGGCGCCGAGGTCGCCTTCGAGGCTGCCGGGGTGCGGTATCTCGCGGTCCACGGCGACGGCCTGAACGACCGCGACCGGCAGTACCTCGCCTGGCGCTGGCTGTCGAAGAGCGCGGCCGTGCGCGGCGTCGTCCGCCACCTGCCGAAGCGGATCGTGGCGCCCCTGGTCCACGGCACCGAGCGCCGGCTCTCCGGGACGAACTTCAAGCACAAGGCGGTCGTGCCCGAGGCGGCGATCCGGCGGTACGCCGAGGGGCGCCTCGCGCAGGGCCACGACGTCCTGTTGCTCGGCCACTTCCACGAGCCGTTCTCCTGGCGCGTGGCGGGCGGCGAGGTGCGGCTGCTCGACGCCTGGTTCCGCTCCCGCCGCATCGAGCGGCTCGGGTAGGATCGCGCCACCTTGCCTCGCCGCGTCACGATGATGGGCAGCGGCACCTCGACCGGGGTGCCGGTGATCGGCTGCGGCTGCGCGGTCTGCCACTCGGACGACCCGCGCAACCGGCGCCTGCGGCCGGGGGTGCGCCTCGAGCTGGCCGGCGGCACCGCGGTGATCGACACCTCGCCCGATTTCCGCGAGCAGGCGATCCGCTTCGGGCTCGAGCGCGTCGACGCCGTCCTCTACACCCACGCCCACGCCGACCACGTGTTCGGGCTCGACGACCTGCGCGTCTTCAATTTCCGACAGCGCGCCGCCATCCCCTGCTACGGCTCGGCGGACACCATCGCGCGCCTGCGCCAGATCTTCGCCTACGTCTTCGAGGACGGCCCCGAGGGGGGCGGCAGACCCCGGCTCGACCTGGTGGCGGTGCGCGGCGAGTTCGGGCTGCTCGGCGAGCGCGTCGTGCCGGTGCCGGTCCGCCACGGCGAGATGGAGGTCTTCGGCTACCGGGTGGGCGGCTTCGCGCTGGTCACCGACGTCAGCGGCGTGCCGGAGGAGAGCTGGCGCGCGCTCGCGGGCACCGAGGTGCTGATCCTCTCGGCGCTGCGTTACCGCGCCCACCCGACCCACTTCAACTTCGAACAGGCGATCGAGGCCGCGCGCCGGATCGGCGCGCGGCGGACGATCTTCACCCACATCGCCCACGAGGTGGACCACGCCGATCCGCGCGTGGCGCTGCCGCCGGGCATCGAGATCGGCTATGACGGGCTCGTGGTGGAGTTCGGCTGAGCGCGTCGAGGTGCCCGCCGGGCGCGTCGCCCGGGGCGCGGCGCGCCTGCCGCCGTCGAAGAGTCTGACCCACCGCGCCTACGCGCTGGCGCTGCTCTCGTCGCGCCCGGTCACGGTCGAAGGACCGCTCCACTCGGAGGACACGCGGCTCTTCGTCGAAGCGCTCGAAAGGCTCGGTTATGGGGTCGAGGCCGGCGCCGCCGCGGTGACCGTCCGGCCGCCGAATCGCCCGCCCGTCGGCGCCGACCTGTTCTGCGGCAACGCCGGCACGCTGCTGCGTTTCCTCCTCGCACTGGTCGCGACGCTGCCCGGGCGCTGGACGCTCGACGGCACGCCGCGCCTGCGCGAACGGCCGGTCGGCCCGCTCGCGGCGGCGTTGGCGGCTCTCGGCGCGCGCATCGAGTGGCAGGGCGCGGCCGGTCACGCGCCGGTGGTCGTGCATGGCGGGCGCCTCCCGGGCGGTCGCGTGCGTCTCGACGCAGGCGAGTCGAGCCAGTACCTCTCCGCCCTCCTGCTCGCGGGCCAGCGCGCGCGCGCGGAGCTCGAGATCGAGGTCCCGCGCCTGGTCTCCTCTCCCTATGTGGACCTGACGGAGGACCTGATCGTGAGACAGGGGGGCAGGGTCGAGCGTCGGCGGGAGGGAGTCTGGGTCACCTCGCCGAGCGAGCTGCGCGGCGGCACGATCGTCATCGAGCCCGATCTCTCGGCGGCGGCCTACCCGGCCGCAGCCGCCGCGCTGACCGGCGGCGACCTCCTGCTCGAGGGCGTGTCGCTCGACTCGAAGCAGGGCGACGTCCGCTTCCTGCGCCTGCTCGCCGAGATGGGCGCCGAGGTCGCCGCCGAGCCGGGCGGCGTGCGCGTGCGCGGGCGCGGCCTGGCCGCGCTCGACGCCGACCTCTCGGCGCTGCCCGACCAGGTGCCGACCCTCGCGGCGCTGGCGCCGTTCGCGCGCGGCACGACCCGGATCTCGAACGTCGCCCACCTGCGCCTCAAGGAGAGCGACCGGCTCGCCGCCATGACCGCCGAGCTGACCCGGACCGGCGCGCGCGTCGAGGAGCGCCCGGACGGGCTGAGCGTGCACGGCCTGTGGGCCGACGCGGTCCCGCCGGGCGAGCCGGTGACGATCGATCCTCACCACGACCACCGCATCGCGATGGCGATGGCGCTGGTCGGCCTGCGCCGACCGGGCCTCGCGATCCGCGACCCCCACGCGGTGGCCAAGTCCTGGCCGGGATTCTGGCGCGAGCTCGCCGGCTGGCTGGGCGAGCCGGTCGCGGAGAGGGCGCCGTGAATCGCGCCGCGGAGCGCGTCCAGCACCCCGCGCTCGAACCGCCGGCGGGCGCGCCGCTCGACGCCGCCGAGCTGACCGACCGGGCCAAGCTCGGCGTCGTGCTGCAGGCGGCCGGGCTGCTCTCGCTGCTCGAGGTGGCGGGCTGGAAGCTGCTCGAGGGCTGGCGCCCGGCGCGCATCGCTCCCGGAGGCCGGCTGACCGGGGTCGCCGCCGCGCCGGGCCGCGGCGGCACCGACCCCGCTCCGGCGCTGCTCGCGCTGCTGCGCTCGCTGTTCGGCGCGCGCGAGGAGATCCTGGGCCGGGGCGAGGCGCGGCGCGCGGCGCGCGAGGTGGCGGCGCGCTGGGCGGCGGTGCTCGACCGCTGGAGCGCGGACCACGCGGTCGACGACCTGCTCGCGGCGGCGCCCTTCCTCAGCCGCGACGCCGCGGCGCGCGACGGGCTCGAAGGCGCGCTCGTGCGCGACGGCGTGGAGATCCCCTGGTGCGCCGGGCGGAGTCCCGGCGCCGCGTGCGCGGAGTCGCCGCAGGCGCTCGCCGCGCGTGGGCGGTGGGCCGAGGCGGCGCGCGCCTGGCACGCGCGCGCGCCCGAATCGGAGGCGGAACGGCTCGAGTTCGCACGCGCGCTCGAGGGCGCCGGCCGCGCCGGGGCCGCGCTCGCGGTGCTCGCCGGCGCCACCGGGACGGCGGCCGAGACCCTGCGCGCCGAGTGCCAGTTGACCCTTGGCGAGCTGGGCGCCGCGCGTGAGACGGTGCGCCGCCTCGAGGCGCGCGACCTCGGCGTGGCGCAGAGGCTGGCGGCGAGCGACGTGGCCCTGCGCGTGCTCGGCAACTGCGGCGAGGCCGGGCGAGCGCGCGACTGGGCGGAGCGGACGCTCGCCATGGCGCGCGGCAGCGAGCGCACGGCGGCCCGGCTGTTCGCGGCGCTCGCGGCCGGCGACCGCGGCGACGTCGAGGGCATGGCGCGCCGGCTCGAGGAGGCCGCGGCGGCCGCGGACGACCCCCGGCTGGCGGCGCGCTGGCACGAGGCGCGGGCGCAGCTCGCGCTCGCGCGCGGCGCGGGCGACGAGCTCGCCGCGCACGCGGCGCGCGTGCTCGCCCTGGAGCGGCGCCCGATGCGGCGGGCCCAGGCCGGACGCGCCTGGAACAACCTGGGCCTGGGCCGGCTGCAGCTGCGCCGCTTCGCCGCGGCCGAGCGCGCCTTCGGCCACTCGGCGCGCCTGCTGCGCGGTTGCGACGGCCCGCTCGCCATCACGCTCGCCGCCTCGAACCTCGCCGACGTCCGGCTGCGCCTGGGCAAGCCCGAGGGGGTCGAGCCGATCCTCGAGGCCTCCTCGGCCTGGAACCGGCGCTCCGGCAACCTGCGCGGGAGCCTCGAAGACGACCTGCTCTGGATCCGGTGGGAGCTGGTGGGCGGGCGCTTCGAGCGCGCCCTCGAGCGCTGCCGCGAGCTCGAACGGCGCCGGGCCGCCGCCGGCCTGGCCTGGGGCGCGGAGCGCATCGCGGTCTACGAAGCGCGCGCTCTCGGCTGGCTCGGGCGCGCCGCGGAGGCGCGCGCGGCGCTCGAGCGCACCCGCCCGGAGTCGCTCGAGGAGCTCGAGCCGGAGGAGCTGCCCTTCCTCTTCGCGCTGTCCGGCGACGCCGATCGCGGGCTGGCCTGCGCCGAGCGCGGCGCCCTCGCCGCGCTCGCGGTGCCCCTGGTGCGCGGCGAGTCGCCGCGCCCCGGCGCCTGGCGCGCGCTCGAAGCGCTCGAGGCGTTCCGTCGCGCGCGCTTCGCCTTCGACGCCGAGCTGGCGGCGCCGGGCACGGTGCCGGAGCCGCTGCGCGAGCGCGCCGCCGCGCTGCTGCGCCGGCTCGGCGCGAGCGCGGCCGCGACGCGGCTCGAGCGCTCGCGCGCGGTCGCCTGGCGCGCGCTCGGCGCCTACTTCGGGCGCCCGGCCGACGACCGCGAGGCGCTCGAGGTGCTGCTCGCTGCGGTCGGGCACCCCGAGGCCGAGCTGGTGCTGATCGCCGGCGGCGAGGAGCGGCGGGTGGCGGGCCCGGGCGGCCGCGAGCTGCCCGCCGAGCGGCGCACGCGGCTCGGCGCCGGCGAGCTGGTGCTGCGCGCCGGCGAGATCGACGAGCCGCTGCGCGCGCTGTTCGCGCTCTTCGCCCGGGACCTCGCGGCCCCGGCCGGGGGCGAGAGCGGAGGGGACTCGCCCTTCGTCGGCGAGAGCACGACGCTCGCCGCCGCTCTCGAGCGGCTGCGCCGCTTCGCGCCGACCGGCCTGCCGGTCCTGATCCTGGGCGAGAACGGCACCGGCAAGGAGCTCGCCGCGCACGAGGTCCACCGCGCGAGCGGAAGGCGGGGTGAGCTGGTGCCGCTCAACTGCGCCGGGCTCTCCGAGTCGCTGCTGCTGTCGGAGCTGTTCGGCCACGCGCGCGGCGCCTTCACCGGCGCCGAGCGCGAGCGCGCCGGCGTGTTCGAGACGGCGCGCGGCGGCACGGCGTTCCTCGACGAGGTCGGCGACCTGCCCGCCTCCGCACAGGGCGCGCTCCTGCGCGTGCTCCAGGAGGGGGAGGTGCGCCGGCTGGGCGAGTCGCTGCCCAGGCGCGTGGACGTGCGCGTGGTGGCCGCGACGAACCGCGATCTCGAGGCGATGGTCGAACAGGGCGGCTTCCGCCAAGACCTCTTCTACCGGCTCAAGGCCGCGACCGTCGTGCTGCCGCCGCTGCGCGAACGGGGCGGCGACGTGCTGCGGCTCGCCGAGCACTTCCTGGCCGAGCTGAGGCGCAGCCGGCCCCGCCTGCGCCTGAGCTCCGAGGCGCGCCGGGCGCTGGTCGCCCACGCCTGGCCGGGCAACGTGCGCGAGCTGCGCAACGTGCTCGAGGCGGCGGCCGCGCTCGCGGCCGGCGGGCGCATCGAGCCCGATCACCTCGATCTCGGCGGCGCGCCGCCGCCGCCGGGCAAGGGCGCACGGCCCGGCGACTACCACCTGCGCATGGAGGCGTTCCGCCGCCGGTTGATCGAGGAGGCGCTGGCGGAGACCGACGGCGGCCTCGCCGCCGCGGCGCGCCGGCTCGGCGTGTCGCGCCAGTTCCTCTCGCAGTTCGTGCGCAGGTACGGGCTCGGTGCGCGCTAGCGCCGGCCGGGCCGCCAGTCGAGCACCTCGAAGGGCTCGGCCAGGCGTCCCTCTCCGGTCACCGTGCAGGTGAGCGTCGCCGAGGCCGCCGAGGCCGGGAAGCGCTCGCTGAAGAAGACCTCCGGCGCGACGTGGAGCGCCACCTGGCCGGCGGGCGGCCGGCGCTTTCTGCGGCGATCGAGGTGGAGCGGCACCGCCGCGCCGTCGGGCAGGGTCAGCTGGCAGCGGCGAAGGCGGCCCTGGCCGATCCATCCGAAGCGCAGCGAGCGATGGGTCGGTGCTGCGCCGCGCGTCGGGAATCCGATCCGCGCCTCGAGCCGGCTGCCGGAGCGCGCGACCGCGACGCCGGCGGCGCGCCGGTCGGCGCGCCGCCACGGGTGGAGGCCGACGAAGAGCTCCGGCCCGCGCGCGCGCCCGAGCCGGGGGGGAACGCGCTCGGCGCTCGCCGCGACGCCGAGCGCCTCCGCGCGCAGCCGATCGAGCACCCAGGCGTCGAGCAGGTCGAGCCGCGCGCGGTCGAGCCCGGCCCGGCGCCCGGAGATCTCGATCTCGAGCCACCGGCGTCGCGGCGCGTCGCGGCCCACGAAGGCGCGGTCGTGGGGGCGGACGCGCGCCACGAGCGCCGGCGTCGGCAGCTCGCTCCCGAGCCTGTACAGCGCGACCTCGGCGGTGGTCGGCACGGTCGCGCCGTAGACGAAGGCGACGCCGCGCGCGGCCACCGGCAGCGCCGCCGCGAGCGCGAGCGCGATCGCCGCCGCGGCGAGCCGCGCTCCGCCGGCGCGCCGGGCGAGGGCCACCAGCGCCTCGGCTCCGGCGCCCGCGAGCACGAGCGCGAAGGGCAGCACGGGCAGCCAGTTGTGCCCCTTGACGTGGGGCGTGACGAGCGCGAAAGCCGGCACGTAGGTGAGCGGGAAGAGCGAGAGCAGGCGCAGGCGTGCCCGCCGCTCCGGGTCGAGGCTCGAGCGGGAGGCCGGCAGCCAGGCCACGACGAGCCCTGCCGCGGCGAGCAGGGCGAGGGCGACGCCGAGGTACTCGGCCGAGGCCGGCGAGGCGAGGCCGCTCGCGAGCACGTGGAGGCGCCCGGTCTGGTCGAGGGCGGCCTCGCGGCCGTAGTGGCCGACCGTGAAGCCGAAGTCGCGGCGCACCATCTCGAAGCGGGTCAGGAAGTGGGGGTTGAGCGCGAAGAAGGTGATGGCCGCCACCAGGCCCGCCGCGGCGAGGCGCACGAGCGCGCGCCGGTCGCGGCGCGCACCGGCGAGGCTCCAGAGCGCGAACGGCAGCGCCGCGAGGCCGCCGTTGAGCTTGGTGGCGAGCGCGACGCCGAGCGCGGCGCCGGCCAGCGCCGCGCCGGCGAGGTCGCGCCGCCGCACCGCGTAGAGCGTCGCCAGGGCGGCGAGCTCGATCGCCACGAACAGGCCCGTCTCCTCGTTGCACAGGCCCGCCATCCAGAGGTGCCAGGGCACGAAGCCGAGCGTGGCCGCGAGGGCGACCGCGGACCAGCGCGAGACGACCGCCGCCGCGAGCCGGTAGAGCAGGAGCAGGGCGGCGATGCCGAGCAGGCTCTGGAAGATCCGGCACGAGCGGTAGCCGAGCGGCGAGATCGCCGAGATCGCCGGGCCGCCGCCCACCGGCTTGCGCCTGGCGCGCGGCGAACGGCGCAGGACCGAGTCGGTGCCGGTGCCGAGCTCGAGGCAGCGGCAGGCGTCCACCGCCGCGAGCGCCAGGGTCTGCGGCAGGTAGGAGAGGCTGGGGTGGAAGGCGTTGACCGGTCGGAACGCGCCCGCGCGCAGGATCGACTCGACGTTGGGCAGTCCGAAGCGGTCGTCCCAGTTGCGGCCCGGCCCCGGGTCGGGCCAGCCGTAGGCGACGCGCAGCGCGAAGCCGGCCGCGAGCGCCGCCGCGAGCACGAGCCAGCGTGCGAGGCGGCGCTCGGTGCGCCGGGGCGGCGCGTCGGTCGGCGGTGCGCTTTCCAAGGTCGAGGCTCCGGGACGCCGCGGCGTCGTCCGAACCCCGATCATCTCATCGCGGCGCGCCGGATAAAGTGGCGCCCGTGACACGCCTGGTCGTCCGCCGCCTGCTGATCGCGGTGCCGACCGCCTTCGCGGTCGCGACGCTGGTCTTCGCGCTCGTCCACCTGATCCCCGGCGATCCGGTGCTGATCATGCTCGGCGACGGGGCGCAGCCGGCCGACGTCGAAGCGCTGCGCGCGCGGCTCGGGCTCGACCTGCCGCTCGCGCGACAGTACGGCCGTTTCCTCGCCGGCCTCGCGCGCGGCGACCTGGGCGTCTCGCTCCACTTCGACGAGCCGGTCGCGGCGCTCCTGGCCCGCCACTACCCGGCCACGGTCGAGCTCGCGCTCGCCGCGATGGCGGCGGCGCTCGCCGTCTCGCTCCCGCTGGGCATCGTCGCCGCCTACCGGCGGGGGAGCTGGGTGGACCGCGCCGCGCGCGGCTTCTCGCTCGCCGGCGTCTCGCTGCCCAACTTCTGGCTCGGGCCGGTG
>Ga0079037_100002475_pt1 | contig 10188 bp, 5 predicted proteins | sample Mud3Dept4metaG_FD_71479 | JGI IMG/M metagenome (GOLD analysis project Ga0079037, IMG submission 71479) | Freshwater wetland microbial communities from Ohio, USA, analyzing the effect of biotic and abiotic controls - Mud 3 Core 4 Depth 4 metaG | ecosystem: Environmental > Aquatic > Freshwater >... | reverse complement strand
CGCGTCGCCTCGTGGCCGCTCATCACCGGCATCTGCACGTCCATCAGCACGGCGTCGAAGGGGCGACCGGCGGCGGCGGCGACACTGACCTCGGCCACCGCCTCGCGACCGTCCTGTGCCTGGGACACGACCACGCCCCAGCGCTCGAGCATGGCCACCGCGATCATCATGTTCACCGGGTTGTCCTCGACCATCAGCACGCGCGTCCCTTCGAGCCCGGAGGCGCCGTCGGGCACCGCGAGCGGCAGCGGCGCCTCGGTGCGCGGCAGCGGCAGCTCGGCCCAGAAGGTGCTGCCCTGGCCCGGGACGCTGTCCACACCCACTGCGCCGCCCATCAGCGTGGCCAGCTGACGGCAGATCGACAGCCCCAGCCCGGTGCCGCCGTAGCGCCGGGTCGTCGATTCGTCGGCCTGGGTGAAGGGCCGGAACAGGCGCTCGCGGGTCGCCTCGTCGATGCCCGGGCCGGTGTCCGAGACCTGGAGCAGCACGCGCCCGGCGTCGGCCCCGCCCCCTCGGCGTGCGGTCACGCGCACATGCCCGGAGGCGGTGAACTTGAGCGCGTTGTTGAGGAAGTTGCTGAGGATCTGGCGCACGCGCAGGGGGTCACCGCGCACGGCACCTTCGACGTCCGGGGCGACGTCGAAGTGCAGTCCCAGCGGGCGCGCGGCGGCCAGCGTGGCATAGGCGCGCTGCATGGCGCGCAGCAACTCGCCGAGGTCGAAGACGGTGGCCTCGATCTGCAGCTTGCCGGCCTCGATCTTGGACAGGTCGAGGATGTCCGAGATGATGCCGGCCAGCGACTGCGCGCTCTCGGCAATCTGGTCCAGGTATTGCAGCCGCTGCGGTTCGGCCGTCTCGGGTGCACGCGCCAGGCGCGCCAGTCCGATCATGCCGTTGAGCGGCGTGCGCAGCTCGTGGCTGGTGTTGGCCAGGAAGGCGCTCTTGGCGCGGCTGGCGGCCTCGGCGTCGTCGCGGGCGCGTGCCAGCGCCTGCTCGAACTGCCGGCGCTCGGTGACGTCCTCGACGATCCACACCGTGCCGCCGACGGAGGGATGTTCGGGGTCGATGGCCCGGCCGCGCACGCGCGCCAGGAAGGTGCTGCCGTCCTTGCGGCGGCCATGCCGCTCGAGCTCCACCGCCTCGCCGCGTCCCAGTGCCGGGCCGACGAGTTGGCGCAGCGCGCCGTAGTCTTCCTCGCCCAGCCACACCACCTGCCCGGGCTGGCCGATCAGGCCGCCGGGCTCCCAGCCGTAGATCTGCTCGAAGTGGCGATTGGCCAGCACGAAGCGGCGCTCGCGCGTGACGGCGATGCCGATCGATGCATTGGCCAGGATGGCGGCGCGCTCCAGGCGGTCGCGTTCGCTGTCGGTGACGTCGCGCGCATTGATGACCATGTAGTCGCGCCGGTCCATCACGAAACGCGCTGCCGACACCAGCATCGAGATCGTCGCGCCGCCCTTGGTGACGAAGCGCGTCGGCAGGTCGGCCACCGCGCCCTTGTCCTGCATCCGGGCGAGGAAGCGGTCGCGGTCCTCCGGGCTGGCCCAGAGGCCGAGTTCGATGGCGGTGCGGTCGACCGCCTCGGCCGCGGTCCAGCCGATCATGCGTTCGAAGGTGTGGTTGACCATGGCAAAACGGCCGCTGCTCAGGTCGGTGAGCGTGATCAGGTCGGGGCTGGTGGCCACCAGGTGCGACAGCATCGCCTCCGAGCGGCGCACCGCCTGTTCGGCGACCAGGCGTTCGGTGTCGTCGACGAAGATGGCCAGCAGCGCCGGACCGCCGTCGGCGTCGACGCGCACGCCGGTGGCGCGCACGGCGATGCGACGACCGTGCACCACCAGCCGGAAATCGGCCACCGGCAGGGCCGTCCCCAGCCGCTGCCCCTGCAGCGTCTCGACGCGGCGGCGCGCGCGCTCGCGCGAGTCCCCGCTCTCGTAGGCAGCGAGCAGGTCGCTGCCGATCATCGCCTGCAGGTCGGCATAGCCGAACATGGCGACCGCGGACGGGTTGGCGTCGATGACGCGGCCCCCGCGATGCAGCACCAGCGGCGTCGGGATGCGGGTGAACAATTCCTGGTAGCGCGTCTCGGTGGCCAGCAGGGCCGCGCGCGCCGCATTGACGTCGGTGACATCGCGCGCCACGCCCCAGTAGCCCTTGAAGACGCCGCGCTCGTCGAAGCGCGGCTCGCCGCTGGCGAGGTAGGCGCGCACGCGCCCGGACTTGCCGGTCCAGGTGACGGGCAGGTCGCGGAAGGGCACCCGCGAACCGAGGTCGGCGAGCAGGCGGTCCAGGGTCTCGGCGTCGCAGCCGAAGTTGGGCATCTCCCAGGGCGGCATGCCGAGCTCGACGTCCGGCGCCGGCCGGCCCTGCCCGTGGTTCTCCTCGTGCGCGGCCACCAGGCGGTTCTGGTGGTCGATCTCCCAGTAGGCGTCGGCTGCCAGCGCCAGCAGGCGGGTGAAACGCTGCTCCCGTTCGTGCGCCGAGCGCATGAAGCGCGCCACGACCTGGGAGATCATCGTGCCGCCGGCCAGCCCGGCCGCGATGGCGATGAGCGGGGTGATGACCATGAACGCGGCCGCGGGGAGGGTCGCGCCCGCCACCGGCGGCGCAATCGCCGCCACCGCCAGCACCGCTGCCGCAGCCACGGCCGCCAGCAGCGCACCGGCGCGCCAGCCGGCGGCGGCGCACAACAAGCAGACCAGCAGGCCCAGGGCCGACAAGCCGGGTGCTCTGAGCCCCCAGCCGAGCGCGATCGCGGTGCCGGCGATGAGCAGGGTCAGCGCACTCAACACCGCCGTCAGGGCGTGCGCGATCCGGCCCTGGGGCAGCCGCGTGGAGAGGGCGGCGGCCAGCGCCAGCAGGGCGTACATCGCCACCAGCGGCGCGCGCGGCTCGGTGGCGCCGGGAGCGGCCAGGAACAGCAGGCTGCCGGCCGCGCAGCCCACGGCGGCGACGGCCAGGAAGGCACGCGTCATCTGCAGCAGCAGTGCCGGATGCGGCGCTGCCGCCGGGCGCGCCGGCGGCCGCAACTCCGGCTCGGCCATCGCGTCGGCGTCGGCGTCCGCGTCGAGCATCATGTCAGGATGCGGGCCGGGCCCGCTGCAACTGCGCGCGCGTGGCCAGCGCGACCTCGCGCGCCGCGGCGGCAAAATCCTCGCCGGCACCAGCATAGAGCACGGCGCGCGACGAACTGACGATGATCGGCGCACCCGGCCGCCAGCCGGCGCGCACGGTGGCGTCGGCATCACCACCCTGGGCGCCGATGCCGGGGATGAGCAGCGGCAGCGTCGGCGCCAGTTCGCGCACGCGCGCCACTTCGCGCGGGTAGGTCGCGCCGACCACCAGGCCGAGCTGGCCGCCGCGATTCCATGCGCCGGCGGCCAGGCGCGCAATGCGCTCGTAGAGCATCTCGTCGCGGCCGCCTTCGCCGCCGGCCAGGCGCTGCGCCTGCAGTTCGCTGCCGCCGGGGTTGGAGGTGCGGCAGAGCAGGATCAGGCCCTTGCCGTCGTGACGCATGTAGGGCTCGATCGAGTCGAAACCCATGAACGGCGACAGCGTCACGGCGTCGGCGCGGTAGCGCTCGAAGACCTCGCGTGCATATTGTTCGGCGGTGGCGCCGATATCGCCGCGCTTGGCATCCAGGATCACCGGCACGCCGGGCGCCTGGCGGTGGATGTGGGCGATCAGCCGTTCCAGCTGGTCTTCGGCGCGCTGGGCGGCGAAATAGGCGATCTGCGGCTTGTAGGCGCTCACCAGGTCGTGCGTGGCCTCGACGATGGCGGCGCAGAAGTCGAAGATGCGCGCCGGGTCGTCCTTCCAGCGGTGCGGGAATTTCGCCGGCTCCGGATCGAGGCCGACGCAGAGCATCGAGCCGTTGCGGGCTTCGGCCGCGGCGAGCTGGTCGCGGAAGTTCAAGACCAGCTCCGCGCCAGCACTTCGGCCAGGCCGGTGTAGCGGGCCGGGGTCAGCGCCAGCAGGCGCTGCTTGTCGGCGTCGGGCAGTGGCAGCGCCGCGATGAAGCCCTGCATCAGCTCGCGCGTGATCGGCTTGCCTTGCGTGAAGTCCTTCAGCTGCTGGTACGGGTCGGGCAGGCCGTGGCGGCGCATCACCGTCTGCACCGGCTCGGCCAGCACCTCCCAGGCGGCCTCGAGGTCGTCGGCGAGCGCCGCCTCGTTGATCTCCAGCTTGTCGAGGCCGCGCTCCAGGCTGTCGCAGGCCAGCAGCGTGTAGCCCAGAGCGACGCCCATGTTGCGCAGCACGGTGCTGTCGGTGAGGTCGCGTTGCCAGCGGCTGATCGGCAGCTTCTGGCTCATGTGGCCGAGCAGGGCGTTGGCCAGGCCGAAGTTGCCCTCGGCATTCTCGAAGTCGATCGGGTTGACCTTGTGCGGCATGGTGCTCGAGCCGACCTCGCCCTTCTTCACCCGCTGCTTGAAATAGCCCAGCGAGATGTAGCCCCAGACGTCGCGCGCCCAGTCGATGAGCAGCGTATTGGCGCGCGCGTGGGCGTCGAACAGCTCGGCCATGTAGTCGTGCGGCTCGATCTGGATCGTGTAGGGGTTGAAGGCCAGACCCAGGCGGTCTTCGACGACCCGGCGGCTGAACGCCTGCCAGTCGACGTCCGGGTAGGCGGCCAGGTGGGCGTTGTAGTTGCCCACCGCGCCGTTCATCTTGGCCAGCAGCGGTACCGCGGCGATGCGCGAGCGTGCCGTCGCCAGCCGCGCCGCCACGTTCGCGACCTCCTTGCCCACGGTGGTGGGGCTGGCCGTCTGGCCGTGCGTGCGGCTGAGCATGGGCACGCCGGCCAGCGCATGTGCCATGCGCGTCAGCTTGGCCAGCAGGCGGTCGAGTGCCGGCAGCATGACGGTGTCGCGCGCGCTCTTCAGCATCAGCGCGTGGCTGGTGTTGTTGATGTCCTCGCTGGTGCAGGCAAAGTGAACGAACTCGGAGGCCGCCTGCAGTTCGGCCTGGCCCTCGAAGCGCGCCTTCAGCCAGTACTCGACCGCCTTCACGTCGTGGTTGGTGGTCTTCTCGATGTCCTTGATGGCCTGCGCGTCGGGCTCGGCAAAGCGCACCACCAGCCCGCGCAGGAAGCCGCGCGCCGCCTCGGACAGGGGCGGGAATTCGGCCAGTCCGGCGTCGGACAGCGCGATGAACCACTCCACCTCGACCTGCACGCGCCGGTGCATGAGGCCGAATTCGGACAGCAAGGGGCGCAGCGCGACCAGTCTGGGGGCGTAGCGGCCGTCCAGCGGCGACAGGGCGGAAAGGGCAGTGGTCGTCATCGGGGCGGCGCAGGGCGGCCGCGAGGCCGCGGTGGACGGGGCGGCCGGCCGCTGCCACGCGACCACCCGTCCCAGGCAGATGGACCCGGATTCTAGGCGCCCACCCTGCGCACGGACCGCGAAGGAGTGGTCGACTTGGCCATCTCATCTCGCGGCTGCGGATCGCCTCGACGCCGCATCCGGACGCCGCCGGCCCCTCCGGGCGCCTCCCGATGGACGGGCCTGGAATGCGTCTTGCATCATCATGTGGCACTCCCCCTACCGTTCTAGGAGCCTTCATGACCCTGTCACGCCGCAGCGCCCTGGGCGCCGCCAGCCTTGCCCTTGTCGCCGCCGCCCTGCCGGCGCTGCCGCAGCCCGCCCTGGCGCAGGCCAGGCTCAAGGTCGCCGCCATCTACACCGTGCCGGTGGAGCAGCAGTGGGTGAGCCGCATCGACAAGGCGCTGAAGGCCGCCGTCGCGCGCGGCGAGGTCGACTATGTCTTCAGCGAGAACGTCGCCAATGCCGACTACGAGCGCGTCATGCGCCAGTATGCGGAGGCCGGCCACACGCTGATCGTCGGCGAGTCCTTCGCCGTCGAGGCGGCGGCGCGCAAGGTGGCCAAGGACTACCCCAAGGTCAGCTTCCTGATGGGCAGCAGCGGCAAGCCTCAGGCGCCCAACTTCAGCGTCTTCGACAACTACATCCAGGAGCCGGCCTACCTCTCCGGCCTGATCGCCGGCGGCATGAGCAAGAGCGGCAAGATCGGAATGGTCGGCGGTTTCCCGATCCCCGAGGTGAATCGCCTGATGAACGCCTTCATGGCCGGAGCCAAGGAGACCAACCCGAAGGTCGAGTTCATGGTCACGTTCATCAACAGCTGGTTCGACCCGCCCAAGGCCAAGGAGGCCGCCTTCGCCATGATCGACAAGGGGGCCGACGTCATGTACGCGGAGCGTTTCGGCGTCAGCGACGCGGCCAAGGAACGCAAGGTGCTGGCCATCGGCAACGTCATCGACACGCAGGCGCAATACCCCGAGACGGTGGTCGCCAGCGCGCTGTGGAATATGGAGCCGACCATCGACCTGGCGATCAAGACGGTGAAGGCGGGCCAGTTCAAGGCCGAGGACTACGGCCCCTACTCGATGATGAAGTACAAGGGCAGCGAGCTCAGCCCCCTGGGCACCTTCGCGGCCAGGGTGCCCAAACCGGTGCTGGACAAGGTGGCGGCGCGGCAGAAGGAGATCCTGGCCGGCACCTACACCGTGAAGGTGGACGACGGCCAGCCCAAGGGCACGGCGAAGTAGCCCGTGGCGCGCGGCACCGTGCCGCCCGTGCGGGCGCTCACCTTCGACATCTTCGGCACCGTCGTCGACTGGTACGGATCCATCGCCGCCGAAGTCGAGCGCCTGGGTCTGCCGGTGGATGGCGGCGAGTTCGCGCTCGCCTGGCGCGCCGGCTACCAGCCGGCGATGCAGGAGGTGCGCAGCGGTGCGCTGCCGTGGACGAATATCGACGGCCTGCACCGGCGCATCCTCGACCGCCTGCTGGCCGAGCGCGGCATCACGCTGTCGCCGGCGGCTGCCGAAGACCTCAACCGCATCTGGCATCGATTGCGGCCCTGGCCCGACAGCGTCACCGGCCTGACGCGGCTGAAATCGCGCCTCGTCATCACGACGCTGTCGAACGGCAACCTGTCGTTGCTGGTGAATATGGCCAGGCACGCCGCACTGCCCTGGGATGCCGTCTTCTCGGCCGAGCTGTTCGGCCACTACAAACCCGACCCCGAGGTCTACCTGGGAGCGGCGAGGCTGCTCGACTTGCCGCCGCCCCGCGTGATGATGGTGGCTGCGCACCCCAGCGACCTGCGCGCTGCAGCCGCCTGCGGGCTGCGCACGGCCTATGTCCCGCGACCCCTGGAGCGCGGCCCGGGCGGCGACATGGAGCCCTGGGTGGAGGGCGAATTCGACCTCGTCGCCGACAGCATCGGCGGCCTGGCGGCGCAGCTGGGTTGTTGACCGCCAACCTGGCAGGGGGCCAGGTCATGCACGCTCCGGCCGACGCCCGCCGGGCTGCATCCTCGTTCAACCCGCCTGCACCTCTTGCCTCGCAGTCTCTCAGGACAGCATCGCGACCAGCGCCACAAGCGCCAGCGCCAGCGCCAGCGTGACACCGTAGAGCCCGCTCACCACGACGGCGCGCAGCAGCAGCGGGCCCCAGCGGCCGCCGTAGACGCGGCGCATCGCCAGCAGCGTGTAGGCCGGCACCGCCGCTCCGGCCAGCGCGCCGAGCCACGGTGGGTCGGTCAAGCCCAGCGCGAGCATCGTGAACCAGAAGGCGTGCACGTGCAGCGCAAACACCAGGTGCTCGGTGTAGCGCAGACGCCGGTTGCGGTAGACCAGCTGCAGCCACAAGGCGAAGGCCGGCAACAGCACGAACATGGCGCTGCCGACGTTGGACACGAAGCGCAGGCCGAATTGCTCGACCTCCTGCGCGAAGAATCTCGGCTCGACATCGATGCGGCGCTGGATGCGCTTGCACATCCAGGCCGGCAGCTCCCGGCAGTAGAAGACGCCGTCCTTCAGCCCCGCGCGGCCGACACCGATGTCGATCTCGACATGGCGCGCCTCGGCCGGTTCGATCTGCACGGCGCCCGGGGCCTCGATGCTCACCGCGGCAACCGCGCGCAACAGCAGCAGGACGACGACGCTGATCGTCAGGTACAGGCGCAGCGGCAGCACGTAGTGCTTGCGCCGGCCGGCCAGGTACAGGCGCGTCAGCTCCCCGGGCTTGCACAGCAGCAGCCTGAGCGTGCGCCACAGTGCGCCCTCGGTGGCGAAATAGGCACCGCCGAACTGCTGCACGAATTCGCCGATGCGTGGCGGCCTGAGCCGGGTCTCCTGTCCGCAGGCCGGGCAGAAACGCGGCCGCGGCGTGGCGAAGGGCTCGCCGCAGTTCGGGCAGGCTGCGGGAGGGTCGGGTTCGGTGCGGCTCATCGGCGTGCACGGTAGCGCAAGAGCCTCCGGCCCGGGATGGCGGCGGGACGCGGGCACTTCGTGACGGAATGCCGGTGGGTGGCCCCGCCTCGCGGGGTCGGACTCAAGTGCCCTCGGCCGGGGACGATGCAAAGCCATGGGAGTTCGTGCTCCCTGCATGCCGCTGTCTCTGCAGCGGCCGGCATCCGCATCCATACAGGGAATCCCATGCCCAATCGCCGCTCGCTGTTCCGACACCTGCTTGCCCTGGGAGCCTGCGTAGGCGCGCTCGCGATGGCCGGCTTGGCCACCGCCCAGACCGCCAGCCCGAAGATCGCGGCCGATCTGGCGCGCGTCGTCGGCACCAGCAGACTGCCTGCCGTCACCTGGGCCAAGACCCTGGGCGGGCAGCCCTACGTGAAGGTGCTGATCGTGGCCAGCGGCGACGACGCGCGCCTGGCCGCGCTGCGCGCCCACGTGCTGGCCAGCGGTGGCTCGGTGCACGCCGTCTTCGCCTCGGTGCGGGCGATGGCCGCGCTGGTCCCCGTTGCCGCGCTGCCCGCGCTGGCCGCACGCGGCGACGTGCTGTCGATCGCGCCCAACCGCTCGACGGCGCGTTCGGGCAGCCTGGTGGCCGAGACCACCGGTGCCTCGGCCCTGCCCGGCCAGGGCAGCGCCAGCGCGCTCGACGGCCGCGGCGTCGGCATCGCGGTCCTCGACTCCGGCATCGACTGGGACCACCGCAGCATGAAGGACGCCGCCGGCCGGTCGCGCGTGGCGCAGGCGATCGACATCGTGGCAATCAACCGCTCGATCGTCGGCACCGGCTGGGCTCGCGGCGTCGACCACAGCGACCAGGTGCGCCAGCAGTTCGGCGTCGACGGCACCGTGTCGCTGGACCTGTTGGCCCGGCCGCGGGTGCCGAGCTCCGCACTCCCCGACCCCAACGGCCACGGCACCTTCGTGGCGTCGATCGCCGCCGGCCGCGGCGGCTACCAGACGCCCGACTCGACCGGTGTGGCGCCGGGCGCGACGCTGTACGACGTGCGTGTGCTCGACGAGCGCGGCGTCGGCACCGTGGCCGACCTGATCGTCGGCATCGACTGGGTGCTGCAGCGGGCGCGCTTCCACAACATCCGGGTCATGAACCTGAGCCTGGCTGCCAACGGCACCGATTCCTTCCTGCTCGACCCGCTGGCGCGCGCCGCGCGCAGCGCGGTGGCGGCGGGTATCGTGGTGGTCGCATCGGCCAGCAACGCCGGCAGGAACGAGGCCGGGCAGGAGGTCTATGGGGCGATCAGTTCGCCCGGCATCGAGCCCTCGGTGATCACCGTCGGTGCCGCCAACCCGCTCGCCACGGCCCACCGCAGCGACGACACGGTGACCGGTTTCAGCTCGCGCGGCCCGACGCGCAGCAGCCTGACCCTGCCCAGCGGCAGCCGCTGGGTCGACAACGTGCTCAAGCCCGACCTCGTGGCACCGGGCAACCGGCTGCTCGGCGCCGTCGCCAACAAGAAGAATATGGCGGCACCCGAGGGCAACGTGCTGGCCACGCTGTACCCGTCGCTGATGGAGGGTGCACAGGCGCTGGGGGCCGCGCAGGCGGTCAACGAGGAGCTGATGCAGCTCAGCGGCACTTCGGTGGCCGCGCCCGCGGTCGCCGGTGCGGCGGCGGTGCTGCTGCAGGCCAACCCGGGGCTGACGCCGCCGCTGGTCAAGGCCATCCTGCAATATACGGCGCAGCCGCTGCCGGGCGCCAATCTGCTGCAGCAGGGTGCGGGCCAGCTCAACGTCGAAGGTGCGGTGCGGCTGGCGCAGGCGCTGCGCACCGATATCGGCAAGGCCCTGGCCGCCGGCCAGTTGCAGGCGGGTGACGACATGCTGGCAGCGGGCAAGTCCATGCCGGTCCCCAAATCCACGATCAAGGGCGAGACCTTCAACTGGGGCCGCCT
>Ga0079037_100002474_pt1 | contig 10190 bp, 8 predicted proteins | sample Mud3Dept4metaG_FD_71479 | JGI IMG/M metagenome (GOLD analysis project Ga0079037, IMG submission 71479) | Freshwater wetland microbial communities from Ohio, USA, analyzing the effect of biotic and abiotic controls - Mud 3 Core 4 Depth 4 metaG | ecosystem: Environmental > Aquatic > Freshwater >... | reverse complement strand
ATGGCGGCGAGGATCGCGTCGCCGGCGGCCTGGAGGCCGCCGTCCCAGTCCCCCTGGCGCAGGTGGGGCACCAGGACCTCTTCGAGGATCGCCTTCGACTCCAGGTCGGTCAGCGCGCCCTCGAGGCCGTAGCCGACCTCGAGGCGCAGGAGGCGGTCGTCGACGAAGACGAAGAGCACGACGCCGTCGTCCTGGCGCGCCCGCCCGACCCGCCACGACTCCGCGACGCGCTGGGTCCAGTCCTCGAGCGCCTCGTCCTCGGGCAGCCTGCGGAAGGTCGCCACCAGCACTTGCGAGCCCTGCTCGCGCTCGAACGCCTCGAGCCGGCGGTCGAGCCGGGACGCCGACTCGGCCGAGAGCACGCCCGCGCCGTCGCTCACCCAGCGCGCGGGCGCGGGGGGGAGCGGCTCGCGCGCGAACGCCGGGGCGCCGGCCGAGAGAGCCGGCGCCACCAGCGCGGCGGCGAGGAGGCCGCGCCGGAAACGGGCGCGGCGGTGCGGGCTCAACGCTGGCCGAAGTCGACCTTCGGCGCGTCCTGCGCGGCGGGAACCGCCTCGAAATAGGGCCGCTTCAGGAAGTGCCAGCCGAGCACCCGCGAGATGACGTTGGTCGGGAAGCGGGCGAGGCGGGTGTTGTAGTCGCGCGCGACCTCGTTGAAGCGCTTGCGCTCGACCGCGATCCGGTTCTCGGTGCCCTCGAGCTGCGTCATCAGGTCGCGGTAGGCGGCCGTGGACTGCAGCTCCGGATAGCGCTCGACCACCACCAGGAGGCGCGACAGCGCCGAGGAGAGGCCGTCCTGCGCCTGCTGGAACTGGGCGAACTTCTGCGGATCCTCGAGAATCTGCTGCGTCGCCTGGGCCGAGATCTGGCCCACGCGGGCGCGCGCCTCGACGACCGCGGTCAGCGTCTCCTGCTCGAAGCTCGAGGAGCCCTTCACCGTCTCCACCAGGTTGGGCACCAGGTCGGCGCGCCGCTGGTAGACGTTCTGCACCTGGGACCACGCCTCCTCGACCTGCTGCTCGCCGGTGACCAGGCCGTTGTACTGGCCGACCGCGACGAAGGCCACGAAGCCGGCCACGACGAGCAGGCCGATCAGACAGCCGATCGACTTCTTCATGTGCGCCCTCCCTGGATGCTGCGCTTCCGGTTGCGGCGACGATACTACCGCGCCACGCCTCCCTGCGGCGCGCGCCCGCGCTCGAGGACGACGAAGTCGAAGGCCGGCCGGTCCCCCTCCGCCTCGGCGGCATGATGCTCCAGCTCGATCACGCGCCAGAGCGACTCGTCGAAGGACGGGAAGCGGGTGTCGCCCTCGTAGGCGCGCCGGATGCGCGTCAGGTAGAGGCGATCGGCCAGACCCCGCTCGAGCGCCTCGCGGTAGATCCCGGCCCCGCCCGCTACGAACGGCTCCTCGTCGCCCGCCTCCCGCGCCAGCCGGATCCCCTCGGCGAGCGAGCGCACGACTCGCGCTCCCGGCGCGGCATAGCCGGGCCGGCCGGTCACCACCACGAAGGTCCGGTCGGGCAGCGGCCGGCCGACCGATTCCCAGGTCGCGCGCCCCACGATCAGGTGATGGCCGGTGGTCAGGCGCTTGAAGCGCCGCAGGTCGGCCGGCAGGTGCCACGGCAGGCCGCCCGCCCTGCCGATGACACCGTTCTCGGCGACCGCCGCGATGAGCGAGACCGTCACGTCGTCACACCGCGATCGGCGCCTTGATCCCCGGATGGGGGTCGTAGCCCGCGATCTCCACGTCCTCGAAACGGAAGTCGAAGATCGAGCGCACGGCGGGGTTCAGGCGCAGCGTGGGCAGCGGCCGCGGCTCGCGCGCGAGCTGCAGCCGCGCCTGCTCGAGATGGTTGAGGTAGAGGTGGACGTCACCGAAGGTGTGCACGAACTCGCCGGGCTCGAGCTCGCACACCTGGGCCATCATCGCGGTCAGCAGCGCGTAGGAGGCGATGTTGAAGGGCACGCCCAGGAAGACGTCGGCGCTGCGCTGGTAGAGCTGGCAGGAGAGCGCGCCGCGCGCGACGTAGAACTGGAACAGGGCGTGGCAGGGCGGCAGCGCCATGCGCTCGAGGTCGGACGGATTCCAGGCCGAGACGAGGTGCCGGCGCGAATCGGGCTGGCTGCGGATCGACTCGACCACGCGCGCGATCTGGTCGATGGTCCCGCCGTCGTGCGCCGGCCAGGAGCGCCACTGGAAGCCGTAGACGGGACCCAGCTCGCCCTGCTCGTCGGCCCATTCGTCCCAGATCGTCACGCCGTGCTCGCGCAGGTAGGCGACGTTGGTGCTGCCCGACAGGAACCAGAGCAGCTCGTGCACGATCGAGCGCACGTGGAGCTTCTTGGTGGTCAGCAGCGGGAAGCCCGCGCGCAGGTCGAAGCGCATCTGGTGGCCGAACACCGAGAGCGTGCCGGTGCCGGTGCGGTCGGACTTCTCGACCCCATCGTCGAGCACGTGGCGGAGCAGGTCGAGGTACGGGCGCATCCGCCGCGACGTTAGCAAAGCCCGGGTCGCCCGCGCCCGCCGCCCGGTGCAAGGGTCCGGTGGGCGGAATCCGTCCTCCCTGTCGCCATGCTCGCCCGCGCCCGCTCCGCGACCCCCTGGGGGATCGAGGCCCGTCCGGTCGAAGTCGAGGTGGACGTCCAGACCGGGCTGCCGCAGATGCAGATCGTCGGCCTGCCCGACGCCGCCGTGCGCGAGAGCCGCGAGCGGGTGCGCTCGGCGCTGCGCAACTGCGGCTTCGACCTGCCGCCGCGCGCGGTGACCGTCAACCTGGCGCCCGCCGACCTGCGCAAGGAGGGCAACCACCTCGACCTCGCCATCGCGCTCGCCCTGCTCGCCGCCCACGGCGCCCTGCCGCAGCCCTCGCTCGACCCGCTCGCCATCGTCGGCGAGCTCGGGCTCGACGGCTCCGTGCGCCCGGTGCGCGGCGCGATCTCGATCGCCGACCTGCTGGCGCGCACGGGCCCGCGCCATCTCCTCCTGCCCGCGCCCAACGCCGGCGAGGCGGCCGCGATCGGCGGCGTGGCGGCGATCGGTGTCGCGACGCTCGAGGACGCGCTCGCCCACCTGTCGGGCGAGCGGCCGATCGCTCCCGCGCGCGAGGCGGAGGGGGCCCCGCGCTCCGGCGAGCCGCCGGTGGACTTCCGCGAGGTTCGCGGCCAGGAAGCCGCCAAGCGGGCGCTCGAGGTGGCCGCTGCGGGCGGCCACAACGTCCTGCTGATCGGCCCGCCCGGGGCCGGCAAGACCCTGCTCGCCCGGGCGCTCGCGGGCATCCTGCCTCCGCTCGGCCGCGCCGAGGCGATCGCGGTGACCAAGATCCACTCGCTGGTCGCCGAAGAGCCCCCCTCGGGTCTCTACCGGCGCCGGCCCTTCCGCGCCCCGCATCCGGGCGTGTCGGCGGCCGGGTTGACCGGTGGCGGCCCGCTCCCCCGCCCCGGCGAGGTCAGCCTGGCGCACGCCGGGGTGCTCTTCCTCGACGAGCTGGCGGAGTTCCACCGCGACGCCCTCGAGGCACTCCGGCAACCCCTCGAGGAGGGTCTGATCACCGTCTCGAGGGCCCGTGCGAGCCACCAGTTCCCCGCGCGCTTCACCCTCGTGGCGGCGATGAACCCCTGTCCCTGCGGCCACCTCGGCGACGACCGGCACGACTGCCGCTGTCCCCTGCCGGCGGTCGAGCGCTATCGGTCGCGCGTCTCGGGCCCGCTGCTCGACCGCATCGACCTGCACGTCGAGGTCCCCGCCCTGCGCCTGAGAGACCTCCGGGCCGAGCCCGCCGAGGACTCCTGCGCCCTCGCGGCGCGGGTCGAGGCCGCCCGGGCGCGCCAGCGGAGCCGTTTCCGCGCCGACCACCCGGCGCCCACCAACGCCGCGCTCGAGGTCCAGGGCCTGCGCCGCCACTGCGCGCTGGACGAGCCGTCCCGCCGCCTGCTCGAGGGCGCCTTCGAGCGCCTGGGCTTCTCGGCGCGCGCCTATGCGCGGGTGCTCAAGGTCGCGCGCACGATCGCGGACCTGGCGAGGAGCCCGGAGATCCTCGCCGCCCACGTCGCGGAGGCCATCCAGTACCGCTCGCTGGATCGCCGCATGACCCTGGCGGGGGCCCGGCCCGGGGCGCTAACCTCAGCGCCAGCAAGGGATTGACAGATTCAGTCCGGGCTGAAACAATAACTTGGCCGTTCCGTTCCGTTCCCTTGTAGTTCTCCCATTCCTTGCCGGAACGCCAGTTGCGAACGAACTGCGAATGTCGTCGACCCGACGGACCCTCGTTCTGATCCGCCGCGGCGAGCGCGAGCTCGGTCGGCTACCGCTTTCCCGGCGGCGGCTGGCGCTCCTGGGCGGAGGTCTCGTCGGCGTCCTGGCGGTGGCGGCCCTGGCCGGCACCCTGGTTGCGTCCTCCGGCCAGTCCGACCGCGAGATCGCGCGCCTGCGCACCGAGAACGAGGTCCTCCGCCGCACCAACTCCAGCTTCGAGACGCGGCTGGGCGACCTCCAGGGGCGCCTCTCCGAGTCCGAGGACCGCACCCGCAAGCTCGCCATCGTGGCCGGCCTGGGGAACCTCGCTCCCGCGCCGGAGGCCGGCGTGGGCGGGGGCCTGCACGGCACGGCCCCCGCGGAGGCCGCGCTCGCCGCCCTCGAGGACCGCAGCGAGCGCCTCGCCGGGGATCTCGAGCGGGTCGGCCGGCGCATCGAGGACAACCTGCGCCAGCTCTCCGCGACCCCCTCGGTGTGGCCGGTCTCCGGCCTGCTCTCGAGCTCGTTCGGTTGGCGCCGCGATCCGCTCAGCGGTCAACGCGCCTTCCATTCCGGCGTGGACATCTCGGCTCCCCCCGGCCGCCCGGTGCAGTCCGCGGCCACCGGAGTGGTGGTCAAGACCGAGCAGTACGGCCCGCTCGGCCGCTCGGTCCACGTTTCGCACGGCTTCGGACGCACCACCGTCTACGGCCACCTGTCGCGCGTCCTGGTCACGCCGGGACAGCGTGTCGCGCGCGGCGAGACGATCGGCCTGGTCGGCAACACGGGCCGGGCGACCGGCTTCCACCTCCACTACGAGGTCGAGGTGGACGGCGAGCCGGTCAATCCGCTGCCTTTCCTGCTCTCGGAGCCGGGAACGGGAACCTGAGCCGCGGCCTCCCGGTGTCCGGGACCGCCCATTTGTTAGACTGACGTGAATTGGCGCGGCGCCCGCCGCCCTTCATTCCTCCTTTCTCCCGAACCCACGCATGATTCAGGAACTGCTCACCAAGGTCTTCGGCAGCAAGCACGAGCGCGACGTCAAGCGCCTGCAGCCGCAGGTCGCGGCCATCAACGCGCTCGAGCCCGGAATCGCCGCGCTCTCCGACGCCGACCTGCGCGCCCGCACGGAGCTGTTCCGCCGGCAGCTCGCCGACGGCAAGAGCCTCGACGACCTGCTCGTCCCGGCCTTCGCGGTGGCGCGCGAGGCGGCCCGTCGCACGCTCGGCATGCGCCACTACGACGTACAGCTGATCGGCGGCATGGTCCTCCACGAGGGCAAGATCGCCGAGATGCGGACCGGAGAGGGCAAGACCCTGGTCGCCACCCTCCCCGTCTACCTCAACGCCCTGGCCGGCAAGGGCGTGCACGTGGTCACCGTCAACGACTACCTGGCACGCCGCGACTCCGAGTGGATGGGCCAGGTCTACCGCTTCCTCGGCCTCTCGGTGGGCGTGGTCCAGCACGGGCTCAGCGACGAAGAGCGCCGGCGCTCGTACGCGTCGGACGTGACCTACGCCACCAACAACGAGATCGGCTTCGACTACCTGCGCGACAACATGAAGTTCGATCTCTCGGCGATGGTGCAGCGAGGGCACTTCTTCGCCATCGTCGACGAGGTCGACTCGATCCTGGTCGACGAGGCGCGCACGCCGCTCATCATCTCCGGTCCCTCGGAGGAGTCGGTCGACAAGTACTACGTCATCGACCGCATCATCCCCAAGCTCGTGCGCGGCGAGGAGATCGAGGAGAAGGACGGCGCCAAGCACACCACCGGCGACTTCGTGGTCGACGAGAAGTCCCACTCCGTCGCCCTCACCGAGGAGGGCGTGGCGCACGTCGAGAAGCTGCTCGCGATCCCGAACCTCTACGACGTGGAGAACATGGACCTGCTGCACGGGGTCCAGCAGGGCCTGCGCGCGCACCACCTCTACCACCGCGACGTCGAGTACCTGATCAAGGACGGCCAGGTCGTCATCGTCGACGAGTTCACCGGTCGCATGATGCCCGGGCGCAGGTGGTCGGACGGGCTCCACCAGGCGGTCGAGGCCAAGGAGGGGGTGAAGATCGAGCGCGAGAACCAGACCCTCGCCACGATCACCTTCCAGAACTTCTTCCGCATGTACGGCAAGCTGGCCGGCATGACGGGTACCGCGGCCACCGAGGCCGCCGAGTTCGAGCACATCTACAAGCTCGACGTCGTGGTGATCCCCACCCACCGCCCGATGGTGCGCATCGACAACGCGGACGTGGTCTTCCGCTCGGCGCCCGAGAAGTGGAATGCGGTGGTCGAGGAAATCGAGGACTGCCACCGGCGCGGCCAGCCGACCCTGGTGGGCACGCTCTCGATCGAGAAGAGCGAGATGCTCTCCGGCCTGCTCAAGCGCAAGGGTGTCCCGCACGTGGTGCTCAACGCCAAGTACCACGAGCGCGAGGCGTCGATCGTCGCCCAGGCCGGCCGCAAGGCGGCGGTGACGATCGCGACCAACATGGCCGGCCGCGGCACCGACATCGTGCTCGGCGGCAATCCCGAGGGGCTCGCCCGCTCCGAGGCCGATCCCGAGCAGGAAGCGGAGGCCTACCAGCAGGCGATCGAGCGCTACCGGGAGATCTGCGCCCGCGAGCACGACGAGGTCATCGCCGCGGGTGGGCTGCACATCGTCGGCACCGAGCGGCACGAGTCGCGGCGCATCGACAACCAGCTGCGCGGCCGTTCCGGCCGCCAGGGCGACCCCGGCTCCTCCCGCTTCTTCCTCTCGCTCGAGGACGACCTGATGCGGATCTTCGGTTCCGACCGCATCCAGGGCCTGATGGGCAAGCTCGGCATGGAGGAGGGCGAGGCGATCGAGCACAACATGGTCTCGCGCGCCATCGAGCGGGCCCAGAAGCAGGTCGAGGGCCGCAACTTCGAGACCCGCAAGCACCTGCTCGAGTACGACGACGTGATGAACAAGCAGCGCGAGGCGATCTACCGCCTGCGCCGGGACATCTTCGACGGCCGCGAGGGCCGGGACTACGTGCTGCGCATCGCGCGCGACATCGTCGATTCGCTGGTCGCCGCGCACTGCCCCGAGAAGACCGATCCGAGCGAGTGGACGACCACCGAGCTCGCGAACGACGTGCTCGCCTATTTCGACATCGACGTCCACAAGGCCGGGTTCGACTTCGCGAAGATGGGCGACGCGGAGATCGCGACGCGCCTGTGGGACCAGGTCGAGTCCAAGTACCGCGAGAAGGAGGAGCGCGTCGGCCCCGAGCTCGTGCGCCTGCTCGAGCGGGACGTCCTGTTGCGCTTCGTGGACCTGGCCTGGAAGGACCACCTGCTCGCCCTCGACCACCTCAAGGAGGGCATCGGCCTGCGCGGCTACGGCCAGCGCGACCCGCTCCAGGAGTACAAGAAGGAGAGCTACGAGCTGTTCGGGGAGCTCAAGGAGAGGGTCGAGGACACGGTGGTCAAGACCCTGTTCCGGCTCGAGCCGGTGTCGCAGGAGCAGCTCGAGCGCGAGCGCCAGCGCCACGCGCGCTCGGCTGCACAGCCGTCGAGGATGACCTTCTCGGCGCCCCAGCTCTCGGCTCCCGCGCCGGCGGCCGGGGGCGGCGGCGAGTCGCCGTTCGGGGCCGCCGCCTCGGCGCCGACCGGCCCGGCGCAGCCGGTGCGGGTCGAGAAGACCCCGGGCCGCAACGATCCCTGCTGGTGCGGATCGGGCAAGAAGTACAAGAAGTGCCACGGCGCGACCGCCGGCGTGGGCGCCTGAGCGGAGGCCATATCCCACTCCCGCGGGCCCGCTGAGCCCCCCCGGACGGTGGTTGACAGGGTGCGGGCCGGGACTTAGCCTGATGCCACGATCCGGGAATCCACCGTGAACGCGAACGACCCCGCCGACCGGAGGCGCTTCCACAGGGCCCGCATCGAGGGCCTCCAGGCGACCCTGCACTCGCCGGGCGACGTCCGTGTGCTCGACCTCTCCGTGGCCGGGCTCTCCTTCGAAGCCGCCGAGGATCTCGCGCCGGGCACCCGCTGCTTCCTGGAGCTCCGCCACGAGGCGGCCTCCGCCTCGGTCGAGGTCGAGATCCGGTGGGCTTCGGTGCGCCGCGTCGAGCGGACGCGCGGCACCCTCAAGCCGGTCTTCCGCGCCGGCGGCGCCTTCCGTGACGTCCACCGCGACCGGCCCGGCGGCGTTCTCGACTGGCTCGTCGTCGACCCGCCCGCCGAGCCGCCCGCGCCGGCGCCCAACTGACGCCGGCGGGCTCCGGGGCCGCCGGCGCCGGGGCGGCCGGGTGCCTGCGCTTCGCGGGGCTTCTCGGTGCTGCACGCGGCCGCGGCCAGCGCCAGCGAGATCGGGATCGCGACGACTCGCGAGCGCAGCGCCCTCGACAGGACCGGCTCCTCTCCGGATCGGCTTGGGTCGCGATACGCGCTCTGATATCGTCCGCCAAAGCGGGTCTACCGCCCGCTTCCCGGGACAGGAACACCGACGCGATGGCCGACCACGACGACGCCCCCCGTCTAGCCCTCACTTTCGACGACGTGCTGGTAGCCCCGGGTTACTCCGAGGTGCATCCCAACGAGGTCGACCTCTCGACCCGGGTCTGCCGCGACATCCGGCTCAACATCCCGATCCTCTCGGCCGCCATGGACACCGTCACCGAATCGCGGCTGGCGATCGCGCTCGCCCAGGAGGGGGGGCTCGGCGTCATCCACAAGAGCCTGCCGATCGGGCTGCAGGCCGAGGAGGTGGACAAGGTCAAGCGCTCCGAGGCCGGCATGATCGTCGACCCGGTGACCATGCGCCCCGAGCAGCGCATCGCCGAGGCCCTCGAGGTCATGGCGCGCTACAAGATCTCGGGCGTGCCGGTGACCGACGGCGCCGGCCGGCTGGTCGGAATCCTCACCAACCGCGACCTGCGCTTCGAGTCCAACCCGCAGCGGCGGATCTCCGACCTGATGACCAAGGAACAGCTGGTGACCGTGCCGGAGGGGACAACGCTCGACGAGGCCAAGGAACTGCTCCACCGCCACAAGATCGAGAAGCTGCTGGTGGTGGACCTCGACGGCAACCTCAAGGGCCTGATCACGGTCAAGGACATCCAGAAGATGATCGAGTACCCGCGCGCCTGCAAGGACGGCCTCGGCCGCTTGCGCGTGGGAGCCGGCGTGGGCGCGGGCGGGGACTACCTCGAGCGCGCCGCGGCCCTGGTCGACGCCAAGGTCGACGTGCTGGTCCTCGACTCCTCGCACGCCCACAGCCGCGGCGTGCTCGACGCCGCCCGGATCCTGCGCGAGCGGTTCCCGGAGGTCGCGCTCATGGTCGGCAACGTCGCCACTGCGGAGGCCACGCGCGCCGCGATCGACGCCGGCGCGGACGTGGTCAAGATCGGCATCGGTCCGGGCTCGATCTGCACCACCCGCATCGTCACCGGCGCCGGCGTGCCCCAGATCACCGCCATCCAGGACTGCGCGCGCACCGCCGCCGAGCGGGGCATCCCGGCGGTGGCCGACGGCGGCATCAAGTTCTCGGGCGACATCACCAAGGCCCTGGCGGCGGGTGCCAGCGCCGTGATGATCGGCTCGCTGTTCGCCGGCACCGAGGAGAGCCCGGGCGAGACGATCCTCTACCAGGGACGCACCTACAAGGCCTACCGCGGCATGGGCTCGCTCTCGGCGATGGCGCGCGGCAGCGCAGACCGGTACTTCCAGGACGGCGGCGGACCGCTCTCCAAGCTCGTCCCGGAGGGCATCGAGGGGATGGTGCCGCACAAGGGGAGCGTCCACTCCATGCTCCCCCAGCTCACCGGGGGTCTGCGCTCCGGCATGGGGCTGGCGGGTTGCGCCTCGATCGACGAGCTGCGCACGCGCGCCCGCTTCCTGCGCGTCACCGCGGCCGGCCTCAAGGAGAGCCACGCCCACGACGTGGTGATCACCAAGGAAGCGCCGAACTACTGGATCGAGCGCTGA
>Ga0079037_100002473_pt1 | contig 10193 bp, 9 predicted proteins | sample Mud3Dept4metaG_FD_71479 | JGI IMG/M metagenome (GOLD analysis project Ga0079037, IMG submission 71479) | Freshwater wetland microbial communities from Ohio, USA, analyzing the effect of biotic and abiotic controls - Mud 3 Core 4 Depth 4 metaG | ecosystem: Environmental > Aquatic > Freshwater >... | reverse complement strand
GACAATGTTTCCTTCCGGGAGGGTTCTCTCGTCGATACCGCCGGCGTGGGGATGCACGGGATGGAACTGACCGGCATAACCCCGGGGGGCACCGTGGTCATCATCGGCCCGGGACCGATCGGGATTCTGGCCATGCGGACCGCCAAGCTTCTTGGGGCGGCGAGGACCATTGTCGTCGGCCGCCCTCCCCGCCTCGAATTGGCGGCCAAATTCGGAGCGGATATTCTGGTGGATATTCAGAAACAGGATGCCGTGGAAGGGGTGCGGGCCGCGAACGGGGGGATGGGAGTCGACGGGGTTTTCGAATGTTCAGGTTCGGAAGGAACGCTGAACCAGGCCATCCGGATGGTGCGGGAAGGAGGAAAGATCGGCCTTCTCGGCGTACCCCATGAGAAAGTGATGGAAAAGATCCCCTTCAAATACGTCTGCCGGAACGAGATCGCCATTTTCGGCTCCAAGGCGAATCCCAATGTGAGCGATAAAGTCCTGGCCCTGATGGCCTCCGGCCAATTGGTGGTCAAGGACCTCATTTCCCACGTGTTCCCGCTGGCGGATTTCGGGAAGGCGCTGGATACATTCGTGAACCGGAAAGACGGGGCGATGAAAGTGGTCATTGAGCCGAACGGTCGAGACGGTTCGGGGATTTGATCTTGAAAGAAAGCCGGGGCCGTGTCTCCGGCCTCAGCCGCTTGATTGGGGTCAGCTTTTCCTGAATCGTCTGATTGATGCCGCCGCCGGTGGTGGGCAACAGAATCAGGTTGCAGCGCTTCTTGATGCCGGCCAAGACCTGCCGGAAGAGATTCGGATCGGCCGTGGGTTTGCCGTTCTTTGGGTCGCGCACAGGGAGGTGAGCGATGGCCGCTCCCGCCTCGAAGGATTTTACCGCATCCTCGATGATTTGCTCCGGGGTGAGGGGAAGATAATCGCTCATGGTGGGGATATGGACGGACCCGGTGATTGCCGCCGTGATCATCAGCTTGCTCAATTTCGTGACTTCCTCTCTTTATTTGGAGACGTTGGCTGCCAGCCAGTTCGGAAAGGATTTCGGATTTCTCGCCGTCAGGTATACGTTTCAGGATTTTCCCGGAGCACTTTTTAAATGGCTTCCTCGACCAATTCGACGATATCCTTCACTTCGATCCCTTGGGCAACCCGGGTGAGCATTGCTTCACATTCCGGGTCGGCCGAAGCGAGGATCGCGGCTTTCGTTTTTAGGGCTTCTTCCACCCGGATACGGCCGGCCTTTTCGGAAATGTCCGGGTAGGTGAAAGGAACTCCCCCGCACCCACCGCAGGAGCGGGCCTGTTTGCCGCTCCAGTTCATTTCCACCAGGGGAGATTCGCACAAGGCCGCCAGGAGCTTGCGCGGCGGTTCGAGGACATAAGTGAACCGGGCGAGGCAGCAGGGATCGTGGTAGGTGACCGTTTTGTTCAGTTTTTTCCTGAAAACCAATTTCTCCTGTTCGAGAAGTTCGCCGAGGAATTCCGTAGCATGGAAGACCTTCAGCCCTTCCGGGAGAGAGGCGCCAAAACGGGCAAGCCGGGTTGTGATCATCCGGTAGGCCGAGGCGCTCAAGACGATGAGCTTTTTAGCGCGGATCTTCTTCAACCGGTCGGCGATTTTCTTCGCCTGGGCGGAGGCCGTTTGAAAATCTCCCAGCTGATACAAAAGAAATCCGGAGTCGGTTTCGTCCTCCAAAACTTCGAACCCGATTTTCAGGCGGCGGAGAATCTCGGCAAGGGCTATTGCCGCCTGAGCACGCTCCGTGCGGGCGGAAGAGCCGAGGAAGACGGCGATTTCCGGAGTTCCTGAGGGGGATTGGCCCATGATCGCGGAGACTCCTTTTCCTTGAATCCCCTGAGGATTCCCGGTTTCCTGGATCCGCCGGGCGATTTCCGATACAGCCGCCGGCGCCAACCCTTTGTCAACCAGGGTTTTCCGGGCATCAATGATCAGCTCATCGAAATCGTAATTTCCCTCGCACCACTCCTGGGGGAGTCCGTCCAGAAAGGCCTGATAAAAGATCCCGGAAACCCCCTCGCTCTCCCAGGAGAGAAGCCCTTTTTCCAGCCCCCATAAGGTCATTCCCCGGCCCCTGGGCGTGTTTGCTTCTTTGCCCGTGATCTGGGCGAAAAGATCTACGGGGTGGCACATGGGGCAATCGCGGCAGGCCTTGATCGTTTGTATTCTTTCCGATTCCGTTAAAAACATCCACGTTTCTCCTTGGACCCTCCGGAGGGCTTATAGTCCCATTTTCCCCGGGTTCATGATGTTGTTGGGATCGAGCATTTTCTTGAGGTTCACGAGGACGGGCCAGGCGGATCCGAACTGTTCCGGCATGAAATAGCCGAGTTTCTGACCGATCCCGTGGTGCTCGTTGACCACGCCTCCCTCCTTCAAGGCCGCCCGGATGGCCGCGGCCCAGATGCGGTTGTGCAGCTGGATCGCCTCGCGGGGGTCCCGCGGGGGCTTTTCCACGAAGAACCGGTCGTAGATCATCGTCCCCCAGGGGAACCAGTGAGAGAAATGCGCGGTGTATCTCGCCCCGAAATCCTTGAACCCCTCCTCGATGGTCTTCTTCTTGGCCTCGTAAAGAGGGATGATCTTATCGTAGGTTGTCACGCTGTCCATGGTGCCGAAGAGCTCGGGAAGGTCCGGGCAGAAAGGAGGAAAGTAAAACTTGTACCGCTCCTCCCACCAGGTTTCCCCGGGCTTGCGCCCCTGGTCTTCTCCCCCGAGGGATTTGCAGATTTTGTCGATTTCCTTCATTTCCAGGGCAACCAGGTCTTTTTTGCCGTCGCAGCCGACAACCATGAAAGCCCCTTCCACCTGGATTCCCAGCACTTTCTGCACAAAGCGGATAGTGGAGGGCGGGTCATAGAGACGGATGACGCAGGGGCGAAGACGCTCGGTCATAATTTTACGTCCTGCTTCGAGCCCCTCCTCAAGGCTCTTGAAGAGAAACCCCTGGAAGTCGCGGACCTCAGGAAGAGGGTCCGCCATCATGGTCACTTCCGTGATGACCCCGAGGGTCCCTTCGGAGCCGATGAAAAAATTGAGAAAGTCCGGCCCCGTGGCGTGGCGGGGAACCGGGAGCGTCCGGACAATCTCGCCGGTGGGCAGAACCCCCTCCAGGGCCACTACCCGCTCTTCCGCCTTTCCGTATTTTGTGGAAAGGGTTCCCGAACCCCGGGCCGCCAAGTACCCGCCCAAAGTGGCGCAGTAGCCCGAAGCCGGGTAATGCCCCAGGGTCAGGCCTCTGAGATTCAGTTCCCGTTCCAGGATTTCTCCGTTGATCCCCGCTTCGGCAGTCACCGTGAGAGATTTTTCGTCGATTCTGATGAGGCGCTTCATTCTTTTCAAATCGAGCATGATTCCGCCGTAGAGGGCGAGGATCCCGCCATTCACCCCCGAACCGCCGGCGTAGGGAATGACCGGGACTTTGTAGTGATTGGCGATCTTCAAAACCCGGCTGACCTCTTCAGCCGAACGGGGCAGGACCACGTAATCGGGAACGGGCGGGGCCATCCCCCGATCGACCCAGGCGCGGCTGACCCAGGAATAGTCGGCCCCGTAACAGAACCGGCCGGCTTCCGAAGTGTCAACCCCGTCTTCGCCTACGACGTCGCAGAGCTCTTCGCGGATGATTTCAAAAAGCAACCTGGTCATGATTCTCTGAACCTTCCAAAAAATATCCCGCGGAAAACTCTCGCGGGATAAAGGTTAAGGTTATTGAAAATTTGATGATGCGGGGAAGCGTCAATCGGATCGTCACCCCGGCGAAAGCCGGGGCCCAGGCGCCGTCCAGAGCAAAGTCAGAAATCATCAAAAACCGGATCCCGGTTTTCACCGGCAACCCTGGATTCCCGCTCCCGCCGGAATGACGAATTCTTTGAATTGTCGACCCTTTACGAAATCATCAAACCCGGTTAATGAATTCGCGGTTCTTGACTTCGATCTTCACCTTTTCCAGTTCCTTGAGCGCCCGGCCGAGGTGTTCGCCGTAACGGCGGTTGGCCTTTTCGCCCTTCTCCTTGGAGGCCCGCAGGGGATTCCCGATCAAACCGGTGTCCGAAAACTCGCGGTGCTCCATGGGGAAGACGAAATACTGGTAGCCTTCGAACTCCACGTTCGGGGTGCCGTCCTTTTTCAGAAAACTTTTGGGTAGGAAGGGCGGGGTCTTGGTGGCTTCGCTCTTGATGGCCCGTTCCATGCGGACCCACTTTTCGTTGACCGCCAGGACCTGCGAAGTCTCCAACTCGCCGGAATGCCAGCCGGGAGTTTCCTCCGGCGGTCCTTCGAGGATATCCGAGACGATCCCCAGGTAATTTTCGGCCCAGGGTTTGCAAATTCCGATCAAAGCGCCCGTGTCGTATTTCAGGCTGCGCATGAGAGGATCGATGATCTTCATGTTAGAGGCGTGGCCGACAACCAGGATGAGTTTGTTGAAGCCGTGATGAATCAGGCTGCGGCAGATATCGTACATCATGTTCCGCCAGGTTTCGGCCCGCACGGTGATCGTTCCCAGGCCTAAATTCGGCGGCCCCATGTGGTGGGGGCTGTAGCCGACCCAGAGCTGCGGCGTATAGAGAACCTGGGCGTACTCGGCCGCGATCCGGGTGATGGCCTCGCAGTGGATACTGTCGGTAAGAAGCGGACAGTGGTAGGAATGTTGCTCAAAGCTGGCCACGGGCACCAGGACGATGTCCTTGTGTTTCAGGTACTCCTGCACATCGGGGTAGGTCAGGTACCCCATGTTCCAGGTGGGGAATTTTAATTCCATATTACAGACCTCCGTTTTTCTTGAAATCATTTTCCTCCTCCCTTGCGGGGGAGGATCAAGGTGGGGGGATCAAGAAAATCACCCCCACCCTCGCCCTCCTCCGTCGAAAGCAGAGGGAACGCACTGCAGATTATCTCTCGGCCTTGGGCCGCCTATTCCTTTCTCTCACCCATCAATTTAAAAAACTCCTCTACGGCTTTATCGGCGAGGGGGGCTTCGTTGACGTGATAGTCCATTTCAAAAACCGGGATGTTTTTGTTCAAACCATTCTTCATCGTGTCGAATAGGATGCGGTCCCCTTCCGGGTCGTGAGTGGTTCCTCCTTTGAGGCCGCCGATACTCATTCCCTTGAGAGGCAGGATCACCCGCACAGGCCCTTTGGCGGCGTTCAGTTTCCGGACAAACGCCTCGCCGATCCGTTTCATCTCTTCATGGGTGGGACGGATCAGGGTATAAGCCGGGTTGTGATAGTATATCTGCCGTCCGCGCCATTTTTCCGGGATGGTGTCTTCCGGGCCCCAGGCAAAAAAATCCACGCAGCCAGGAATGATAACCTGGGGGATCCCCATCTTCCCGGCCGCTTCCAGCCGGTTAGGCCCGGCGTTGTGGAATCCCCCGGTGATGTGGTCCGTCAGCTCGTTCGGACTCAGGTCGATGACCCCGCAGAAGGTCTGCCGCTCAATGAAGTCCTCCATAATCCGCCCCCCCACCCCGCTGGCGTGGAAGATGATCGGCTGGTAACCGGCCCGGATCAGTGGGGGGCAAATGAAGTTAATGGCTTTCTGGACCGTGCCCAGGGCCGTGAGGGCCACATTCTTCTTGCCGCGGATTTCCAGGGGCCGGTAATTTTTGGCCATGCCGATGATGGCGGCGCTGGCATTGTCAAAAACTGAGCGGCTGATATCGTTGATGCCCACGATATCGATCAGCGAATGCATGACCATCATATCGCGGATGCCGACAAAAGGTCCGAAGGGACGGATGCCGCTTGCGAGGGGGGTGATGACGATTTTGGGGAAACCTGGAGGCAGGACCTGCATGGCGGTCGCCGCCATGACGCCTCCTTCAGCTCCCCCGAAAGAAATGGCCGCGTGGATGCGCCCTTCGTCGTAAAGCTTCTTGACCAGGACCTCGCACCCCTTGATCATTTCGTCGATCGCCGCACCACGGCTGGGCGCCTTGCGCACCTCGTCAAGGGTGGTCCCCGCCGCTTTGGCCGTTTCGCGAGCCGGGATATCGGGTACAATCCCCTGCGGCTCTCCCAGGACGCCGTTGTCAAGAACAATAACCTTCAAGCCGCTTTCGAGGACCCGGTCCCGAAGGTACTTTATTTCTTCGCTTTTCGTGTCCAGGGTGCCGAGAATGAGAACGGTTTTATTTTCTTCCGCAGAGATAAGCCACTCCCCCTCAATCAAAAAGCCCCTTGTCCTTTTTCCGGAAAGGCAAGGGGGAGAAATTTCGTTGCCTTCACTAATAAATTTCTATCACAGGAAACCCGAAGAATCAATGGGAAATGGATTGAGAGCGGCATCAGGAAACCGGGAAGGGTTCCCCCTTTTCCTTGAGCCGGATCAATTCTTCGGCGGACAACCCGGTGACTTCGGCAGCCTGGGAGAGCAGATTCCGGTGAAATGGAAATCGAAGCCCCTTTTCTTCGGCTTCGATAAGCAGTTCCATGACCATCCCGGCGGTTTCAGCTATCAGCTCTTCGCAGAAGTCCCGGCATTTCTTCGTGCCGTAGATATGCGGTTTGGTCAGGACCCAGCACTGCAGGCTTCCATATTTTTCGACAAAGCGTTGGGGAAGCTGGTTGTAAAGGCTATAGGTGTCCCAGAGATGTTTCCGGTGCGTTTCGAGGGTCCCCTGGGCCGGATCGAATCGGCCGTGCACCAATCCGAGAGCCATAACCCCGGCCAGCATCGCGCCGCAGTTCTCGCCGCGAATGCCGACTCCGCCTCCCAGGGGAGTGAATAGAGCGGACACCTGAACTGGGAGATCGCTTCCTACCAGTTCATGTATAGCCTTGAAAACACTCTCCGCGCAGTTGGCCCGCTTGTCCTGAAAAAATTTCCGGGCCTTCGATTTCGCTTCCGCGATCCTTTTCTTTTTATCCATTCTTACACTTGGCCTTTCCGATTACTGCAAAAGATACCAACAACATTTTTCCCCCATTATCCCACCAAAGATGACAATTTTCCAACCCATTCCGATTCCCCGGTTCCCTCCCTCCTCTGCGGGGGGGTAGGGTGGAGGGAAAAATCCGCGCCTGAAAAAATAAGGATAGAGTCGCTAAATATTGGCTAATATACGAAATGAGAATAATTTTCCTCTTGGGGGTAATGAATGTTACAGATGGTTGCACTCAGGTGGCGGAAGGTAAAGCGAGATGAATCGCGACCGGGGGAAGAAGGGCAACCGATAATAATTTTTCGTGAAAGAGCCCTCGAGGAATCCCGGATTAACCGGCCGGCTTCAAGGCCTGAACCTCTCGACGAGGCCGGTACCGGGTCAGATCGAACGTCATCTGGAGATTCGTCCAAAATCAGGCGAAGTGTTCAGGGCGCGGGAGAGAAGCCAAGCCGTCTCCGGCGTAACTCCGCGCTTCCCGCGCACCAGCTCGTTGATCCGCTGCACGGGAACTCCGATATGGGAAGCAAAAGCCACCTGCGAGATTCTAAGAGGTTTGAGAAATTCCTCCAAAAGGATTTCACCAGGATGAAAAGGAAGGCGGTTTTCGGGAATCATTTTCTCCCCCTTTTAATCTCAAACTTGCTCAAAATTCCCAGTTGAAAGATGTTTTAAAAGGGTGTAAATTTTCTGCTATAAGCTTATAATTGAACAGGGAAAATAAAGGGAATAGGTTATGGCTGTTGGCTGGTCCCGCGACGGAGCGGTGCAGGAACAAATCGACGCCACGGTGGAATCCGCGATCCAGTTGGCAAGAAGCCGGTTGCCGGACGGCGAAAGCCTGACTCATTGCGAGGAATGCGGGGAGGCGATTTTCGAAGCCCGCCGCAAGGCAATGCCCGGCGTCCGCTACTGCGTCAAATGCCAGTCGGAACTTGAGAAATCCCGGAAGACCATTGCCCTGGATAATCGAAGCGCCAACAAGGATAGCGCGGGATAAGGCATTTATTCTATCTTTGATTAGAGTGCATTCTCCGAATTTCATTAGTCCCGGAGGGACTTATTTAAGGTTCTTTTTAATAACCACCAATAACTGTTAATAACCTGCATAAATTCTAATCATGATAATCTTGACTTGGTTATTTGCTCTGCCATAATTCGCTAAAATTTTGAGGCAAATGGACAAGTGAAAGCAACCCAACAATCAATTAACTTCCCCATCTTAATGAGAAAAGAGGATCATTTAAAATTACCAATATGAGGCCTCCAAGGGAATTTATATCCTTGGGGGCCATTATACTTTTTGTTAAAATTGGCACACGCTAATTCTCTTAAGTGTTTTTTTGAACTCGCTTTCAATTTCATAAAAAGCAGTGTTGCAAAGGAGGAAGATTTCGATGAACGCCTGGAAAAAATCTGTTTTCAGATTACGAGTGGCTGCGGTAGTTATTTCTGTTGCCCTGTTTCTGTTAATCCCCTCTTTAGTCGGGGCATGGAATAACAAATTGGTGGTTGAGACTGACTATGGTAAATTAAAAGGATATCTTAGTAGCGATGGAACTGCCATGATATGGAAGGGTGTACCCTATGCCGAACCTCCTGTTGGTGATCTCCGGTGGCAGGCGCCTAAGGACCCAGAATCCTGGAATGGGGTTCGCGATGCAACTGAGCCGGCCATGAAGTGCACTCAGCTTTATACAACTGTTGACTGGATTCGAACGGGGGCAGTAGACACAGAGAGTAGTGAGGATTGCCTGTATGTGGACATATTCCGGCCCAATAATTCAAAGAGACTTCCGGTCTATGTCTGGATTCACGGGGGTTCAAACAATTTCGGATCGGCAAGAGAATATAGCGGTGCGAATCTGGCAGTTCGATCGGACGTCGTTGTCGTAGTTGTCCAGTACCGCCTTGGACCAATGGGATGGTTCTACCATCCGGCCCTCCAATCAGGAAACGACCCGCTTTCCGATTCAGGGAATTTTGGCACCTTGGACCACGCCCAAGCGCTTAGATGGATTAAGGAAAATATTGAAGCCTTTGGGGGGGACTCCCATAACGTGACCGTTACCGGAGAATCCGCCGGTGCCCACAATACCATGAATATGGTGATCTCACCGGTAGCGGAGGGTCTCTTTCATCGGGCCATGTACGAGAGCGGGGGGATGGCCCCGGTTACGGCTGCCTCCGGGAGAACCTCGGCAAATGGTTACATCGAAAAACTTATTAGATATAAGGAAGGCGTGGATGCAGCCACTGCCACGGCACGGCGAATTGCCATGGAAAATGATGGAACTTTAGAGCCTTATCTCAGGCAAGCCGACGCCGGTGATTTTTTTCTCGCCCTCGTAACTTACGGATCTTTACCCACTTTTCCCGTTATCATGGACGGATATGTCATGCCGCTGGGTGGCTGGATTCCGGCTATCCAATCCGGCAACTATAACAAGATGCCGATTATCCTGGGTAGCAACGAATATGAGTTGAAAGCGTTTATGCCCCTCTATGGATCTGTGGTGAAATTTTATGGGGCGCCTTCTACTTTGCCCACATACAGTTGGTCGGACTTATTCACCTCGGTAAGAAACAATAATACCCCAAAATTTGAAGATATATTGAAAACCCCGTTTGATTGGGACCTGTATGATAAATCAGGATATTTTGGCACCCTACAATGGAAGGCCAAAAACGTGGACTCGATAGCCCATGAGCTTTCCAAGGTCCAGGACAAAGTATACACCTACCTTTTTAAATGGGGGGGTATCGGATCTGGACCCTACCCATTTGATCACATTTACGGGGCCGGACACGCCGCAGAGATCCCCTTCTTCTTGGGAGGTGATCAAGGGCTGTTTGATCTTCCATTTGTCCCGGCGAACGAAGAGGGACGAAAAGAGCTTCAAGATGTGATGATGGCCTACCTCTCGAATTTTGCCCGCACGGGGAATCCGAATTCTGGAGACCCGCATCACAGATTCCCGGCTCATCGCACCAAATGGCTCCAGTGGTCAAACGCCCCCGGTGGTCCAAAGGCAATCGTCTTCGATGCTGATCTCGATCAGGCCAAAATCAATATGATGAATGAGGAAGTAACATTTGCCAGCGCTGAAGCTGAACGTCAAGCCTGGGTAGCCGCTCAAGACCCAGCCAACCAATGGTTGGCAGATAATGTGACGAAATTGTTTTTGTGGCAACCACCATGGTAAGCTGAAAGACTATAAAGAAATGTGCTCGAAGGCAGGGGGACCATCCCCTGCCTTTTTCTTTTCCTATACTACCTATT
>Ga0079037_100002472_pt1 | contig 10195 bp, 8 predicted proteins | sample Mud3Dept4metaG_FD_71479 | JGI IMG/M metagenome (GOLD analysis project Ga0079037, IMG submission 71479) | Freshwater wetland microbial communities from Ohio, USA, analyzing the effect of biotic and abiotic controls - Mud 3 Core 4 Depth 4 metaG | ecosystem: Environmental > Aquatic > Freshwater >... | reverse complement strand
GCCAGCATGTGGCGGCCCCAGCGCCGCAGGTGCTCCACCCCGGGTTCGGGCGTGCACCGCTCGACGAAGGCGGCGACGGTGGCCTGGAAGTCGGCCCTCGACCCGTCGACCAGCGGCCGGGCCACGGCGGCGGTCACCTGCGGCGCCCCGTCGACCAGGACGACGCCCCGGAACCGGCGAGGAGCGCGCACGACCGCCCCCAGGGCGGCCATGGCGCCCAGGGACTCGCCGGCCACGATGCACCGCTCGATCCCGAGCGCGTCCATGACGCCCAGCACGTCGTCCACCAGGCCGTCCGGCGTGATGGCCTCCGGCGGGACGGGCGACTCGCCGGCGCCGCGGTGGTCGAAGGAGACGCACCGCCAGCGCATGCTGAGGACCTCGAAGGGCTGCTCCCAGAGCTCCCAGTCGCCGATCCAGCCGCCGACTGCGAGGAAAGCGGTCGGTCCCGCGCCGAAGGAGACGACGTGGAGCCGGTGGCCGTTCACCTCGAGGAACACGCGGCCTCCGGTCAGCCGCCGACCCGCTCGCCGACGGTGCCGTCGCCGCGGACGGTGTACGCGAGCGGGACCAGAGCCACGCCGTACTTTCGCGCCAGGTCGGGGCGCCTGGAGACGTCCACCAGCACCAACCGGCGCCCCTCGCCGGAAAGCCTGCGCTCGAGGTCCTGGCAGTCGGCGCAAAGCGGGTGCGTGAACTGCACCACCAGATCCCCCTGGGAGTCGACCCCCAGCTCGGCGAGGTCGATGCGGTCGACGGCTCGGGCCCGGATGCCGCGCGCCCGCGCCAGCAGCCGGTAGGCCTCGCAGCCGATGCACAGGCCGGTGACGGTCGCGAGGGCGGCCAGCGCCGCCACCAGGAGCCCGAGCACCCAGCCGACCCGGTGCAGCCCGGCCAGATGGGCAAGGCTGGCGGCGGAGAGGAACACGGCCCCGAGCAGGTTGGCGAAGCGCGGGGGCCGCGCGTCCTCGAGCGGTCCCTCGCCGAGGCGGGGCTGGACCACCGCGAAGTAGAAGGCGCAGGGCAGGCACCAGCGCCGGCCCAGCGCCACCGAGGCGGCGAGCTGGAGCGCCAGCAGCGCCAGGAGCGGCCAGAAGCCGATGGCGAAGGCCGCGAGCGCGAGCAGGGCCACCACCGCCTGGTTGAAGCGGGGGGCGCGGGAGTCGATCACGGCGAGGTCGCGGTAGGGGTCTGCCTGGCGCGCGGTCATGGCGTTCCCATCTAACGGATGCGAGCGGACATGTCTCCGCTATAACAGACGACGCCCCAAAAGGGTAAGTCCCTCCGTCCAACGAGCCCGTGCCGGCGCACCTGCGGCGGCGAGGGGGCCGCGCCGATCCTCGACCGGCCCGTCCCCCCGGCACTATGGTGGCGGCGCCATGGAAGCCCGCGAGCGCCGGCCGGCGCCCGCCCTGCACCGGGCGGCCCTCTACCTCGGCACGGTGGCGGTCTACGCCGACATGTACGTGACCCAGCCGGTGCTGCCCCTGCTCACGCGCGAGTTCGGGGTGGCGCCGTCGCGGGCGGGGCTCACCGTCTCGGCGGTGGTGCTCGCCATCGCCGCCGCCTCGAGCCTCTACGGGCCGCTCGGCGACGCGCTGGGGCGAAAGGCGGTGATGGTCTGGTCGAGCGCGCTCCTGGTCGTGCCGACCCTGCTGTGCGCCGTGAGCCCGACCTTCGGCCTGCTGGTCGGCCTGCGGGCGGCGCAGGGCCTGCTCATCCCGGGAGTGACGGCGGTGGCGGTGGCCTACATCGGGGAGGAGTTCGAGCCCCGCGAGGTTGGCTCGGTGGTGGGAGCCTTCATCGCCGCCAGCGTGGTGGGCGGGCTCAGCGGGCGGGTGGGCTCGGGGCTGGTGGCCGACGCCGCCGGCTGGCGGGCCTCCTTCCTGGTCTTCGGCGGCACCACCCTGGCCGGCGCGCTCCTCATGGCGGTGGGGCTGCGCCGGCGGCCGGCCGCCGCCCCGTTCGCCTGGTCGTCGGCGACGAGCGGACTGTTCCGGCACCTGGGCGACCGCCGCCTGGTGGGCGCCTATCTCATCGGCGGGGCCCTGTTCTTCGGCTTCATCGCGGTCTTCACCTACCTGCCCTACCGCCTGGTGGCGCCGCCCTTCTCCCTCTCCACCAGCCTGGTCTCCAGCGTCTACCTGGTCTACCTGGCCGGCGTGGTGGCCTCGCCGCTGGCGGGGAGGCTCTCGGCGCGCGTCTCCGCCCGGGCCCTGATGGGGGCCGGGCTGCTCATCGCGGCGCTGGGTGCCGCCGCGACGCTGTCCTCCTCGTTGCCGGTGGTGGTGACGGGCCTGGTGGTGCTGTGCCTGGGCATGTTCACCGCCCAGGCCATCGCCCCTTCCTACGTGAACCGCCAGGCCCGGGAGGCCAAGGGCGGGGCGAGCGCGCTCTACCTGGCCTTCTACTACGTGGGCGGGACCCTCGGGTCCTCGCTCCCCGGGTTCGCCTGGGAGGGATTCGGCTGGCCCGGGGTGGTGGCGGCGAGCCTGGCGGCGATCCTGGTGGGGCTCGTCGCCAACGCGCTGCTCTGCCGCTGAGCCTCTCCCGGGCGCCGGCCCGGCTCACCCCGCCGGAGGGCGCTCCCACCACAGGTCCGGCTCGAGCGGCCGGGCCCGCGGGCGGAAGTCGCCGCCCAGCGCGCGGAGCTCCTCCAGCACCCGCTCGAGGAGGCGGGGCAGCGCCGCCCGCACCGGCGCGCTCAACCCCACCGGCACGTCGATCCGCTCGGGGACGATTCCCACCAGCCGGACCCGCCGCGGCCGTCCGCCGGAGAGCTCCATGGTGAGCAGCGCCTCGCGCAGGCCCGGCTCATGGGGGCTGAGCGAGAGGCCCGGCGCTCTTCCGAGCAGGGCGGCCTCGTCGAGCAGGCGGATCTCCCCCGGGTCGCCGCGGGCGCGGACGGCGTCCACCACCAGCAACGCCTCGGCGCCCTCGACCAGCGAGGCGATGTCGAGGCCCGGCGTGCCGCCCTCGATGACCTCCACCTCCGGCGAGAACTCCCAGCCGGCCTCGAGGAGCTTCACCGCGGTCGGGCCGGCCGCGTCGTCGCCCATGAGGACGTTGCCGATGCCGAGAAGGACGATGCGCGCCACCGCGGAATCCTAGCACCCCCCCGCCTGACACGACGGGGCGAGGGCCTCGCGGCCCTCGCCCCGTCCCCCCTCCCGTTCACGCGCGACGCGAGCGGAAGGTTCTGCCTGCTACAGGACCTTGACCTGCGCGATCTCCCGCCCCTCGCCGTCCACGGTGTGGATGGCGCAGGCCAGGCACGGGTCGAAGGAGTGGATGGTGCGCAGAGCCTCCAGCGGGCGCTTGGGGTCGGCGATGGGGTTGCCGACCAGCGAGGCCTCGTAAGGTCCGGGGCGGTCCCTGTCGTCCCGCGGGCCGGCGTTCCAGGTGGAGGGCACCACCGCCTGGTAGTTCGCGATCTTGCCGTTCCGGATCACCGTCCAGTGCGAGAGGGTGCCGCGCGGCGCCTCGTGCACGCCGACCCCGCGGATCTCGCCTGCCGGGAACACCGGCTGGTTGTAGATGGCGGTGTCGCCCTTGCCGATGTTCTCGACCAGCAGCTTCCAGTGCTTCTGGCCCAGCTCCCCCAGCACCGCGCAGCGGATGGCCCGGGCGGCGTGGCGGCCAAGCGTCGAGTGCAGCGCCGCCGGGGAGAGCTTGGTGCGGGCCACCGAGCCGGCCATCTCCAGGCACCGGTTCGACCAGCGGACGATGGGCTCGTGGCCCTGCACGTAGCCCACCAGCACCTGCGCCAGCGGGCCGACCTGCATGGGCCGGTCCTGGAAGCGCGGCGCCTTCACCCAGGAGTACTTGCGCGCCTCGTCCCACCGGGTGTAGGCGGGCACGGTCTCGCCCTGCCAGGGGTGCAGCGGCTTGCCGGCGTCGGCGTACCAGGCGCGCGCGCTCGACTCGGTGACCCCGTCCTTGAAGTAGGGGTCGCCGTGGCCGGAGATGGGCTTGAGCGACGCGAGATCGCCGTCGAGGATGGTACCGCCCGGGAGGTCGTACCGGGTGGCCTGGGCGTCGAGGGGCAGCTCCGGGACCGCCAGGTAATTCTTCACCCCGGCGCCGTAACCCAGCCACTCCGGGTACATGCCGCCGATCGCGCAGACGTCGGGAAAGTAGACCTGCTGCACGAAGGCGACGGCCTCGTCGATCAGCTCCTTCACCAGATACAGCTTCTGCATGTTGAGGGTGGCCGGGTTGTCGAGGTTGATGGCGTTGGCCACGCCCCCCACCGCCAGGTTCTGGATGTTGGGGGTCTTGGCGCCCAGCACCGTCACCGCCTGCAGCGCCTTGCGCTGGTACTCGAGCGCCTGCAGGTAGTGGGCGACCGCCATCAGGTTCACCTCCGGCGAGAGCTTCATGGCCGGGTGGCCCCAGTAGCCGTTGGTGAAGATGCCGAGCTGTCCGGCGTTCACGAACCCCTTCAGCTTCTCCTTCACCGCCGTCATCTCGGCCTTGCTGTTGCGGGGCCAGGGCGAGAGCGACTCGGCGAGGGAGGCGGCCTTGGCCGGGTCGGCCTTGAGGGCGCTCAGCACGTCCACCCAGTCGAGCGCCGACAGCTGGTAGAAGTGCACGATGTGGTCGTGCAGGGCGTGGGCGATGATGAGCAGGTTGCGGATGTACTGGGCGTTGGGCGGGATCTCGAGGCCCAGGGCGTTCTCCACCGAGCGCACCGAGGCGATGGCGTGCACGGTGGTGCACACCCCGCAGATGCGCTGGGTGAAGGTCCAGGCCTCGCGGGGATCCCGGCCCTGGAGGATGGTCTCGATGCCGCGCCACATGGTCCCGGTGGACCAGGCGTTGCGCACCTTGCCGCCGTCCACCTCGACGTCGATTCGCAGGTGACCCTCGATGCGGGTGACCGGGTCGATGGTGATGCGCTGGCTCATGGGCGTCCTCTAGGGGGTGCTCTGGGCGGGCTTCCGGACCCCGTGGGCCGGGCCCGCGCTGAGGATGGGGAACTTCTTGGCGGCGAAGACGAAGACGGCGATGCCCGCCGAGGCCAGCCCGATGCTGACCAGCAGCTCGTTCACCGATGGGAAGTAGGACCAGCCCGGCCCCGGGTCGTATCCGACCAGGTAGGTGTCGAACCGGTACAGCGATCCGCCCATCACCGTCAGCAGGGCCGCCCGGAACAGGATGCCCGGGTCGCGCCGGCGGTGCGGGTTGCCGAGCAGGAGCGCCGGGATCACGAACAGCGCGATCTCCAGCCAGAAGAAGAAGCTCTTCCAGCCGGAGGTGAAGAGCAGGCCCAGCCGGGAGTGCCAGGCCAAATCCGCCACGCGGATGGCCACGTAGACCCACAGCATCGCGGCCGCCACCTTGGAGACCGAGGCGCTCAGCTTCACGTCGCGCCGGTAGGTGGGGTAGGCGACGGCGAGCAGCGTGTCCATGATGATGACGCCGCCGTACCCCATGGTGAGGCAGGAGAGCAGGAACAGGAGCGGCAGGAGCGGCGTCAGCCACAGCGGGTGCAGCTTGTAGATGGCCACCAGGTACAGCGACCCCAGCGACGACTGGTGCATGGTGGGCAAGAGGATTGCGAGCGCGATGATGAAGGGGAACGCCTTCTTCATGAAGGGGAGCCCCTTGGCCGCCACCCGCCGCAGCCGGCTCGACCGCGAGGACTGCCAGGACTCGAGGATGGCGGGCGTGACCTCGACCCACAGCACGCCCACGTAGGTGAGGACGCAGATGGCGACCTCGAGCAGCACGGAGTTCAGGTTGAAGTACCAGAACTCGCCGAGCTTCCAGGCGTTCCACCAGCGGCCCAGGTCCACCAGCACCGAGAAGCCGGCCAGCGAGTAGCCGAGGGCTCCCACCAGCACCGCCGGGCGCACCAGCGGGTGGTACTTGCCGCGGTTGAGCACGTAGCAGAGCAGGCCGATGCCGTAGGCGCCGGCGGCGACGCCGGTGAAGGTCACCACGTTGAGGGGCTTCCAGATCCCCCAGGGATAGCCGTCGGTCATGGCAGTGATCGAGCCCACTCCGCCGAAGACGCGGACCAGGATGAGCACGCCGGAGACGCCGGCCAGCGCCAGCAGGACCACGAAGCCGGGGGTGAAGATCCGCCCGCCCAGCGGGCGCGCCACGTCGCTCATGGCTTCCTCTCCTCGCCCTCGCCGGGCTTCCTCGCGGCCTCCTCCTGCTCCTCGGCCTCGCCGCGGCGGACGTTGCGCACCACCACGTAGGCGGTGACCGCGTAGAGGGCGATGGGAGCGATGAAGCCCTTGTAGATGCCGTGCTGGATGGTCTCGCCCATGGCCGGCACCGGCTCGTCGCCGACCTTGGGCAGGCCCAGCTTGTCGAAGGGCACGGCCGACAGGTAGAGCACCTGGGTGCCGCCCACCTCGGTGTCGCCGAAGACGTCCGGGTGGTAGCGCCAGGGGTTGTCCTGGATGCGTTTCTGGGCCTCGGCGCGCAGCTCCTTCAGCTTTCCGAACTGGATGGCCTCGCGAGGGCAGACCTCGGCGCAGGCGGGCCCCTTCCCCTCGGGGAAGCGGTGGTGGCACATCTCGCACTTCACGATCTGCGGCGCGGGCGAGTTCCACTCGAAGCGGGGCACGTTGAAGGCGCAGGCGATCTGGCAGTAGCGGCACCCGACGCACTTGTTCTTCTGGTAGGTGACGACGCCGTACTCGCGCTTGTTGAGCGCCCCGAGCATGCAGGCCGAGACGCAGGCCGGGTCCACGCAGTGGAGGCACTGGGCCTTCATGAAGGCGGTCTTGCCGCTGCCCTGGTAGAGCTTGATGACCGTCTTGGTGGTGCCGGAGAGGTCGATGGGGGCGTCGTAGGGGACGCCGTCGAGCCGCACCCGGTCGGGCGGGAGGTCGTTGGCCTCCTTGCACTTCTCCATGCAGGCCCGGCAGCCGATGCAGCGGGTGGAGTCGAAGAGCATCGCCACCGCGTCGGGCGGAGGCTGCTTCTTGGCGCGCGCCTCCGCCCTGCGGTAGACGGCCCCGGCCGCCCCGGCGGCGCCGGCGGCGGCGACTCCCTTGAGCAGGGAACGGCGGGTCAGCTTCATGGCTGCTTCTCCTCCGGGTGCTCCTCGCGCTTGGCCTCGGCCGAGAGCTTCTTTCCGAGGGTGAGGCCGGCGCCCACCAGGCCGCCGACCACCAGGCCGGCCACGCCGGTGGCGAGCGGGGTGATCTTGCCCTGCTCGGCGAAGATGGGGGCGTAGGTGCCGGGCGGGGTCAGGCGCTCCACGTCGACCGTGGAGAACATGGGGACGCGGAAGGCCACCTTCTGCTCGGTGCAGCCGATGCAGGGGTGGCCCAGGCCGACCGGCCAGCTGTCGCCGACCTCGCCGAACGGGACCAGCGAGCAGTTGGCGTGCGTGGCCGGGCCCTTGCAGCCCACCTTGTAGAGGCAGTAGCCGAGCCGGTGGGACTCGTCGCCGAACTTCTGCACGAAGCGGCCGGCGTCGAAGTGCGGCCGGCGCTCGCAGTCCTCGTGGATGGTGCGGGCGTAGGCGAAGCGGGGCCGCCCCTTGTCGTCGACCGCGGGCAGGGTCCCCAGCGTGGCGTACTGCAGCACCGTGCCGAGCAGGTTGTAGGGGTTGGCCGGGCACCCGGGCAGCGCCACCACCGGCTTGCCGACCAGGATCTGCGGAACGCCCTTGGCCCCGGTCGGGTTGGGCTCGGCGGCGGCGACGCCGCCGAAGGAGGCGCAGGAGCCGATGGCCACCACCAGGCCGGCCTTGCTGGCCACGTCCTCGAGGATGTCGACCGCCGTGCGGCCGCCCACCTGGCAGAAGACGCCGTCGTCCTTGGTCGGGATGGCGCCCTCGACCACGCAGATGTACTTGCCGGCGTTGTCCCGGATGGACTCGTGCAGCGCCTCCTCGATCTGCTTGCCGGCCGCCGCGAACAGCGTCTCGTGATACTCGAGCGAGACGAGGTCCAGGATGAGCTCGGCCACGCCCGGGTGGCTGGTCCGCAGGAGCGACTCGGTGCAGCCGGTGCACTCCTGGAAGTGGAGCCAGATCACCGGCGGCTTCTTCCCGCTCGCCACCTTCTCGGCCATCTTCTCGGCGGCCGAGGCGGGGAGTCCCACCGCGGCGGCGGCGGCGGTGCAGACCTTGAGGAAGACCCGTCGGGAGACGCCGCTCGGGTCCTTCTCGCCGAGCAATCGGTCCGGCCAATGCGTGTAGTCCATTCGTCCCTCCGTGCTCGGCAGATTAGTCACTCCCAGCCAAAAGGCAACGGCGGAGACGCAGATTAAGCCAGTTAATTTGGGGGTTTAGGCGCAGGCGCCGACGCAACAAGCGACGCGAAAAAGGTGCGTCGAGCCCTTGCCAAAGGTGATCGCCATCATTTGCACCCGACCCGCTCCGGCGAGAAAACGGCGCTCGATTCTTGCGCGCGGCCGGTCGCGGCCGAGCGGACGGACCGGAAGGCGCGCAATTCGTTCAAGGGGACCTGCACGCTGCCTCCCCGGTATCGAGAGCGTGTGCGCATCCCCTGCGTCGAGCGCCGGTAAGCCCCCCTCGACTTCGAGGGCCCTTCCGTGGCACAACGCGCCGCATGCTTCGGCGGATCGTCGAGATCGACGAGGAGAAGTGCGACGGCTGCGGGGACTGCATCCCCTCCTGCGCCGAGGGAGCCATCGAGCTCCGGGACGGCAAGGCCCGCCTGCTGGGCGACCAGCTCTGCGACGGGCTGGGCGCGTGCCTGGGGGAGTGCCCCCAGGGAGCGATCCGGGTGGTGGAGCGGGAGGCGATGGCCTTCGACGAGCTGGCGGTGGAGCGCCACCTCCACGGGCTGGCCGAGCCCGCCCGTCCTCCACCTCGAGTGAACGGGTCCCTCGCCGCGCCGGCCGGCTGCCCGGGCTCCCGGCCGCTCGACCTCGCCGCCGCCCCGCCCGCGCCCCCCGCGCGAGGGCTCTCGATTCTTCCCTCGGCCGCTCCGGCGCCACCGGCGGCGCCCGCGGTGGGCGGCAGCCGGCTCGGGCAGTGGCCCATCCAGCTGCACCTGGTCTCGACCTCGGCTCCCTACTTCCAGGGCGCCGACCTGCTGGTGGCGGCCGACTGCGTGCCCTTCGCCTACGCCCGCTTCCACGACGACCTGCTGGCGGGGCGCCGCCTGGTGGTGGGCTGCCCCAAGCTGGACGACAACCAAGCCTACGTCGCGAAGCTCGCCGATCTCTTCCGCCGCTCCTCCATCCGCAGCGTCACCGTGGCCAAGATGGAGGTGCCCTGCTGCGGTGGGATTGCCTGGGCGGTCCGGCAGGCGCTGGCCGCGTCGGGCCGGTCCATCCCCTACGCCGAGGTGACGGTCGGGGTTCGCGGGGACCTCGCCGGCTGAGATGGACCCGGCCGCGCGACGGCTGACGCTGCTGCCGCTCGCGGCGGCGACCTTCTTCGTCGTCTCCGGCGGACCCTACGGCCTCGAGGAGATCGTCCTCGGCCACGGGTACGGGCGCACCGTCGCGCTTCTCGGGGTCCTGCCGCTCCTGTGGAGCCTGCCGGTGGCGCTCATGGTGGGGGAGCTCGCCTCCGCACTGCCACGGACCGGCGGCTACTACGTCTGGGTGCGCCGCGCTCTCGGCCCGTTCTGGGGCCTGCAGCAAGCCTGGCTCTCGCTCTCCTTCAACGTCTTCGACCTGGCCATCTACCCGGTCCTCTTCGCCACCTACCTGGCCCACCTCTGGCCGGCGCTCGGGCGCACCGGCATGGGCGAACCGGGGTGGCTCCTGGCGGTGGGGATGATCGCCGCCTGCACCGCCTGGAATGCGCTCGGGGTGCGCGCCGTGGGCCGCGGGGCGGAAGCCATCGGAGCGCTCCTGCTCGCTCCCTTCGCGGTGATGGTGGCGGTCGCGGTCGCGAGCGGGGAGGCCGGCCTCGACCGCCTGCGGGAGTCGCTCCTGGCGGCACCGCCCGACTCGGCGGGCTCGGCCTGGGTCGCCGGATTGCTGGTGGCGATGTGGAACACGCAGGGCTGGGACGGGGTCTCCACCGTCGCCGGCGAGGTGGAGCGCCCGGAGCGGACCTACCCGCGGGCCATGCTCCTCACCGTGGTGGCGGTGACCCTGGTGTACCTGCTGCCGGTCCTGGCCGCGGCCTCCACCGGGATGCCGCCGGCCCAGTGGGCCGCCGGCGCCTGGGTGGAGGTGGGGCGGCGCCTCGGCGGCCGCCTGCTGGCGCTGGCGATCGTCCTGGGCGGGGCGCTGAGCA
>Ga0079037_100002471_pt1 | contig 10195 bp, 12 predicted proteins | sample Mud3Dept4metaG_FD_71479 | JGI IMG/M metagenome (GOLD analysis project Ga0079037, IMG submission 71479) | Freshwater wetland microbial communities from Ohio, USA, analyzing the effect of biotic and abiotic controls - Mud 3 Core 4 Depth 4 metaG | ecosystem: Environmental > Aquatic > Freshwater >... | reverse complement strand
CCCGAGCCTACGCGAAGCCGGCGTCCGCCGGGACGGACGCCGGCCCCGCCGCGACCTCAGCGCGCGGGCTTGACCGCGCGGTAGGTGATCGAGCGGACGCTGCCCGCGATGTCCGCGACGGTGAGGCCGGAGCGGCCGAGCAGCGCCGCCGCCTCCTCGGGCGCGGCCTGGGCGAGCGAGACGGCGTAGTCGACATCGGCGAGCACCTCGACCCCGGCCAGGCCCGCAGCCTCGAGCCGGCCGAAGTAGTCGGCGCGCAGCTCGGCGCCCGCCACGCAGCCGACCCAGGCGAGCAGGTCGGCGGCCAGGGCCTCGGGCAGCGGCCGCTCGAGCACGATGTCGGAGACCACCAGGCGTCCGCCCGGCTTGAGCACGCGCGCGACCTCGCGGAAGACCGCCGACTTGTCGGGCACCAGGTTGATCACGCAGTTCGAGGTCACGGCGTCGATCGACGCGTCGGCGACCGGCAGCGCCTCGAGCCGTCCCTCCCGGAACTCGACGTTGGCGAAGCCGTGACGCTCGGCCGCCACGCGCGCGCGGGAGAGCATCTCGGGCGTCATGTCGACGCCGACGACGCGCCCGGCAGGGCCCACCGCGCGCGCGGCGAGGAAGGCGTCGATGCCGGCGCCGGAGCCCAGGTCGAGCACGGTCTCGCCGGGCGCCAGGCGCAGGTGCGCGAGCGGGGCGCCGCAGCCGAGGCCGAGGTTGGCCTCCCCGGGCAGCGCGGCGAGGTCGGCGGCGGAATAGCCGATCTCGGCGGCGACCGCGGTCTCGCCGGCGCCGCCGCACGAGCAGCCGCAGCCGGAGATCTCGCCGCTGGCGATCTTGCCGTAGCGGCTCCGGACCTGCTCGACCAGCGCTTCGGGGGCGGTGGGGATCGTGGTGTCGGACATGGTCACTCTTTCCTCTTCTTCGCGCGCGGCGGCGCGACCAGGGCCGTCGGCGGGGCGCAGGCCCCGTCCGCGCAGCAGTTCTCGAGCAGATAGCCGAGCAGCTCCTCCATCGCGCCGAAGCTCGCCCGGTAGAGGATCGAGCGGCCCGCGCGCCGGGCCTCGATCAGGCCGCAGCGCTCGAGGGTGGCGAGGTGGAAGGAGAGGGTCGGCGCCGGCACGCCCAGCGCCTCGGCGAGCGAGCCCGCCGCCAGCCCGTCCGGCCCACGGCGGACCAGCCGGCGGAAGATCGCCAGGCGGGTCTCCTGGGCGAGCGCGGACAACCGGTCGAGGGCGGTCTCTGCTTTCATGCTTCCAAAAATATCGAATTATCGGGCGGGCTGTCAAGCCCCCCGGGCCGGGTCCGGGTTCTGCCAGCCAGGGAGGCCCGGGGCGGGGCTCCGGGCGGGCGCGGCGCCGGGAGCCCCGTCGCGGTGCGGTTCAGCTCAGCTTGAACCTGACGGTCAGCCGGTAGCGCACGGCTGCCGCGTCGCCGTCGTCGTCGCGCGCCGGCTCGAAGCGCCAGCGGGCGACCGCCTCGCGCGCCGCCGCGGTGAGCCGGGCGTCCGGGTCCTCGACCGTCTGGATCGCGGTCACGTCGCCCTTGGCGGTGATCGTCACCTCGAGCACGACCACGCCCTCGACTCTCTCCTCGCGCGCCGCTTCGGGGTAGGCCGGCGCCACCTTCTCGACCAGCTTCGGCTCGCTCAGCCCGCACCCCGTCTCCCAGCGCACCGGCTCCTCGCTGGTGGCCAGCGCTCCGGCTGCGCCGACGCAGATCCCCAACGCCGTGATCACTGCCAGCTTCCTTGCGCTCGACTTCCGCATCGCCTCTCCTTTCGGGACCCGAGGGGCCCCGAGCCAGAAGAGGCCACGCGCGAAGCGGACCGTGTACGCACCTCTCAGCGCAGGGTGAAGTTCAAAGTGACCACGTAGCGCACGGCGACGGCCCGTCCGCCCTCGTCGCGCGCGGGCTCGAACCGCCACTGCCGGAGCGCTTCGGCCGCCGCGCCGGCGAGCAGCGGCGACGGGCTGTCGAGCACGCGCGTGTCGGTGACGCGGCCGTCGGCTGCGATCTCGGCCTCGAGCACCACGATGCCCGTGACGCGGGCCTGGCGCGCTTCCTCCGGATAGGAGGGCGCCACCTTCTTCGACACCACCGGCTCGCGCCACCCCTGCCGCGGCTCGAGGCGCGGCGCGAGGGGCCGCCCCGGGGCCTCCGGCTCGAGGACCACGAACAGGTAGGGCGCCGCCTCCCCGTCGAGCCCGCCGACCACCGCGCGGCCGCCGCGAGTCACGCCGACGGTCGAGTCGGCAAGCACCTTCTCACCTTCGTGGAAGACCACGCGGTAGGTCGCCAGGTGGTCGTCGAAGCCGACCAGCCGGGCCGTGATCCGGACCGCGCTGCCCGCGGGCACCGGCAGCTCGATCGGCTCGGCGAGATGCACCGCCAGGTAGGCACCCTTCTGCAGCCGCCGCGTCGGATCGAGGCGGAAGGTCTCCCAGAGCCGGTCGACCGCAGCTGCCAGGGCCAGGCTGCGCGGCACGAGCTGCTCCCGTCCGGCGCCCTCTCCGGCCGGAGCGTCGAGCGGCAGCACCGTGCCCGGCACGAGCAGCGCTCCGGCGGCGTCCGTGCCCGGTCCGGCAGGAAACCCCACGAGGATCGCGAAGCCTGTCGGCACCGCCTTCGACTCGGTCGGCGGAGCGGCCGCGGCGGCGGGTGCGTCGGCGCCGGGCGCAAGCAGGAGAACGGCGATCGCGGCGATTCGGATCACGATCCACCTCCGTCGTCGCGCGCCCCCGCCGGGGGCGCGAAGCTCATGTAGAGCGGCGTTTCGGCGTCCAGCCAGATCAGCACCTCGCCGTCGGCGAGGGTGCCGGCGGGTGAGAGCCCGGCCCCGGCGGGCGCGCGGGCCCCGGCGACGGGATCCGACCCCGCCGGCGGCGTGTCGCCCACGCGCAGCAGCAAGGCGATGCCGCCGGTGACCAGCACGGTCGCCGCCGTCCAGGCCCAGGCCGGCCGGAGGCGGGGCGTGCGCCGCCCGCGGCCCTCGATCCGCGCCGCGATCTCGCGCGCCGCCGCCGCTGGCGTCACGGCCGGCGGCCGCGCCGCGAGCTCGCGCAGCGCCTCCTCCAGGCGCTCCATCGGCTCTTCGTGGTCGGCCATCTTCTTCACCTCGTCCCGGCCGGTCGGCCGGCGTCGCGCAGCAGTGGACCCAGGCGCGCACGAGCGCGGCGCCGGTGCGACCGCACCGACGCCGCGCCGATCCCGAGCCGCGCGCCGATCTCGCTGTCGCTCATCTCTTCGACCACGGTGAGGTGCATCACCGCACGCTGGCGCGGCGCGAGGCGAGCCAGCAGGAGCTCGACGAGGATGCTCCCGCTCGCCGGATCGGGCCGCGGGTCGCGCGGCTCGGCGACCGACCCGAGCGAGAGGCGCAGCGCCCGCCAGCGCGCCCGGCGCACGCTCGCGCGGGTGACCGAGCGCTGCATCCAGGCCAGGAAGGCGGCCGGCTCGCGCAGGGAGCCGAGCCGACGCCACGCGGTGAGCAGGCAGTCCTGGACCACGTCCTCCGCCTCGCCCTCGCCGGCGATCGCCCGCGCGAGCGCCACGAGGCGCGACCAGTGCCGCTCCACCAGGGCTGAAAACGCCTCGGTCTTCCCGGCGCGGGCCGCCCGGACGAGCACTTCGTCGTCCTGATTCCCCACGATCTCCAGAGTCTCACAGCGGGTCGAACCGTGTACGGGCGGATCTCCCGGGCCGGGGCGGCTTGTTGAGGCGGGCGCCCGGGCGCGCCTCCGCCTCAGGCCGCCCAGAGCGGGACCGGCGCGAAGCGGTCGACGTCCACCAGGCCCTGGTCGGTGAGCTTGAGGTGCGGGATCACTTCGAGGGCGAGGAAGCTCATCGCCATGAACGGATCGTGCACCGGGCTGCCGAGGGCGCGCGCGGCGGCGATCGCGCGGTCGAGCCGCTGGCGGACCTCCTCGATCGGACGTTCGCTCATCAGGCCGCCCAGCGGCAGCGCGAGCTCGGCCACCACGCTCTCGCCGTCGGCGACCACCAGGCCGCCGCCGAGCGCCGCGGCCCGGCGCGCGGCGGTGAGCATCGAGACGTCGTCGGCGCCGATGACGATCAGATTGTGATGGTCGTGGGCGACCGAGGAGGCGAGCGCACCGCGCTTCAGGCCCAGCCCGCGCACGAACCCCTTGCCGACCGCGCCCGAGCTGCGGTGGCGCTCGATGACCGCCATCTTGAGCAGGTCGCGGCCGGGGTCGGCGACGGCGAGCCCGCCGGCGATCGCCGCCGTCTCGATCAGGTGACCGGTGACCAGCTGGTCGGCCATCGCCTCGATCACGCGCACGCGCGTGCCCTCGGCGCGGATGGCGAGGTCGACCGCGTCCCAGGCGACGCTCATCGTGCCGCGCAGGTGGGGCACCGCGCGCGGCCCTTCGACCGGCAGCATCTCGCCGTCGCGCGCCACCAGGCGGCCGCGGCGGAATACGAGATGGGGACGGGGCGCGGCGAGATCGGCGAAGACGATCAGATCGGCGCGCCGGCCGGGCGTCACCGCGCCGCGGTCGTGGAGCCGGAAGTACTGCGCCGTGTTCCAGCTCGCCATGCGCAGCGCGATCATCGGGTCGACGCCCTCGCCGATGGCCAGGCGCACGAGGTGGTCGATGTGCCCCTGGTCGAGCAGGTCCGAGGGCTGGCGGTCGTCGGTGCACAGGCACATCCGGTGGTGGTTGAGCGCGGTGACCAGCGGCGCCAGGGCGCGCAGGTTGCGGGCGTTGGTCGCCTCGCGCAGGAAGACCGCCAGCCCCAGGCGCAGCTTCTCGCGCGCCTCCTCGACGGTGGTCGACTCGTGGTCGGAGCCGATGCCGGCGGCGGCATAGGCGGCGAGCGCGTGCCCGGTCAGGCCCGGGGCGTGGCCGTCGATCACCTTGCCGGCGAAGGCGCGCAGCTTGGCGAGCACGGCGTCGTCGCCGGCCACCACGCCCGGGAAGTTCATCACTTCGGCGAGCCCCAGGACCCAGGGGCTGGACTGGAACGAGGCGAGGTCGACCGCGTCGAGCGAGGCGCCCGAGGTCTCCATCGCGGTCGCCGGCACGCACGACGGGGCCATGACGAAGACCGCCAGCGGCGAGCCCTTGGCGCCCTCGAGCATGAAGCGGATGCCCTCGAGGCCGAGCACGTTGGCGATCTCGTGCGGGTCGGTGATCACCGTGGTGGTGCCGCGCGGCACCACCGCGCGCGCGAACTCGGCGGGCGTCACCATCGAGCTCTCGACGTGCACGTGGGCGTCGAGCAGGCCGGGAGCGAGGAAGGCGCCACCCAGGTCGAGCGTCTCGCGGGCCGCGTAGCCGGTGCCCACCGCGGCGATGCGGCCGCCGGCGAGCGCGACCTCGGCCGGATAGATCTCGCCGGCCAGGACGTCGACCAGGCGCAGGTTGGTGAGCAGCAGATCCGCCGGCTCGCGGCCGGCGGCGATCGGGATCAGGCTCTCGAGCGGGAAGGGGGTGTCCACCCGGGAGAGTGTAGTCGACTCAGTCGCCGGCGCGGCCGCCGAGGTGGAAGAAGGAGCGGATGCGGCCGAGCAGGCTCTGGTGGTCCGGGGACCCGGCGCGGCGCTGCTCGCCGCGCTTGTCCTCGATGCGCGCCGCGGTCGCGGCGGCGCGCTCGGCGAGCAGTCGCGACAGCGTCTCGGCGATCGCCGGGTCGCGCTCGAGGATCGGAGCGAGCGCCTCGCGGTCGAGCACGAACGCCTCGACCGCCCCTTCGGCGGTGACCGTGGCGCTCCTCGGCGCGCCGGTCAGCAGCGACATCTCGCCGAAGTAGCTGCCCTCCTTGAGCAGGGCGAGGGTGACCCGGTCGGTGCCGAGGTCGGCGCCCGACTTGGTGACCAGCACCGACCCGCGCGAGACGAGCATCAGCGAGTCGCCCGCCTCGCCCTCGGTGACCAGGCGCTCGCCGGCGTCGAAATAGACGAGCTCGGCGGCCTCGGCCAGCCGGCGGCGGACGTCCGGCTCGAGGCCGGCGAACAGGTCGGTGCGCGCCAGCAGGGACTCGGCGCGGGTGGCGCGCCAGCTGCGCTTGTCGGCGGCGATCCGGCCCGCGGTCTCGAGCTGCACGGTGCGGATCGGGAACGGGATCGCCCAGCCGTCGCGGTGGAGGCCGTACCAGACGCGCGTCTGGACGGCGTCGCGCAGGCGCGCCGCGCCGTGGACCTCGTGGCTCCAGTAGCGCAGCTCGTACTCGACCGCGGAGTCGGCGAAGCGGTGGACGAGCGCCTGGGGCGCGGGCTCGCGGACCACGCCGACCACGGAGCTGGCGGCGCGCTCGAGCGCGTCCTTGACGAGGCGTGGCGGCGCCCCGTAGGCGACGCCGACGTGGACGGCGAAGCCGACCGCGCGCTCGCCGGCGCCGAGGTTGGTGATGCGCGCGGCGACCAGGTTGGCGTTGGGCTCGCGGAAGTCGACCCCCAGGTTGTTGCGCAGGTGGGTCGAGCGCCACGACATCTCCACCACCCGCCGCGGCTCGCCGTCGACCACCACCCAGTCGCCGATGTCGAACGGCTGCTCGGTCTGGAGCGCCAGCCCCGCGAAGACGTTCTTGAGCACGTCCTGGAGCGCGAAGCCGAGCACCGCCGAGACCACCGCCGAGGGCAGCGCGATGCTCTTGAAGTCGAGGCCGTAGAACCAGACTCCGGCGACCAGGATGGCGACCACGACCACGATCCAGGCGAGCAGGTCGCGGACCAGGCGCGGCACCGCCGGGCGGCCCCGCGCGTCGAGCCGGCGCGCGAGGCCGAGCCGGTCGACGGCGAGGTAGGCGAGCTCGAAGCCGAGCACGACGGCGACGAAGGCGGCCGCCTTGAGCAGCGGCTCGTCGAGGCCGAAGGGCAGCAGCGTGACGTTGCGGCCGCTGGTCAGGAAGGCGACCAGGGCGAGCGCGAAGATCTCGATCTGCAGGCGCAGGCGCTCGAACGGACGGGGGAAGCGCCCGCGCACGAGGAAGTAGACGACCTCGAGCGCGAGCGCGACCGCCAGCGCGGCGAGCAGGGGACGGAGCCAGGGCATCGGCATCGGAGGGTCGGGCGAGCGACGGCGGGAGTCTAGCCCAGCGGTATCATGGTTGCCTTGCTCCGCTTCCTCGCCCTCGCCCTGCCCGCCGCGGTGCTCGTGCTGGCGCTCACCAGCTTCGGCGCCGGTGCGCTCGGGCTGGGGCCCGACCTCGAGCCGCTCGCCGCGCGCGGCCTGGCGCGCCCGGGCGGGCTGCCGTTCCGGCTCGCGGCCCTGGCGCTCGCCTTCGAGGCGACCGCGCTGGTCGCCCTCTTCCTGCTCGTCGAGGGACGCAGCGGCTGGCCGGTGGCCGACGGGCTCGCGGCGGGGGCGGCGGCGTGGCTGTTTCGCGGGCCGCTCCTGGTGCTCGCGGTCGCCCACCTGACGCGGCTGCCCACCGAGCCGTTCTGGCAGGCGGCGCGCGTCGAGCTGGTCGCGCTGCCCGCCGCCGGCGCCGCGATCGGCGCGCTCGCCGCCTGGACGCGCGCGCGTCGATGAGGATCGCGGCGGTCGGGGCCGGCTTCCCGCCCCACTTCTACGGCCAGGAGGAGTTGCTCGCCGCATTCCGCGAGCACTGGGGGGCGCGCTACTTCAACCTGGCGCGGCTCGAGCAGCTGCACCGCAACGTCCTGGTCGGCGGCCGCCACCTGGCGCTGCCCCTCGAGGACTATCCGAAGCTCACCGGCTTCGGCGCCGCCAACGACGCCTGGATCCGCGTCGCCACCGAGGTCGGGGCGGCCGCGATCGAGGACGCCCTGGCTCGGGCCGGCCTCGGCGTGGCCGACGTCTCGGCGCTCCTCTTCGTCACCGTGACCGGGGTCGCGACACCCTCGGTCGACGCGCGGCTGGTCAACCGCCTGGGCCTCCGGCCGGACGTCAAGCGCATGCCCATCTTCGGTCTCGGCTGCGTGGCCGGCGCGGCCGGGGTGGCGCGCGCCGCCGACTACGTGCGCGCCTTCCCGGACGAGGTCGCGGTGTTGCTCTCGGTCGAGCTCTGCTCGCTCACGCTCCAGCGCGAAGACCTGTCGATCCCCAACCTGATCGCCTCGGGTCTGTTCGGCGACGGCGCCGCGGCCGCGGTGGTGGTCGGCGCCGCACGCCGCGCAGACGGTCCGGAGATCCTGGCCACGCGCTCGGTCTTCTATCCCGACTCCGAGCGGGTCATGGGCTGGGACATCTCGGAGACCGGCTTCAAGATCGTGCTCTCGGCCGACGTCCCCCAGGTCGTCGAGCGCTACCTGCGCCGCGACGTCGACGACTTCCTCGCCGCGCAGCGGCTCACCCGCGCCGACATCGCCTCCTGGGTCTGTCATCCCGGCGGCCCGAAGGTCCTGGAGGCGATGGAGAACGCGCTCGAGCTGCCGCCCGCTGCGCTCGAGCTGACCTGGCGGAGCCTCGCCCAGGTCGGCAACCTGTCCTCGACCTCGGTGCTGCTCGTGCTGCGCGACACCCTCGCCGAGCGGCGGCCGCCGGCGGGCAGCCTGGGGCTGCTGCTCGCTCTCGGCCCCGGCTTCTGCTCGGAGCTCGTCCTGCTGCGATGGTGACCGGCTCGCGCCTCTTCTTCTTCGGCCTGCTCGCCGCCTGGGGGCTCGAGCGGCTGTTCGAGGTCGCGCTCTCGCGCCGCAATGCACGCCGTGCCCTCGCGCGCGGCGGCGTCGAGGTCGAGAGCCGCGGCTTCTACGCGGCGATGGTCGCCGTGCACGGCCTGCTCTTCTTCGCCGCCCCGCTCGAGGTGGTGGCGCTCGAGCGGCCGTTCCGGCCCGCGCTGGCGCTCGCCGCGACCGCGGCGGTGGGCGCGGCGATGGCGCTTCGCTACTGGGCGGTGGCCACCCTCGGCGACCGCTGGAACACGCGCCTGATCGTGGTGCCCGGCGAGCCGGCGGTCGCCGAGGGGCCCTATCGCTGGGTGCGCCATCCCAACTACGTCGCGGTGGCCGTGGAGATGGCCGCGCTGCCGCTCGTGCACGGCGCCTGGATCTCGGCCCTGGCGTGGAGCGCGGCGAGCGCGCTGCTGCTCGCGCTGCGCATCCCGCGCGAGGAGGCGGCGCTGGCGCGCGCCTCCGACTACGCCGCCCGGCTCGGCGACCGGCCGCGCTTCCTGCCCGGCGGGCGGGCGCGCGGAGGCGGGCGATGACGCGCGCGGAGATCCTGGCCGGGATCGCCCAGGTGGCGCGCGACGAGCTCGAGCTCGACCCGGAGACGGTCCGTCCCGAGGCGCGCCTGGTCGAGGACCTGGGGCTCGACTCGCTGCGCCTGCTCACGCTCGCGGCGGAGGTCGAGAACCGCTTCCAGGTCGCGCTCGAGCCCGAGGACGACGCTGCGATCGTCACGGTGGGCGACCTGGTGGCGGCGCTCGAGCGCAGGCTGGCGCTGCGCGACTTCGGGTAGAGTCCCCCGAACCGTTCAGTTCGGAAGGGGGAACCGTGACCCGCGTCCCGCGCGTCGTCCTCCACCCCGAGCGGCCGCGGCTCTCGGCGCGCTCAGGGGGTGGCGGCGCTCCACTGGGAGGTGTCCCCGGTCTCGAAGTCGCCCACGAAGGGCAGGCCCGCGAGCAGGTCTCCGACCGCCGCCAGGGCGTCGATGCGGCCGCTGCCGAAGGTGTTGTTGGGGAAGACGTTGGCCGGCACGCCGCCGCACACCTGGGTGCTCGTGTTGGGGTGGACCGCGCTCTGGCGGATGGTCGCCTCGAGCAGGTCGACGTCGCCGGCCGCCGCCGGCTGAGCCGAGACCAGCAGGCCGACCAGGCCGGCGACGTGCGGGCCGGCCATCGAGGTGCCGGAGGAGTTGCCGTAGCCGCCGCCGGGCACCGACGAGCGGATGTTGGAGCCGGGCGCCGCGATGTCGGGCTTCATCCGGTTGGAGCCGTCGACGGTGACCGGGCCACGGCTCGAGAAGCTCGAGGGCGCGTCGCCCGAGGTCGTCGAGCCGACCGTGAAGGAGGCGTCGTAGATCGCGGCCGGGTCCTCGACCGTCGAGCAGCTCGAGCCGCTGTTGCCGGCCGAGACGGCGACGAAGATGCCGGCGGCGCGCACGTTCTCGACCACCTGCTGCATGACCGCGAAGTTGCCCGGGTTGCAGCCCTCCGAGGGCGGGCAGCCCCAGGAGTTGTTGATCGTGTCGGGGGCCATCGCCGGGTCGGGGTTCTGGCCGGCGAGGTCGGTGGGCGCGATGAACCACTCGAAGCACTCGATGTAGGTGGTCGGGGT
>Ga0079037_100002470_pt1 | contig 10197 bp, 6 predicted proteins | sample Mud3Dept4metaG_FD_71479 | JGI IMG/M metagenome (GOLD analysis project Ga0079037, IMG submission 71479) | Freshwater wetland microbial communities from Ohio, USA, analyzing the effect of biotic and abiotic controls - Mud 3 Core 4 Depth 4 metaG | ecosystem: Environmental > Aquatic > Freshwater >... | reverse complement strand
CACCTGAAGGACTGCGTGGGGTTCCACCCCGCGGGCGAGGGCGTGCTCTCGGCCCGCGCCCGCCATCTGGACGCGTTGCGCCGCGCCCGTGCGCACGTCGAGGAGGCGCACCGGCTGCTCACCGCGCGGCACGCGGGGGAACTTGTGGCGCAGGAGCTGACCGACACTCAGAAGGCGCTCGGCGAAATCACCGGCGAGGTCACGAGCGAGGACCTGCTGGGGCGGATCTTCGGGAGCTTCTGCATCGGGAAGTAATTCCGTTTCTGATGCGGTCCGGCGCAATACGATGCCGTCAGTCGAATCATCGACTCCTACGCCCCCATGGCCTGACCGTCGACGCTACCCGGCGCTGTCGCTCAAGCTCGCGCGTGTCGAGCGCGGTGGGCGAGACCCTGGCCGCGCCGGGGCGGGCCGCAGGCTCACAGCTGCACCACCTCGAGACCGAGCGCGACAGCAGCCGCGCATTGGCGCGCGTCGGCTGAGACGAAGACGTCAGCCGTGCCGACGAGGGCCGCGGCGATATGTAGGGCGTCCATCGCGCGCAGCGGATGGGCTTCGAGCGCGGCGATGGCGCGCTGCACGACCTGTGGCGAGACCTCGCACAGCACAGCGTCGGCGAGGTCTGCGCCCAGATCCGCTTTCAGCGCTGCGTACTGTGCCTCACCGAGGCGACCGTCGCGCACGAGCCGGCGCAAGGCGGAGATGACCTCGGGCACCGCGATCACTGCCACGGCCAGTTCGGTCGCGCGGTTGCACCGGTCTAGCACCTCGTCGGTGCCGGCCTCGCGGATGTAGCGCTTGACCAGCGCCGATGAGTCAAGGAACACGCGCACCTAACGACTCTGGCCGGGAAGCGGCGATCAGTCGCCGCGTTCCCCGAGAATCAGGCTGCTGACCGCTGCGCCGCCGATCACCAGCGGGCGTGCCGTCCGTCGCTTCCAGGACGGGAGATCGCGCGGAATCGGGTGGATCTCGGCGATGGGCTTGCCATTGCGCAGCACGCGGACGACCTCGCCGGACTCCACCAGGTCGAAGTAGTGCTTTGCTTGATTGCGTAGTTCAGTGAAGCTGGCGTCGCGCATGTCCATGTCGAGGAGTCGAAATGTGCATGGAAATGTACATCAGAGTGCCTTCGGCAACAATCACGCACACTCCGCCACTTCCACCGGCAGGTTGGCGCGCCCCGAACAGTTCGCTGGCGACCTCGGTCAGCGTCTTGTTCTGATCTTCGATCACCCTACACGTACTCGAACAGGAACTCTTTCAGTTCCTCGATCTGGTTGTTTGCTAGCGCGGGCTTCGGCGGCAGTGGTGCCGGCACGAACGCCTGGTAGCCCGTGGGCTGTCTGGTGCAGCGCTCCAGCTTCCGGGGGATTCGAGACCGAGACAGACCCTCGTCCCCGTATTGGCCGGTTCGAGCGTCAGGGTGGTCTTCGCGACTGCTGCGCTAACCATCGCTCTGGCTACGCCGCACAGGCCGATCAAATCCGCTCGCAGCGCAGATCCCCGAGCAACCTCTCCACGACCGCTTCCTCCGCGATCGCCAGGCCGTGCTCGAGCATCGCCGGGGCGAGTTGGGGATCCCAGCTCGCTTCGGTCGCTGATGGATCCAGATCGCGTGCTCGTGCGGTCGAGGCACCGGCGACGGCCGCTAGATAGTCGGCCGCGCCGAAGTTCCAGGGCTTCATGTCCCAGCTGCGCAGCATGAAATTGGCGATGGCGATCCCGGGCCAGTCGTAGTCGCCGTGGTAGTGCAGTCGTGCCCCGGCGGCCGCGAGCTGGTCGAGCAAGGTGCGCTGGGCGGCGGCGGGCATGCCGTCGGTGCTGACGAGCGGTGCGCATGCCGCTCCGAGCCGGTCGGCAGCGATGGCGACGATGGCCGGGTTCTCGCATACGAAGACACGGCGTCCGGCGACCGGCCAGTCTGGCGGACGGCGCAGCAGCTGACGCAACGAAAGGTAGGCGGGCTCGCCCGGCGCCCAGCTGCCTGCGACGCCCGTCGCATGCGGCAGGTTCAGGAAAAGAGCCGGGCGCGCGAGTTCGTTGACCAGCACTCCGGCACGTGCCCACACGTCACGCAGGCGTGCGTCTTCATCGATCACGAGCGGGCCGACGCGGGACTCGCACGCTCCATGTCGCTCGTGGTGCCGCCACGCGGCCAGAACCAGCGCGGCTATCGGCCGCCCCGCATCGAGGGCATGCGCGTCCCCGAGTGTCTCGGCGGCCAGCTGGGAGCGGGTCGTGCCGGTCGCGGGGAGGCGTCGCAGCACGAGATCCGCCCCGGCCAGCAGTCGCTCGGCACGCGCGGGATCGCGACCGGCGCGCTTCAGCAGGCCTAGCGCGGCCGGCGTGTGCAGCCAGGACAACAGACGCGCCTCGATGTCATCTCTTGCGGCGAGGGCCGCCCAGCGAGCCTCGAGTTCGCGCCGCAGGAAAGCCTTCGCGATGATGGGTCCGTCCAGCCGCTCCAGGGCGTCGCGGAGCGAATCCGCGAGCCCGCTCGAGCGCAGCCGCGCATCGATCTCGGCGACGTCGAGCGTCATCGAGCGCGCCACCTGCGCGGGGCGGCCCGCGAGCTGGCACAGGGCGGCGTGCGCCTCCGGATCGAGGCCCGCCAGGCGCAGGCTGGTAACGGTTGCGCCGGGTTCCAGACGCTCGTAACGACGCCGCAGCTGCTGGCGCACCTGTACCAGCGCGCCGGTCCCGAGCAGGCGTCGTAGCCGCGAATCGGGTGTGTCGGTCATGGCGGCGGAAAGCGCCGATCGGGTTCATCCACGGCGCGCCGTGCGCGACCGTCCCAGGTCCAGCGCGAGACGAACACCGCGTCGATACCTTCGCGCCGCTGGAGCTGGCAGATCGCCACGCCGGGTAGTTCGGCATAGCAGGCCCACTCGCGCTCGCTGGTGATGACGAAGTCGAGGTCGAATTCGCGGATCAGGCCCATGCAGTGGGCGCGGGCATTGTCGTCGATGCCTGCGAAGGCCTCGTCCAGCAGCATGAGGCGCGGCGCCAGCGGGTTGCCGCCGTGGCCGTAGAAGCTCGCAACGGCGGCGAACAGCGGAACGGTCAGGCCCAGCGCGCGCTCGCCGCTGGAAGCCGGGCCGGACAGCTTGCGCCACTGTCCGTCCTGCTGGCGCTCGATGCGAAAGCGGTGCCAGTGCCGGTAGTCGAGCGCACGGGCGAGCTGGTCGGACAGGCTGCCGCCCAAGGCGTCGGTATCCGCTCGGGCGCGCTCCGCCGCGATCTGCCGCTGCAGCATGCTGCCGACGGCACGGCGATCATCGACGGACCACAGGTCGGCACTGGTGTTCAGCAGGCGCTCGCGGGCAACGTCCAGGCCCGCGGGCGCACCGTCCTCGGGAGACAGCGGTTCCCACCTCAACCGGTAGCGCACGCCGGTCGAGGTCGGGCGCTTGCGAAGTTCCTCGTTGATGTCAACCACCCGCTGCGCAGCCGCACGCATGAGCCGCTGGATCTCGGCCGCGATCTCGGCCTGCAGGTGGTTTTCGAGGATCTCGCGCTCACGGGCCGACAGGAGTTCGCTGCGCTGGGCCACGTCGTCGGCCAGCAGCGCCGCGAGCACATCGGGCCGCTCGGCGCGGTTCTGGTAGACGACGTGGACGCTGAATCCCCAGTCGTTGGGCTCGGAGATCGCCTGGTGACCCAGTGCGCTCAGGGCACGCTGCAGCTCGGTCAGGTCCTGCGCGATCTGCCGCTGCACACGCGTCCAGCGGTCATCGTCGTCGCCGGTCTGGCGCAATTCATGCTCGATGCGCCGGGCCAGCTGCAGTGCCGGATCGATGCTCCACGCATCCGGCAATCCGAGGCCCGGCAGGGCGGACGCCAGCAGGCCACTGGCGGCGAAGCGCTGCAGGCGATCCGCCGCGCTCTGGCGTTCACCGATGCGCTCGGCGAAGACCTGCTCCCTCTGTTTCGCCTCCGTTTCGGCGATCGCACGTCGCTCGCCCGCGCTGCGACGCTCCTCGGCAGCTTCGTCCACAGCCGACTGGGTCCTGTCCCGCGCCTCCCGCGCCTCCTGCAGCGCCTGCAGCAGGGCGTCGACTCTCTGGCCGACGGACTGCTGCAGGACTTCCAGTCGCACCCGGGCCTGTCCAGCCTGCGTCCGGGCCCGGTTCAGCGCGTCCTCGGCGTTCTGCATCAGCCCGCGCGCGTCGTTCTCACGCTCCTGCTGTTCCCGATGTGCTGGCCAGTCACGGTGCCAGTCGTCGGCGGCCCGTGACAGCGACGCCTGTGCCTCATCGAAGACGTCGAGTGCTTGATCGGCCTCGGGCAGCTGATCAGGCTCCGATGGCAAGTGCAGGTCGGCCGCATCGCGCCGCAGTCGCTCGCCGGCGGCCTGCCAGGCCGCTTCTGCCTCGCGGTGGCGTGTGTCGGCCTGATCCAGCCGCTGTCGCGCCCGCTGAACCTCGTCGCCAGCGCTGGTGGCGGCCGCGATCGCTTCCAGCAGCGGACGAGCGGGCGGCGCGCCGCGCCGCTCCCGAGCAGCTAGCCCTCGTCGAGCTTCCAGCGCCTCGAACTGCGCGTCGAGCGCTTCGGTCGCCGCATCAAGTTCCATCAGGGCGGCAGCGATTTCCTGCAGCCGGCGCTGGCGGGCACGCTCGCGGGCGGCGCGTCCTATGTAGCGAGCCTCCGCCTTCCTCCAGGCCCCGGCGAGCGTGCCGAGACGATAGCCGCCAGCCGGCGAGACCCAGGCTTCGGCCGTGGGCAGATCCTCTGCGGCAACGGCCACGCCCGCCAGCAGAGCGGTCAGCGTGGACTCGGTGACCGGACAGCCGTCCGGTCGTGCTGCAACCAGCACGTCGTTCAGGCTGTCACCGTCGACCGGCTCGCGCCGTGTCCAGCCTGCATCGAGCAGAGGCCGGCCTTCGTCGTCGGTCAGTGAGCCGTCCGGCGCGAGCCACGCGTCGAGGAGCCCGCTCGCTTCCAGCGCGGCCTCGAGACCGGCGCACTCTTCGGCGCTCAGGCGCGGGCGGAAGTCCACCAGCTGCCACAGTGGCGCACCGGGCCGCTGCTCGCGCGCGCCGCGGGCGCGGGTTGGTGGTTCCGGTGGGAAAGCATCCTCGCCGCCGGCCAGCCGCTCGTGCTCGGACATGAGCACGCCGCGTTGCTGCTGATGTTCCCTGCGCAGCGCATCGAGTTCCGCCTCGAGCGCGGCGCAGCGGCCCAGCGCGCCTCGCCACGCGTCCTCGAGCGCAGCATGCGCCGGATTGTCACCCTCCGGCCTGGCGGCCCACTCCGCCAGCTGGCGCAGCGACGCGGCCGAGTCGAAGGACAGCTCCTCGAGATCCGTGACGTAGTCCGACCACGCGGCGACCAGCGCCGCCGCCTCCTGCTCTGCACGCGAGTCCGCCAGTTCGCGCCGCTCCAGAGCCTCGTCGAGCTCACCGCGGAGCGCTCGCGCATGTTCACTCGCCGCAGTCAGTGTCGCGTGATGCCGATCGACCTCTGCCTGGCGCTGGCGCAGGTGCGCGATGTCCCGGCGCCGCCGCGACACCAGTGCGCGTAAGGCCTCGGCGCACGGCTGCAGGTCGAACGAGGTCTCGCCGATGGCTTCGATCTCCAGCGCCAGCAGTGGATTGGCACCGAGGTCGGTGTCCACGCCGCAGTGAGCCGCCGCCTCGCGTGCCCTGAATCGGGCCGCAGTGAGTGCCGCGCGTGCCGCATCGGCCTGTCTCGCGCGCTTCTCGCCGAGCTCGGTCTCGCGCGCCACTCGGGCCCGGGCCGTCTCGCGCCGTTCGTCGTCCGCGACCACCGCCTGGTCGCGCTGCCAAGCGTCGTGCCGGGCCTGCTCCAGGCGGTTGGCGTCCTGGTTGCGTGGATCGCTCTGTAGTGTCTCGAACCGCTCCCGGGCGGATGCTGCGGCCGTTCTCGCCTCGTCGTGTGCCAGGATGGCCGTCGCTTCCGACTCGCGGCTTCTTTCCAGCGCTTCCTGAGCGCGGTTGCGTGCTTCGCTGGCGTTGTCGAAGCCGGTCTGCGCCTGGCGCAACTCGCGCGCCTGGCGGCGCGCCAGCATGCCGGCGTACATCCGGTAACGCTGCTCGAACTGCGCTACGACCTGCTGCAGGCGACGGGCGTCCTCGAGCCGGCTGCGATCCTCCTCGAGCTGGTTGAGCGCGTCCGCCACGTCACCCAGCAGTTCCACCGGCAACGGAGGGAGAGACTCGCTCAATGCGTTCGACAGACCGGTCTCGTCGGGCTTCTTCGACAGCTGCGGCTGGCGCAGCTGGATCAGGGTATCCATCAGGGCGTCGTAGCGGCGCTCGCCGAGCTTGAACAGCCGCTCGTCGACTGCGCGGCGGTAGGCCTGTGCAGTCTCGAAGAGTTGCCCGCGCCCCGCGATCTCTTCGCGCAGACGTTCGCGGGTCAGCACCTGGCGCTGGCGACTGGTCAGCCACAGGTCCTGGCCGAGCCTCGGTCCCGGTGGGTCGCCGTCGCCTTCGAGCACGAAGTACCAGCTGTCGACGTGGGCCCGGCCGTCCACGGCCGAGAGCCCTGCGCCCAGCGTCAGGTAACGCGGCCGGCCGTCGAGATCGCGCCGGCCGAACTCGATCCAGCTGTAACCGATGCGGCGTGGATAGCTGCCCACCAGCAGGTTCCAGGCCATCTTCTTCCCGGCGTCGCCATCCGGCTCCACGCGGGACGGGCGCAGCTGGGCGTCCAGCAGCAGCGGCAGGGTCAGCGCCAGCACCTTGGACTTTCCCGTGCCGTTGTTGCCGCGCAGCAGCAGGTGGCCGTCGTGGAACCAGAATTCCTCGCTGTCGTAGTGGAATAGTTCGACCAGTCCCAGGCGCAGCGGCTGCCAGCGTTCGCGCCGCGGCTCGGGCAGCGGCGGGTGCGACGACACCTGCGTGTCGCTGGTCACAGCAGCGACTCCTGCCGTGCGCTCGGCGCTCCGTCTCGGGCCGTGCCGGCATGACGCAGGTCGGCGTCGCCGAGCGAAAAGCGCGCGATGGCCGGCAACGGCCGCACCGCATCCCCCTGCAGCGTCACCAGGGCCAGGCAGTGCAGGCGCTCGAGCGCGGTGGCAGCCAGTTCCGATTCCGCGCCGGGCGCCCGCGCTGACTTGCGCCAGTACCGGCCGTACCGGCCGGCCGCCTCGCGCAGGAAGGTGGCGATCTCCTGCCGGCTAACGCTCAGGGACTTCCGCTCCTCGCGCACGCGTTGCGCCAGATGCTCGGCCACCAGCAGCGTGACGTGCGCATCGGTGCCTTCGGCGGGCATCGCCGCGTCGGTGAGCTGGCCGCTGTCGTCGACGAGCGCCAGCCCTTCGGCACGCGCCTCGGCGATGAGTCCGGCGGCGTCGCACAGGCGTGCCGCCATGGCGCCGCGCTGGTTGATGAAATAGGCCTGAGCGTCCTGGGCCAGCGTGTCCGCGTACACGACGGGATCGTCGAGCAGGCGCCGCGCCAGCTGGTGGCGCAGCACATCGCGCCGGCCCTGCTCGCTGTCGACCGTGTGCTCCGCCACAAGGGCCGTCAGTCGCGCCTCGATGTCCGCCGGCGCTTCGCCCTCGGGCCAGGTCGAAGGCCCGCGCACCGCGGCCAGCAGCCCGGCGAGCAGGCGGCGGTGGACGTCGTACAAGGCGTCCGACTGCTGCCCGCCCGCATCGAGGATGAAGTGCTCCTCGTCGCCGACCACCCGCCGCAGCACGCCCTGATCGAGCAGCGTGCGGCAGACCGCGACCAGTTCGCGACGCTCGGTGGCGGTGCGCAGCGTGAACTCGAACCCCGTGGCTTCGAGCGCGGGATCGACGGCCACCTGCATGATTCGTTCGCCCAGCAGCCGCAGCGTGACCTGCGGATCGGCACGTTCGAGCACCGCGCAGGCCAGGCACAGCAAGACGTAGCGGCGCCGATCGTAGCCCGGCAGGCCGCGGGTCGCGTCGCACAGGTCGGCCGGCCGCTTGTAGAGCCGCGCACCCTCGCGGTCGACGTGCAGCGGCCAGCCCGTCTCGCGCGCAAACCAATCCCGCAGGCGCTCGTACTGGTGGCGCACGGCCGGGAAATCAGGATGCTGAGGCGGCATCAGCGGACGCAGCAACAGCGCACGCAGGCCGCGGCGGACCTCGTCCTGCTGTTGCGCGAGCTGCAGCTCGCCCAAGCGCCGGGCGGCCGGCACCGGTGCAGGGACGTTCATGTCGCCTCCTGTGCCGGGCGGATGGTCAGCCAGTGGTCCCGGCCGGAGAACGTGCCGGCCGGGGTGTGCAGCCGCGCCCGGGTCTCCGGGGCCAGCGGCTCGAGCCGGATGAGCAGCAGGCCGTCGCCGCTGAGGCGTTCGACGGGTTCGTCGGGCCCTGCCTGCTCGGCGAGCGCTTCGCCGAGCACGGTCAGCAACAGGCTGAACTCGTGCGGGTCCAGTTCACCCAGTTCGGAAAGCCGGATGGCCCGGCCGCTCGCCAGGCGCCGGCGCGCCGCGTCGATGGCGGATGACTGCTCGGCGAACTGTCGCGCCATCAGCTCGCGCTCCCGATGCCGCTCCCGCACCTGCGGCAGAGGGCCGCGCGGGGCCGCCTCGCCGTACTCGCGCAGGCGTGGACTGACCTCGAGCGGCGGCGCGTCCAGCCACGAAGTGCTGGCCGGCAGGTCGTCATCCGCTGGTACCTCGAGCGAGAAATGCCGGGCCGGATTCAGCGCGAAGGCGGCGCGGGCGAGGCGGTGTGCATCCGGGTCGCTGGCACAGCCGGCGAACCACCGGGCCAGCACGCGGAAGTCGGCGGAGCGGTCGCTACGACCGCTGCGGCGCTCGTTGAGCGCAGCGATGGCCCCCAGCAGCTGCGGGATGGCGGCCCGGGCTCGCGCCCTTAGCAACTCGGCCTGCGGGGGCTCGCTGCCGGTCGCCAGGAACCAGCCGCGCAGCCCTCGCCACCGCTCGCGCCAGGCGTCCCGACGGCGGAGGGTCTCGACCGCGCGGTTGTCCGCGTGGTCGGGCGCTGCGTCGCGCGCTTCGCGCTCGGCGACCCGCAGCAGCACGGCGTCGATGGGGGCGGACAGGTCGTGAATAATCCGGGCGATCGCGTCGGAGCGGCGGATCAGGTCGCCCATGAACCGCTCCAAGTACTCGATGAGTCGGCGCTTGTACGCCACCACCGCGGTCGCATCGGCCCGCTGCAGCTCGAGGCTGCGAGCCACGCCGGCCATGAAGGCCTGTGCGTTGTCGGCGAGATCCTCGAACACGCGCACGAGGTCACGCAGTGTCTCGTGCGCCTTAGCGACATCCAGCAGCGTGCCCGGGGTCGTGTCGGCCAGCAGCCGGCTCAGCGCCTGCAGCCGGCTGTCGATGTCCTCCAGTGCGACGGTCTGCAGTTCTGCCCGGTGACGCAGGGCCTGCTCGAACGCGACGAGGCCGACCTCGACAGCCTCTCCACCGTGCGACAGCCGGTACAGAAAGCGCGCGCGGTAGTAGTCGCTGAGCGTCGAGACGCGTGCCATGTCGGGCTGCGACTCGAGATTGCCCCAGGCGGCGAGCTGCGCCAGCGCCAGGGCGACCTCCTCCCGTGCGGGCGGCGCGCCACCCCAGTCGGCCTCGGCAAGCACTTCGTCGGGCCGCAGCTGCAGGCGGTACTGCCGCTTCGCCGCTGCGAAGACGTCCATGATCGCTCGGTAGAGCGCCACCTTGTCTGCAGCGATGTGTCGGAACAGGTCGGCCGATTCGGCCAGCGTCGTCATCGTTGCTCGAACCACGTGGCGGAATCGGGCTGTCGTGCCAGCTGTCTGCGAGGGAACGGCATCGCCTGGTCATCCGCGTCCATGCCGCGACAGGGTAACTCTATGCTGCTCGAAGGATGGTGGCCGGTAAAGCCGGCTCGGGCCCTTGCAAAAGGAGCCCCGCTGACCTTGCACGGGCCACGCACTGCGTCCCCGCACGACGCCCTCGATCCCGGTGTGCGGTAGCCGCCCAGGCGGCCGTTGGCCGCGCCCTGTCACCACCCTGGATCGCGACGTTGCCCACCTCCCGGTCCTGCAACGGCCCGCACGCCGAGCGTAGCGACTCAAAGCCGTACAGGCTCGCATTTCGTGCGCATCTGCCTGCAATCGACGCTTGCGCGCCGGCTGACGAGGTGGCTACATGGCGCGCTTCAGGCTCCCCGGGATGACCGCCGCCATGACGCTGCTTCCTGTCCGCCCGCTGGTGGCGCTGCTCGCCGCCCTGCCCATGCTCGCCGTCGCCGACGAAGGC
>Ga0079037_100002468_pt1 | contig 10203 bp, 5 predicted proteins | sample Mud3Dept4metaG_FD_71479 | JGI IMG/M metagenome (GOLD analysis project Ga0079037, IMG submission 71479) | Freshwater wetland microbial communities from Ohio, USA, analyzing the effect of biotic and abiotic controls - Mud 3 Core 4 Depth 4 metaG | ecosystem: Environmental > Aquatic > Freshwater >... | reverse complement strand
TCATTCTCCCAATCTCCCTATCACCTTATCTCCCCATCTATTCTTTTACGCTGCTGCGCTTATTACCAACGCCTGGCACTTGGCCCACAGTTGGGGATCCCTGAAGTGCATCAGCTCAATGGCTCGGGCCGGGCACTCGGCCGCGCAACTGCCGCAACCCTTGCACTTGGCCAAATCAATCTCTGCCTCGCCCTTCACATTGATCACCGGTACCTCATACGGACATACTCGCACACAGGTCAGACAAGCCGCACACCGCTCGCCCTCCACGACTGCTACCACGCCGCCGACCTGAAGTGCCTCTTGAGAAAGGATGGTGGCAGCCCGGGCTGAAGCAGCCTCTGCTTGAGAAATGGTTTCATTGATTGACTTTGGATAGTGGGCCATCCCACAGAGATAAAGACCATCTGTCGCAAAATCGACTGGCCTCAATTTGACATGGGCCTCTAAGAAGAACCCATCTAATGTCATAGGGAACTTAAAGAGATTTGCCAGTTCCTTGCTTCCTTCATTTGGAACAACTGCTTCTGAAAGAACTAGAAGATCTGGATGGAGTGTAAGAGGAAGATGAAGCATCGGATCTTCTATTTGGACGGATAATTTACCATTGGTCAGTGAGACAGAAGGTTTTTTCTTATCATCAAATCGGACAAAGAGAACCCCTTTCTCCCTGGCCTGAGTGTAGAAGACTTCTTTGAACCCATAGGTCCTCATATCTTTATAAAGGATAGTGACTGAAGCTTGGGGATGAAGCTCTTTTATCCTGATTGCATTCTTGACCGCTACATTGCAACAGATCCGGCTACAATAGAAAGTCTTAGTAGGATCTTCATCCCAAGGGCCTACACATTGAATCATTACAATGGATTTGGCTTTTGAAAGGGAAGGATCAGAAAGAGAAAGCCGTTTCTCAAATTCCTCCTGGGTGATTACCCTTGAATCCTCACCGAAGAGATAGGCTTTGCCCCGATACTCTTTTCCGCCAGTAGCAATGATCGTGGTTCCATGTTCCAACACCCTCGGTGCGGAACCATTGGCAACCTTTGTCTTAAAATTTCCCACTGCGCCCTCATGTCCCACAACCTGATGGCCTTTTAGAACTTCTATCCTCGGATGGCTCTCGACCTTCTTGATCAACTCCCTCAAATAAGCCTGCGGGTCTCCGCCGTCTCCGCTATAAAAGATATGTCGAAGCCTTCCGCCCAGCTCTTTTTCTCTTTCGGCCAAGTAAACCCTATACCCCTGCTCAGCCATGCTCAGGGCGGATATCATCCCGGCCAGGCCGCCTCCCACAATCAGGCAACTGTGGACCAAGCTCCTCGGGACTTGATGGAGAGGTTCTAAATTTTTGGAGCAGGCAATCGCCATCCGGACAAGGTTCTTTGCCTTCTCCGTCGCCTCTTCCTTGAGGTTCATGTGAACCCAGGAACACTGATCGCGGATATTGGCCATCTCAAAGAGGTAAGGATTGAGACCGACTTCACGAATGGTATCTCGAAAGAGTGGCTCATGTGTTCTCGGCGTACAGGAAGCCACGACGACGCGATTCAGATTGAGTTCCTTTACCCTTTCCTGGATTAACTTCAAGGAGTCTGCGGAACAAGTGTAGATCGTATTTTCAGCGTGGACAACTCCTGGAAGGGATTTTGCAAATTCAACGACTTCTTTCACATCCACAGTCCCAGCGATATTCGTTCCGCAACTACAAATAAAGGCTCCAATTCGTGGTACTTCATCAGAAGAAATCTCTCTTTCTGGAGGGTATTCCTTCTTTCGAACAAGTGTTCCGCGGGCTTCTCCGATTACAGAAAGGGCCTTGGCGGCCGCACCGCTCGCCTGGATCACACTATCGGGAATATCTTTCGGCTCTGTGAAAGCGCCACAGGCAAAAACACCGGGACGGCTTGTCTCCACGGGTTGGAAGTCTCGCGTGAGACAGAATCGGTGAGGATCAAGTTCGATACCTGAAGCCTTTGCAAACCTTTTGGCATCTGAAAGGGCTGACATGCCAATGCTCAATATCGCTAAGTCGACTCGCTCCTCTTTATTAACGGAATAATCTCCATCGGAACTTTCGTATTGGATCAAAATATCCTTTGTCTCAGGGTCTTCTTCCAGTCCGGAGATGCGGCAGGGGATATACTGAATTCCTTTTTCTTTTCCTCTTTCGAAGTAAGCATCAAACCCTTTTCCAAAGGCCCTCATATCCATCTGAAAGATTTTTATCTCAACTCCAGGAACGTGCTCCATGGCGAGCATGGCCTCTTTGGTGGCATACATGCAGCAGACCGAACTGCAATAATCATGCTCTTTTTCCCTCGACCCCACACACTGGAGAAATGCGATCTTCTTCGGTTCCCCGTGATCTGAAGACCGGCGAGTGACATGACCTCCCCAGGGACCCGAGGCGCTGAGCATTCTTTCAAACTCCATACTCGTCACCACATTCGCATAGCGACCGTAGCCGAGCTCGGGTGAAAGTTCGGCTCGGTAGAGAGAATATCCCGGGGAGAGAATGACAGAACCTACTTCAACTTCTTCTTCGACGGGTGCCTGCTGGTGGTCGATGGCTTCTCTCTTACAGACCTGGACGCAGAGATGGCATTCCGAACAGATTCCACAAGCAAGACAACGGGCAGCCTCGCGCTTTGCCTGCTCTTCGGTGAGGACCAATTCCACTTCTCGAAAATCCCGGATCCTCTCCTGCTCCGGGAGTTCAGGAATCACTATCCTCGGAGTCAAATCCACTTCGCCTTCTTCTATCATCTCATTGATTTCTTCCTTAGACAGGTCAACGACCGGAAGGGGAATCTGCTCTCGTGGGGTGAGAAGATCAACGCCCCTGAGGTATCGGTCTATGGAAAGAGCTCCTCTTCGGCCGTCGGCAATGGCCTGGATGAGGATCCAGGGCCCTCTTGCCACGTCGCCCCCTGCAAACACCCCGGGCCGATTGGTGGCCAAGGTGTGGGGATCCACAGCAAAGGTCCCCTTCGATGTCACCTCCAGGCCATGAGATTCATCCAGGAAGGAAATTTCAGGAGCCTGTGCAACGGATGCGATCATCGTATCTGCGGGAACGATGAATTCAGAACCTTTTATCGGGATGGGCCTTCTCCTCCCCGACGCATCTGGTTCACCAAGCTCCATCTTAGCGCATCGAACACCCGAAACCCTGCCGTCCTTGGACATCACCTCAACAGGTGCCGTTAGAATTTGAAGATGGATGCCTTCCTTCTCCGCTGCTTCGATCTCCCATGAATTGGCAGGCATCTCATCCCGGGATCGACGATAAAGAATACTGACCTCCTTGGCGCCCAATCTCAGGGCTGTGCGGGCTGCATCAATGGCCACATTTCCGCCGCCGATCACAACCGTCTTTTCTCCAACCTTGGGCGCGATGGGAATTCCAAAGGCAACAAGGAAACGATCCTCGAATCCCTCCATCACTCCATGTCTTTCAGCCAAGCTCACAGCCTGGAGGAAAGGAACACCGTAGTGAACCCCCTGGGCATCTTCTCCCCGGATGCCCAGTTTTTGAGGTTCATGGGCACCCATGGCCACAAAGACAGCCGAATAACCCGCATCGAAGAGGCTATTGATATTTCGAATTGGAGTATTGAGTTTCAGCTCAACCATTGGGTGATTCAAAATCTCATCGATCTCTCTCTGGAGGACATCCCTCGGCAAACGGTAGGAAGGAATGCCCACTCTCATCATTCCGCCTGCAACAGGAAGGGCTTCAAAGATTGTGCTTTGATACCCCATCCGGGATAATTGGTGGGCACAGCTCAGTCCTGCGGGGCCGGCGCCAACAATGGCAATCTTTGCGCTGGGTCTTTCGACATCTTTATCTTTATGATCCTGAACTCCTGTAGGGAACGGTTTCAAACCGTTCCCTACTTCTTCATTTAATTCTTCACGGTGCTCATAAACCCAGTCTGCTACAAATCGCTTCAGGCTACAGATCGAAACTGGACTATCAAGTTTCCCCCGATTACATTTCTCCTCACAAGGATGGTTACATACACGGCCTACTGACGCAGGAAAGGGATTATACTCTTTGACCACATCGAGGGCTTCTTTATATCGACCTGCCTGGATCAGAGCGATATAACCTTGTGCGCTTGTTTCCGCAGGACAGGTGTTCTTGCAAGGACTCGTTCCTTTTTTGGTCACGAGAAAGGTGTTTGGAACGGCTTGAGGATAGGGCCGATAAATGGCTTTTCGCTGATCCAACCCCTCGTTAAATTCATTTGGCAGGAGAATAGGACACACTTCCGTACAGTCATTGCAGCTCGTGCATTTGCTCATCTCCACATAGCGCGGATGTTTTTGAATCTTCGCTTTGAAATGCCCAGCCTCCCCTTCTAAAGAGACCAGCTCTGAATTGGTGATGATTTCAATATTGAGATGTCTTCCTGCCTCGACCAACTTGGGAGAGACGATGCACATGGCGCAATCATTCGTCGGAAAGGTTTTATCGAGTTGAGCCATCTTCCCACCAATCGCCGGGGAGCGCTCTAACAGATAGACTTTGACTCCCGAATTGGCCAAGTCGAGAGCGGCTTGAACCCCGGCGATTCCTCCCCCCACGACTAATGCAGCACCGATTTTCTTGTTTTCAGTTGGACTCATGAGAAGACCCTTTTCAATGATCGCCATGCGCATAGCGCAAAGCGCCTAGCGTTCTACAGGGATGAAAGTTTTGCTGCATCGAGATATTTTGAGATACGATCTTCTGCTCCGATCGGAATAAAATGGACCCCTTGACAAAGGTCCCTCAGCCCTTTCACCAGGTCACTGACAATCTCAATGCTCGCCTTCTCTTTATCTGAAGCCTTGGCTAACTTTTCAATGATATGGTTGGGGACCATCCCGGGTTTGACATGTTTGTTGAGAAAGAGACCCATCTCTGCTGATCTGACCAAAATGATTTCCGCGACGACTGGTATTTTTATCGGTCCCACCTTTTTCATGAACTCATGGAAGGAATCGAGATCAAAGATTGGGGTGGTGAGAAAATATTGAGTCCCTAAGCCGGCCAACTCTTCCATCTCTTTTAACTCCAAATCAGGCACTTTCTTTCCCCAACTCGAATCGATTCCGGACCCAACGAAGAAATTAGGTTTGACACGGATTTCCTTACCTGAAATATCGGTCCCTTGATGAAGGCTTTCGATGACGGAAAATAGTTTTCCAGAATCCACATGAAAGAACATAATCTCCTGAAGGCTATCCCCGGTGATACGGTAATCTTCTGTGAAGGTGAGAATATTCTCCACTCCAGAATCCGAGGCCCGTAGGAGATGTTCTTGAATCTCAATCCGATTCTTCTCCCGACAGGTGGTCTGAAGGATCGGGTCGAATTTTTGGTCCTTTAGGGCCCGGCAGGTTCCCATCGTATCCGTCACCAAACCCTCAATCTTCAGCTCGGGGACGGTCAGGGCATCTACTCTCCCTCGGATTCGCTCCACATTCCGGATGAGGTCTTGGACACCTGTGCCGATAGGGGGTTGAATTTCTGAAGTCACTATAAATCTCTTATTTTTTAAATTTTCTTGTAAACTCATCGTCCTCTCCTTCTAATTGTAAAATTTTTTTTAGTTTTATTCCAAAACATCTCACTTTTTCAGACCCAGTAATTTGGCTACCTCGAATTTTAATTGTTCTAAAGGAAGGGGTTTCGAGAAGCACGCGTCGGCACCGAATTCTTTCATCTGCTTGAAAGCCTCGTCATCGAGATAGGCTGAGAGCACAATGATCTTGGTGTTCTTCGCCTCTGGACCTAATTTGATCTTCTGACAGACTTCGTATCCATTGATGTCGGGCATCATGATATCCAGAATCACGAGGTCCGGTTTGAAATGGTTTACCTGAAGGCCTGCCTCAAAACCATCTGAAGCGGAGATCATTTCATATCCATACTCATCTTCTTCAAGGGCTTGCACGATGGTCTCCACGATAATCTTATCATCATCCACGACAAGGATTTTTTTCCTTTCCTCTACTTTTGCTTCTTCTGGCAGAGGCATTCCCTTCTCTTTCAGAAAATGATCCAAGTCCTCTTTCTTAATTCTGCGATGCCCTCCAACAGTTTTATAAGCTTTGATATAACCCCCATCGATCCAGTTGATGATTGTTTTGGATGAGACCTTACAGTACTTGCTTGCCTGCGATACAGTTAGAATTTCCATAATTTTCTCCTTTTACAGATTTTATTAAATTTTCTATTAATATAGAATTTATGCTTTGTCAAGAAAAATTTTACGTATTCAACAATTTTTCTTGTAATTACATGATTTATCTAATGAAATTATTTTTATATCTTAGGTGAAAACTGAAAATAGGATAAGAATTTAGAAAGGAAAAGGCATGATTTGGTTAATTTCTAACACCAAATGATGCCTGACGCCAAACTTACCCTATACTGTTTCAAAATCTTTCCTTCATGTTTTTTGGCTATGACTTTGACTCTCTACGGGCAGACTGATGATGAAGGTGGTCCCTTTCCCCTCTTTACTTTCAACCTTGATATCCCCACCATGATCTTTAATAATTCCGTAACAGACCGAAAGTCCTAATCCAACCCCCTTTACTTTCTGTTTAGTGGTGAAAAAGGCCTCGAAGATCTTGTCCCTGATCTCTTCCGAGATTCCTATTCCTGTGTCTTGGATATGAATCAAGATCTTGTTGTCCCCCTTGCTTGTTCTGACGAATAAGGTACCTCCTTTAGGCATCGCCTCCTTAGCATTCTTGAAGATGTTCAGCATCACCTGTCGCATCTGGTTGGTGGAGGCCATGATTTCTGCGATGCCAGGATCGAAAGATGTCTCGACTTGGATATTCGATTCCTTCATCTGCTTCTCCATCATCAAAAGAATTCCTTCAATCAACTCATCTATTTTTATGGGTCTCCTCTTCTCTTCCTCAGGTTTTGAGAAACTCAGCATGTTCCGGAGCATCTCAGAGAGTCTCTTTATTTCTGATAGGGATAAGTCTAAAATCCTTCTCCTCTTACTCTCTGGAGAAATTTCCGTCTTAAGGAGCTCCAGGGTATTCATAATCCCGTAGATGGGGTTGTTCAACTCATGGGCGATCTGAGAGGTCAGCCTCCCCATCGCTGCCAATTTTTCTGATTGAAGAAGCGCTTCCCGCATCTTTTGAAGTTCTCTTTCAATTCTCAACCTTTCCCTGAGGTCCTTGAAGATGCCAACGCTGGCAATCTCATTTCCTTTTTCATCGTAGATAATAGAGGCTGAAAGATCCCCTTCGACCAGTTCTCCATCTTTTCTTCTATGGAAAATAGGAAAGGAGGTCAATTTACCAATCCCCCCAAAGTCAGGGCTTCTCAATTTATCCATTACCTCTTTTGCCACTCCAGGCTGATAAATGCTTCGAATGTTCATCTTTTCCACTACTTCCTCTGATTTATAACCCAAAAGGTCTTCTGCGCCCTTGTTGAAAATAAGGATATCCCCTTTCGTATTGGTGACAATAATGCCGTCTACGGAACTTTCAATCAGGTTCATTAAGAAGTCGTTCGCTTCTTTCAATTCTTTCTCCATCTTCTTTCGGTCGGTGATGTCGATGTTGAGGCCCTCATATCCAATGATCGTTCCCTTTTCATCTCTTTTTGCAGTGGCGGTAAGGAGGACTGTGATTCTCTCGCCATTTTTCTTCTTAAACTCCACCTCAAAATCTTTAATGAATCCCAAATTTTCAACTTGCTTCATAAAGATTTCCCGATCTTCCGGGTTCACGTAGAGATCTTTAAGGATGTCAATCTTCAAGAACTCTTCTTTATCCTGATATCCCAGTAAACCCCACATGGCTTGATTGCAATCGAGAAAATGTCCCTCTTTGGTGCTGATGAAGAGGCCATGGCGAACCCTTTCGAATAGGTTACGAAATTTCTCCTCCGATTCTTTTAATTCTTTTTCAAACTTTTTTCTTTCTGTAATATCTCGAATATAAGCATAGGTTTTGATACGACCATCCTCCGATCTTGTTGGGGCGATGCAAACCTCTGATGCCTTGACCTGACCTTGTGGCGTGTGGAGGGACATCTCTGTACAAACTTTTTCACCCATACCTTCTCCCCGCATCACCATTTCTTCTAAAAACTCTTCATCCGGTTTCCCAATCAAGGAGAAGAATTCTCGCCCGAGAATATGGTCTTTCGGAAGACCCATAAATTCAGAGGCCATCTGGTTAGCAAATTCGATTCGAGAATCTTCATCGAAGACGATGATGCCATCATCTCCCATCTCCGCGATCTTCTCAAAACGCTTCGTGGCTTCTCGAATCTCCCTTTCCATTCTCTTTCTTTCAGTAATATCTCTCAAATAGGCATAGGTCTTGACTCTGCCTTTTTCCATTTCCGCAATGGTAATGCAGACCTCGGCATCCCGTTTTAGACCATTCTCAGTCACTACTTGCATCTCTGTACAGACCCTCTTGCTCTCATCCGCCCCCACCTCGGAATGCATCTGATCGAGATACCCGATATCCTCTTCCCCCAAGAGACGCCGAAAATCCATTCCCACCAATCTTTCTTTCGAGAACCCGGTTAATTCGGAGGCCATCATATTGGCGAACTCGATCTGATATTTCTCGTCAAAAACGATAATTCCGTCGTCGCCCATCTCTGCAATCTTTTCAAGTCGTTTAGTCACCTCTTGGAGATTCTGTCGAGCCTCTTTCCGCTCATACTCTTTTAGCATTTTTTCCAATTCGATCACTTTCTGTTTTAACTCTTCATACGTGGTATTCTGTTCCATAGCTCAACCTACCTTTTCTCCTCATAAAGGAGCTTGCTATTTTACATTTTATTGATTTGAACCCACCCGTCCGGCCGCAACACGACATGGTTACATTTTACAATAACCCAGTTTCATGTCAAATCTTAATCGGAAAATGGAGAACGCTTCTTCTGAGGACCCAGGAGGTGGAATTGTCAGCTCAAATTCTATTTTTGAAATTCAGCCAGATACTCCTTGATCAGCATCTCGTTTCTGTTCTGGATCTTCTGCATCTCGCCCAACTCAACATTTTCAACGGGCATTTTCATTCGTTTATTTCTCAATCGAGTAATTTCGGCTTCCAGATACCGAATTGTGCCGGCAATCGCTTCCGCCATGGAGGAGATAGACTCCTCAGCCTTTTCAAAGGCTACCTTGTCTAAATAGGCACGATTCAAATTGTGGAATCGTTCAAACAGCTTTCTGAACTTCTCCACCTCTTCTTTTTTCGCCTTCTTCTTCGAGTCTAATTTCTTCGCCAATTCGAGAAATTTATCAATCTCCATAAAGTTTCTCCTGGTCTGCCATGCTTTGGCCGTCCCCTCTCCTACGATTTTCGATTCGGTCTTTCTCTTAAATTTATGAAAATGATCCCTGTTTGTCAATCTATTTATATGAGATTTCTGAAAAAGTCCAGAAATCTCTGATTACACGGATTTCGGAACGATTACACCTATTGGAAAGGCAGAAAACTATTATCCGCTCTCTTCGAGTGAGACACTTTGCCGTTTTTTAAGCAGCCTGTCTAAAATCCAGCATCTATTTTCTATCTCACAATTCCATCGGATCGTCATCTTATCTGCCACCAAGATAATCTTTTATAATTTTCAACGAGTTATAAAGCGAGAATTTGTTGCCCCGGACAAATGCGACTGGCACGTTACTTGCTATTTAATCCCGTCAATACAAAGCGGTATTTAAGTAGACAAAGGCGTCTCGTCTCTTTCGAGAATTATTCGGATTCAAGATGGGGCGCCTTTTTTATTAATCTTTTAACTTCAGAAAGGAGGAAGAGATGGGCAAAGAAAAAGAAAACGTGTTGAAGTTGGCAAAGGAGAATGATGTTAAATTCATTCGGCTCTGGTTCACGGACATTCTGGGTTTCTTAAAAGGGTTTGCCATCACCATCGATGAGTTAGAAGGAGCACTCGAGGAAGGGATGGGGTTTGATGGTTCTTCCATTCAAGGCTATGCTCGCATCGATGAAAGCGATATGATCGCCAAACCTGATCCGAAAACCTTCCAGATCGTCCCCTGGCGACCAAAAGAGAATGCGGTGGCGAGGATGTTTGCAGACATCTACGAGCCTGACGGGACCCCTTACAAAGGAGATCCTCGATGGGTCTTGAAAAGGGCACTTAAAAAGGCTGAGGAAAAAGGTTACACCCTTTACGTCGGACCT
>Ga0079037_100002467_pt1 | contig 10204 bp, 5 predicted proteins | sample Mud3Dept4metaG_FD_71479 | JGI IMG/M metagenome (GOLD analysis project Ga0079037, IMG submission 71479) | Freshwater wetland microbial communities from Ohio, USA, analyzing the effect of biotic and abiotic controls - Mud 3 Core 4 Depth 4 metaG | ecosystem: Environmental > Aquatic > Freshwater >... | reverse complement strand
TCGCCGTAGTACTCCTTCGCCGAGACCGTGACGATCTTCGCCTTCCTGGCGAGGGGCGCGAACTTCGGGTACCTCGCAACGGCGTCGACGAGGAGGTGGGCCAGCTCGTGGATCGAGAGGTCGCCGCCGGGGTTCCCGATGTTGAAGATCTCGCCGTCGGCCCTCCCCTTCTCGTTGACGAGGATCGTCATGAGGGCGTCGATCCCGTCCTCCACGAAGGTGAAGCAGCGCCGCTGCTTCCCGCCGTCCACGAGCTTGATCGGCTTGCCGTAGAGGATGTTGTGGAGGAACTGCGTCAGGACGCGGCTCGACCCCTCCTTCGGCGCGTCGACGTCGTCGAGGTGCGGCCCGTACCAGTTGAAGGGGCGGAAGAGGGTGAAGCGGAGCCCCTGCGAGTGCCCCATCGCCCAGATGACCCGGTCGAGGAGCTGCTTCGAGGCCGAGTAGATCCACCGCTCCTTCCGGATCGGCCCGTAGACGAGGGGCGAGGTGTCCTCGTCGAACTCCGTCTCCGGACACATTCCGTAGACCTCCGACGTGGAGGGGAAGACGACCCGCGTCCCGTACTTCCCCGCCATCTTGACGATCCGGAGGTTCTCCTCGAAGTCGAGCTCGAAGACGGAGAGGGGGGCCTTCACGTAGGCCGAAGGGGTCGCGATCGCGACGAGGGGGAGGACGACGTCCGCCTTCTTGACGTGGTACTCGATCCACTCCCGGTTGATGGCGATGTCCCCCTCGAGGAACCGGAAGCGCGGCTCGCCGAGGAACTCCGCGATCCGCTCGCTCCCCACGTCGAGGCCGAAGACCTCCCAGTCCGTGGTCGTCAGGATGCGCCGTGTCAGGGCGTTTCCGATGAAGCCGTTGACCCCGAGGATGAGGATGCGCATGTCAGCTCCGCGAGAGCAGCCAGTCGCTGAAGGCCGCCGCGTCGAGGTCTCTTCCCCCCTCGGGCCGCGCGAGGAGGATCTCGACCGGGTGGTCGTCCCCGGCGAAGACGATGACCGAGCCCTCGGTCATCTCGATCTTGCCGGGGAACGTGTCGTGCCCGCCGTGCGGCGACAGGCGCGTTTTCCAGACGGTGACCCGGGGCCCGAAGAGGTCGGTGAAGGCGCCGGGCCACGGCTTCGTCACGGCGCGGACGAGGTCGTGGACCTCCTTCGCGGGGCGGTCCCAGTCGATCCGCCCGTCTTCCGGCTTCCGCCCGCCGAAGTAGCTCCCCTTCGAGAGGTCGAGGGGAAGGCTCGGGGCCGTTCCCGCCTTCAGCTTCGGCCAGGAGCGGGCGAGGACCGTGACGGCGGCGTCGCCGACGCGGCGCGCCACCGTGAGCGCGTCGTCATCGGGGCCGATTGGGACCTTCTCCTGGTCCACGAGGTTCCCCGCGTCGGGCTTCTCGACCATGTAGTGGAGCGAGGCCCCCGTGGCCGTCGCCCCCTTGAGGATCGCCCAGTTCACCGGGGCGCGCCCCCGGAAGTGCGGCAGGAGCGACCCGTGCATGTTGAGCGCCCCCTTCGCCGGGATCGCGAGGATCCCGGGGGGAATCATCTTCCGGAAGTAGAAGGAGAAGAGGAAGTCGGGAGCGAGCGCCCGGAGCCGGACGGCCTCGGTCGGGTCCGAGAGGTCGTCCACGACGTGGACCGGCACGTTCCGCGCCGCGCCCAGGTCGGCCAGCGACTCCCACCAGCGCTCCTCCGCGGGGCTGTCGGCGTGGGTATAGATGAGGCGGACCTCTTCCCCCGCGTCGAGCAGCCATTTGGTGCAGCGGTAACCGACGTCGGAGTAGCCGGCGACGACGATCCCCGCCATCACCCCCCCCAAACCGTCCGGATCAGGAAGCGGGGCCGGCCGCGGACCTGGTAGTAGATCCGGCCGACGTACTCCCCCACGATCCCGATCCCGGCCATCAGGACCCCCATGACGACGAAGGCGAGGGCGAAGAGGGTGAAGACCCCCTCGACCTCGGCCCCGACGACGAGCCGCCGGACGAGGAGGAAGAGGCCGAAGGCGACCCCGAAGACGGACGTCGCGAAGCCGAGGAGGCCGAAGATCTGGAGCGGCACGAGGGAGAAGCCGGTCATCAGGTCGAAGTTGAGGCGGAGGAGGCGGTAGAGCGAGTACTTCGACTCCCCGGCCGTCCGCTCGGCGTGCGCCACGGGGATCTCCACCGGGCGACGGGCGTACTGCTGCGCCAGCGCCGGGATGAAGGTGGAGACCTCGCCCGAGGCGAGCATCACGTCGACGACGTCGCGGTGGTACCCCCGGAGCATGCAGCCGTAGTCGTTCAGCCTCATCCCGGTCATGAGCGCCGTCATCCGGTTCACGAGGCGGGACGCGGCCTTCCGGAAGAAGGAGTCGCGCCGGTCCCGGCGGACCGTCCCGACGACGTCGTGCCCCCCGTCCATCGCCGCGACGAGCTTCGGGATCTCCTCGGGGGGGTTCTGGAGGTCGGCGTCGATCGTGATGACGTACTCGCCGCTCGTCGCCGTGAAGGCCGCCATGATCGCCATGTGCTGGCCCGCGTTCCGGACCAGCTCGACGACCTTCACGAGCCCCGGGTTCGACGCCGCGGCCTCCTTCAGGATCTCGAGAGACCGGTCGCGGGAGCCGTCGTCGACGAAGACCGTCTCGACGGGGCGCCCGAGCCCTCCGAGAACGGCGAGAAGGCGCGGGACGAGCGCCGGCAGGTTCGCCTCCTCGTTGTAGACGGGGACGACGACCGAGACCTTTCGGAGGACGAAGACCGGGCTCGAGGGGGACGTCGGCACGCGCCTCGATTCTAGCGTCGGGAGGACTCCCGGACGGCTTCCCGTCGCGGTCCCGGAGGCGCGGAGGGGGCCGTCGCGCAGCCGGCCGCCCGAACCCGGCCTGCGGACGCGGCGTATAAAAGGGTGGATGCGTCGCGCTCGCCGTCTCGCCGGGATGCGCAGAGCCGCCCTCGCCGCGGCGGCCGTGACCCTCCTGGCCGGCTGCTCCTCCTCCGCGCGCCGCCCGGCGCTGAACCTCGCGCCGGAGACGTGGGACCGGACGGTCCGCGAGCTGGGGCTCGATCCGGCGACGGTCGTCTGCCCCGTGCGGGCCACGCCCGAGATGCAGCGGGCGGCCCTCCAGTACGGCGGGAGCGGGAGCGACATGGAGCGGCTCGACCGGCTGCACGCCGCCCTCCTGGACGGCCGGGACTTCGCCTTCGAGTACGAGAAGGTCGTCACCTTCACGGCGGCCGAGGCGTTCGAGGCCAAGCGGGGGAACTGCGTGTCGTTCTCCAACCTCCTCATCGCCTTCGCCCGCTCGATCGGAATCCCGCTTCAGGCCGGCCTCGTCCTCACGCGCGGCGACTCGGAGAGGGAAGGCGATTTCATCGTCCTCTACTCCCACATGGTGGCCGTCAGCTTCTCGGGCAACAGCTACTCCCTCTACGACTTCAGCCGGGACCGGGGCCGGATCGACGTTCCCCGGGAGATGCGCCTCATCGACGACCTGGAGATCGCGGCGGTCGCCCTCTCGAACCGGGGCGTGGCGGCGCTGAGGGAGGGGGACCTCGCGAAGGCGAAGGACCTCCTGACGAAGGCGGTCCGGCTCGGCCCGAAACTGCCGGACCTCCACTCGAACCTCGGGATCGTCTACTGGCGGGAGGGGGACGTCGATTCCGCTCTTGCCACCTTCGCCCGGGGGCTCGAGCTGGACCCGCACCGGGCCGCCCTTCTCCACAACCTGGCCGCCCTCGACCTGCAGCTCGGCCGGGTGGCGGAGGCCCGGGCGGCCCTCGCGGCGGCCAGCGTGGACCAGGCCTCGCCCTACCTCCTCGTCGTGAAGGGGGATCTCGAGTACGCCGCCGGGGATCTCAGGAGCGCCCTTCGCACCTACAAGAAGGCCCACTCCCGGGACCGGTCTCTCGTCTCGCCCCTCGTCGGCATCGCCCGGGTCGAGCGCTCCCTCGGGCACCCGGACGCGGCCCGCAAGGCGCTCGAGAAAGCCCGCCGGCTGAACCCCGACGACGAGCAGGTCCGGGAGCTTCTGAAAGCGCTCCCGCTCCCGTAACGCGCGGAGAAAAAAGAGAGCGGGAGCGCTTTCGCGCTCCCGCTCCGGTCAGCTCGCGGTGGAGCCGCCCGGCTCAGAAGATGAGCTTGACGGCGAACCGGACCTGGCGGGCACCCTGGTAGGCCAGGGCTCTGCCGTACTGCGTGTACTGCGTGAAGCCCGCCCCCTTCATGACGGTGTCGAGGTTGTACGGGACGAGGTTTCCGAAGTACCACGCGTTCGTCGTGTCGCAGTCGGCACGGGCGTCGCAGATGTCCTCGAGGTACTTGGTGTTCCCGTTCCGGATGATCGTCTTCGAATCGAAGAGGTTGAGGACGTTCACGCTGGCTTCCAGCGTCATCTTTCCGATCTGGAACGGCTGGGCGATGTAGAGGTCGAAGTTGGTGATGCTGGCCATGCGCCCCATGTCGTTCCGGCCGTTCGGGTTGAACATGACGCCGTTGTAGCTGGCCTCCGTCGAGAGCGCACCACCCGTTGCCCAGGTGAAGTTGAGGCCCGCCGACATGTTCCAGGGCATCCGGTAGATGCCGTTCACGAGGAACTGGTGCGGACGGTCGGTGTTGAGGGGGCCGTCCACGACCCCGCCCTGCGAGTCGTAGCCGTAGACGAGGCCGTCGAAGTACCGGGCGACGTTCGGGTCGGTCCGGCCCCACTCGTCGGAGCTCGCGAGACCCGAGTAGTTCCCCTTCAGGCTGCTCCAGATGTAGGAGGCCCGGAGGGACCAGTTGTCGGCGAAGCGGCGGTTCCAGGTCAGCTCGGCCGACTGGAAGTCCCGGAAGGCCTCGACCTGCGGGAAGTCCGGGCAGGGGAAGGCCTGGCCCGGCTGGCACGCGACGATGCCCTTGCCCGGGTTGCCGGTGATGTAGACCTCGTCCCCGTGCTCGTCGAGGTAGCCGATGTCTTCGATCGTGTTCAGGAGCTTCTTGTTCAGGTAGCGGGCGCTGACGACCGAGTTCTTGGTCAGCTGGTACTCGATGCCGAGCTGCCATTCCCGGTTCTCCATCGGCTGGAGGTCCGGGTCGACGGCGTCGTAGGGGTTGGTCGGCTTCCGCAGGTCACGGGTGACCGGCGTGCCGAGGGCCGGGCAGGGGTTGACGCTGGGGTTGTTCGTCGAGATGGTGCAGCCGTTCGGCAGCGTCGGCCAGTTGGTGGTGTTCAGCGGGTAGAGGTAGGCGATCCACTTGTCCGCGCCGAACGAGCCGCGCGGCATCGACAGCTTCGTGATGTCGTAGTAGTTGCCGTAGCTGCCGTAGAGCTTCGCCTTCTGCTTTCCGCCGATGTCCCACGCGAAGCCGATGCGGGGGGCCAGCTTGTCCTGGAAGTCCCAGCTCATGGCGTACTCGGGCAGCGTCGGGTCCACCTGGTAGCCGTAGTTCGGGACCCGCTCCTGCTCCGTCCGGACGCCGATGTTCAGGGTGAACTCGGGGACGATCGTCCAGGAGTCCTGGATGTAGAGGCCGATGTTCGTGTCCTCGGCCTTTCCGTCGGTCTTGAAGCTGCGGACGTGGACGGAGCCGTAGGTCCCCTTGACCCCCGCGCCGAACCGGTCGGGGAGGCCCCACCGGATCTCGTAGAGGTTGCCGTTCTCGCCCGTGAGGACCTCGTTCTTGACCTTCTCGTACTGGACGCCGAGCTTGAGGGCGTGGCTGCCGGCGCCGGTGAAGAAGACGTTGAAGTCGAGGCCGGCCGACTGCCGCTTCCACTTGTCGAACGCCGTGGAGTTGAACGAGCCCGCCGGGACGCTGGCGAAGCCGGTCGGACGGTAGAGCGGGTCGGTCGGCGGCACCGGGATGAGGCCGTTCCGGAAGAAGATCCGGGCCGTGTCGTTGATGCCGGTCGTGACGCCGTTGTCGGTGTCCCAGGAGCCGACGCGGCCGGTCAGGTAGAGGGCGGTCGACGGGACGTAGTCCGCGTAGAGCGAGTAGCTGTTCACCGGGGTCTTGGTCGTCACGGCGAGGTTCGTCCCGGCCGGCGTCGAGCCGTCCAGCGCGGGGAGGATGCCGTCGACCGTGTTGTTGGTCAGGTTGAACGATGCCTTGAGGACGACCTTGGAGCCGAGGTTCGTCTTGAGGTTGGCGGTCAGGTAGTTCGTGTCGTTGCTCTGATCGAATTCGGTCGTACTGCTCTCGGGCGTGCGGGAGATCGACCTGAGCGTCGGGTTGTAGCCGACGTAGAACCAGAGCGAGTCCTTGAGGATCGGTCCGCCGAGTCCGAAGCCGGGCTCCCAGCGGCTCTCGCTGTCCTTCTCGAACGTCTTGTAGTAGTTGGGGTACGACTCGCCGTAGGTGGGGCGGGCCTCGCCGTTCAGGGACGAGTTCGAGTAGTAAGTGCCGGCCCAGCCGTGGAACTCGTTGGTGCCGGTCTTCGTGATGGCGTTGATGACGCCGCCGAGGGCGCCGCCGTACTCGGCCGCGTAGCCGGCCGACTTCACCTGGACCTCCTCGAGGAAGTCGGTGACGAAGTTCTGGCCCGAGAGCCCTCTCTGCGGGTCGGTCGTGTCGACGCCGTCGATGACGAACCGGTTCTCCGCGCCCGAGGCGCCGCCGATCGAGATGCCGGCCGCGTACTGCTCGTTCCGGGCGCCCGGAACCTGGGTCACGACCGTCGTGAAGTCGCGCCCCTTCGGCAGGTAGTTGATGTTCTCACTGGCGATCGTGCCCGTCGACGCGCTCTCGCCCACGGCAATCTGGACGCGCTCGCCCGTGACGACGACCGTCTCCTTGACGGCGCTCATCTTGAGGGCGGCGTTCACCGTGGCCCGGTCTCCGAGAGCGACGCTGACCTTCGAGTCCTCGTACGTCTGGAAGCCGGACAGCTTGAAGGTGGCCCTGTAGGAGCCGGGGATGACGCGCGGGAAGCGGTACTCGCCGCGCGAGTCGGTGACGGTCACCAGCGTGCCGCTCGACCCGCGGATCTCGACGGTGACGCCCGGAAGCGGATCGCCGCCCTGGGCCGTGACCTTTCCGACGATGCTGCCGGTCTGCTCCTGCGCCGTCGCGGGAAGGGTGATCAGCCCGACCGCGAGGCAGAGAAGCCCGGCCATGGCGCACAACCTGCGAAAACTCATTCGAACCTCCTCAGTAGTGAATGATGAAAAGTGGGAACAAAGGTCAGAACCGGATCCGTTCCCGCCAAAAAACCTTCCGGAGAATGTCCGACCTCCTTTCGCTTTCTCTCTTGCTGCGGGAAACTTCTTGATCTCATCTCTGAATGCAAACACAGCCTTGTCGCGTTAGCGGTCTTCGCGCACAGGTAGCTTCTGCAATTCCACTGCCCCAATAGTCAAGCGGGGTCATAGCACTCAAGTCACTGAAATCCAAGGGTCAAGCTGCATCAGGGGCACAAACGTCCCGGGGCTCCGATCCAAAGAACCGGATCGCGCTCCTGCCTAGTGGTTTACGAGAAGGGCGAATTTCCCGTTCTTCATCCGGGCCAGCTCGCGTCCCGGCCGGAAGCCGACCCTGGGGTCCGAGATCATCTGGAGATCGTCCTCATGGATGATGAGGAAGACCCTCTTCGGGCCGTCCCACATCCGGAGGAACTCCTCCTGCGTCGGGAAGCGCCCTTCCGACCCCTCGCGCGTGCTGCCGAAGTTCAGCTCGTGCCAGCCGAGGCCCGTGACCAGGACGAAGCGCTTGGTGTAGAAGGAGGTCGCCTGCAGGTAGTGCCCCCTCTGGATGAGGAGGTCGTCCGGCTTCAGCTCGCGCAGAAGGGTCGAGATGATCGGCCACGGCGTGATCGCCTTCGCGGCGGCCGGCAGGATCAGGAGGAGACCGAAGAGGAAGGCGAGCCACGGCCCCGCGACGCCGGGAACGGGGTCGAGGCGCGAAGGGGCGGCCGAGCGCCCGGAGAGACGGGCGAGGAAGCGCGGGAAGAGAGAGAAGACGACGGCGAGGAGGAGGAGGGAAAGGACGGCGACCCCGAGCGTCTCGTGCCCCCACGCCGCGAGGTGCCCCTTCCCGACCCCGTAGTACGCCCCCGCCGCCGCGAGCCCCGTGAGAAGGAGGGCCGTCAGGAAGCGCTCGGTCCGGAAGGCCGTTCCCCGCAGCCTCGCCTTCTCGATCCCGACCGCGAGGAGGACCCCGAGCGAGGCCCAGACCGGCTCGACGTAGGGGATCAGCTTCGACTGGGACATCGTGAAGAAGAGAAGGACGAGGAGAGCCCAGATCCAGAGGAAGCTCTCCGTGGCCCGGTCGCGGAAGGCCGAAAGGCGCACGGGGAAGGTCTCGCGGAAGCGGCCGAAGAAGCCGGTCCAGGGGACGAAGCCGGCGAGGAGGACCCCGAGGAAGTAGAAAGGGGACCCCTGGCGCCGGTGAACCTTCGTGAAGAACCGCCGGAAGTGCTGGTCGCCGAAGTAGAAGTCGAGGAAGTCGGGGTTCCGCCGGGCCACCTCCACGTGCCACGGGACGGCGATGAGAAGGAACAGGAGGAGCGGCCCCGGAGCGAGGAGCTTCGGCACGAGCCGCCAGCGGCCGGAAAGGAGGACGAAGAGGAAGATCGCCCCGCCCGGGAGGACGAAGCCGATCAGCCCCTTGGCGAGGACCGCCGCCCCGCACGCGACCGCGAGGGCGTAGAGGGCCCTCCGCGCCCGCCGCCCGTTCCCGTCGTGCTCGGCTTCCTGAAACGCGGCGAAGGCGAAGATCGCGCCCGTGAGGCAGAGCGAGACGAGCGGATCGATGATGGCGATCCGGGCGAGGGTGAAGACGAGGACGGAGCTTCCGGTCAGGAGCCCGGCGAGGAGGCCGGTCCTCGCCCCCCAGCGCCGCCCCGCGAAGGCGGCCGCCATCAGGACCATCGCGACGGTCGCCAGCATCCCCGGGAGCCGGACGGCCCACTCGTTCTGGCCGAGGAGCGCCATCGAGGCCGCCACGGCCCAGTAGTGGAGGGGGGGCTTCTCGAAGTAGAGGACGCCGTTCAGGTGCGGGGTGATGAAGTCCCCGCTCGCGAGCATCTCGCGCGGGATCTCCGCGTACCGCCCCTCGTCGGGCTCGAAGAGAGGGGTCCGGCCCAGCTGGAGGACGGTCAGGAGGAGCGTCAGGGCGAGGAGCAGGAGAAGCGCGCGGTTCTCCCGCGAGAGGATGGCGCTCACGGGGCGATTCTAGGCGGGGATCAGGCCCGGGAGAGCCGGACCCCCCCCGCGACGCTCCACCGCCGCTCGGGACGCCAGAGGCCGGCGTCCCGCTCGGGGGACTCGACGTGGAACTGGCAGGCGCCCCGCCAGTAGTCGTAGGGCGTGCCGCGCCGGGAGTGGATGGCGACGTCGACGAGGACCGAGCCCTCCCCCAGGTCGACGCGGGGAAGGGTCACGCGCACCGTGCCGGGCCCGTCGAACCGCCCCGGGGCGAAGCCGTCGACCTCGGTGTTCGAGCCGTGGAGGCAGACGTCCTCCGGCGTGAAGAGGCCGATTCCGAAGACGAAGTCCGTGAGCGGGCGCGCGGGGGCCGCCTCGATCTCGACCGTGACGGCCTCGCCGGACCGGAAGTGGTACCGCTCCTTTCCGTCGGCGCCGAGGAGCCGGACCGCGGTGATCTCGGCCGACCGGTCCCCCCACCGCCGCGGGCGCTCCTCCCCCGAGGGGGCCGCCGGGGCCTCCCGCAGCTCCTCCTGCACCTTCAGGCGCTCGGCGGCCAGCCGCTCCCCCTCCCCCGCCGACACGTCGAGCCGGTAGGCCGCGAGCATCTCGCGCGCCTCGCCGAGCCCTTTCACGCGCCCCCCGTCGAGATAGAGGACCCGGTCGCACAGCTCCTCGACGAGGCCGAGGGCGTGGCTGACGAAGAAGATCGTCTTGCCGCGGGCGCGGAACTCGCCGATCGTGTCGAGGCACCGGCGCGAGAAGGCCTCGTCGCCGACGGCGAGGACCTCGTCGACGACGAGGATGTCGGGGTCGACGTGGACGGCCACGGCGAAGCCGAGCCGGACGTACATCCCCGACGAGTAGGTCTTGACCGGCTGGTCGATGAAGTCCGCGAGGCCCGAGAAGGCGACGATCTCGGGGAGCTTCCGCTCGATCTCCTTCCGCGAGAGGCCCAGCATCACCCCGTTGATGACGACGTTCTCGCGCCCCGAGATCTCGGGGTGGAAGCCCGCCCCCAGCTCGATCAGCGCGGAGACCTTCCCGCCGACCGAAAGCGACCCGGAGGTCGGCTTCAGGATTCCGGCGACGAGCTTCAGG
>Ga0079037_100002466_pt1 | contig 10207 bp, 3 predicted proteins | sample Mud3Dept4metaG_FD_71479 | JGI IMG/M metagenome (GOLD analysis project Ga0079037, IMG submission 71479) | Freshwater wetland microbial communities from Ohio, USA, analyzing the effect of biotic and abiotic controls - Mud 3 Core 4 Depth 4 metaG | ecosystem: Environmental > Aquatic > Freshwater >... | reverse complement strand
GACATGGTGGAGTCGGTCGGTTCGGTGCTCAGCAATACGCCGGCATTGTTGCAGGCAAAATTGGCTGCTAATAATCTGTTTGTCGGTAGCGATCCTTTGCTGAAAGATGCCGAACAGTTGTCGCAGGACTACCAGTCCGTCGGCGGTACCGGTTATCTGCTGGCAGGCCTGTTTGGTGTGTTGGCGATTGCCTCTTTGGTGTTGCTGGGTTTGGTCAACATTCACGAAACCAAATCTCGCGCCCGCAAGAGCGAAGAGGAAAACGCCCGCAACCAGGAGGCGATTCTGCGCCTGATGGATGAACTGGGCGAGCTGGCGGAAGGCAACCTGACGATCAATGCCAGCGTGACCGAGGACATCACGGGTGCGGTGGCTGACTCGATCAACTACACGGTAGAAGAGTTGCGCAGCCTGGTGCGCGGGATCAACACCGCAACTGTGCAGATGGACCAGGCGGCCGAACAGGCCGGCCAGGTATCCGATTCCTTGCAAGACGCGTCGCGTCGTCAAACCGAGGAAATCGAAGAAACCTCGGCTGCCGTGGTGAGCCTCGCACAGTCAGTGCAGCAAGTGTCGGGTAACGCGGCCGAGTCCGCCCGCGTGGCAGAACAATCCATGGCCGCCGCAGAAAGGGGCCAGCAGGCGGTGGCAAATGCTATTTCCAGCATGAATGGCTTGCGCGAACAGATTCAGGAAACCTCGAAGCGAATCAAGCGGCTGGGCGAATCCTCGCAGGAAATTGGCGAGATCGTCGAACTGATTTCCGACATTACCGAGCAAACCAACGTGCTGGCGCTGAATGCGGCCATTCAGGCGGCATCTGCGGGTGAAGCAGGACGCGGCTTCTCGGTGGTTGCGGAAGAGGTGCAACGACTGGCAGAACGCTCCGCCGATGCAACCAAGCAGATCGCGGCGATTGTGAAAACGATTCAATCGGACACCCACGATACGGTGGCGGCAATGGAAGTCTCGACCCAGGGCGTGGTCGAAGGCGCCAAGCTATCCGACGCAGCAGGCCAGACACTGGCCGAAATTGGCGACGTGTCGAAGAAACTGGCGGGCCTGATCGCAGACATTTCCTCAGCGACGCAAACCCAGGCTGAATCGACTTCCAAAGTGGCTGAAACCATGCAGGACATCAAGACGATTTCGATGCAGACCAGTAACGGTACGCAGCAGACTGCGGAATCGATTGGCGGCATGAAGCAGTTGGCACATGACCTCAAGACCTCGGTTGCAGGCTTCAAGCTTGCCTGAGCGACGGTTGGTCAACATAGAAACAAGCAACCGATAACGACGACTGAACTCACGTCAGGAACAACACATCATGAGCGCCTTACTCGACTATGACACCGGCCCCTTGAACTGGGTGCGTGGCGACATCGACGCCGCCTTGCAAGCCGCCCTTGGACGGCTGCAGGCATACAGCACCGATGCCGATCTGACCAATGCGCTGCGGCTGGCGCGCGACGACGCACACCAGGCAGCGGGTGCCTTGCGCATGGTCGGTCTGGAAGGTGCGGCCACCCTGGCGGGTGCGATTGAGTCCTGTTTGATCGACGTCAACGAAAACCGCTTGCCGGCAAACGACGAGATGATGCGTGCCCTGCGCAATGCGCTCGAAGGCTTGCAGCGCTGGATCAAGGATTTGTCCGATGGGCGGGGCAGCGGTGAACTGGCGTTGTTCCCCTTGTACAAGCGTTTGCGGGAACTGCAGGGTGCCGAACGGATTTTTGAAGGCGAACTGTTTTTCCCCGATCTGCAACTGCGGGTCGCAGGCAAGTCGAATGGCGGTGGGTTGTCGCAGGAAGCCCTGGCGACTGAAGTCAAAACTGCGCGCGGCCTGTTTCAGCGCGGCCTGCTGGCATTTTTGCGCAATGTTGAAGCCGAACAGGGCTTGCAGCGGATGCGTGACGCGCTGGCTGCAATTGAACGTGTCGCGCCGTCGCAAGCCTCGCAAACCTTTTGGTGGGCGTGTGTCGGCTTCATCGACAGTCTGATTGCGCACGGCGTTGAAGCCGATTTCCATGTCAAGCAGTTGCTCGCACGCGTCGATCTGCAGATGCGCCGTTTGATGGAAGGCTCGCCGCAGGTTGCAGAACGCCTGTTGCGCGATGCGCTGTTCTTCGTCGCCAAAAGCCAGACGCTGGATGGCCGTGCGGCCGAGGTCCGCGAATCACTCGGCCTGGATCGCTATCTGCCTGGTCGCGGCTTGCTCGACCCCGAGGCGCTGGCGCGCATGCGCCCCTTGCTGGATGCCATGCGAGCCGGTCTGAAGGCTGCGCGTGACAACTGGCATGCCTACGTGGAAGGACAGCCCGAGCAGCTTGTGCAGTTTCAGGGACAGCTGGCGCGTATGCAGCCGCAGGCACAGGCGTTTGAAAATAGCGGTTTGCCCGCCTTGCTGAATGAATTGGCCGCTGTCGCGACCGCCGCCGGTCAGCGCGAAGGCGAGGTGCGTGAACAAATGAATCTGGAAGTGGCTTCCACTTTGTTGTTCATCCAGAACGCCGCTGATCATGAAGACGTGCTGCATGGGGATTTTGCTGCCCGCGCAGCCGGCCAGCAGGCACGATTGAATGCCCTGCTCGAAGGCCGCGAAATGCCGGCCCAGGTGATGGTCGATGCGAATCAGCGCGAGGCCGAGCGTGACATGCTGGTGCAGATGGCGCAGGAAGTCAGCCTTAACCTGAAACAGATGGAAGAAGCACTGGATACCTTCTTCCGGGACGAAGACGAGCGTACGGCACTGGCCGATCTGCCGGGTCTGGCGCAACAGGCGCAGGGCGCACTGACCATGCTGGAACTGCCGGATGCGGCAAATCTGCTGGCCGCTGCGACCGCAACCGTGCAACCGTTTGCCAGCGAAGGGTTCCCTGACGGAGAAACCCGGCAACGTCTGGCTGATGCGTTCTCCAGCCTCGGGATTTATGTTGAATCTTACTGTGCCGGGCGTGCCGATGCGGCCAACATCCTGCGTCCGGTATTGATCGATTTCGGCCTGGTCGATGCCGACGCCGTGAATGAAAGCGGCCTGGGTGAAACAGTTGAATCGGGCTTGCCTGCGCGCAAGGCCGAAGTCCAGTCGAGCTATCTGGAATGGCGCGATCAGCCCGACGACGAAACAAAAAAAAAATTCCTTGATGCATTGACTGAGCTCAGCCGTGACGCCGACCTGATCGACGACACGACGCTGAAAAACCAGACCCGCAGCGCGCTCGAAGCCAGCCGCGATGCGCTTGAAGCACCGCTGGAACTCGATGCGGCGATTGAGGCCATGACCGGCTTGGTGTTGCCCGCCCGTGCAGCCGCTGTGATCGACGCCCCGCTCACGCTGGATGGGGTTGAGACAGCCGTTGAAGCCGTGCCGGAGACATTCAATTTTGACAGCCAGCCTGTCGACGACAGCATGGCCGAGGGTGAGACCACCGCCGAGTCGATCGAACTGCCGTTGGAGGCGGACGAAGGCCCTATCTTTGCAGCTGCCATCGAGGACGCCCAACCCGGACCGACAGCTGAACCCAGGCCTGTCGAGACGGCTCCCGCAGCAGAAGAGACCCTGTTGGCTTCGATGCCGGCAGACGCCGAGCCCGAGTTGGTGGAAATTTTTCTGGAAGAGGCCAACGAGGTGTTGGTGACCATGGGCGAAGCCTGTGAGGTCTGCCAAAACACCCCGGATGATCAGGAATCCCTCACCGTAATCCGCCGTGCTTTTCATACCCTGAAGGGCAGCGGCCGCATGGTCGGTCTGAACGATCTGGGCGAAACCGGCTGGCGTTTTGAGCAACTGATGAATGGCTGGCTGGCCGAGAAAAAATCAGCCAACAGCGATTTGTTGCGCCTGCTTGAGCGTGCTCGCGGCGTGTTTCAGGACTGGGTTGATGCCTTGCAATCGAATCAGCCCGTTGCCTTGCCGGTTCCCGCCTTGCTGGCAGCGCTTGAGCGTGTTGCGCGGGGTGATGCACTGGATGTGGCGGCAGTCGAGCCGGTTGCGGTGCTGGAAAGCCCCGTAATGGAAGCCGTGGCAGACATCGCCGAACCCGAAACGACTCACGCTGCCGAGGCCGCGATCGAACACGTTGCCGAAGCGGAAACGGCCTGGATGGCTCCAGCCGTTTCTGTGGATGAACCTGCGGTCGAGTATGACGCAGCGCCCTTGGCTGATATAGAGCTGAGCCAGCCCGACAGCGTTGAGGCAGCTGCCGAAGCCGAGCCTCAGCAGGGCGAAGAGATGCCGTCCGGGTTTGTGGCGGTCATCGAAAATGTGCTGCCAGCGGAAGCGTTGAATGTTGGCGCGATCATTGAATACGCGGTGGCTCCCGTAGAGGTTGAGGCTGTTGTGCCGGAGCCCGCCGTGGTTGAGCCCGCAGCGGTTGAAGCTGGCGCGGTGCTGCCGCCGGATGAAATCTGCATCGGCTCGGTCTGCATCTCCAGCGGTCTGCACGAAGTCTTCATGACCGAATCGCGGCAGCGCCTGGAAGAGCTGCAGAGCGAAGCCGAGCGTCATGCCGACATGGCCAACAGCGCCGTCAGTGAGCACGCGCGGCGTGCGATCCACACGCTGGGCGGCATTGCGGGCACAGCGGGGATTACACCGCTGGCCGAACTGTCGCATGCGCTTGAGTTGTACTGGAACCGCTTTGCGCATACACCCTTGCCGGTGGCGCACCTGCCGCTGGTGCAAGACACGGTTGCGCGTCTGCATGACATGTTTGCCGCTGTCGAAAGCCATCATTTGCCCGAGTCCGCCGGCGATTTGATTGCCGTGCTGGGCGAGTTGGAAGACGAACAGGCGATGCCGGAAGCCCTCAGTGTCGAGACACCGGTGGTCGAGGCTTTGGATGAAACGGTCGCAGCTGAAACCGAAGTGAAAGACGAAGCAGCGCTCGAAGCCGAAACCGCGCCCGTTGCGGCTGCTCCGCTCGGCGAACCGGGCGAATTCGGTCATGGCGAGGTGATTGCCGGCGTCCTCGACGTGAGCGCACTGGTTCCCGACCTCAAGCTGGCCACGCCCGCGCCCGTATTCGAGCGGCGCGAAGTGGCCGATGAACTCGACGAGCAGTTGCTGCCAATTTTCCTCGAGGAAGCCGACAGTCTGTTGCCGGAGACCAGCGCGCAATTGCGTGCGTGGCGTGCCGCACCCAGCGACGCCGCAGCGCGCAATGCATTGCAGCGCAATCTTCACACCATCAAGGGCAGCGCGCGCATGGTCGGCGCGATGCGCCTGGGCGAACTGACGCACGTGATGGAATCACGGGTGATTGCGGTGATCGAAGGCCATTTGAACGCAAGCGCGGAAGTGTTCGAGACACTGGAGGCTCAGGTTGACCGCCTGGCCGAGGCAGTCGAACGCCTGAAGCGGGGCGAGCTGACGCCGTTGAACGAAGAAGTCGTCGAGCCGCTGGCTGCGCCCATCGAACCGGTGTTTGCAACGGCTGAAAGCGCGGCGGAAGCGGTCCGTGCATCCGAGATCGATCCGCTCACGATCGCGCAACCGGTCACGCGTGAAAGCAATGCGCTGACCTTGCGTGTGCGCGCCGACTGGATTGACCGCCTGGTGAACCAGGCCGGTGAAGTGGCGATTGCCCGCTCGCGGATCGAAAGCGAAGTGTTTGCGTTCAAGCGCCACGTCGGTGAATTGTCTGACGCGCTGGTGCGCCTGCGCGGTCACATTCGCGAAGTCGAAATCCAGGCTGAGTCGCAGATGCAGGCGACCTTCCATACCCAGGGCGAGTCCGAAGGATTCGACCCGCTCGAGTTTGACCGTTTCACCCGCTTCCAGGAAGTCACGCGCTTCCTCGCGGAAAGCGTGAACGACATTTCCACCGTGCAGCATATTTTGCTGGCCCGCCTGGGCGAGGCCGACGCTGCGCTGATCCAGCAAACACGCCTCAATCGTGAACTGCAACAGGATCTGCTGCGGGTGCGGATGGTGCCCTTGTACTCGGTGGCCGAACGGCTGTATCGCACGGTGCGGCAGACCGCACGCGATGTGGACAAACGCGCCCAGCTCGACATTCAGGGCGGCGAACTGGAAATTGACCGCTCGGTGCTGGAGAAAGTCACTGCACCGCTGGAACACCTGCTACGCAACGCGCTGGCGCATGGCATCGAATCGCCAGAAACACGGCGCGCAGCGGGCAAGGCCGAGTTCGGCGAGATCGTGTTGACCGCGCGCCAGTCCGGCAATGAAATGCTGCTCACCGTGAAAGACGATGGCGGCGGTCTCGACTACGCACGCATCCGTGAAAAAGCGGAGGCCAATGGCTTGCTGCTGCCGGGTGTCGAGCCCACTGAAACCCTGCTGGCACAGATGATTTTTGCCGCCGGATTCTCCACTGCTGAAACCGTCACCCAGGTTGCCGGGCGTGGCGTGGGCATGGACGTCGTCAAAAGCGAAATCTCGGCCCTGGGCGGCCGCATCGACATCAGCTCGGAAGCAGGGGTCGGCACCAGCTTCAACATCTTCCTGCCGCTGACACTGGCGATGACGCAGGCGGTGATGATTCAGGCAGCCAAGCGCGACTTTGCCCTGCCCGCGCCACTGGTACGGCAGGTGCTGGAACTGAAGCCGCACGAACTTGAGGCAGCCATGGCCGCGGGCGAGATCGACTGGCGGGGCGGCAAGTACCCGCTGTCCTATCTGCCGCATTTGCTGGGCGAAACTGACGCCGTGCATGAAGTGCTGCGCTACAACCCGGTGGTGTTGCTTGCCAGTGGCTCCAGTCAGGCTGCCGTGCTGGTCGACACGATCGAGGGCACACGCGAAATCGTGGTCAAGAACATTGGCCCGCAGATGGCGCGGATTACCGGCGTCGCCGGTGCCACCGTACGCGGCGATGGGCGCGTGGTGCTGATTCTCAACCCGGTGCCGCTCGCCCTGCGCTGGGCAAGCCTGCCGCGCAGTGCCGCCGAGCGAAATGTGCCCACTGCCACAGCCGACATCAGCCCGGTTGTGCAACCGCCGATGGTGCTGGTGGTCGACGATTCGCTTACCGTGCGGAAAATCACCACGCGCCTGCTGACACGCGAGGGCTTCCGCGTGGACAGCGCCAAAGACGGCGTCGATGCGCTGGAAAAAATGCGCGACCTGCTCCCCGACGTTGTGCTGCTCGACGTCGAAATGCCGCGTATGGATGGCTTTGAGCTGGCGCGCGTGATGCGTGGTGATGAACGCATGAAGTCGGTGCCAATCATCATGATCACCTCACGCACCGCCGACAAGCACCGCAACCTCGCGATGGAAATTGGCGTGAATGTGTATCTGGGCAAACCGTATCAGGAGCATCTGCTGCTAGAGCATATTGCCGAGCAGTTGGGGCGGGAAGTCACCTTGACGGCATAAACGGGTCACGGCGTGGCAATAAAAAACGGGCATTGAATGCCCGTTTTTTATTGGGTTGGCTGGAATAAGCTGCCGCGCCCGCTACTTGCTATTTGGTTTTTCCTTGATCAGAAGTTCGCGGATTGATTGCAATTCCTGCTGGCGCTTGGCATCGGTTTCGGGGTAATGCATCTCGAGCGACTTGAAAGTGTCGAGAACAATCCGGGAAATGATCAGCCGGGCGTTTTCCTTGTCGTCGGCGGGGACCACATACCAGGGCGCAATTTTTGTACTCGTTGCGCTCAGGCACGCCTCATAGGCCTGCATGTAATGTTTCCAGAACTTTCGCTCCTCAATATCGGCAAGACTGAATTTCCAGTTTTTTTCTGGCTCGTCGATGCGATCGAGAAAACGCTTGCGCTGCTCTTCCTCCGAAAGGTGCAGGAAGAACTTGATGATCCGCGTGCCGTTACGATGGAGATGGTTCTCCATGTCCACGATGGAACGATATCGTTCATTCCAGATCGTTTTCTCGTTAAGCAACCCATCCGGAAGCCCTTGACTGCGGAGAATCTCCGGATGCACCCGGACGATCAACACCTCCTCATAGTAGGACCGGTTGAAGATGCCGATGCGCCCGCGTTCCGGCAAACACTGGGAGGTGCGCCACAGAAAGTCGTGATCCAGTTCCGCAGCGCTCGGATGCTTGAAACTGAACACCTGGCAGCCCTGGGGATTGATGCCGGACATCACATGCTTGATGGCGCCATCCTTGCCGGCGGCGTCCATGGCCTGAAAAACCAGCAACACTGCATAACGGTTGGATGCGTATAGAAGTTGTTGCAGTTCGCTCAGCTCTGCCACCTGTTCTCCGAGGAGTTCCTGATACTGCTCCTTCGACTGATACACAGGCTTCACCAGCGTCGGCCACTCCTTGAGGGTGACCTTGTCGCCCTCCTGCACCTGAAAATCCTTTGAATTGATCTTCATCTTGATCCCTTTGCCGTCAATCAGGCTCTGTTAGTGCCTCGAAACCGGAGGTGACGTCCAATAGTTCGTCGTCGATAGTGTTAAGTCGCGAGCGATGAAATGTCCGGTTCAGGCGCTCCAGCAGCACGTTGCATCACTTCAAAATAGCCTGCTTTTTTTGAATTGGCTGGCCCCGAATATTTTAAAGCGTGAAACCAGATGGTGTCCGTTTAAAGACGGCTGCTGTTCTCCGCCAAACAGACTTTCGGCACCCATTTCCTGCTGCTGCCGATGGTCAGCCATGCGCGCTATGATTTTGTTGTGATTGACATGAGACACTGGCATAAGTCGGTGCCAGCAACCTTTCGTACCCCCTGAGGCGCAGGCACCTCACCCTTTCCATCCGGCACAATACCGGCTGCGCCCCACATCAACGATAACGCCCAACCATGTCCGTCCCCACCGCCTACCTGGGCGTCATTCTCATCTGGTCAACCACGCCGCTCGGCATTCAATGGAGCGCGCAGGGGGCGACGTTCAGCTTTGCGGTGATGGCACGGATGCTGATCGGGCTGGCGATCTGTCTGGTTTTGTTGCGCGCGACCCGAACCGGATTCCCGTTCACCCCGGCGGCGAAGCAGCTTTACCTGATCAGCGGGCTGTCGATTTTTGTGGCGATGCTGCTCACCTACTGGGGTGCGCTGCACATTCCATCGGGGCTGATTTCGGTGATTTTCGGGTTGTCGCCGCTGGTGACCGGGGTGTTTGCCGCACTGTGGCTGAGTGAGCGAACGCTTACGCCGATGCGTATTGCTGGACTGGTGATGGCCCTGGGCGGACTGTGGTTCATCTTTGGCCAACCGTGGCCGGGTGACAGCCGCGCAACGCTTGGCACCGCTGCGGTGGTGGCGGGGATGACGGTGCAGTCGCTGGGGCTGGTGTGGAACAAGCGGCTCAATGTGCGCGCGTCGTCGCTGGCGATTACCACCGGTGCACTGACAGTGGCGACGCCGCTGTTCGTGCTGGCCTGGGTGATCGCCGACGCCGCCCAGTTGCCACCCGACATCACGCCGCGCGCGGGCATGGCCATCGTCTATCTTGGGGTATTCGGCTCGGTGGTGGGCTTCACGCTGTATTACTACGTGATCAAGCACCTGGACGCCGGACGGGTGGCGCTGATCATGCTGGTGACGCCGGTGTCGGCCTTGCTGCTGGGGCAGACGCTCAATGCCGAATTCATCCCGGCGCGTGGCTGGGTCGGCATAGCCTTGATCGGCGCCGGGCTGCTGCTGTATGAATGGCAGGCGCTGGCCGGGTTAAGGTCGGCGGCATCAAAGGCCGATAACAGCCTACCGCCCAACCCTGACGATTAACCCATGCGCGCACTGCTCCACAACTTGCTGGCCGGCTTGCGTCTGGCGACGTTTTTCAAGGTTCATTCGACGGACTTCCAGGTGTCGATCCGCCAGCTGGTGTGGCTGTTGCTGATCGAGTTTGTGCTTGGGCTCGGCATCAGCTATTTCATGATCGATGGCGAGGCCAGCTTCAATCCCTATGCGGTGGTGCAGGCGCTGGCGTCGGTGACCCTGACGTTGGCAGTTGCCGCGCTGCTGGCGGCGTGGTTGCGCACGCCTGCGCTGCTGCTTGGCTATGCCGTCGCGGCCACCGCGATGGCACCGATGTTGCTGGCCTATACCTATGGCGGATATGCGGCCTGGGAGCGGCTCGATTTTGATGTCGATGATTCGGTATGGACGCTGGTGTGGCTAGTCTGGATATCCGGGCTGCTGGCGCGCGCGGCCAAGCTGTGGGTGCCCCTCAAATTCTTCACGCATGCAGCGGTGGCGTTCTTTCTGATGGGCGTGCTCATCGTTCAGCTCTGGCTGCCGCAGCAGGAGGCCTGGTTTCCCAGCG
>Ga0079037_100002463_pt1 | contig 10209 bp, 9 predicted proteins | sample Mud3Dept4metaG_FD_71479 | JGI IMG/M metagenome (GOLD analysis project Ga0079037, IMG submission 71479) | Freshwater wetland microbial communities from Ohio, USA, analyzing the effect of biotic and abiotic controls - Mud 3 Core 4 Depth 4 metaG | ecosystem: Environmental > Aquatic > Freshwater >... | reverse complement strand
GCCGCACGCGTGAAGTGAACAGGACAGCGGGCACCTGCGGTGACCTGTCCGCATAGGAGACCTCCATGAATGTTGTCAAACGCAACGCCGTCGAACGCGGCGTGGTGGGCCTTTGCCGTGTGGTGCTGTGGCTGAGCACGGTGGCGATCTTCGTGATCCTGGTCGCCAACACCGTGCTGCGCTACGCCAGAGGGTCCAGCCTGCAGTGGGCCAACGAGGTGCCCGAGCTGCTGTTCCCGTGGCTGGTGATGGCCGGCGTCGTGCTGGCAGCGGTGCACGGCGCCCACATCACCACGACCTTCCTGATGGAGGCGCTGCCGGTCAGGGCACGTCGCGTCGTGACGGCCGCCGGCTGGCTGGTCGTGGCAGGGCTCTACGGCGCACTGGCCGTGGCCACGTTCCGCATGCTGGAGATCGTGCACGACGAGAAGTCGCCCATCCTGCAGCTGCCTGGTTCCATCACCTATGCCTGCGTGATGTCCGGCATGGCCCTGCTCGCGGTACTCGCACTGCAGTCGGCCTGGCAGGCGTGGTTTGCGCAGCCCCGTCCAGCGCACGAGGTCGAACCGCCCGTGCCGGCGGCCCACTGGTAAGTAGCTCGCCCCACAGGAGCAAACATGAGCGCACTCATCCTCGCCGTCTTCCTCGTCGCCGCCGTGGCTGCGATGCCCATTGCCCATGCCCTGCTGGTGGCCGCGATGACCGCCGCCGCCACCTCGGACAAGGTGCCCCTGGACTTGCTCGTGCAGCAAATGGTTGCCCAGGTGCAGAGTTTTCCGCTGATCGCCATTCCGTTCTTCATGCTGACCGGCACGCTGATGATGGGCGGCAAGCTCGGCGAGGCGCTGGTCGGCGTGCTGTCCGCGCTGATCGGGCGCTTCCACGGCGGACCGGCTCAGGTGGGCGTGCTGTCTTCGACGCTGTTCGGCGGCGTCTCGGGCTCGGCGGTGGCCGACGCCTCGGCGATCGGCTCGCTGCTGATCCCGTGGCACAAGCGGCTCGGCTACCCGGCCGCGTTCTCGGCTGCCACGCTGGCCGCCGCCGCCACGATCGACATCCTGATCCCGCCGTCGATCCCGATGATCCTGTTCGCGCTGACCTCGAATGCATCCATTGCGTCCTTGTTCGTCGCTGGTGTGATGCCGGGGCTGCTGATGTGCGGCGGTTTCATGGCGGCGTGCTGGTGGGTGGGCAAGCGCCGCAATTTCCCCCGCGAGATGGCACCCTTCGATGGCGCTGCATTCCGCAAGCACCTGGCCTACGCCAGCCCGGCGGTCGTGCTGCCCGTGCTGATCATCATCTTCCTGCGCTTCGGCATCGCCACGCCCACCGAGGTCGCCGTGTTGTCGACGCTGTACGCCGGCCTGGTGTCGGCAGCGATCTACCGGGACCTGGGGTGGAAGCGACTGAACGACGCCATCGTGCATGCCGGCCTCGCCACGGGCGTGGTGCTGCTCGTCATCATGGCCTCGGCCGCGATCGGGTGGCTGCTCACCTTCGACCAGATGCCGCAGGGCGTCGCGGCATGGGTTCAGGCCAACGTTCACGCCAAGTGGCTGGTGATTCTGATCATGAACCTGCTGATGCTGGTGCTCGGCATGTTCATCGACCTGCCCGCTGCCGTGCTGCTGCTGACGCCCGTCTTCGTACCGCTGGCCCAGGGCATCGGCATGGACATGACCCAGCTCGGAATCATGATGGTCGTCAATCTCGCGATCGGCCTCTACACGCCGCCGGTGGGCACCACGCTGTTCATCACCAGCGCGCTGGCCAAGGTCAAGGTCGGCCAGACGGTGCGCGAACTGGGGCCCTTCTACCTGGTGGCCTTCGCTGTCCTTGCGCTCGTGTCCTACGTGCCCGCCAGCATCCTGCGCTGACCCGCGCTTGCCGTTTCTTCAAGGAGATTCCACATGACCGACACCGACTCGACAGTCGCGGAACTGGCGCAAGCTGCCCACCGCATTCGCCGTTACGCCCTGCGCATGGGCGAAGTGCAAGGCCAGGGCTATATCGGCCAGGCGCTCGGCTGGGCCGACGTGCTGGCCGTGACCTATCGCCACGCGCTGAACCTGCGCCCGGCCGAGCCCGAGTGGGAGGGCCGCGACCGCTTCCTGCTCTCGCACGGCCACTACGCGATCGCCCACTACGCGGCGCTGATCGAGGCCGGCATCATCGCCGAGAGCGAACTCGAGACCTACGGCAGCGACGACAGCCGGCTGCCGATGTCGGGCATGGCCAGCTACACGCCGGGCATGGAGATCTCCGGCGGCTCGCTGGGCCAGGGCCTGGTCATAGGGGTCGGTATGGCGCTGGCGCTGAAGCAGAAGAAGAACCCGGCCTTCGTCTACAACTCGATGTCCGACGGTGAGCTCGACGAGGGCTCGACCTGGGAGGCCGCGATGGCTGCCGCCCACCACCGGCTGGACAACCTGGTCTGTCTGATCGACATCAACAACCAGCAGGCCGACGGCCCGTCGGGCAAGGTGCTCGGCTTCGAACCGCTGGCCGACAAGTGGGCCGCCTTCGGCTGGCACGTGCAGCGAATCGACGGCAACGACCTGCCGGCGGTGCTGCAGGCCTTCGACATCGTGCGTGCGCTGCGCGAAGCGAAGCCGCGCGTCATCCTCTTCGACACGCTGATGGGCAAGGGCGTGCCCTTCCTCGAGCAGCGCGAGAAGAACCACTTCATCCGCGTCGATCCGCCCGAGTGGCAGCAAGCCCTCGACATCCTGGACGCCGCGCGTCCGAACCCGAAGACCGAAGGAGCCCTGGCATGAGCAGCCTCACCCTCGACAAGACGGCGGGCCAGCCTGCCGGAAAGAAGCCCCGCCTAACCACCTCGGCGATGATCGCCTCGATCGCCTCCGAGGGCCAGCGGGTCAAGGCCGCGCCCTTCGGCAAGGCCCTCGTGGAGTACGCCGCAACCCGGCCCGAGATCGTCGGCCTCACCGCCGACCTGGCCAAGTACACCGACCTGCACCTCTTCGCCCAGGCCTATCCGGAACGCTTCTTCCAGATGGGGATGGCCGAGCAGTTGCTGATGGGTGCCGCCGGCGGCATGGCCAAGGAAGGGTTGGTGCCCTTCGCCACCACCTATGCGGTATTCGGCACGCGGCGGGCCTACGATTTCATCCACCAGGTGATCGCCGAAGAGAACCTGAACGTCAAGATCTGCTGCGCGCTGCCGGGACTGACCACCGGCTACGGCCCCAGCCACCAGGCCACCGAGGACCTGGCGATGATGCGCGGCGTGCCGGGCCTGACCATCGTCGACCCCTGCGACGCGCTCGACATCGAGCAGGCGGTGCCGCAGATCGCGGCGCACAAGGGGCCGGTGTACATGCGCCTGCTGCGCGGCCAGGTGCCGCTGGTGCTCGACGAGATCGAGGGCTACCGCTTCGAACTCGGCAAGGCCAAGCTGCTGCGCGACGGTGCCGACGTGCTGGTCATCTCCAGCGGCATCCTCACCATGCGCGCGCTCGAGGTGGCACAGGATCTGGCCCACGACAACGTCGGCGTGGCGGTGCTGCATTGCCCGACCATCAAGCCGCTGGACGAGGCGGCCATCGTTGAGGCCGTGCGCTACAAGCACCGGCTGGTCGTCGTCGCGGAGAACCACTCGATCATCGGTGGCCTCGGCGAAGCCGTGGCCAGCACCCTGCTGCGCCACCGCGTGCAGCCGGCCGGCTTCCAGCTCGCGGGCCTGCCCGACGCCTTCCTCGACGCCGGCGCGCTGCCGACACTGCACGACCGCTACGGCATCAGCCGCGACGCGCTTGCCCGGCGCATCAAGGGCTGGATGCATTGAACCACCCCCGAAGCGCCGTCGGCGCTCCCCTCAATGGGGGCGCCGCCAGTGGCCCGGCGAAGCTGGTTCCACGGCGGCCGCTCGGTTGCCACTTCTGCCCCTGAAATGACCTCAACATCACCAGCACCTGCGCGGCTTGCCGATGCCATCCGCTTCCTGGCCATCGACGCCATCGTGCGCGCCGGCGAAGGCCACCAGGGCGTGCCGCTGGGCATGGCCGAGATCGCCACCGCGCTGTATACCCGGCACCTGAAGTTCGACGCCAGCGACCCCACCTGGCCCGACCGCGACCGGGTCGTGCTGTCCAACGGCCATGGCTCGATGCTGCTGTATGCGCTGCTGTACCTCAGCGGCTACGAGCGCATCGGTCGCGAGCAGATCGGCACCTTCCGCGACTTCGGGTCACGCTGCGAGGGCCACCCCGAGCGCGACCCGGCGTCGGGCATCGAGGTCACCACCGGCCCGCTGGGCCAGGGGATCGCCAACGCCTTCGGCATGGCGGTGGCCGAGGCCCGCCTCAATGCCCGCTTCGGCGACGGCATCGTCGACCATCGCACCTATGCGTTCGTCGGCGACGGCTGCCTGCAGGAGGGCATCGGCCAGGAAATGGTCTCGCTGGCCGGCCATCTGCGCCTGGGCAAGCTGACGCTGCTGTGGGACGACAACCGCATCACCGACGACGGCGCGACCGGGCTGTCGATCAGCGAGGACGTCGCCGAGCGCTTTCGCGTCGCCGACTGGCATGTGGTGGAGGTCGACGGGCACGACCTGGACGCCGTCTCCGCCGCGCTGGATGCGGCCAGGGCGGACCCGCGGCCCTCGCTGCTGGCCTGCCGCACGGTGATCGCGCGCGGCATCGCACGCCTGCAGGGCCAGCGCGGCGGCCACAGCGGCCGCCTGTTCGCCGACGATGCGGCGGCGGCGCGCGAGGCGCTGGGCTGGCCGCATGCGCCCTTCGAAGTTCCCTCGGACATCCTGGGCTTGTGGCGTGCCGCCGGGCAGCGGCATCGCGGCGAGCGAGAGGCCTGGCGCTCGCGCTTGGCTGCACTTCCCAAGGCCGAACGCGCCGAGTTCGAACGTACCGTGGCCGGCGAGTTGCCCGTCGGATGGCGCGAGGTGCTCGCGGGCTACAAGCAGGCGGCTCTGCAACGCGATCCAGTGGCGAGCGGCATCTTCGTCTCGGCCGAGATCAACGATGCGCTGGTCGATGTCATGCCCGAGCGCATGGTCGGCTGCGCCGACCTGGAGGCGCCGATCAGCCACAAGCGGCGCTTGCCGGCCTTCACGGCAGCGGACCGCTCCGGTGCCTACGTGCACTGCGGCGTGCGCGAGCATCTGATGGCGGCGATGGCCAACGGCATGGCCGCACACGGCGGTGTCGTGCCGCTGGCGCTGACCTATCTCGCGTTTTCCGACTACGAGCGTCCGGCGATCCGCATGGCCGCGCTGATGGGGCTGCCGGTCAAGTTCGTCTTCGGCCACGACTCGATCGGCATCGGCCGCAACGGTCCCACGCACCAGCCGGTGGAGATCCTGGCCGCGCTGCGTGCCATGCCCAACCTGCTGGTGCTGCGCCCGGCCGACGCCGTCGAGGCGGCCGAATGCTGGGAAATCGCGCTCGAGCACCGCAGCGGGCCGGCGGCGCTGATCTTCGCGCGCCAAGCGCTGCCGCACGTGCGGCGGCTGCACACCAGCGCCAATCTGTCGCGGCGCGGCGCCTACGTGCTGGCCGAGGGCGCGGGCGGCGAGCGCGAGGTCACCTTGCTGGCCACCGGTTCGGAAGTCGCGCTCGCGCAGGCCGCGCGCGACATGCTGCAGGCCGCAGGCACGCCGACGGCGGTGGTCTCGATGCCGAGCTGGGAGCTGTTCGAGCGCCAGGACGCGGCCTACCGCGCCAGCGTGCTGGGCCCGGACACCGTGCGCGTGGCCTGCGAGGCCGCGGTGCGCTTCGGCTGGGACCGCTGGCTCGGCGACCAGGGCGGCTTCGTCGGCATGTCGGGCTTCGGCGCATCGGGCCCGGCCGACCAGCTCTATCGCCACTTCGGCATCACGCCCGAGGCGATCGTCGCCGAGGCCCGCCGCCTGCTCGCCACCCGTCCCGAGGCCGTCGCCGCATGAACCCCGTCCCCCGTCAGCGCATCGTCTTCCTCGACCGTGCCACGCTTGCGCCACAGATCCGGCTGCGCGCGCCGTCCTTCGCCCACGAACTCGTCGCGCACGACGACACCGCACCCGGGCTGGTGGTCGAGCGGCTGGCCGGAGCCGCCATCGCCATCGTCAACAAGGTGCCGATCACCGCCGACTCCCTGGCGCGGCTGCCCGCGCTGCGCCTCGTGGCCGTGGCGGCCACCGGCACCGACTGCATCGACAAGGCGGCCTGCGCAGCACGCGGGGTGGCCGTCAGCAATATCCGCGGCTACGCGGTGAATACGGTGCCCGAGCATGCATTCGCGCTGATCCTGGCGCTGCTACGCAATCTCGTCGCCTACCGTCAGGACGTGATCGCCGGGCGCTGGCAGGCGTCGGGCCGCTTCTGTTTCTTCGACCACCCGATCCACGACCTGGCGGGCGCCCGCATCGGCATCGTCGGCGAGGGTGTGCTGGGCCAGCGCGTGGCCGAACTGGCGCGTGCCTTCGGCATGCTGCCGATGTTCGCGGCGCACAAGGGCCGCACCGACATGGGGCCGCTGTACACGCCCTGGCAGGAGGTGCTGGAGGCCAGCGACGTCATCACGCTGCACAGCCCGCTGACGCCGGCGACGCGCGGCATGATCGGCCTGCCCGAGTTCCGGGCCATGAAACGCCGGCCGATCCTCGTCAATACGGCGCGCGGCGGGCTTGTCGACGAGCAGGCGCTGGTCACCGCCCTCGACGAGGGCATGATCTCCGGCGCCGGCTTCGACGTCGTCGACGGCGAGCCGCCCGCGCCCGACAACCCACTGATGCGCGTGGCCGCGCGGGCGAACGTGATCCTGACGCCGCACGTGGCCTGGGCGTCCGACGAGGCGCAGCAGGCGCTGGCCGACCGGCTCGTCGACAACCTGGAGAACTTCATCGCCGGCCGGCCGACGAACCTCGTCGGTGGTGGGCACTGACGCGGTCTCGGCGCCCGACGACCGCCACCTTCCGCGCCGCTTCCCGCGCGCGCTCCGCGACGACAGCCTGCGCCGCTGTCGGAGGTCGGCAAGGGCCCGCCCTGCCCCCAAGGATGTCGACTTCTGTTGCGGGCTGTGTGGCAGCCGCCGGGCGCGCACCGCTGAGCGACTTGTGGCCGCGGTCTGAAGACTGCCGGTTGTACTCCTGCTTCCTGGCATCGGTATGCTGCTTGGGCCGTGCACCATCGAGAAAGCGGGAAGGTGGCCGCACGCCGTCCAATATCGTCTTCAACGACGGCCACGTGACGATTCCATGCCACCTGCGCGACGTCGTGGTGCATGTGCAGGCCGGCGGCTTCGACATGGGCGGCGGCAAGCTGTCGCCGCTGGCGCAGGCCGGCGCACGGCCGCCGCTCGCGGTCGGCGATCTCGTTGGGTCCCGGCTCGGCCAGCCGGCGCCGCGCATCGGCATCGGCGAGTCCGGCGGGGGTGTGGGGAGGTCGCCACGCGAGGGTCGATAGCGGGGTCGCGGATTTCTCCTACGATCGGGCTTCGACCATGGCCGGCGGACCCCCCATGTCGCGCGACTCCGCGCGCGACCCGATGCACTACTGCACCACCAGCGATGGCGTGCGGCTGGCGCTGCGCTCGCTCGGCCAGGGGCCGCTGGTGATCAAGGCCGCCAACTGGCTGGGCAACGTGCAGGCCGACGCGACACTGCGCTCGTCCCGGCACTGGGTCGACCACCTGACGCGCTCGCACACGCTGTTGTGGTACGACGCACGCGGCTGCGGCCTGTCGGACCGCGACGTCGACGAGGTGACCCTCGACGCCTGGGTGCGCGACCTCGAGGCCGTGGCCGACGCCAGCGGGCAGCAGCGCTTCGTGCTGCTGGGCATCTCGCAGGGCGCGGCGATCGCGATCCGCTATGCGGTGCGGCACCCGGAGCGCGTGCGCGGCCTCGTGCTCTACGCCAGCTTCGTGCGCGGCGTCTACCACCAGGGGCTGTCGCCGAAGACGCAGGCGGTGTTCGCGGAGATGGTGCGCATCGCCGAGCTCGGCTGGGGCCACGACGCCAGCGGCTTTCGCAAGCTGTTCTCGGCGCGGCTGCTGCCGGCGGCGCCGGCCGACGTGCTCGACGACTACGACGCGCTGCACCGCCACAGCGTCAGCGGGCCGATGGCGGCGCGCTACATGCAGGCCTTCTTCGAACTCGATGCGCGCGTCGACGCGCCTCAGGTGCGCTGCCCCACGCTCGTGATGCACGTCGCCGGCGACTCGTTGATCCTGCAGCGCGAAGGCGAGCTGGTGGCTTCGCTGATCCCGGGCGCGCGCTGGGTCTCGGTGCCCGGGCACAACCACCTGCCGCTGGCCACCGACCCCGGCTGGCCCACGCTGCAGCGCGAGATGACGCAGTTCCTGTCCACGATCGAGGCCGGCGAACAGGCCGGCGCGCCACCGGAGCTGACGCTGCGCCAGCGCGAGGTGCTGGCGCTGGTGGCGCGAGGGCTGAGCGACAAGGAGATCGCCCGGCTGCTGGCGCTGAGCCCGCGCACGGTGGAGATGCACGTGGCGCGCGCGCTGGCGGCGCTAGGTGCGCGCAACCGCTCCGCGGCGGTAAGCCGCGCGCACCACTGGAAGCTCCTACCGTAGTCGCGCCGTCGGGCCGCAGCGGAACTACCGTAGTTGGCCGCCTGGCGCGCTGCCGTCACCGCCCGCAGCATCGATCCCAGGCCAGAACTGCTGGTCGCCTTCCCCCCGGAGACTCGATGCTGCACCTGCCCACCGCCCCGGCCTGCGCGGAGTCCTCGTCCGCCGCGACTGTCCCGACCCTGGCTCACGACGTGGCCGACCTGCGAGAACCCGCCTGGCTCACGCAGCCGCGCGTACAGGCCCGGCGGCTGCGTGCACGCGGCCGCGTGCACCGCGACACGATGGGCTTGTGGCTGCTGCTCGGCCACGCCGATTGCCGCGCCGTGATGCAGAGCAGCCACCTCAGCCGCGACCCGCGCGCCAGCACCGGCTATGCGGCGCTGCGGCCGTTCGGCGCCCAGTCGGCGCTTGAGCAGGCGGCCGAACGATTCATGCTCTTCAACGATGCGCCGGTGCACACGCGGCTGCGGCGCGTGGTGGCCGCGGCGTTCACGCCGGCAGCGATCCGCGAACTGCGCACCTCGATCGCCACCACCGCCGAGGCACTGCTCGACGCGTTGCCCGCCACGGAATCGTTCGACTTCATGCGCGGCTTCGCGCAGCAGCTGCCGATCCGCGTCATCTGCGACATGCTCGGCATCGACGCCGGCGACTTCGAGCAGGCCAAGGCGTGGTCGGACGCGGCGGCCAGCGTCGTCGAACCGCTGGCCTCGCGCGCCGAACGCGCGCAGGGCGCGCAGGCCGTCACCGAGCTGACCGCGTTCCTGCGCACGCAGGTCGCGCGCCGGCGCGCGCAGCCCGGTGCCACGGTGCTCGACCGCATGATCGCCGCCCAGCGCGACGACCCGGCCTTCGACGACGACGAACTGCTGGCCAACCTGATCCTGCTGTTCATCGCCGGCCACGAGACCACGACCAACCTGCTCGGCAACGGCCTGCTGACCTTGCTGAACCATCCGCAGCAACTGGCGCGGCTGCGCCGCGAGCCCGAGCGCATGGCTGCCGCCATCGAGGAGATGCTGCGCTACGAGGGCCCGATCAACATGGTGGCGCGCATCACGCGCGAGCCGTGGACGATCGGCGACGTGACCGTGCCGGCGGGTGAGGTGCTGTACTGCATGATCGGCGCCGCCAACCACGATCCGGCGGTGTTCGACGAGCCCGATCGTTTCGACATCACCCGTGATCCGAACCCGCAGCTGTCGTTCGGCGGTGGCGTGCACTACTGCGTCGGCGCGCCGCTGGCGCGGCTGGAGGCGCAGGTCGGGTTCGAGGCACTGCTGCGGCGCCATCCGGTGCTCACGCTGACCGACCCGGCGCCGCGCTGGCGGCCGACGATCAACCTGCGCGGACTGCCGGCGCTGTGGGTCTCGGGCGGGCTCCCGCACCAAGGGTAAGCCCCGCCACTGACCCCGTACTCGGCCGACTGGCGGTCGATGGGCGGTGGCCATCATGGAGCCTTTGCGTCAGCACCCGGAGTCCTCGACATAGACGCGTGCCGCAGCGTGGCGTTGGGTGCCGGCACACCGTGGGAGCGGATCAGGTGCAGCCGCGGGCATGGCACCAGAGCAGCCAGCCGCTGCATGAACTCCGGCGGCGACATCACCAGGTGCGTGGTGCCGTCGCGCCGGTGTGTATTCAGCTGCAGCACCA
>Ga0079037_100002461_pt1 | contig 10210 bp, 10 predicted proteins | sample Mud3Dept4metaG_FD_71479 | JGI IMG/M metagenome (GOLD analysis project Ga0079037, IMG submission 71479) | Freshwater wetland microbial communities from Ohio, USA, analyzing the effect of biotic and abiotic controls - Mud 3 Core 4 Depth 4 metaG | ecosystem: Environmental > Aquatic > Freshwater >... | reverse complement strand
GACGGAGACCGGGGGGGTGAGCTGATCCTCCGCGAGCTCCTGCAGGTGGCAGACATCGATTTCGTGGCATATGCTCCCAGGGGAAGATCCGTCGAGGACATGAGCCGGAAGGAGATCACGAAAGCCCTCCGGAACAAGGTCCCGGTGGAGTTCATCCGGGAACAGATGGAGGCGGGGACAGAGGGGAAGCCGGGAAAGTCCTCTGTGGAAGCTGCCGCCCAGTACCGCCAGCGGGAGGAAGCCCGTGCCGAGGCGGGGAAGTCTGTGGCACGGAAGCAGCGTGAACCGGTGGGGACGGGGGCTGTCACCCTCCGGGACCACGTGGGGGAGGTGAAGGGGCAGTCCTCGGGCCGGTTCCTGGCCCCGGACTTCTCGGTGCTCATGGATCTCAAGGCCCAGGACCTGGAGCGGGTGCTGGAATCCCTGAAGGGGGACGTGACCGGCCTCGTCGTGGACCGGGTCATTGACCAGCGGCTGCTGGACATGCTTGCGGCCAAGGGCATCGAGTTCGTGGTGGCCCGGGACTTCCGCGGCATCATTAAAAGGCCCCTCTCCCTCAAGATCCTGAAGATAGACCAGTTCTGAAGGGACCGTTCCCCACCTTTTTTCCTGCCGCCACAGTCCGGCCGCATCTCCGTTGCCACCCCGTCGTGGCTGGCCAAATCTATTTATCATGCCGGTGTACACCGTACCGGAAGGGATGCACAAGGAAGAACTGATCACCCTCCACCAGATGATGGTGGAGATCAAGGACTATTTCGAGCGGATCAATCCCGAGCTGAAATTCACGCAGTACTATGCCCTGAAGATCGACCCAACCCAGCTGCACCGTTCCAAGATGGAGCACAAGTACGCGATCTTTGTCCTGGGTGCTGAGCTGGCCAATGCCATGAGGGATGTGGAGTTCTCGGCTTCGGGGAGGATCTCGGCCCGGATGAAGGAACTGGCAGACAGGACCCTCAAAGAGATCGACAACATGAAGTGAGGGGCCGCCTTCCGGCCGCAATCCCTTCCCCTTTTCCCCGTTTTTCAGGCTCATTCCCCACGGCTCTCCCCCCTGGTCCGGTTCCCGCTCCCGGGATCCATGGAGTACAACGGTTCTTCCGGTTCCCCGTGAGTGGATATCCGTCCGGTTCTCCTCAGGCAGGTTTATGCAATCCCCGCAGGATGTACCAGTTACCGGTGCATCCTGTGCCGGAGACGACGGAAAGGAGAGCGGGAGGATGAGATACTGCGCACGGCCGGAGAAGGGCCTCTCGTACCACCAGGTGAACACTGCCATCGAGGCGGCCTTCCGGGAACACGGGGAAGGGCGGGTCCAGATGCCGCCGAAGGTCTACATCACCTTCCCGAAGGGGGACTTCCGTACCATGCCCGCGTACCTCCCTGCCCAGGAGATCGCGGGTGTGAAAATCGTGAACGTGCACCCTGAGAACCGGGAGCACGGCCTCCCCACCGTCATGGCCATGACGATCCTGATCGATCCCGAGTCGGGTGTCCCCCGGGCGGTGCTGAATGCGACGAGCCTGACCGACATGCGGACCGGGGCGGCCGGGGCCGTGGCGGCGAAGTACCTCTCGCCCGACCGTGAGGTGACGGTGGGCGTGATCGGGAGCGGCCGGCAGGCGGAGGCGCAGGTGATGGCTCTCGCCGACGTGCGCCCCATCAGCAGGCTCCGGATCTGGAGCAGGGACGGGAAGAATGCCGGGGCGATGGCGTCCCGGTTCCCGGATCTCGACGCCGGGGCGGCCGGGCTCGAACAGGCCTGCGATGCTGACGTGGTGATCACGACGACACCGTCCCGGGCACCGCTCGTGGAGAACGACTGGATCCGCGACGGGACCCACATCAATGCCATCGGGGCGGACGCTCCCGGAAAGCAGGAACTGGATCCCCGGATCCTGCTCCGGGCCAGGGTCTTTGTGGACGACTTGGCCCAGGCGGTCCATTCTGGCGAGGTGAACGTGCCCATTTCACGGGGCATCTTCCCGCCGGATCAGATTGCCGGAACCCTGGGGGAGGTGGTCACCGGGAAGAAACGGAGGGAGCGGCCGGACGAGGTGACGGTCTTTGACTCCACGGGGCTTGCCATCCAGGACCTGGCCATCGCCCGCCTGGCACTGGAAGGGGCAGAGTGGATCGATCTGCCCTTCCCGTGACCCTCACGCCTCTTTTTCCAGCGGTCTCGAATATTTCCGCCAGACCTGTTCCCGGTAGACCGGGCCGCTGTTGTAGCTGCAGAACGGGATCAACCGCCCGTCGGGGGTGGCATAGTGGATGCAGCACCGCTGGACCCGTCCCAGGTCATAGTTGTACCGATCCATGAAGTGCATGACGCCGATAAAGAGCGCATTCCAGTGGAATTCCTTCAGGGAATCAAAGTTCTGTTTGACGAGCGCCTGGCCCAGCATCTTCCAGAACCGGGTGGTATCCCCCTTCTCCCCCTTCTGGACCGAGGAATGCATCTGCTTGATACCGGAGATCAGCGTCCGGTACTTGTTGATGGATCCGCCCTTCTTCAGGTCGTCGGCCATGTTGCCCACGGCCGCAAAGAATGAGTCCACATCCAGGAGCCGGTTCACGGGCACGATCTCGCCCTCGTTGATGAACGCATAGGTGGCAGCGCCGCAGTGCTGGTGGGCCGTGAACCGGATCTGGGGGGTACCCCGGTACGCCTCCACCAGGTCCGAGATGGGAACCACACAGGGGATGGGATAGAAGTCATCGGCCCGGATCGCACCCCCCGTCTGCTCCTCCACCCTCTGAAGGAGCTCCGGGATCGTGATCCGGGACCTCTCCACGTCATCCTCTCCCGCCGCTCCCGTAAAGGCCACCGGCTGGAAGTTCACCCCCCGCACCACCGAGATGTGCTCGACGGCGAAACGGAGGATGTCTCCAATCTCGTGATCATTGCGCCCCTTGATGACGGTGGGGACGAGAACCGTCCCCAGGTGGACCTGGTCCAGCACCTGGAGGGCCTTCCGGTGGGCCTCGAGGAAGGGGTCCGTCTCCCGGGTGACCCCGTCGAAGTGCAGGTACACCGTGGAGAGGCCTGCGCCCCTCAGGGCAGCGGTGAACTCGGGATCCTTCCCGATCCGGACCCCGTTCGTCGCGATCTGGACCTGGTTGAAGCCCAGCTCCTTGGCCTTCCGGATGATCTCCACCAGATCGTCCCGCATCGTGGGCTCGCCGCCGGAGAACTGGACGGCCGGCGCAGGGACCGGCTTTTCACTCCGCAGCAGCCTGAGCATGTCCACCACCTGGTCAAAGGTGGGCTCGTACACGTACCCGCAGGCCCTGGCATTGACAAAACAGAAGTCACAGTTCAGGTTGCACCGGTTGGTGAGGTCGATGTTCGCAAGAAGCGTCCCCGAGTGATGGTGTGAGCAGAGACCACAGTTGGTGGGGCACGTCTCCGGCGAGCCTACCTTCTGCGGGTTCTCCACCCCGTTCCCCACCGTCTCCCAGGCGTCGAAACGCCGGTACATGGCGGCATCGGACCAGTAGATGTGGCGGAAATGCCCGTGGTCCGGGCAGGTACGCTCCAGCCAGACTTTCCCCCCCTCCTCGGTGATCTCGGCGGGGATCACCTGGCTGCAGACCGGGCAGAGGGTCGAAGTCTTTTTGAGAAGCATCACGGTCACACCACACTGACTCCGATCATTTGCTCTTTCGATACCTTAATCTTTGTATCCGCTGCCAATATACCACTATTGGCTCCCGTGCTACATATTGATTATTGGATAGCCTCGCTCCTCTCGGCGATCTGGATCATGCTCCCGGCCTATGTCCCCAACTCCGCTGCCGTGGTCCTGGGAGGTGGGACACCCATTGACGGGGGGAGGGTCCACGAGGACGGGAGACGCCTCCTCGGGGACGGGAAGACCTACCGGGGACTGGTCCTCGGCATCCTGGCGGGAGTCCTCATCGGGTGCGTGCAGCTCCTGGTGCAGACGGGGGATTTCCCGGAGGTCCTTCCGCTCCAGACCCCCCTCTCCATCGTGACCCTTGCCGCGGGGGCTCTCCTCGGGGATCTGGTGAAGTCCTACTTCAAGCGGAGGAGGGGGATGGCCAAAGGGGAGGAGTGGCCCATCGCCGACCAGTACGACCTGGTGGCGGGAGCCCTCCTCCTCACCCTGATCGCGGCGCCGTCATGGGTGCTCACGTACGTTACGCTGCCCGTCCTCTTCTGGATCCTCGTGCTGACTCCCCTCCTCCACCGGGCGGCCAACCTGGTGGGTTACTCGCTGGGCCTCAAGGATGTGCCATGGTGAACGACCTGGCCGCCCTCCTCGCATCCCACGGCGCCGTGAAGTACGGCGACTTCACCCTGGCCTCGGGGGCAAAGAGCCGGTACTACATCGACGTGAAAACCGTGCTCACCCGGCCCGGGGTCCTCTCCCGGATCGGTGCTGCCATCACCGAGATGGCCACCTTTGACGTGGTCGCCGGGGTGGCGGTGGGCGGGATTCCGCTGGCCGTCGCCGTGGCGCTCGAAAGCCACAAACCCTATGCCATCATCCGGAAAGGGGAGAAGGGCCACGGGCAGGCAGGCGTCATCGTTGGCGATGTCTCTGGGAAGCGCACCCTGCTCGTGGAGGACGTGACCACGTCGGGGGGTTCTGTTCTCTTTGGTATCAGGGCCCTCCGGGAGGCCGGGGCCCGGGTGGACACGGTGGTGACCGTCGTGGACCGTGAGCAGGGGGCCGGGGGAGCCCTCGCCGCGGAGCGGGTGGACCTGGTCCCCCTGGTGCGGGCCAGGGATCTGGTGGACGGGTGAGGGGAGTGGAATGGTACTGAAGGTGCTGGTGGTGGGGGGAGGCGGCCGGGAGCATGCCATCGCCGCTGCCCTCGCGAAGAACCCCGACGTGCAGGTCTACGGCGTCATGGCACGCCGGAACCCCGGGATCGCCCGGCTCTCGGCCGGTATCGGGCTTCTCGCGGAGACCGATACCGCCGGCGTCGTGGCCTGGGCCCGGTCCCGGGGAATCGACCGGGCTATCATCGGGCCCGAGGCGCCACTGGAAGCGGGTGTCGTGGACGCGCTGGAGGGGGCCGGGATTCCGACCGCCGGGCCCCGGTATGCCGCTGCCAGGCTGGAGACCGACAAGGCCTTCTGCCGGGATCTCATGCAGTCCCACGGGATCCGGGGCTGCCCCCTGTACCGGGTCTTCCGGGACCCCGCCGATGCAGTCCCGTTCCTCCGGGATCACGAGGGGGATCTCGCCGTGAAACCCGCGGGGCTGACCGGGGGAAAAGGCGTCCGGATCATGGGCGAGCAGGTGGATCGGGAGGGGGCCATCGCCTACGTGAAGACCCTCAGAGGGCCGGTGGTGCTGGAGGAGCGGCTCATCGGGGAGGAGTTCACCCTCCAGGCCTTCGTGGACGGGACCCGGCTCGTGTACATGCCCCTTGTCCAGGACCATAAACGGGCCTTCGAGGGGGACACGGGACCCAACACCGGCGGGATGGGATCCTACTCGATGCAGGACCATGCCCTGCCGTTCGTCACGGCACCGGACGAGGCAGAGGCCCGGGCCATCATGGCAGACGCCGTGGCGGCCATCCGTCGCCAGGGAACGCCCTTCCACGGCATCCTGTACGGCCAGTTCATGAACACGGCAAAGGGGCCCCGTGTCATCGAGTTCAATGCCCGGTTCGGGGACCCCGAGGCCATGAACGTCCTCCCGCTCCTTGCCACGGACTTCTCCGGAATCCTCTGCGGTATCACCGATGGATCCCTGCCTTCCCGGGTGGAGTGGGAGCCCCTCGCCACCGTCTGCAAGTACCTGGTGCCGGAAGGCTACCCGGATGCCCCTCTCTCCGGCCAGCCGCTGGAACCGGGGGACACGGACAGGGCTCTCGTGTACTACGGCAGCGTGGAGGAGAAGGACGGGAGGCTCACCACCCTCTCCTCCCGGACCCTGGCCGTCGTGGGGAAGGGGCCGGATCTGGCCACTGCCGAGGCCATCGCCGAGCGGGCTGCTGCAGGGGTGCGGGGCAGGGTCCGCCACCGCCGGGACATCGGGACCGCAGCCCTCCTTGCGAAGCGGGTGACCCACATGGAGGCGCTGCGATGACCCGGGATCTCCTCTCCATCCGGGACCTGACCGAAGGGGAGCTCCGCGGGATCCTGGACGAGGCTGAGCAGCTGAAGGAACTCCGGAAGAAAGGGATCTCCCATCCCCTGCTGGTGGGGAAAAGCCTGGGGATGATCTTTGAGAAGTCGTCCACCCGGACCCGGGTCTCCTTCGAGGTGGGGATGTACGAGCTGGGGGGCCATGCCCTGTTTCTCAATCCCCGGGACCTGCAGCTGGGCCGGGGCGAGGAGATCCGGGATACCGCCCGCGTCCTCTCCCGGTACGTGCAGGGTGTCATGATCCGGGCCTACCACCATTCCACGCTGGAGGAGTACGCCCGGTACTCGGCGGTGCCGATCATCAATGGCCTCTCCAACCGGGAGCACCCCTGCCAGGTCCTCGCCGATCTCCTGACCCTCAGGGAACGCTTCGGATCATTGGAAGGGATCCGGGTGGCCTGGATCGGGGACGGGAACAACGTCTGCCACTCCCTGATCCTCTCGGCGGCCCTCACGGGGATCCGGGTGACGGTGGCGACACCCCCCGACTACCGGCCGGATCCCGGTATCGTGGCGGCAACCAGGAAGGGGAAAGGGAAGGTGACCCTCACCAGGGATCCGGCGGTGGCGGTGAAGGATGCCGACGCCGTATACACCGACGTATGGGTCTCCATGGGAGAGGAGGAGGAACGCGCGAGACGGCTGCAGGCATTCCAGGGGTATACCATCACCGAAACACTGCTCTCCTCTGCGGCGGACCGGGCCATCGTGCTCCACTGCCTCCCGGCCCACCGGGGCGAGGAGATCACCGACGGGGTCCTGGAGGGCCCTGCCAGTGCCGTCTGGGACCAGGCCGAGAACCGGCTCCATGCCCAGAAGGCGCTCCTCGTCCGGCTGCTGGGCGGAGCGTCACCAGAGGGACGGGTGTAAGGGAAATCTGGGTACCTGCACTTCAGGACGGCTTCTTTTCCCGGTCCTTCCAGCCACCGGTCTCCGCAAAGATAGCCAGCTGCTCCCTGATGTACTTCTCCACCTCTTCCACCACCGGGAGCGGTCCCCGGAAGGCTAATATCTCCCGCTCCTCCCCCTCCATGTTGCCGATGTAGACGGGGAGCTTCCGCTCAACGAGCTGCACCGGGTATTTCTTCAGCACTTCGCGGATTACCGACCGGGGAGTTCCCACGGGGATGATGGCGTCATAGAGCTCCACCTCTCCGGACGGTGTCCCGCCTTCCTCCTTTGATCCGCCTGTCTCCTGAACCGGTAGTCCGCCGGCCATCCCTTCATCTTTCTTTGTCTCTTCTGGTGACTTCTCTTCCATAGGGTCCACCTACTTCCCGATCTTCATCCTCCGCTTCATGATACACGGGCCGCCCCGGACACCCCCCAGGGGGTTCCGGGGCTTGCCCAGGGAGCACATGCACCGGCCCATGAGGGCAGCCCCCCGGCCCAGGCCGTCATCCACAAAGACCAGGTGGTCGTTGGGATCATCATAGAGGTTCCGTCCGGTGATCCCATCCAGGATGTACCAGGGTTTCATTCCCGAGATGGCCGCTCTCCCGGTGAAGCCGATGGAGGAGTTGGGGGGCACCATCCTCCGCTCCACGGCCACGTCCACCAGGCGCAGCGCCATCCTGGCACAGACCCGGTCCACCACCTCGTTCATCATGTCGAGACCATGGTTCTTGTAGATCTCGGCCCCGATCTCCACCAGTTCCGGGACGCCGCTCCCGTTCTCCCCTGTGTCGCAGCCGATCAGCGCCACCCCGGATGCGTCGGCCACGTCAGCGCAGACAGGGACCCGGCCGAACCGTTTCCGGTCCGGGGGCACGATGCGGATGTCGATGTACTTGTGGCACCGCTCCACGAAGTCCTCCACCGTATCCGATTGCCGGCCACGGAACACGGATGCCACGGACCTGTCCCCGAAGATGTCCAGGGCGCAGCCGGTCCTGGGATCCACGAGGCCGCTTCCCCGGACAATGGCGTCCGGGATGGCCCCGGCAAGGCCGCAGAAGTTCCCGATGGTCTTGGCAAACGGGTTCTCTGCATCGGCAGGGACATCACTCGTGATCCGGCCATCCAGCGTGGTCCCGAAATCGATGGTCAGGCAGGGGTTGCGGAAATCCACCGGTGTCCACTTGGCCCCCTCCTTGATCCCGGCCATGGCCAGTTCCCCCTCCATTTCGTTCGCCACCATCTCCACGCCGGTAGAGCCCATTGGGGGGATGACGCCCGCCACCGCCCCGACGAAGACCACCTTGTCGGCAAAGCTGAAGGGCTGGAGCTTCTTCGGCAGGTTCTCCTTGGACATGGGCGGGGTCATCTTCCGGGGAGGTACCCCGGCAAGGAGGCAGCCGTTCGCAAGGGCAATCACGAAATCCCCCACCTGATCCGGGGACTCCATCTCGGCCACGACACCGGTGGACCGGACCGCGAAGTCCAGGTCGTTCACGATGTCCAGGTGGACCTCCCTGTGGCATTCCAGCAGGATCTCCCGGACCAGTTCCGTCACCGACTGCCGGGTGATCTGGGTACCGTCAATGGTCTCGCCGAAGATCTCCTCCCCGGGTTTCGGTTTCCGCACGTCACGGGACATCCGGACCGTTTTATTGATCAGGTAGGCCTGGCCCGTCTCCAGGCTGGTCCCGGTGAGGATGCATTTCGTCGTGGTGTTCCCCATCTCCACCGATGCCACCAGGAAATAGGGCTTTACCTTGTACTCGGGGATGTGCATCCCGGCGCCGTGGGCAATCGACGGGGGACGGGGGCTCTCCACGATATGGGGCTGGGGTTTGAAGAAGCGGTCCAAAAAACGGGGAGGCATCCGGATAGGATGTATCGGCCCCGGATCGATAAGGATTTCCCTTTGCCCCCCCCCGCGGGCGCTGATGTATTCAGAGGATGTGAAGCGATAGTATGGTGCTCACATTAGATACTGGTGAGACGCTCTCGGGGGCTCGCCGCCCCCGCCGCGTGGGCGTCCCCCCGGTTGATCGGGATTGATGATCAGTCAGTGTAACACCGACGTGTCGTGACATCCTCACGGGGGTGGGACCGGGAGGGGGCTGGCCCCCTCCCGTCGACAATCCCCGGTTCAGGATGGCCATTGATTCGGTGACGTCCCACACCTCATCATGGACAGTATCCGCCCGAATCCCCATTTCCCCCTTCGATTCCCCGGCTGCTATTTAAATCCCGGAATCCCAACCACTTGTACTATGGCCAAGGGGACACAGGACTGCGGTGTCCTGATCTTCTGCGGAGGCAGGGGGACGCGCCTCTCTGAGAAGACCCGGGAGATGCCCAAGCCCCTGATCGAGCTGGGGGAGTATCCGATCCTCTGGCACATCATGAAGATCTACTCCCACCACGGCTACCACCGGTTCGTGCTGGCACTGGGGTACCGTGGGGAGATGATCGTGGACTACTTCCTCCACCGCCACCCGATGCAGCAGGACTTCACCGCAGATCTGGCGGATCCTTCCCTGCCCCCGGTTCCGGAGCCATGGACTGTTTCCTTTGTGAGGACCGGTCTCGAGGCAAAGACGGCCACCCGGCTGCTGCGGTGCCGGGAATATCTCGGCGGCCGGCCCTTCATGGTCACGTACGGGGACGGGGTCGCTGACATCGATCTCAGGGCACTGGTCAGCCGGCACCGCACGCTCCGGAAGGAGCACGGGGTCATCGGCACCATCACCATCACCCGCCCGTATTCCAAGTACGGGATCGCGTCCCTCTCGGGTGACCTCATCGAGCGGTTCCGGGAGAAACCCCAGATGGACGAGTACATCAACGTGGGGTTCATGGTGCTGGAAGACGGGATCTTTGACTATATCTCAGAAGGGGAGGACGTGATGTTCGAGGAGACCCTGCAGCGGGTGGCGGCGGACGGGCTCCTCGGGTATTACATCCACGACGGGTTCTGGCACGCCATGGACACGTACAAGGATTACGAGGACCTGAACCGGATGTGGAAAGAAGGGGCGCAGTGGAAGATATGGCACGGGTGAAGAGCGGGAAGGGGCGGAGGAAGGTCACGCCAGCGGGAGAGAGGGCGGAGGCCGCGAGGCAGAAGCATTGGCAGGGAAAGCGGGTCTTTGTCACCGGTGCCACCGGTGTCATCGGCCT
>Ga0079037_100002460_pt1 | contig 10211 bp, 15 predicted proteins | sample Mud3Dept4metaG_FD_71479 | JGI IMG/M metagenome (GOLD analysis project Ga0079037, IMG submission 71479) | Freshwater wetland microbial communities from Ohio, USA, analyzing the effect of biotic and abiotic controls - Mud 3 Core 4 Depth 4 metaG | ecosystem: Environmental > Aquatic > Freshwater >... | reverse complement strand
TGACCGCGAGACTGCGCAGGCGAACTGGAACAGGCTGCTGGAACAGAATCCGCCGGAGGAAATCCGGCAGATCGTGGTTGCGCAGCTCGCCGAGCTTGGCGTGACTGCACCCGCAGCGTCCGTCGCGACGCCGCCCCCTGGCATGGGGGGCATGGGCACCGCGCCTGCTGCGACGGAGGGTACGGGTCGCACGATCCGCGTCGCCGTCACCCTGGATCCGGCGCTCGCCGGCAAGCTCAAGCCTGGCACGACTGTCTTCGTGAGCGCCCGCGAGGCAGGCATCCCGGGCCCGCCGATCGCGGCGGTGCGCATCAGCAGCGACGAGCTGCCGGCCACGGTGTTGCTGAGCGATGCCAACTCGATGGTGGAGGGGCGCAACCTGTCGTCGGTTGACGAGGTACAGCTCGTGGCGCGTGTCGCCTTCGGCGGCACGGCAGTGACAGCCAGCGGCGATCTCGTCGGTGAGGCCCGGCACAAGAAGGGCGCAGCTGCCGACGTAAGCGTCGTGATCGACAAGGTAGCGCCGTAAGGCCGTGGCAGGGACGCTGCACCTCCAACTGGCAAGGCTGCCTTCCATCTGGGCGACTTACCCGCGGGTGCTGCTGAACAGGCGCCCGCTCGTCACGGACGTCAAGGACCCGCAGGAGATCAGCGTTTCGGTACGCGGCGTGCGCATCGACGGCCGCGAGGCCGGCCGTTACGCCTCGATGTGCGGCTTCGACCCGGCTGCCGGCCTGCCTGTGACGTTTCCGCACGTGCTGGCCATGCCCCTGCACCTCAAGATCTTCGCGCAGCGCGCCTTCGCACTGCGACCGATGGGCCTCATCCATCTCGCGAACGTCATCGAGTGCCCCGGCGAGCTGACATCGGGGCGGGAGATGGACATCATCGCCCGGGCCTGCAATTACCAGAGCACCGATGCGGGCCTGGCATTCGACATGGCCACGGAGATCAGTGCCGGCGGGCAGGTGCTGTGGAAGGAGACCTGCGTATTCCTGTCCCGTTGGCCGGAGGCCGCGGGGCGCGGCGGGGCGCGGCCACCACGGCCGCCCAAGGCGCCGAAGGACAGCGCCGTGCTGGCTGAACTCGAAGTGACGCGTGAGACGGCGTGGGCCTACGCCCGCGTCTCAGAAGACTTCAACCCGATTCACCTGAGCAACCGGGCCGCACGGTTCTTCGGGCTCAGGGGCGCAATCGGCCACGGCATGTGGTCGCTCGCCCGCAGTCTTGCACAGGCTCCCTTGCCGGTCATCCCGCGCGGAGCCCGCATCGACACGCAGTTCCTGACGCCCGTGCAACTGCCAGCGCGGGTAGCGATCAAGGAATGGACGGCAGAGGGCCAAAAGAAACGCGCCCTGTGCGACGTACGCACAGGGCGCGTTCACATGTATGCCTGGTGGGACGCCGTTATTCCGGCTTGACGTACATCGCGTCGACGACTTTCTTCACGCCGCTCACGCCCTTGGCGACTTCGACGGCACGCGTCTTGACCTTGTTGCCCGTCACGAAGCCCGACAGCGACACGATGCCACCCTTGGTCTCGACGTTGATCTGGCCACTCTTCACGTCCTTGTCTTCCATCAGCGCGGTCTTGACCTTGCTGGTGGTCATGGTGTCATCGAGCTTGGAGCCCACGGTGTTCTCTGGCTGGATCGCGATGGCGTTGTGCACGGACTTCACGTTCGACACGCCCTTGGCGACCGAACCCGCCTTGTCCTTCTGCGCCTGCGACGGCAGGAAACCGGCCAGCAGCACCACTCCCTTGTAGGTCTCGACGACGATCTGCGAGTCCCCGAGATCCTTGGTGCCTGCGAGGGCGGCCTTGACGCTGGCGTTGATCGTGTTGTCGTCGACGACGTTGCCAGCCGACTTGTCGGCAATGGCCGGCGCTGCGAAAGCGACGAAGGCAGCAGCGAGGAAAGCAAGTGCGGTTCTCTTCATACGGATCTCCTGATAACTGCGGCGGGCCTGCCGGACTTGTCATGATAACGGTAGGACGCGGCGCTGGCCCAAGTTCTTTGTGACCCGCGCCGGGCCGTTCGGTTCCCCGCCCGGGCGCCCGCCTTGAAACGGCCGGCAACCGTCCTGCAGACTGTTTGGCAAGCGATCCCAGCCCAATGCAGGGGACAGCGATGGGGATACGGGATTCCGCCGCGACCGAGGTCGGCGCGGCCTTCCAGGTCGGACTGACGGCGTCAATGGGCGCGCCGGGAAGCTAGGGAGGCGTTCATGACGGTCGGTGGCGATCAAGCGGCGACGCGCGCGGGGGGAGCATCGATGCGACTGGACGGCCTGCGGGTGCTACTGACGCAGGCGCAGGAATTCATGGGTCCGACGCTGTGCGCAGTGCTCGCTGAGTGCGGAGCGACCGTGATCGCGGACGAGCGCCCACTGACGCACCCGGAAGCGGCTGGCGCCCTGGTGGCCGGCGCCGGGCGCGTGGACGTGCTGTTGGCCAACTTGGCCATCCCTGCGCCGAACACTCCTGCCGACCAGGTGACCGACGAGGAGTGGCGCGCCGCATTCGCCCACCTGGTCGATCCGTTGCCGCGTCTCGCACGGGCCGTGTTGCCGCAGATGATCGAGCGTCGCGCGGGCAAGATCCTGGTGATGGGCAGCGCATCTGCATTGCGCGGGATGAAGCGCGCCTCAACCTACAGTGCCGCTCGTGGCGCGCAGCTCGCCTACGTGCAGGCGCTCGGCGTCGAAGTGGCCCGGCACAACGTGCAGGTCAACGCCATCGCGCAGAATTTCGTCGAGAACCCGACGTATTTCCCGCCGGCCGTGCAGGCGAATCCTGCGTTCCAGGAACGGTTGCGGCGCGAAGTACCGCTCGGACGCCTGGTGGCCGCGCGCGAGGATGCCCTGTTTGCGGCCTACCTGTGCTCGGCGGCCGCGAACTGCTTCGTCGGGCAGGTATTTCCGGTCTGCGGCGGCTGGGTGCCGCGTTAGGCGACCCCGTCCGTGACGCGACGACCGTGGCTCGACCGCCGGTTGACGACCTCGATTTCACGTTCCCGCGTCCAGTCATACGTGGCTCGGCGGTCCGGGCCGCGGCGTCGGTCGGAGTAGTGGGCGTAGCAGCAGTTGCAGGTCGCCGCATCGCACTCCGGCAGGGGAAGGCGAGGGGCCTTCGCGGAGAGGAAGCGCAGATTGCCCAGCTGACGGGCTGCCCCACAGCTGTGTTCGCCCGGCCGGATGCTGACCGCGCGGAAACGGGTGTCCGGCTTGCCGTTGCGATGGACGTGTTGGGCGGACTCGCTCGATCCCGGAGCGAGCCAATGGAGAAAATCGGCGAGGACTCCCATTCGGCTGGCTCCCCGTAACTTATTCCAGGCTCGGGCCAGGAAGATATTACATAAGCGGGATCAATGGAATACTGGATCTTCTCAGAATGAGTCGAGCTTTCATCAAGGAGTCGGACGGGGCAGAGCTCGAGTCATTGCCCGAAATCGTCGTGAGCCCGCACCGCAACCTGGTGACGACCGAGGGATTGCGCCAGATCGAAACGGCCCTGCAGCGGCTCGAGGCTGGCCTGAGCGAGGCGAGAGCGGCCGGCGATCGGGCGACCGTGGCCCGGTTGGAACGAGACCTCAGGTACTGGCGGCAACGTCGGGCGACGGCCGAATTGGTGCCGCCGACGGACAGCCCGGTCCGGGTCCGCTTCGGCAGCCTGGTGACCCTGGCGACCGACTCCGGTGCAACCCTGCGTTACCGGATCGTGGGCGAAGACGAGAGCGACCCGCGACGCGGGCTCGTCTCGTATGTCTCGCCGCTGGCCGAGGAACTGCTCGGCTGCCGCCTGGGGGATGTTGTCTCGCTCCACGACGGCGACGCCGAGATCGTCGGGATCGGCTGAATCCCGGCGGATACCCGGCGTCTCCGCAGCTCAGGTGCCGACCGCCGCGGCGCGGCCCTCAGGTCTTCGAGGCCTGGTAGATGCTCTCGATGGCCTGGTCGAGGGCGGCATCGAACTCCGCGTCTGACTGCTGCGCAGTCAGGCCCTCGGTCAGTGCCCGAGAGAAACTGGCCACCATGCCTTTCTGGCGCGCGAGCCGCTCGTTGGCCTCGTCCCGCGAATACCCGCCGGAGAGCGCCACGACCTTGAGTACCCTCGGGTGCGCGATGCAGTCCGCATAGAGGTTGTCCTTGGTCGGGATCGTGAGCTTGAGCATCACCAACTGGCCTTCCGGCAGCTGGTTCAGCTGGCCCATGATCGCGGCCTTGAGCAGGTCCTCGGCGGCCGCCTTGTCCGGGCACTTGATGTCCACCTCCGGCTCGATGATCGGCACCAGGCCCGCGGCGACGATCTGCCGCCCGACCTCGAACTGCTGATCCACCACGGCCTTGATGCCGGCCGGGTTGGCTTGCTTGATCACCGAGCGCATCTTGGTGCCGAAGATGCCCTTCGCCTTGGCCCGCGCCAACAGCTTGTCGAGGTCCGGCATGGGCTTCATCAGCTGCACGCCGTTTGCCTCGGCCTCGAGGCCCTTGTCCACCTTGAGGATCGGGACGACCTGCTTGACCTCCCAGAGGTACTCCGCCGTAGGCCGGCCCTTGATCTCCCGGTCCATCGTGTTCTCGAACAGGATGGCGGCCAGGATCCGGTCGCCATTGAAGGACGGGCTCGTGATGATGCGCGTCCGCATGGCATGGATGAGGTCCATCATCTGCGCATCGCCGGAATAGGCGGTCTCCGGGATGCCGTAGAGCTTCAGGGCCTTGGGCGTGCTGCCACCGCTCTGGTCCAGTGCGGCGATGAAGCCCGGCTGGGTGCGGAACTTGGTCTTCTGCAGTTCGAAGTTGCTCATGGCGGGCTCTGGTGGGGCGTCAGGCGCGCGAGCCGGAGAAATCGAAGGCGCCGAACGGGGTGCTGTATTTGCCCGAGATGGCATCGCCGTCAACCGCGCCCGTGAAGGCAAGGTTCAGGCGGCCCACCGGCGTGTCGGCGTCCGCCGAGAACGACACATTGGTACCGTCCACGGTCAGCCGTTGCACCGGGGTGGGGTCACCCTTGCCAGTGAGCGTGCCTTGCACGGCGCCGTCCGCCTCGTGCAGGTCCAGTCTTGCCGCCTGATCGCCGAGCGGTGAGTTGAGGGTCAGGTTCCAGGTGCCGGTAACGCTCATCGTGTTTCTCCATGCGTCGGGGCGTGATGGGATGCTTGAAACTGTACTAAGGCGGCTGTAACAGCCGCAAGCGTGATGACCGAAAAGGGACGCGCTATTGCGATAAGTGTGCCATGCCTCGGGCACCGCGCCTTTGTCAGCCCCAGTCCCGTCTCACCGCCGCTTCGATCAAGCGAAATACCTGCGCATTGTCCGTTGCCTGTGTGCGTCCCAGCAGGCCCTGCTTCCACCGGGGCGGCAAGGCCAGCTCGCCATGCAGCGCACCGACCGCGGCCCCCACGATCGCACCGACCGTGTCGTTGTCTGTCGTGTCGTTCACGGCGCGGACGATCGCCTCTTCCGGATCGCCGACGCACCTGGCGAATATCCACAGGACGCTCGGCACGGTCTCCAGGAGATAGGCGCCCGAATGCCACGCATCGCAGGCTTCGCGGGTGCTCCAGCCGTGATGCCTCGCCTCTCCGAGCACGAGCTCCAGGTAGTCGGCAAAGGGGCCTTCCCGGTCCGTGAAATGTCCGCCGCGCGGACGGTACGGCTGGTCGGTGCAGACCTGGCGCACCGTGGTGAGAAATGTCTCGATGACCCAGTCCGGAGCCGGTGGCGCGGGCAGTCGCAGCAGTCGTGCGAGCAGATCGGCGAACGCCACAGACGAGGCCACGGAGCACGCGTCCCGGTGCGTGACGATCGAAGCCAGCGCTGCGTCCAGCCACAGGGCGGCATTCGTGCCTTCCGGATGCAGCAGCACGATCGGTGCAATGCGCATGAGCGCTCCGTTACCGGCGCTCTCCGCGCCGCAGCGGTACCAGGGCGTGACGCCGCTTTCGCGGTTGCGCAGGAACTCCTGCACGGCGTGGCCGATCCCGAAGATCTCACGCGATGCGAAGCGGGCGGAGAGCTCCTCCGGATCGAGTTCGCCACACCCGAGCAGGCTCTCGAGCGTCCAGAACGCGAGCTGGCTGTCGTCGGACGGGAGCCCCACGCGGGTCCCGGCCGCATGGTGGTTGGGCAGGTAGTCACTGATCTCGCCGTAGCGGGCCTCGCGGTCCGCCGCCGTCAGGCCCTCGGTCGTGTTACCGAGGGCGTCACCGATGGCGAGACCCAGCAGCATGCCGCGGACACGATCTGGCAACAGAGGGCCCGTGACACGTTCCGTCGGTCCCTGCAGCAGGGCGGACTTTGCCGGGAGGAAGCCCTCTGAGATGACGCGGGCGGCGAGGGCGAGGTTGGCAGTCATGGCGGTGGTCGAGCCTCACTCGTTGAATACCGGCAAGCTGAAATGCGCCGAGCACCGCAGATCGGCCGCGGCCGGACTAGTGTATGTCCGCCAGAGCGCGGCGGCAGTCGGTATCACGGTGCGAAATCACCGGCGCCGGACCAGGTGTGGATTTCGGCGGAAGGTGGGATGGCGCATCATTGTCGTCCCATCGGCACGACCTGCAGTGCGGAGGTCGAGCAGTGACAGCGAAAGACAGCAACGGCAAGGAGCTGAGCAACGGCGATGCCGTTCAGGTCATCAAGGACCTTAAGGTCAAGGGCCACTCAGAGACACTGAAGCGCGGATGAGCGACTGGTGGGATGACGAGCGAGAGCGGACGCTGCCGATCGCAGTGCCGCACACTGACCTGTCCGACGCGGCCCTGCGTGGCGTCGTTGAGTCGTTCGTGCTGCGCGAAGGCACGGACTACGGGGAGCGCGATGTGCCGCACGAGGCGAAGGTGGCGCAGGTAATCCAGCAGCTCGAGCGAGGCGAAGCACGCATCATGTTCGATCCGGAGACCCAGAGCGTGCAGATCGTCATCGTGCAGCCGGGTGAGCGACGGGGGCATCGAGCGACGTGACGCGATCCGAGGGAAGCAAGTTCGCTACCTACCTGCTCGAGAAGGGGCTTGCAGGTATGGGGCCGCTGTCGAGCGCCACGGACCTGGCCGCGGAGTACCTGATCGACCAGGCATATGAGAACGACGATCAACGCGTGGCTGCGTTGATCCGGTGGGAGACCCGCAAGAACTTCACGACGGGTTTCATTACCGGGCTGGGCGGTGTGGTCACGTTGCCGGTCTCCATCCCGGCGGCGCTCGGGCTGTCCTGGCTGCTGCAGGCGCGCATGGCCGGGGCGATTGCGCGCATCTACGGGCACGATCTCGAGTCGGAGCGTGTCCGGACGAAGATCCTGCTGAGCCTTGCGGGCGACGTCGCGAAAGATGCCATGAAGGGCCTGGGGCTAAGACTCGACGATAGGCTCACGCAGCGGGCGGTGGACCAGATCCCGGGACGGGCACTCGTGGAGATCAACAAGCGGATTGGAGCGCGTCTGCTGGCGACGGCAGGACAGCGGGTGGTCCTCAAGTTCCCGAGGGCGGTTCCTGTCGTGGGTGGCGTCGTCGGCGGGTCGCTCGATGCCGTCGTCTGCCGGAAGGTGGGCCGTACGGCGAAGTCGCTGTTCAGGCCACCGTCGGGCAGCGTGATTGACGCGGTACCGACGATCTGCCACGCGAGGGACGGTTAATCGCTGCACCGATCGCGGCCACCGCCTCGACAACTTAGACCACGCGCCGGATCGGCTCCGGCCGTGCGCCGAACCGCCTAACCCGTTTCAGCTTACGGCCACGGGTCAATTCAGGGGGGGCGTTGGCGGCTCGTCTTTCTTCTGCTGGCGCCGCTGCTGCTTTTCATCGCGCTTTTTCTTGGCAGCCTGTTCGCGCTGCTTCTTCTGATGTGAATAGTTCGGCTTGGCCATGAACTCTCCGGGATCGTGAGGAGCCAGATGCAAGGATAGTCGAGCCGCGCGAACGCTGCCGTGCTCTTTGTGTGTGCACCCAGGTCTCGTGGTGGTCCGCGGCTTCATGAGTGGACACCGGCGGCGTTCACCCGCAGGCTTGTCTCGTCCCAGGATTGGTTTCGATACGGCGGGCCGGGCAGGGTGACTGCGAAGACAACACGCCGAACGAAGGTCGCGACGCCCGGCAGCCGGCCGCTCCGGGCGCTCGGACGAGGCGCGCTTCTCACGCGTTTCGAGACGGCGCTGGCAAAGGGCGATGGCGTCGACGGCGCGCACTGCATCCACGAGCTGTGGATGCGAAACGAGTTGCCGATGAACGTCGAAGCATGGCTCGCGCGGCTGTGGGCCGTGGCGCCCGAGTCCGTGCCGGAGTGGTTGCCGATGCGTTACGTGGAATGGCTGCCGCTCGCTTACCAGGTGGCCGCCAGGTTCGAACGGCGCGGCCGGGGTCGCTCGAACATCTATCTCGTGCTGCTCGACTACCGCGACAGTCGTGCCGAGCCGTATGGCGTGTACGTCGGTGCGACGCAGTACTCGCCTGCGCAACGGTTCGATCAGCACAAGGCGGGGATTCGGGCGGCCGGCAGCGTGCTGAAGCGCGGGCTGGAGGTGCTCACGGGGCCGACGCTGCACCTTCAGGGGATTCCGCGGGCGCAGGCGAAAGAGCTCGAGGAGGGGCTGGCCGAGGCGCTGCGAGCGGAGGGACTACTCGTGCGGGGTGGGCATTGAAGCGGCGAAACACGCTAAATTTAACATAATATACATTATGCGTACCGCATATATCAGGGCCAAGTAGAAATGTCCCGTTCTGGCTAACTTCAAAAGAGAAGTTGGTCAACCCGGAAGGAAGGACAAGACTCCACGCCTGGTCCAACGACTCGAAGGTACTTGAAGAAGTCGCGCGCATCCGGCGGTCCGCCTGACGCCAGTGCAGCGCGCAACCGCGCCTCAGGTGCCGCCGCAATGTATCGCTCCGCATCAAACCAATTCGAGACAACGTCGGACGGCCGCGCAACCGCCGGAGGCGGGAACCGCCGGCGGGCAGGGCGGCAACCTACTCCAACGGACCACTCGGCTGCCGCCGCGCGGGCTACGCAGCCCCCTCCCCTGGGCTTGTCGGACAGGAAACGTGCCCGGCTTAAACGACCGCCCGCAGCGTGCGACCACCGCAGTTCACGCCTCTGCCGCCCCTCGCCGCATGCAGCTAGATCGCGCGATCCGTGTCGTGAAGCGACGTCGACCAGCCAACCCAGATTCCAAGGATGGCCGCGGCCAGCGTCATGACGCCGAACGCCTTCTCCAAGGAAGTGGTGAAAGGGCCCGATCCCGGCGTATTCCAGCGCGCCACTGCCAGGACAAACCCTGCGGCCAGGAGGGCAGACGGAATGCGGAAGCCATATTTCAAAGAGCCACGCGAAAGGAGAATTCGGGCGGCACCCCCGAGTCCAGCAATCATGGAGAGGCCCCAGATGACGAGCGCAAGGCCCCAGATGCCGTCACCCTCGTCCAGACCGGAGTAACGCAACACCAGCCAGCTCATGAGCAGCAGTGGGCCGAGGATCCTGTGTCCCAACACGACCGTGCGCAGGTCCGGCGGCGGGTATCGTCGAAACGACGGAACTCGGAGAGCCATCTCGTGGCCTTCGTCAATGCAGGGAACCGGTCGCTTAACGATATTCTGGCGCAACGGAACCGCAATCCGTGTGCTGGCCATTCGCCGATGGCTGCGCCGTGCGCGCCTATCTCATCGCGCCCGAGAACAACTTGCCCACGCTTGGATCCCCGGCCTTCGACAGATAGTCGGTGACCTCGGCCATGAGCTTCGCCGACTGTTCGGGCGAGAGTCCCAGATCACTCAGCGCCGCGTTCAGTTCACCCGGCGTGCTGACGCTTCCCTTGAATACACATGCATCCTTGGCCACCGCCATGTACTCATCGGCGCTCGGTATGTAGCGCACCACTTCCTCGTAGTGGCTGATCTCGAGCTTGCGCTGCGCTTCGATCAGCATGCAGCCGATGCCTTCCTGAGCCTGCTGCGACGTTATGCCAACGCTACTGGCCACCTTGGCAGGGTCAAGGTTTGCGGCCGGATCACCGCCAACCGTGCTGCAGCCTGCCAGTGCGAGTGGAACCGCGACCAACGCAACAAACAAAGTCCTGCCCGTCATCTGAATGCTCCTTTGCCGCCGGGTCCGTGCAGCCCTCCCACATACCCGGATATGCTGCGTCAGCCGGCCCCGCTTTGCACATAAGTGTTAGTGGCTCCTGGATACGCGACTACGGCAACCGTGGAGCCGGGAGCCGC
>Ga0079037_100002459_pt1 | contig 10213 bp, 7 predicted proteins | sample Mud3Dept4metaG_FD_71479 | JGI IMG/M metagenome (GOLD analysis project Ga0079037, IMG submission 71479) | Freshwater wetland microbial communities from Ohio, USA, analyzing the effect of biotic and abiotic controls - Mud 3 Core 4 Depth 4 metaG | ecosystem: Environmental > Aquatic > Freshwater >... | reverse complement strand
GGTTTGTGCGTCCTTCATCTCCAGACACCAATTCTTTCACGTAGAGACCACCCTGGCAACGAATTTCCAGTAGAGCTCTCTTAAGCGACACCTTCTTTACTTTAACCCTATATATGTACCTTTCTCGTACAATATTCGCCCTTCGATGCACAACACGTAATGGGGTTTGTTGCTTAATTGTTACTTCTGAGAATTTTTCTTCGATAGTGCGCAGTTCCTCTGCTGAAAGATCTCTTTCGAATTCAGCGAGTAGTGCATATTCTTTTTGAGCATTCTCGCCTTTCTTTAAATGTCTCACGATTTCCTTGTTAACAAAATGAAGCCCTAAAACTTCAACTTTCCCCACAGCGGCAGCGTTAACTTCTACTTCAATCTGTTTTAAGTCTAAAAACCTCTTCTTAGGCTTAGAAATCTCAATCACAAAAGGCCGCCCGTTACCCAACATCCGGGCATCGATGTCTTCACGTCCTGAAGCGTGGAAGAATACTTCTTGTCCTTGTGAAGCTTTAAGAAGAAGCCCTGATGACAAGGACTCAACCGATTCAGGGTACAGTTTGCCAGTTTGTCCGCATTCGCTGCATCCTTTGCCTCGGCATTTTGAGCAGAACCAAGTGGATTGAGGGATATCGCGCATAAATTTGCGGTACCTACCCGCGACGAATAAGGGGTTGACTTGAAGATAGACTCTTTCTAAAAAAGGAGCTACCATGATAACTAAATCGGGAACTAAATATTCAGCTTCTTTTCCTGTGGCTAATGCAATTGCTTTACCGAATAAGCGCCCGAATTCGTGGCGCATACATTCGCCATAATTTATGTTAAAGGAGGCTTTAAACTCGTCTTCTAGCTCCTCAACGTTGGTGGGCATTTCGATTCCTACTAGAAAAGTGTTGAATTCGTGGTCAGCTATAGTTTGTATGGCTTTCTGTGTTAGGGTGTCAATTAGTTTGAATTTGTCGTCGCAAAGGGCGCACTTAGTTTCTGTGTTTTTTTTTGGGAGGCTTTTTTTGAGATGTTTGAGGGTTTCTTGCGCTTCAATTGAGTAACCGTTGGTGGCTAAAATCTTTAATTGTTTAACGTCGTCATCTTTTTTTTCATTGGAACAAGCGTTAGCTTGGAGGGTCATACTTACTTTTAATGCTTTACCCCGAACGTTGTTTTCCATGCTGTAGCCTAGCTGCGCGAATTGTCTGCCTAAACAATGGTCGCAAAGCGGATATCTCCTGAGCATTTCAAAGGCTTGTTCTAAAACATCCATTGCCCTTAGCCTACTTGAAGCTTGGCGGCAAACCCATACCCATTCCTTTGCCGCCCAAGCCGAAGGGCAGCTTCTTTTTGCGTTTAAACGTCTTTAGCATTTTTCGCATCATAACATACTGTTTGAGAAGTTCTTTGACGTCCTTTTCCGTTGTTCCTGATCCACGTGCAATCCGTCTTGCTCGTGAGGAATTTAGCAGTTTTGGGTTTTCTCTTTCTCTGATGGTCATGGATTGAATTATAACCCGCCACTTGTCCAGACGACCTTCAGCTGAGTTTAACATATCTTCGGGAAGATCATATGACATACCAGGCAACATCTTGAGGACTTTGCTGAAAGGACCCATATTTTTAACCGCACTGAACTGCTCATACATGTCGGTTAACGTGAAATTTCCGCTCATAATTTCTTTAGCTTTCTTTGGGGGGACTTTGATCTCAGCTTCGTGCACTTTCTCTAGTAAGGTTTCCAGGTCGCCCATGCCTAAGAGGCGACCGACGAAGCGTGAGGGGATGAAGGCTTCGAGATCCTCAATTTTTTCTCCTGTTCCGATAAATTTGATAGGAGCACCTGTCGCTGCCACTGCAGAGAGTGCGCCGCCTCCGCGTGATGACCCGTCAAGTTTTGTCACGATTATAGCTCCGATGGGTGTTGCTTCGTGGAAGGTTTTAGCTTGGATGAGCGCTTGCTGTCCTATGGTGCCGTCTATGACCATTATGACTTCGTCTGGGTGTATGTGTTTTTCAAGGTCTTTCATTTCCTTGATTAGATCCTTCTCTTCCTTGTGGCGACCAGCCGTGTCTACGATTAGTAGGTCTTTGTCTGCGAATTGTTTGAGTCCTTCCTTTACGACTTTGACGGGGTCTTTAGCTTTGGGATCGCCGAAAATCTGCAGGTTAATTCTAGCTGCTAGTTGTTGAAGTTGGGCAAAGGCTCCGGGTCGGTAGGTGTCTGCGCAGATCAAACCTACTTTGACTCCGCGTTTCTGGAAGTATCTGGCGAGTTTAGCGGAATGGGTTGTTTTGCCTGAACCCTGAATGCCAACAAGCATTATCGTTTTCTTTTTACCTGGCTCAACTTTGAGTGGAACAGGCTTGTCACCGACAAAGCGGGTTAACTCTTCATAGACAACTTTGATAACGTGTTCTCGTCGTGAGATACCTGGCGGCATTTTTTCTTTCAGTGCGCGTTCTTCAATTCGTTTAGAGATTTCCAAGACTAGCTGTACGTTAACATCTGACTGTAAGAGGGCACGTTGAATGTCACGGACCAGCTCTTTCACTGCCGCTTCGTCTACTACTCCTGCTTTAAATAGTTTCTTTATAGCCGAGGTTAACGAGGAGCCTAACTTGTCGAGAGCCATCATATTCTCCAACGCTTTAACATTCGTTAATTCTTTTAAATAAAGATTACATCACAAAAAAAGGTATTTCGGTTATCGTTTATAGCTAGCTAATTTACGTGAAGCCTCAGTTTCCCCATTTAGCATTCTTCACGATTCAGACGGCTCTTCATGCATCATTGGCTTCAAAGCAGAAAGCGCCAAGCTAGAAAATAAACTTTAACGGTAAATAGTTAAAACAAAACTTGAAGCAAATATTCAATAAAAGAAGGGAGAAAGAACTAATCTTTGAGTTATTTGGCTCTAACGATTTTTACTCTACCAAGAATTTTCCAGTACTCGATTTCTGTACCGGCGAGGAGTTTGGCTTTTAGGTCTTCCTCATCTGGAAAAGGTGCATCGATGTACTCGTATGTTTCTAAATCCATAATTTGGACACCTGTTGGGTTGACTGCGAAAACTTGGCCTGCACGTTTGTCGATTATTGGAATTTCTGCGCCTAGGTCAACTGGCTTAACAAATTGTCTTTTTTGGTTATCGAAAACGCCGATGGCTACGATTCTGGCTTTAGCTGACCCGTGTTTTCCGGGTTTTGATTTGGCGATGTCCACTATTCGGCATGGTTCTCCATCAATCATCATGTAGCCGCCAACGCGTAAACTTCCGACATCTGTAGGTCTGCTCATACATTCACCACAGTTTAATGCTTATTCACTTCATTCTTCACAACACCAATATATAGATTTTCAGTAGTCATTGTGTACTTATTTCCTAGCATTTGAGTAATTTATGGATGTCAGGTGTTTTATAATAAAGAAGAGTAACATATCAGTGTCGGATGAGGCGGGAGATAACTTACTCATAAATATAACCCTCAATTTCTAGAGTAGGTGACCAGTTAGCAATTAGAATGGCTAAAAAAACTATGGCTTTGCCATATACAGCTGTAAAATTATCCTAATCATTCTCTCAGAGTAGCCCGCGTTGATCAACATTTGGATGAATTTTTTTTCACTCACAGTTTAGCCACTCAAGTATCTTAAGTATTGTTTTATAATAAGGTTGATTACGGAATTGCCACTATATCCAAAAAGGGAATACATAACCATTAGCTAAACTTTCAAATTATCATGGGCACAGGACAGAGTCATTTAATATTCTTGTGATTTAACCATTACCTTTGACGTAAAAAGGCTTTTTTCCCTTTTGAGCACCTAACAATCTGACGAAAAAGTTAAAACCCATTTAGCAATTGCTTTATTTGCAGGCTTGGCTGTGTTTGCAGAGGACATGGCAGAGAGGTGATTTCAGTCGTGTCTCTAAGGCGATTTGTTTCCCTCGGAATACGCCTAAATCAATGAGATTTTCTATGTGCTATTTAAAGTAGGCTGAACAATGCATAAACGATTCTGCCAACATATAGGTAGAAATAAATAACATCCAAACAATAAATTAGCTATGAGCCTTAAATCTAAAATCTCGATAGCCCGACCAAAATCGAAATCGCTGAGAGCAACAATACCCGAAGGCATAGCGGTATTCCTCCAACTCAAGCCCGGTGACAAATTGGAGTGGACTATGGCCACCTCAGGTAGCGAACGCGCAGTCATAGTCAATAAAATCTAAAATCCACTAGACAGAATGTTAAATCCAGAAAAAGAGATTTTCATTCATTTTTTGTTCTATTTGTTTTCATCTTAACTTCTTGACTATGTTGCCAAAAACAAAAAAAGGCGAAAATGCGGAGACCCCAGAGTGCTCCTTGAAAGGGTTAATATAGAGTAAGGTTTACGGTAATTACCAGCGGTGCAGCTATTGTTTAGAACTGTTGGATTAGTGGCGCGATACGACAAGAAACCAGCATTAAAGCTTGCAGAGGACCTTGCAAAGTATCTCAAGAACAAGGGTTTGAAGGTTTATGTTGAAGACACCCTCACAGACAAAATTGCAATCAAGGAAGAGTTTGTTGCACTTTCCAGAATGAATACTGACTTTATTATTACAATCGGCGGAGACGGAACCATTCTGCGCACATCCATAGCTACGCCGAAGCCTGAACCACCACTCTTAGCTATTAATATGGGTGTACGCGGGTTTCTAACTGAAGTCGAACCCCAGATCGCTTGTGAAGCGATTGACAAAATCCTAAAAGGCGACTACAGGATAGAAAAATGCACGAAACTAGCCGTTTCAATCGGCGATGAGAGCCTTCCAGACGGTTTAAACGATGTTGTTATTTCCGCGGGAGAATCTTCAAAGATTCTTTACGTACAGATATTCAAGGACGGCAAGCCAATTCTAAGAAGCCAAGCCGACGGTTTAATCATGGCGACTCAAACTGGTTCCACGGGGTATTCTCTTTCAGCTGGTGGTCCAGTTCTGGATCAGGAAATTGACGCTTTTGTTTTAACGCCTATTTCTTCTTTAACAGTTTTCCGCTCTCTAGTACTTCCAACTGATTCGGACATTACGTTTAACGTTATTAGACCAAAGGAAACCCTACTGCTCATCGATGGAAACTACCGCAAACTCATAAACGCCCAGCAAATGCCCATTAAGGTAGCGAAATCCAAGAATGCAGCCTCGTTTATTCGTTTTGAAAGCAACTTCTACGACAGACTTCGAAGCAGGTTGCTCTTTAAGGGAACAGAATGAAAACCCAACCAGAAGCCGAACGTGTGCGCATCACTGTTTTAGACACATCAGCTTTCTTAACGGGTTTTGACCCCTTCTCATTTGGCCAAGCGTCGGTTACGGTGCCCAAGGTTCAAGAAGAAATTCAGAGAAACTCGATGGTTAAAACACGTTTTGAAGCAGCCATCGAAAGCGCCAAACTAAAGATCCAGTTGCCATCCGAAGAATATTCTCAAAAAATCAAGCTAGTTGCATGCCAAGTGGGAGACGCGTTCAAGTTGTCTGAGACTGATATGCAGCTTCTGGGCTTAGCAATGCAGTTGAAAGCAGAAGGGTATATTCCGCAGGTTGTAACAGATGACTATTCAATCCAAAACGTTGCAAAACAAATGGAGATTGAGTTTACAGCTCTAGCAACCTACGGCATCAAACGGCTCTTAAAGTGGATTACCTATTGCCCGGCATGCCACAAGCAATACCCCGCCGGCAGCAAATCAAAAGAATGCCTAATTTGTGGTACCAAATTGAAAAGAAAACCCTGCAAACAATAAACCGTTTCGGTTTAGAATAGTAGTAAGAGCAAGATTAGAATCAAGCCTTCCAAACCAAAAACAGGAGCAACCATCTGTTTTACTTTAACAATTGCTTTGTCAACAAGTATAGAGATTGAGTTAAGATGCTCCTCGCCGATTACTCTAACTTTTGGAACAGTAAAACTTACGCATCCAGCTCTAGCCTCCTCTAAGTTAGATGCCGCCCTCTTTGCCGCCTCGCTGATATAGCCAATCAGCACGTTTTGATCAATCACTTCACCGACAGGATGATAACCACGCCGCCCAGTCACTAAAGCGCTAACCGAGTGAGTGTCGGTTGTGAAGACTTCACTTTGGTCAAACCCCAAGGAAGCCAAAGAGGCAAGAATCTTCTCGCGAAAACCCGAAATCAAATTGTTCCCATCGATTACAGCGTAAACAGTCTTCTGGTTGTCCACCTCAAAGGCTACCGCAGTGATTCCGCCCGCGCCCATACCCTGCTTTAAGCTAAATTCTTTAGTGTAAACTGTTGCTGAACCAACCTTGAAAGGAAAGGTCGGAAGAGAAGCCACCTTCTGCAAGCAAAGAGATGCTGCAACTTGCAGGACAGCGACGTACTCATCAGTATCGATTATTTCGGTTAGACTGTTGTGTGCATTAACTACGATAGCGTGGTTTAACCCGTATTTTTTGGCCTCCAAGCTGACCAAACGACCTAACTCTTGAGGTAAATCCTCCGTCGTCTTAGGGGCTAGCGAAAAAGAAACAAACACAGTATCCCCAAAGACTTGGCTGATCGCGGTTGCCGTTCCTTCTTGAACCCTGACAGAGGGAGATGCTAAAACGTTTGTCGCCGAAAAATCTGCTGAAGATATAACCTCAGAGACAATTTTTTCATTCTGTGCTTGAGAAGCAAGATCAAGTTCATGACCAAGAATCCCCAGAGGCACAAATGCGTCACAATTGAACTCTTTTTCAAATTCATGTTTCAGAAGGGAGGGTAGAAGGCTGCTTCCGATATTCTTGAAGGGTCCAGGATGAACCAGAGGAAGAATAATGGCGGCTTTGGTCTTGGAGGAATCAAACTTTAGAAGAGCCCCTTCGATGTCTGTATCTTTTCCCATATCTTCAAGGTATTTTTCGAGCGGCTGGTTTAAGTCAGTGATCCAATTGAGCAAAAACGCCTTAAAAAGTGGTAGAGAAGGCAAGGAATATACATTCTTCCCTAGCCGCTCTATCGAGTTAAGCAGTACGTAGACGGCGACACAGGATATTATTGGTGCTACTACGACGAAAAGCAGTATTTGGGCAAGAAAAGCGGAGGAAATGCTTATCCAAAAAGCAACAAAGGCAACAATACATAACGTGGGTTGAAGAAAAACCGATACAAGTTGCCGCCACTTCGCCGCACTGGATGTCGCGGAGAACACAAGAACCCTCAGAGTCAAGACCGCCGCATACCCCAAAAGAGAGAGTTTGACCCAAAACAACCCATCAAACCAAAAAGCCAATCCTACGCCTAAAACCATGAGTAAAAACCAAAAAAGCCAACCCACCAACGAGAGCACAAGAGTTCTTCGGAGTGTAAAAATCGGGTCACAATTTAAAATAACTTTAGTGACCACCAAATCAGCCAAAAGAGTCACAGCAAAGAAGGAAACCCCAAGTAGTATACTGTAGAGGAATGGAAAAAGCAAGAAAGTAACAATGCCGATCCCAGCAATGCAGGTTGCTGCAACTGCTAAAAGGGTTCGATTTAGAGAAGGTAGAGAGAACAGGGAGGAATAGTGTTTCTTGGCGCTATCCATAGAAGTATTAAGGGAATTATCAGTTTCCATGCGTCTACCCCAAGTCATCTTTTAAGGAAGAGGGCATTGCTATTAAAATTTAGCTAAGTTAGAGACCGATTGGTGCACATTAAATACACTTTTTTCTATAACAGATAACAGGCAAGCCAACCATTTATCACAAAAACAGCAAAAAACAAGCCCTTAAAATGCCTTTTGCTGCTCAACTGAAAGAAAGTAACATGCCACAATAGGGGAACTGTTTTATCTCTAGAAGCATAATCATATTAATTTGCAAGGCTTATGCCGGACCAAGATCTGCCCCCATCGATATTTCATATGCTGGAGCGAAATGTAGGCAAAAAAATCAGAGTTGTTTTGGACCCAGCTTACGGTTTTGAAGGCACCTTAGCAGCGGTCACGTATGAGCCTTCTGGCATCTGGCTCTCTGACGCGGAAGCAATTGTTCTACGCTCAACCATAGCCCAACCTATTCCTCAGGTTGCAAGCCGAGAAGAAAGAAGCGAACTATTTCTGCACTTAAACTCGGTTCAAAGAATAGAAGTCTTGCACGCTACTTCGCCAAGACGCTAAAAGGAAATTTAGCCTCCAAAGAAGATTTGAGCTAAAACAGAGACAACTATCAAAGAGATAGCAATGACGACAAGAAGTTCAGGCCTAATTTTAACGCCTTCAGTTTCTTCCTCGAAGAACCGCAGCAATCCTGCGCTGGCTGCAGGCATCGGACTAGAATCTTTCTTTTTCTTTCTCATACCCATAATTTTCGATGGCCTTCTTGTTTGTGTACAGCCTAATATTGCCTTGAATTAATTAATCTTACGCCAATAGATGCGTAATTAAAACCTGAAAGGAACAAGACATTAAAATCGTTGTTGGAAAGGAAGGAAACAACCCAAGGGATATTCATCTTCTGTAAGTAAAAGAATCAACCAAACCCACAAAACCAGCAAAAAGCGTCTAAACTTTATAACCGACGGAAAATAAACCTAAACTGTGAGCTCAATGCAAATCCGCGAATTCCAAGAAATGATGAAATATCTATACCTAAAACGAGACTTAGAACGAGGAATCAACGGCACATTCAACTGGCTAGTTGACGAAATTGCTGAACTGGGCGAAGAACTCAAAGGGTCCAACCGTGAAACAACCGAAAAAGAATTCGCCGACGTAATCGCCTGGCTAGCGTCATTAGCCAACATCATAGGAATCGACCTAGAAAAAGCAGTACTTGAAAAGTACAACTACAAATGCCCAAAATGCCAAAGTGCACCTTGTACCTGCACTTTTTAACCCAGACGTTTCTGACCATAACCAGTCGACAACCAGACAAAGCGTCTACTCCCCCTCCTCTCTACTGTACATTCGTCTCTTAGAAGGCGAAGATGGTGCATCACAACACCATATGTTAACGCACATTCCTTAGCAATCTTAGAAGCGCTAAACCCTTGTTCATCTAGAAAAAGCAGGATTTTACTTCGAGCAGCAAGACCGCTCTTTACGTTCCTAATATTCTTTAGGTAGGCGTTGGGATGGCATGTTTGCTTGATTTGGCTCACCAATAGAGAAGACTACTTATAACTTGAAAAGCTTTGGCTAACCGAAGTCAAAAAGTGTTGACTGCTTGGGTTTTCTATTATCAAACATTGTCGCAATCTCCTCTTTGATTAAATCCATGCGTTGAGTGTAGTACTTGGGCAACCCATACTTGTCAACAAGTTGCTGGGCAGCAACAAGATACTTCTCAATGCCACCACGATAAACCGTAAGCGTAAGGTTCCCACCACAGAAGGGACATTTACCCTTGAGAGGTAAACGACGGAATTTTTTATTACAGTCTTTACATCGAAACCCCTGAGTGGAAAAAGCACGCATGTTCCCCGCAATATCACGCATAAAATGAGTGTTAAGAACCTTTAAGGCGACACGTCTAGCGTCAACCGCCTCGATTTTTTCTCCCAACGCCAATTGCATATTAAGCTTGTCAATCATGGTCTTGAATTCTTTGTAGGAACTGTTAGCGTTTCCCAAATTGATGTTGCTACACGGCGTAGTATATTGGAAGCCTTCAAACTGCGCCTCGGTGCCCAATCGGTGACTGATAACATCCATAAGGTCGCTTGCCGATCTTGCATCAGATCTTTCCAAGGTTTTCTTGAAAAAGTCTAACGGATACTCAGAGCTGACATCGAAGTCATGGGCTTGACGCTGCACTTCCTTGGTGTTAACAAAAGAAATAAGCAAGATTGGCGCATCCATGATTCCACCAATCTGGGCAGGAAGATAGACTCTAGAAAAGTTTATCAGTGTATCGAGACCCAGCATTATCGCATCTTCATCACCGTCACAGTCTCTGCGCTTGGCAGAATGCCAAACAGGATGCGCATAAATCACGTTGCGGTCAGTAAAACCAATTACCCGACCTAATATGCATGCACAAGTGTGAGGCGCTAAACCAAAAATAATTTGACCAACCATATCCGATGTTTCTTTGACATTGTAGAATGCTGATTGCATGTAAACCCGCGTGAGAAGGTCATCGATAAAATTTGCTATCTGAATAAAGTATTCACCTGCCCGCCAGGGAATCACCACATCCTGGATCTTTAATTCGCAAATTTGGTTTGGATCAGTTAAGGGC
>Ga0079037_100002458_pt1 | contig 10213 bp, 10 predicted proteins | sample Mud3Dept4metaG_FD_71479 | JGI IMG/M metagenome (GOLD analysis project Ga0079037, IMG submission 71479) | Freshwater wetland microbial communities from Ohio, USA, analyzing the effect of biotic and abiotic controls - Mud 3 Core 4 Depth 4 metaG | ecosystem: Environmental > Aquatic > Freshwater >... | reverse complement strand
GACAGTTACGGACCGGTGACGGACAACGCCCAGTCCATTTACGAATTGTCCCTGATTGAAACGATTCCCAATGTCGCCACCCAGATCGAAAGCGAGTTTAAGTTCAAGCCGAATTTTGAAACGGCCAAGGAATATCTGGAGGCCAATGACAGCGCCGGAAATACCTTCAAAGCCACCGCCAAACCGGTCCTGATCGGAACGGCGGTCGTCGGCGCCACGACCATGATCTTCTCCCTGATTCTTCTCCTCAAGAAAACCCTGAACATCCAACCGGAGATGATTTTGAACCTGCTGAACCCTTACACCCTTCTCGGATTCCTCTGCGGCGGGGCGGTGATTTACTGGTTTACCGGCGCCGCCACCCAGGCGGTCAGCACCGGCGCCTACCGGGCGGTCGAGTACATCAAGAAAAATATCAAACTGGATGACAAAGCCAGCCTGAGCGCCTCCACCGACACCTCCAAAGAAGTGGTCAAGATCTGCACCCAGTATGCCCAGAAGGGGATGTTCAACATCTTCATTGCGATTTTCTGCTTTGCCCTGGCCTTTGCTTTCTTCTCGGCTCCGGGAAAATCAAACGCGCCGGCGACTTTCTTCATCAGCTACCTGATCGCCATCGCGGTCTTCGGCCTGTTCCAGGCCATCTTCATGGCCAACGCCGGCGGATGCTGGGACAACGCCAAGAAAGTGGTCGAGGTGGACCTTAAGGAAAAAGGAACGCCCCTACATGCCGCCGCCGTAATCGGGGACACCGTGGGCGACCCCTTCAAGGACACTTCTTCGGTGGCCCTGAACCCGATCATCAAGTTCACGACTCTGTTCGGTCTGCTGGCCATGGAGATCGCGATCTCCCCGGCCATGAAGGATACGGCATCGTATGTTGGCGGGGTGTTTTTCCTTATCGCGCTGATCTTCGTGGCCCGTTCCTTCTACTCCATGCGCATTCCGAAGGAATAGCTTCCTCTTTGCCTTTCCCTCCGGGCCCTCCCGGGATTCACGGATCCCGGGAGGGCTTTCTTTTCCTTTGCTTCGCCTTTTTCCGGCCGCTATAATCAAATAGAGACAGGGGTAAGGGTTTGGCAACAAGTTGAAAGCGTATAGCGCCTGTCATTCCGGCGGAAGCCGGAATTCAGAGTTCGCGACCTTCTTCAAAGCGGCATCCTGGACCCCGGCAAAATTTCCCCTATCCTTTTAGGGAGAATTTTCGAAAAAAGATCCGAAAGGAGCAGAGGCGTTGATCCAGAAACCTTTTTCTCTTTTAAAGAATCTTCTCCTCCCGGCGATTATTCTAACTATGCTGGGAGGGGTCTTCGCCCAGGAGATCGGACCGGCTCAGGAGCAGGATTTTTTAGATGGGAAAAATGCCGTGGAGGCCGCCCGGAAATCCCGGGCGGAAAAATACGCTCCGGAGCCCCTGACGCAGGCCGAGGAGCTTCTCGTCGCGGCAAACGAAGCCCGCTCGCAAAAGGATCCCGTCAAATTTTCCCAAACCTCCCGGCTGGCCCGGGCATATGCGGAGCTGGCGAAGGCGGCTTCCGAATTGAAGGCGGAAGAAGAAAAACTAGCTCTGGTCCAGGAAGAGCTGCAGAAGGCGAGAGCGGAGCTTGAGCGTCTTAAAAAGGCCTCTCCTTGAGGAGGAAATCTCTTCCCGAAAAGGCTCCCTTGCCCGGGGAGGGGCCGCGATGAACAGGGGGGAGAAAGAAATGAAAAAACCCGAAGGAGGCCGGTATTGGGCTCAGATTTTTTAATTGTGGGGTGCGGTCGTTGCGGAGCCAAAAATCGAATTCCGCGAGAACGCCTGGGAGAGCGGGCGATATGCGGGAAGTGCCATGTCCCCCTTTCCCCCGCCCATTTTTTCCCGGACCGGCCCGTCGATGTCACCGACGGGACTTTTGCCCGCGAGATCGGAGAGTTCCCCGGGCCGGTGCTTCTGGAATTCCATGCTCCCTGGTGCGGCTATTGCCGGATGCTCTCGCCGATCCTCGATGTGCTGGCCGCGGAATACGCCGGGCGGGTGAAGTTTGCCAAGCTGAACGTGGACGAAAACCCGCAGACGGCTTCCCGGTATGGAATCCGCAGCACTCCCGCCCTGTTTTTCTTCAGGAACGGAGAGGTCCGGGACCAGGTCATGGGGGCGGTTCCCAAACCGGAGATCGAACGCCGCCTCAATTCGATCCTTTAAAACGGATGGCTTCGCAACCTGTCCCGGTTAAAGCGGGATTGCGCGCCCCTGCAATTGAACCCTTCGTTTGGCTGACTTACTTGCGGGAGAGGAGGTTCTAACAGCACCCCCTTATTTTCCGGCTGTGGTGCCTCCCCGCCGGCATGAGAGTTTTTTGCGAGATCTTTATGAAAGAGCGGGCTCGGCGCGATGGGGCGGTTTCCTGCTCTCTCATCTCCGGGCGATTGCCTTCTGACAGGTGAGAACGAGCTCCCGCAAAAGGGGCAGGGAGGCCGCCTGCGAAACCGCCTGGCGGAGATTTCGGAGCCCGGCAGGGATATGCTCGCGAAAAGCCCTGAGGCCTTTTCTCAGGCTCAGGAACCCATAAGCGCCCAGGGCCTGCATGAGACGCTGGGCTGAAGCTTCCCAGAAATAATGCTGGAAGCATTCCCAATCAAGCCCTTCCGGCGGGAGCCGGTGATAAAAGGACAGGAGTTCTTCGCGCTCCCGGTCTTCAAAAGTCACATAGGGATCGCAGAGGAGCGAACCGAGATCATAAAAGGGGCTTCCGAAGCGCATCCCCTGGAAGTCAATGAAGAAGGGCTCTCCTTCCCGGATCATCACATTTTGCGATTGCAGATCCCGGTGGACGAGGCAGCGGCCGGTCCCTGAAAGCCGCTCTCCGAGGGCGGATAGCTCCGCTTCCAGTTCCCGCTCAAAAGCCGGATCCATTCTAATCCCGCAAACTTTCCCGACAAAGTGCTCCCGGAAATAATCCCGCTCCCAGCGGTAGAGATCGGGGCCAAACCCCTCCATGAGCCTCACCCGGCCCGAAGGAAATTTTTTCGCGGGAAAAGAATGGAGGCGGTGGAGACTCATGAGGGCCTTCCGATAAAGAGGGGCTCGCTCTTCCCAGGAGGTTTTGCGGAAAGACCAGAGGTCCGCATCCCCGAGGTCTTCCAGGAGGAGAAGACAGGCGGCAGGGCCGTGGCGGATCACCCGGGGCGCCGGGACTTCGATCTCCTTGAGAAATTCGGCAATCTCGGCATAGAAGGTATTCTCCACCCGCTGCGGATCGTAATGGACCAGGATAGCGCTTTTCCCCCGGTCCCATTGCAGACGGAAAAAAGACCGGTCCGAACCTCGTCCCCCAAGGGGAATCAGTTCCGGAAAGACGGATTCAGGGATTCCCAGGGCCTCCCGGCAGAACTCCCTCATCTCTTCCACGGCCTTCATCGTCCGCTTCCCCCCGTTTTGAGATTTTCATGGGCTTCGAGGGAGCCGATATCCTGCCAGTCACCTTCGTCGATGAGGGCTCCCCGGATCGACCCCGGTTCGGCAACGATCCGGCGAAGAAAAACGGAGACGACGGATTCGATTTTCCCCGGTTCCAGAAATCTCAGGAACGATCTCTCCACTGCATAGATTCCTGTGAAAAGGTAACTGCGGCCGCGCGCCTTTCCGAGGGTGTGGCGAAGATCGCAGATCTCGCCCCGGTCGTCCATGTTTACGTTTAAGAGAGGGCCGCTGCTGCGCAGGGCAAGCGTCGCCTCCGGGCGCGCCTTCTCATGGGTTTCGATAAGCGTTTGCAGGGGCAGGTCGGTCACCACGTCTCCGTTGTAGCAGAAGATCGTCTCCTCGCCCGATAGAAGGTCTTCGATATTCTTCAAACCCCCCGCCGTGTCCAGAAGAATCGGCTCATGGCGAAAGACAATGGGCGCTCCCCGCCAATGACGGTCAGGAAATTTTTCCCGGTAGGCTTCGGGGCAATGGTGAGTATTGATGATGAAACGATCCGCCCCTGCGCCAAGGAGATGATCCAGCGCATAGGTGATGATGGGGCGCCCCCCGATCTCCAGAAGTGGTTTCGGGCAACGCTCGGTCAACGGCCGAAGCCGCATCCCCAGCCCGGCGCCGAGGATAAAGGCAGTTTTGAATCGCCGTCCGGTCAAAGACACCTCTCAGGAGGAATATTAGAAAAATGGATTAGGGGAATATGGGGCATTTTGTTTCGGTAATCTATTTCCATCGTTCCAAGATTCCCATGTTCCCTTCTTTAATAAATCTTCTTAATCTCCACTCCCCGAAAATAATGCTTCAGAATCTCTTCCGCTGAAAATCCCCGGCTGGCCATGACTGCGGCGCCGATCTGGCAAAGCCCCACTCCGTGTCCCCAGCCCGCCCCCTGAAAGGTAAACCGCTCCGGCTTTCCGCGCGAATCCTTTTTCACCTCCACCAGGAAGGCGCTGCTGTAAAGGTGGCTCCGGGAAAGCCAGCGGCGGATCTCCAGCTCCTTGCCGACAACGATGGTCTTTTTCGAACCGGTGATTTGCAGACGACGAACCCGGCCCGAAGGGCCCCGGAGAAGGGGGGTGATTTCCTGAAGGTCGCCGAAATCGAACCCCGATTTTTCCCGCAGGATCTCTTCCAATTCTTCCTGCGGGTATTCGATGGTCCAGCGGAAAAAGTTCCGGGTCTCCCGGTCAAAGGAGGGCAGGATTTTTTGAAGAAGATATTCGTCGGCCGTATGGCAATAGGCCTCCGGAACGGAAAGGATCCAGCGGACCGCTTCTTCCTCCGTCCTGATCGGGTGATGCGGAGCCGGCGCGTCGGCAACGCTTGCCAGGTAGGGAACGTTCTTATCGTCCCAGGCCGTGGCAAAATCTTCGGTCAGCCCGCCGCAGGCCTTGGAGTACCGGGCATCGCAGATTTCATCCCCATAGGCCAGGACCCGGCCGCAGGTTTCCCGAACCGCCTCTTCGGTCCGAGCGGCGCCGGTCTTCTTGATCCCCTGGTAGCGCTGGCAGTGGTCGTCCGCGCAGACATCGAAAAGATCATGGTCTTCCCGGTCGTACCAGCGGACCACTTCTCCTTCTTCCCTTTCGGGGCTTGGCCGAAGCGACAGGGAAGGTCCCTTGTCTTTTTTTCGGGCAAGGGCGGCCATGAGCCAGCTCCGGGACAGGATAGCGTGGGCCCTGAGAAATTCCAGCGGGGCTTCGGGATTCATTTCCGAGGAGATTACGCCCTGCAAATAATCCTCCAGGGGAATTTCGTTGATGGCCGCGATCGTTCCGTCCTGGCGAGGCAGAAGAACCAGATTTCCCCGGAAGATTTGATCCTCCTTCCTTTCCCAGTGGAATGTTTTGCCAATGGTCACGCGGGAGAGTTCAAAAAGCGAGTCCGGCAGGGCGGCCAGCCGGATCGACGGCATACGAGCGATTTCCCGATGCGCCTGATCGCTTAACAGGATCGCTCCCGGAACGGCCTTTGCCGAAAATCGACCGGTGAGGGGACCAAAACCGTCGCCCAGGAAGGTTCGGTGCAAACAGCCGTAAACTGCCGGATACCGGTCCGCGATCCCCACCAAAATGTTCGGCTGATTTTTCACGGCCGATTAACTCCCTTAAGGAATTTACAGGAACTATCGTATCAAAACTTTAGCACGAAGAAAAAGGTTTTTCCTCCTGCCTGCATCCCGAATCGTGAGGAGCCGGAACCCTATTAAACCGCCTAATCATCTTAAACAGAAAAGTCTTGTGTATTTTTGCGCAAGAGCGTTGGCCGGATAAATTGCCTTACGGAAAGCAGGTATTGCCTACAGACATCCTGATCCGTCATGAAGCGAAGAATCCGCAGACAAGGGAGTTGATCCAGGCTGCGGCCCACTCGGTTTCCAAAGATGCAGAGAAGTTGATGCGATGTGTGCGGCACGGATAATGCCCGGGAGGGCACGGGGCAGAGCGCCAGCCGAAAACCGGGGGTATTTTGAGTTTGGGGATTGACTTTACCCCGGAGGAAGTTCACAATTTTATCATGCAAATAAAAATGGTGCAGGAGGGGTGAGGGGAGATTTATCGAAAATGTCAATTCTATTTTGAGATTTCAACAATAAACCCCTTGGAAAGGAGACAGGAAGATGGAACTTTATGAGGCTATCGAAAAACGTCGAACGATTCGCAAATTCAAAGCTCCGGCCACAAAAGAACAGATCAGGCGTATTATCGTCGCCGGGACCAAGGCCCCTTCAGGAGCCAATCAGCAGCGCTGGGAGTTTATCCTCGTTGATGATCCCGCCCTCATCGAAAAGATCAGCGAGCGCAAATATGTATTGAACCGGGGAAACAAGCCGCGCGGGGAAGCGGCGGAATCGCCGGAAAAAGAAAAAGGCGCCCAGATGCAGAAGGAATCTTTCGCCAATGCCAGCCACGTTGCCGTTTATTACAAGGAAGGCGGCATTGGGGATGCGTGGATGTGCCTGGAGAATATGTCGCTCGCAGCGGTAGCCGAAGGCTTGGGAACACGGATTGCGGCCTTCGGCATGGGAGCCGATAAAGATATCAATAAGATCCTTAAGGCTCCGGCCGGGTACGAGCTCGCTGCGGTCCTCTCCATCGGCGTCCCGGCCATGGAGCCGGCTCCGCGAAATCTCCGGCCTGAGGGAAGCTGGCTTCATCACAATCAATTTTGATGGTCTCGTAAAAAGTCCATCTGCAGGGGCGATTCATGAATCGCCCCTACTCCATAGATTTTATGCGCGTCCTGCATTGTAGGGGCGAGCGGCCGCTCGCCCGAAAGGGAAGTCCTGCCGGACGTCCCCACAAACGAAACCATCGTTTTACAGACCTTTTACGAGTTCGTCGATTTTGATAGTTTCGTCTAAATGCTTTTTCTCTGCGTTCTCTGCGGTGAAAATGAGATTTCCCAAAAATAGCGGGCGAACGCAAATCGTCGCCCGGAAACCGGAGGCCGAAATGGCAAAAATTGGTTTTATTGGATTGGGAATTATGGGCAAGCCCATGTCCGGGCATCTGGTAAAAGCGGGTCACGAGGTTTCGGTTTATGATCTTAATTCGGCCCATGTTCAGGAACTTACGGCAAAAGGGGCATCGGCCTGCAAAAGCAGCAAGGAAGTCGCCCAAAAATCGGACATCATCTTTATCATGGTGCAGGATACGCCCGATGTGGAGGCCGTCCTGTTCGGGAAGGATGGAGTGGCGGAAGGGCTGAAAGCGAATTCCATCGTAGTTGATATGAGTTCGATCTCGCCGATCGCCACCAAGGAATTCGCCAAAAAACTGGGGGGTATGAAGGTGGAGATGCTGGACGCCCCCGTATCGGGAGGGCAGGTGGGAGCCGAAAATGCCACTCTTTCCATCATGGTGGGCGGCAAAGCGGAAGTTTTCGAAAAGATAAAGCCTTACTTTCAGCTGATGGGCAAGAACATTGTTCATGTGGGAGGAAACGGGGATGGCCAGACCTGCAAGGTGGCCAACCAGATCGTCGTGGCCCTGAACATCGAGGCCGTCGGCGAAGCTCTCCTGTTTGCCTCCAAGGCCGGAGCCGATCCGGTCAAAGTGCGGGCCGCTCTCCTGGGCGGATTTGCCCACAGCCGGATCCTGGAGTTGCACGGGGAAAGGATGCTCAACCGGACGTTCAACCCCGGGTTCCGCATCCGCCTGCATCAGAAAGATTTGAACCTGGCCCTGCAGTCCGCAAGAAGCATGGGAGTAAGCCTGCCCAACACGGCCACGGCCCAGGAGCTCTTCAACGCCGTGGCGGCCCATGGAGGGATTGACCTGGACCATTCAGCCATGGTGCTGGCGCTTGAAAATCTGGCCAATCACAAGGTGAAAGGTTAGTTACAAATAGGAAAGGCCCGGAGAGGGGAATCCCCCGGACCTTTCTTGCTTTTTATCTAATTAGTCTGCCCCACTTATTATTTCTTTGACCCGGCCAATCTTACCGCTCTCCAACCGGACCTTAATCCCGTGGGGATGCATCGAAGATTTTGTCAGAATGTCTTTTACTATGCCTTCCGTCAGTCTCCCGGAACGCTGGTCCTGCTTCAACACGATTAAAACCCTTAACCCCGGTTTTATATCTCCCCGGTTCGTACCGTTCATGATCCCGCTTTCTTTGCCTGTCCCTTTCTGTTGTGAATGGCCTGGATCGTCTCGTCAAGCCGCTGGAGGAAGCGGGAGCGGTCTCTTTTGCCGAATGGCGCGGGTCCCCCCGTTATTTCCCCGAGATCGCGGAGATGGGACAGAAGTTCACGGGTGGCCAGGGCATCGCCAATGCCCTCTTCGCTGAAAATCCGCCCCGTTGGCGCCAGAACCCGGGCGCCCTTTGCCAGGCACCGGGAAGCCAGAGGTATATCCCCGGCGACCACGATATCATCCCCGCTCACATGCTCGACAATCCAATCATCCGCCGCATTGAACTGCCCCTCAACGACAACCGCTTCGACCCAATCTTCCAGCGGGGTCCGCATCCGTGAGTTTGAAACCAGGATGACCTTGAGTCCATAACGCCTGGCCACGCGGTAGACTTCCTGTTTTACAGGGCACCCATCGGCATCGACAAAGATCTTTATCAATTATGGCCTTTCATCTCCGACGGCTATCCCTTCTTTTCCTTCCTGTAACTTTACAAAAGAACCCGAATGAATGCAACACCCCCCTCTCTTACCCGCCCCCATTGGAGACTGTGTCACAATTGGGAAAAGCGCCGTCATTCCCGCGCAAGCGGGAATCCAGGTTTTGAAATTGTTGAATTTTGCAGCGGACTGGATGCCCGCCTCCACGGGCATGACAAATTATGACACAGTCTTCCATCAGACCATTGATCCGGGCCAGCGCATTTTCATAGTCTTTTTCCGCATTGATAACTTTAGGAATCACGTGGTCCGTTGCCTTCAGTTTTTGAGATTCTATTGTGAAACCGTAAAACCCGTAACCTCTTTGCAAATTAGTTGGGCCCTAAATTTCGCCTCGGCGTTAGATCTGTTTCTCGCAAATGCGCAAAAACGTATCGGCTGTTGGGATATCTATCGAACCCAGAAAACCTTAACCTCTCCTTCAACCGTCTTTAAATCTCCATCCCCCGCAACCAGCTCTGCCTTGTGGGTTTTCGCAAGGGCGGCGCCGGCTTCGGATTTTCCTCCTGGGCGGTGGCGCGATGAGGATGCGCAATGACGGGTTTGCTTCGGCAAGATGCAAAGACTATTTCAGCAATTCGTATTGCCGCCCAAATGCTTTACGCCTTTCCCACGCTTGCTCAACGAGAAACCTGCTGGTAAAATAATTTTTACATATCCGACGGGCGACCATGAATTTCCCGGAAAAATTTTCCTCGCTGAGATTTTAGAGAAAAAATGGAGGAGGAGAAAATGCTCGAAGCATTAAAAAGTCCCATCACGATCCGCAATCTTCAAATCCGCAACCGGACGGTCATGTCGCCGGTGACCACGCGCTTTGCCTCCGAGAACGGAGGGGTGACCAAGCAACTGATCGACTACCATGAAGAAAGGGCCAAGGCCGGCGTGGGGCTGCAGATCGTGGAAAACGTGAACATCCAGGATCAGCCCCCCCCAAACATGCTGCGGATTCATGCCGACGGGATGATCGCGGGTTTCAATGAGCTGGCCGAATCCATCAAGGGATGGGGGGCGCGGGCCGGCATCCAGCTCAACGCCATCGGCGCCATCCGTCAGGGCACGGACGTCAACAAGCTGACCGGCGAACAGATCCACAGCGTGATCGAGGATTTCACCGCCGCGGCCCTGAGGGTCAAAGCCGCCGGCTTCGATCTGGTGGAAATCCACGGCGCCCATGCCTATTTCATCGCCCAGTTCACCTCCCCCCGCCACAACCGCCGCAGCGACGAGTGGGGAGGAACATGGGAAAAAAGGGCCAACTTTCTCATCACCCTCATCCGCCGGGTCCGCGAAAAAGTCGGCGACAATTATCCTATCTCCCTGCGGATCAGCGGCGATGAGTTCATCGAGGGCGGGCGAACGATCGAAGAAACCGAGAAGATGGCACCCCTATTCGAAGAGGCCGGCATCGACCTCCTGAATGTATCCGGAGGAGGGCCGGAAACCCGCGAGTGGACCGGGTTGCCCATGGCCTTCCCGCAGGGGACCCTGGTCTACTTAGCGGAGCGCCTGAAGAAATGTGTGAGTATCCCCGTTGTGACGGTGGGCCGGATCAACGATCCGCGGATGGCCGATCGCATCATCCGCGAAGGAAAAGCGGACATGGTGGCCTTCGG
>Ga0079037_100002457_pt1 | contig 10216 bp, 9 predicted proteins | sample Mud3Dept4metaG_FD_71479 | JGI IMG/M metagenome (GOLD analysis project Ga0079037, IMG submission 71479) | Freshwater wetland microbial communities from Ohio, USA, analyzing the effect of biotic and abiotic controls - Mud 3 Core 4 Depth 4 metaG | ecosystem: Environmental > Aquatic > Freshwater >... | reverse complement strand
ACCGACTGCACGAGCCCCGGCCCGGTGCGCGCGAGCGTCTCGACGGCCTCCTCGCGGCAGATGCCCGCCCCGGCGTGGAGCACGTCCCGCATCAGCTTCTCGGGAGAGTCGTCCTCGCCGGTGAAGATGATGCCGCCCTGCGCCCAGTAGGTGTTCGACTCCGCCGCCTCGTCGGCGCGCGTGGCGATCACGACGCCGAGCCCGGCATCTGCAAGCTCGAGCGCGGCCGTGCCGCCGGCGATGCCGCAGCCCAGGATCAGCACATCGGTGTGAATCGGCGGCTTCAATCTATCTTCGGGCCGATGGCCAGCATCCGCTCCACGGACCGCAGTGCCCGGACCCGGATCTCCTCGGGAACGTCGACTTCCCAGCGCATGTACTTGAGCGAGTCCCGCGTCTGCTCGAGCGTGATCTCGTGCATGTGCGGGCAGCGGTGACTGCAGAGCCGGAGCATTTCCTTGCCCGGGTTCGCGGCGACGATGTTGTCGCCCATCGAGCATTCGGTCAGCAGCAGGAAGCGCGTCGCCTTCGACTTCTCGACGGCCTTGATCATCGCGGTCGTGCTGCCGGAGAAGTCGGCCTTGGCGACCACGTCCGGGCTGCACTCCGGGTGCGCGAGGATCATCACGTCGGGAAACTGCTTGCGCACCGAGTCGACGTCTTCGGTGGTGAAGAGCTCGTGCACTTCACAACGCCCCTTCCACGCGATCATGACGTGATCCACGTCGCTGCCGGGCTTCGCGGCGCCGGGCTTCGGCAGCACGCTCGGCACGATCACGTGGCAACCGGTCTCGCGCGCCACGTTCCTGGCGAGGTACTCGTCAGGCAGGAAGATGACGGTGTCGGACTTCAGCGACTCGACGACGGCGACCGCATTGCTCGACGTGCAGCAGATGTCGCACTCGGCCTTCACGTCGGCGTAGGTGTTGATGTAGGTGACGATCGGGACGCCGGGGTAGGCCGCACGCAACGCGCGCACGTCGGCCGCGGTGATGCTCTCCGCGAGCGAGCAGCCGCCCTTCTCGGTCGGCAGCAGCACGGTCTTGGTCGGGTTGAGAATCTTCGCGGTCTCGGCCATGAAGCGCACGCCGCAGAACACGATGACGGATTTATCGGTCTCGGCGGCACGACGGCTCAGTTCGAGCGAGTCGCCCTGGAAATCCGGCACCGAATGGAACAGCGACGGCTCCATGTAGTTGTGCCCGAGAATCACGGCATTGCGCTCGACCTTGAGGCGGAACACTTCGGCCGCGACCTCGGCCTTGAGCAGGATTTCGCCCTCGGGCATCACGTCGCCGAGCCTGGCCCTGAGGTTGCGATAGATTTCTTCGACTTGCATGGGCTGTCCGGGAGGTGGTGCGCCAGTGCTCGATTCTATGCCATGCTGCCGTGGTTCGTGACCCGGAGAACCCAATGACCGCCACCCCCCCCAGCCATGACCTGGTCGTTTTCGGCGCGTCGAGTTTCGTCGGCCAGATCCTGACTCGATACCTGTTCGAGGAATTCGGTCTGCGCGGCAAGCTGCGCTGGGCCATCGCCGGGCGCTCGCAGGCCAGGCTCGAGGAGTTGCGCAAGTCGCTGGGCCCGAAGGCCGCCAAGCTGCCGATCCTGGTCGCCGATGCGGCGGACGAGGCCGCGCTGCGGCAGCTCTGCTCGGCGACGCGCGTTGTCGCCTCCACGGTCGGTCCGTACGCGCTCTACGGGGAGCCGCTAGTCAAGGTCTGCGCCCAGACCGGCACCGACTACTGCGACCTGACCGGGGAGCCGCAGTGGATCCACAGGATGCTGACGAAGTACGAGGCCGCTGCGCGCAAGTCCGGGGCGCGCATCGTCCACAGCTGCGGCTTCGATTCGATCCCGTCCGACCTCGGCGTGCACTTCCTGCAGCGCGAGTCCGTCCGACGCTTCGGTAAGCCCTGCACCCGGGTCAAGTTACGGGTCAAGGCCATGAGTGGCGGGTTTTCGGGCGGCACCGTCGCGAGCGCGATGAACGCGTTCAAGGAGGCTGCCGCCGACCCGAAGACACGCAAGCAGCTCGCGAATCCATACTCGCTCTGCCCGACCGGCCACGGCTTCACGGCCCGGCAGCCGAACGTGAAGCTGGCCGAGTACGACCCGGACTTCGGCGGCTGGGTCGCGCCCTTCGTGATGAGTGCCATCAACACCCGCATCGTCCACCGCTCGAACGCGCTCGCAAAGCGCGGCTACGGCGCGGATTTCGCTTACGACGAGGCGGTATTGACCGGCCCGGGCCTCAAGGGACGACTGGTTGCTGCCGGCATCGCGGCGGGCCTGGCTGGCTTTGTCGCCGCCGGTTCCGTCAGGCCCGTGCGGACAGTCGTCGAGCGATTCGTCGCTCCGCCGGGGTCCGGGCCCAGCGAACAGGCGCAGAAGAAGGGCTTCTATGACCTGCGTCTTTTCGGCCAGACCGCGAAAGGGCAGAGCCTGCGGGTGAAAGTGACCGGACAGGGTGATCCCGGCTACGGCTCGACTTCGAAGATCCTGGGCCAGGCTGCCGCGTGCCTCGCGCTCGATATTGCGAAAAAGGATCTGCGCGGCGGATTCTGGACTCCGGCAACAGCGTTCGGCGACAGGCTCCTGGAGCGACTCGAGAAGAGCGCCGACCTTGAATTCGTAGTGATCGAGGATTGATCACGCGCTTCGGCGTCAGTCGGGCACTCGCGTCGCCGGAAACGCGTGCGAGCCCGCCCTGCATCGTCGGCCGAGCTGTCGATCGAAGGTGAGGAACTGATCGACCTTGCGACTCATCGCGAGGTGCAGCGCGTCGGCAAACTCGAAGCCGTCCTCGGCTGCACGAGCGGCGACTGCGATTGCCTCCGCCGACTGCATCCTCATGTTCGGTAACAGCGCGAGATCCGCAATTGCGCGGGCAGCCGCGGGTCCCGGTACGCCGCGGCCCTTGAGAACCCAGCTCAGTTCCAGCACGACCGTCACTGGAACCCAGTACGAGCATGCCGCGTCGTCGATCAGCCGCCGCGCGGCGTCGTGCTGTCCGACGTCATCCGCCAGAAGGAAACGCGCCAGTATGTTCGTGTCGAGCCCGATCATTGCTCTTGCCGGCGGACGGGCTTTCGTCGCTGCAACGGGCGTGATTCAGCCGCTTCGTCCCGTACCGCCAGTGCGACGGCCTGCGCGTCCGATATCGCACGGGACCCTGGCGTAAGGTACCGGCCAAGCGACCCGGCCAGCGCACGTGACTGCGCCCGTGCGGACTTGCGACGCAGGAGCACCCTGAACCCCTCGCCGGGCAGCAACTCGACGTCGAGCTCAGTGCCTGCCGAGATCTTGAGCGCCTCGCGAATGGTCTTCGGAATCACGATCTGTCCCTTGCTCGAGGCCCGGATCGGCTGCACGTTGAATTCTCCTGGTAAGACGTGTTGGTAAGACGGTACGCCGGGATCGCTCAACGGTCAATTGCCGATTCGCCTGAATATCCGCAGAAATGCGCAGCATGCGGGCCAGACCGATCCCGCTGCCGGCATCCATTGCATTCCACAACCAGATCGTGTGTCCTTTCCGACCTGAAAACAGGAGTGCGAACGAATGCACAGGAATTTCGTGGCGGCCCTGGCTGCGCTCGGGCTCTTTGCGAGCACCATTGTTCTCGCAAAGGATGAGCCGAAACAGGCAGACGCAGACAAGGACGAGAAGGAATCGGCGGAACCGGCGCCGGAACCCGCATCCTCGACGACCCGCCACGAAGTCACGATCGATGGCCAGACCGTGAAATACACGGCCACCACCGGCTGGCTGATCATGAAAGACGACAAGGACAAGCCGATAGCGCGTTTCGGCTACACGGCATACACGCGTGACGGGATCAAGGACCTCGGTCGCCGCCCGATCATGTTCGCTTACAACGGCGGCCCTGGATCGTCGTCCATCTGGCTGCACATGGGGATCCTCGGGCCACGCCGCGTCGTCGTCAACGACCAGGGATACGCTCCGCCGCCGCCCTCGGAACGAGTGGCGAACGCCTACAGCATCCTCGACGTCACCGACATCGTGATGATCGACCCCATCGGAACCGGATTCTCGAAGCCGCTCGGCGACGCGAAGGGCGCCGATTTCTGGGGTGTGGACCAGGACATCAAGTCCGTCGGCCAGTTCATCAAGCGCTACGTATCGGACAGCGGCCGCTGGGGCTCGCCGAAGTACCTGCTGGGCGAGAGCTACGGTGGCCTGCGCAGCGCAGGCCTCGCCTACTACCTGCAGAACACGCTGGGCATGGACCTGAACGGCGTGGTGCTGGTCTCGCCGTTCCTGAACGCAGGCTCAGGCATCGACGGAGACGAGATCGACCTGCCCCACGTGCTGTACCTGCCGACGTTCGCCGCAACGGCCTGGTATCACGGTGCGATCGCGAACAAGCCCGCATCGCTGCAGGCATACCTCGACGAAGTCGAGCGGTTCGCCTACACCGAGTACGCGCCCGCGCTGATGCAGGGCTACGTGCTGCCGGAAGCGCAGAAGAAAGCGATCGCAGCGAAGCTTGCGGCTTACACCGGCACCAGCGCCGACTACTGGGAGAAGGCCGACCTGCGCGTCAGCCATCAGCAGTTCCTGCAGGAACTGAAGCGCGACCAGCGCATGATCGCGGGCCGCATAGATTCACGATTCGTCGGCCCGTCGGTGAATCCGCTCGGCGAAAAGATGGACTACGATCCGTTCTTCCCGGCCGTCGGGCCGGCTTACACCGCCGCGTTCCTCGATTACCTGCACTCGGACCTGAAATTCGGCAAGGACGAGAACTACGTCGTCTCGGCCTTCGGCATCGAGTGGGACTGGAAGCACAAGCGACCGGGCCAGGGCGGCTGGATGTCGCCGCTGCCGAACACGGTTCCGGACCTTGCGATGGCCATGACCCACAACCCCGGGCTCAACGTGCTGGTGCTGCAGGGGTATTACGATCTCGCGACGCCGTACCTCGCAACCAAGAACGACGTCGCCCACCTCGACATCCCGCCCGAGGCGCGCAAGCGCGTGGACATCCAGTACTACGACGCCGGCCACATGATGTACCTGCACGAGCCGTCGATGCGGAAGTTCCGCGAGGACGTCGCCGGGTTCGTGCGCCGGACCGACCGGCTCTGAGCTAGCGAGGCGGCCAGCGCGTATAGAGCGGTTGCGCCATGTGTACCGGCGTGACGTCGAGATAGACGCCCTTGATCGTGTAGGCGTCGGCACCGCTCGCGTCCGTGAACCACGCGACAGTGCCCTCTCCCTTGTAGAGGCGGAACTCGAAGCCGAGCGCTGCCAGCGGATCGCCGGCGCGGGGCTTTGCGTCGTAGGCCAGTCCCTTGAGTTCGGTGGCGCGACTGTCGACGAGCGCACCCATCGCGTGCACGATCGTCCAGTTGCCAAGCATGTCGAGTTCGAACGGTACCGAGTCGGTCCTGGGCTTGAAGTCCGCCGCCTTCCAGTCGAGCTTCAGGTCGGCGAGCTTGCCCGCGGCGGGCGAAATGTCGACGGTCGCGAGATTCAGCCTGTCGCCACGGTCGAGGAAGCTGAGGCGGGCCCCGCGGAGGTTGAAGGCTCCGAGCTTCGGGTCGCTTGTCGCGCGCTCGAGATCCACAAACAGCGCGCCGCCGGCACCGACGATTTCCACCTCGTCCTTGTGCACGATGGCCGCGGTGTTCTCTTCGACGCCGACTCCTCGCGTGTACCCGGTGGCGACCATCACCGGCAGGAGCCTCCCGATGCGACCACGGCGGAGAAAGTGCTGGTCCGTGAAGAGCCCTTCGCCCACGAAGCCGAGGCCGCGATCGATTTCCTTGCCCGGGCGAATGGTACCCCTGAGCATGCTCATGATGTCCTCGCCGTCGCGGATCATCGTCGCGCTCATGACCGCAGCGCCGGCCGAAGTGCCCGCGACGACTCCGCCCGAGCGATAGACGTCCCAGACCGCCTGCAGCAGCGGCGTGACCTTGCCACCAGGCATCAGCGTATCGACGATGCGCGCCTGGTCGCCTCCGGCGAAGTAGACGCCGCGCGCACCGCGCACCAGTTCGATCCACTTCGGGTTTTCGACTTCGCGCGTCACGTCGACACCGGGCAGCATCGGCGCGACGGCCACGTGCTCGGCCACTGCGCCGTGCCTGCGCAGGTTGGCAATGATGCGCCCGGCCGAGCGCTCAGGATTCCCGGAGGCCGTGGCGAACACGACATAGCGCGCGCCCGGACCACCCGCGAGCTGCACGAGACGCGACCACACGGCATCGTTATCGGCTGTAACCGCCCCGCCGATCACGACTGCGTACCCGGCTGTTGCCGTCTGCGCCGGTGTCGCAGTGCTGTCGGCACTGCGGGCGGTCCCGGTCATGCACGACATCGCGACCGCCAGCGCAGCGAGCGCATGAGTGAGTCCTGAAGGCAGACCGTTCAGCATCAGCATCCCCGGCATCCGTAGCGGACGGTGGCATTATAGTGACCGCAGGGAGAATGCCATGACCGACACGAAATCGATGCGACCGAGACGGCGCTTCTGGGGCTGGGGCCTGGAGTCGGACGAACTGCAACCAATGGAAGTTGCGATCGTCAAGGGCTTGATGGCGCGCGTGGGCCTCACTGCCGGCGAGTTTCCGATCCCGCCTCACGCGGCGGACTTTTCCCTGGCTGCCCCGCGCATCGAGCCTCCCGCGAGCCTCATCGATGCATTCTCCTGCTCCGCGCACGACCGCCTGACGCACAGCTACGGCAAGTCGTTCGCCGATGCCGTGCGCATGTGGAAACGTGAGCTGCCGTGCCCGCCGGACTGGGTGGCTTTTCCGGCTGACGACCAGGCGGTCGCCGACATACTCGACTGGGCTGGACGCGAGAACGTCGCCGTTGTGCCCTATGGCGGCGGAACGAGCGTGTGCGGTGGAGTAGAGCCCGCCGTGGGCAGCGAATACCGCGGGGTGGTTTCGCTCGATCTCGAGCGGCTCGACCGCGTCATTGAAGTCGATCGCACGAGCCGGTCCGCGCGCATCCAGGGCGGCATTTTCGGCCCGGATCTCGAGACACAACTTCGTCCGCACGGGCTGACGCTGCGGCACTTCCCGCAGAGCTTCCAGTTCTCGACCCTCGGCGGCTGGATCGTGACGCGCTCCGGCGGGCACTACGCCACGCTGGGCACCCACATCGACGAGTTCGTGCAGTCGGTGCGCATGGTCACGCCAGCCGGAGTGCTCGCGACGCGACGGCTGCCTGGCAGCGGCGCGGGTCCCGATGCAAACCGGCTCGTCACCGGCTCCGAGGGCGTGCTGGGCGTCGTCACCGAGGCGTGGATGCGGCTGCAGGACCGGCCGCGCTTCCGGGCCTCGGCGTCCGCGCGCTTCGGCGACTTCGCCGCCGCTGCGAACTGTGTACGCGCGCTGTCACAGTCGGGCTTGAATCCGAGCAACTGCCGCCTGCTCGACCCGGCGGAGGCCGCGTTTGCCGGGGTCGGCGATGGAAAACACTCGCTGCTCGTGCTCGGCTTCGAGTCCGCGGACCATGAACTGCAAGCCTGGATGGAGCGCGCACTCGAACTCGTCCGCGACTTCGGCGGCGAGTACGATGCGGCCGCGGTCGAGCGGTCCATGAAATCCGTCGCGACCGACGACGAGGGCGAGCACCGCAAGGGCGCGGCCGGCCAGTGGCGCGACGCGTTCATCCGCATGCCGTACTGGCGCGATCCGATGGTCGGCGCGGGCGCCATTCTCGATACGTTCGAGACCGCCATCACCTGGGATCAGTTCGAAGGGTTCTACCGCGGCGTGCGTGACGAGGTCGCCGCTGCAATCCGGCGCGCCACCGGTCGCCCGGGCAGCGTGTCCTGCCGTTTCACCCACGTCTATCCCGACGGTCCGGCACCCTACTTCACCTACGCGGCACTTGGCAGCGACAAGGGCGACCTCGCCTCCTCGCTCGCCGCATGGCGCGAGATCAAGCTCGTGTGCAATGACGTCGTGACGCGCCTCGGCGGGACGGTCACGCACCACCACGCGGTAGGACGAGACCACAGGAGCGGCTATGAGCAGGAATCCTCCAGCGTCTACCGCGATGCGCTGCGGGCGGCCAAGGCCAGTCTCGATCCGCACGGGGTTATGAACCCGGGCGTCCTGATCGATCCGCTCGGCCGCAAGGTCGGCATCACCGGCGCACTTGGGCCGCGGAACCGCGCCAATGGTAATCACTCGCAGTTCGCTTCGTGAGGTCGGTCAGACTTCCGCAGCCTGCCGGCGCGCCCGACCAGAATTTGGTGCACAAGGATCCCCGACGCTGAACGCGTGCCCTGTCCGCCGGCACACCGACCGAGGCGGCCACTGCAAGGGGGAATCGAGATGTTCACAAAGAGATCTACGCGCTGTTGCTCGACAGTCCTAGGCGGGCTTTTCGCCATGCTCGCCGCCTTCGCTCCAGCAACTCGAGCCCAGTCGCTCGAATGGGGCGCTGCCAAGTACTTCAAGTACAACATCGAGAACGTGGTCGTGTCGCCGACAGCCGGCGTCGCCGGCTCGTACGACGTGAGGGTCATCTTCTCCGTGACCAACCCGGTCACGGGCAGCACCTGGAACATCAAGACCGCATTGCCGTTCCAGAGCCTGAGCGCAAGCCTGACGCTCGACCTCGGCTGGGACCCGGCCACCGACGTCAGCAATACCGGCAGCGAGAACCCGGCGCTGACCGCCGTCGTCACCACGGCACTCGGCAAGGGCGCTGCCCTGCCCGTCCAGGCCCGCGGCCTGCAGAGCAACGGCCCGACGGGCGCCACGCCCTGCTCGGGCGAACTGGATTGCCCCGGGGCAGTCTCATTCGTGAACCGCTACCGTATTACGAAGTCAGTGACGCCCGTGGCATTTGCGTCGGCGGTCACCCGCGGCCGAGTCGCGCTCGAAGGTCGCCCGGTCTGCAACGGCGTGGACCCGGCTTACGTGTGTCCCGCCTCCACTGGCACGACCTTCGTCAATATTCCGGTCACCAGCGCCGTCGCGAATTTCACTCTGTCACCGGCGACCGCAACGACAGCGCTGATCGCGGACCCGCGCCGCGAGGTGGTGGACATCCGCAAGTGCCAGGTGTGCCACGACGGGAACAAGCACGGCGACACCGTCGTGCCGAAACTGAGCCTGCACGGCGGAAATCGCACCGGCAGCCTGTCTCTCTGCGTGATTTGCCACAACCCGAACCAGACCGACGTGCCGTACCGGTATCTCACGACGGGCACCACAGCCGACCCCCGCATATCCGGTGCCGAAACACCGATCGACTTCAAGACCATGGTCCACTCGATCCACGCGGGCGGCTTCCGCGAAAAACCCTTCGTCGTGGTCGGCTTCGGCAGTTCGGTCAACGACTTCAGCCATGTGCGCTTCCCGTCCACGCTGCGTAACTGCCTCAACTGCCACGTCGAGGTCAACGGCAGGGGTACGTTCGAACTGCCGCTCGCGAAGTCTGTGCTCGGCACGACGGTGAACACCCGGAGCACCTATCTCGTCGCTGCTGGCGCCAGCCGCACGATCAACGTCGCGCCGGCCGATGACCTGAAGATCTCGCCCACGGCGGCGGTGTGCTCCTCCTGCCACGACAAGGCCGAGGTGAGGTTGCACATGACGACCCGAGGTGGCGCTTCGTTCGCCACGACGCAGTCCGCCATCGGGACACGCGTCGTGGAGCGCTGTGCAAGCTGCCACGGCCCGGGCAAGGACAAGGACGTGCGCAAGGCGCACGCGATCGACGGCTCAGGAGGCGACGATTGACTCGACGGGGTCGATGCGACCGTAGTCGGTGAATTTCGCGATGACCCTCGCGAGTTCCGCATCGTCGAGGACCACGGGCTCGAGCCCCGCAGCACGCAGCTCGAGGTACTGGAGAGCGAGATTCTCCACCTCGAAGGCCACCGAGTGCGCCTCGCGCAGCGAGGCGCCGACCGCCACGACACCGTGGTTGGCGAGCAGGACCGCGCGACGGCCGTCGAGCCCGCAGACGGCGTTGCGCGCGAGCTCCTCGGTTCCGAACGTGGCGTACGGCATGCAGCGGATAGAGCCGCCGGCCAGCGCGATCATGTAGTGAAACGGCGGGATGCCGAGCCGCGCGCAGGACAGCGCCGTCGCGCGCGGGCTGTGCGTATGCACGATGGCCGCGACTTCGGGACGCTGCGCGTAGATCGCACCGTGCATCCGCCACTCCGACGACGGACGCGGCCCGCCCTCTACCGGCGCGCCCCCGGCAG
>Ga0079037_100002456_pt1 | contig 10218 bp, 5 predicted proteins | sample Mud3Dept4metaG_FD_71479 | JGI IMG/M metagenome (GOLD analysis project Ga0079037, IMG submission 71479) | Freshwater wetland microbial communities from Ohio, USA, analyzing the effect of biotic and abiotic controls - Mud 3 Core 4 Depth 4 metaG | ecosystem: Environmental > Aquatic > Freshwater >... | reverse complement strand
CGATACCTTCATCACGGGCGAAAAGGAGAGCGGGGCGAGGCTGGACAAGCCCTACGGCGTGGCGGTCCAGAAAGGAAAGATCTACGTCTGCGACACGAACGCCACCGTCATGGTCTTCGACCTCGAGAAAAGGACCTACGGCCCTCTTCCCGGCGCCGTGGGGCCGGGGAAACTCCTGCAGCCCCTCAATATCAGCATCGACAAGGACGGGACCAAATACGTATCCGACACCGTGCGTCAGCAGGTCGTCGTGTTCGACAGTAACGATAAGTACGTCAAGGTCTACGGCCTGCCCGGGGCGTGGAAGCCCGTCGATGCCGTCGTTTTCGAGGACAAGCTCTATGTGGCCGATATAAAGAACGGCGAGATCCACGTCTTCGATAAGGCCACGGGAAACCTGTTCAAACGGTTCGGGAAGAAAGGGGAACCCGACGAGAACCTCAGTCTGCCGACGAACCTGGCGTTCGACCGGGACGGGACCCTCTATGTCTCCGACGCGGGGAGATTCCAGATCGTCAAGTACGACCGGGACGGCCACTTCCTGGGAGCGATCGGAAAACTCGGAAGCAACCCGGGGACCTTCGCCCGGCCGAGGGGCCTGGCGACGGACAAGGGAAAGCGGCTGTACGCCGTCGACGCCTCCTTCGACAACATCCAGATGTTCGACGAGAAAGGGCGCCTGCTCCTCTGGTTCGGCCACTTCGGGAAGGCCGGAAGGCTGCCGGGCGAACTGTACCTGCCCGCCAAGGTTGCGATCGATTACGAAAACATCGATTTCTTCCGCGGTTTCGCGGCCCCGGGGTTCGAGATCGAGTACCTCGTGGTGGTCACGAACCAGTTCGGCGACCACATGGTGAGCGTGTTCGCCTACGGGAAGGCGAAAGGGGAGAAATACCCGACGGATGAAGATCTCACGAAGACGCTCCAAGAGAGTCTGAAGAAAACGGACGTCCAACTGAAGGAACGCGAAGAGCCCCGGTAGGTCGGAAAGAGGATAACGGGAAAGGGAGAGGCGCAAGGAACGTGAGAGCCCTTCGAACGAGCATCTTGCCGGTTCTGCTGCTCGCTCTCCTTTGTGGATGCGCGGGGAAGAGCAGGCATCAGATCCTGACCTTTTTCTTCGACGGGGTGCCGCCGCCCGAAGAGGCACGGGGCGAGGTCGGCAAGGGGAGCAAAAAGCAGGGAGCGCCGGTTGCGGCCGCCGCCAGGTACATCGAGCACGGCCCCTATGCCACAAGGCAGTGCGAGGCCTGCCATGTGAAGGCGTCGAACCGGCTCGTCCTTCCCATCAACGAGCTCTGTTTCCAGTGCCATACCCTCGACATCCGGAAAAAGTACATCCACGGGCCCCTCGCCTCGGGCGGCTGCAAGGAATGCCACGACCCTCACGGGTCGAGATATCCCTTCCTTCTCGTTTCGGAACCGAAAGAGGCATGCCTCCGCTGCCACGACGCGAATGACTTAGCGAAGAAGGAGGTCCATCAAGGGACGGGGGCGCAGTGCACGGTGTGCCATGACGCCCACAGTTCCGACAGGGAGTATCTGTTGATAACGCCCGGTGCAGGGTCATGAAGGCCTTATTCGCCGTCGGATGTCGATTTGTTCGACGCGCCTGTGACCCGTAGAGGCCATGGGAATCCTCGGGCGGTTCATTCTCGTTATCGTGATCGCCTTCCTGGCGAACCCGACGGGAGCGTCCGGGGCCGTGAGCGATTTCTACCCGAGAATCTACAACAATGAAGGCGAGCTGGAGATCGGGGCGCTCTACGAGGAATACAAAAACACCTCCGCAGGCAGGGGGACGGAGGCAACGGACTCTTTCCTCTACGAGCGGTTCATCTTGACCACGACCGGTTATATCTATCACCCGAGGTTCATCCAGTTCCTCGGGAAAGTTGCCATCGGCTATAATCAGGAAAAGTTTACGGAAACCGGCACTTCGTCACCGCAGGACGACTCCTGGAGCAACCTCTTCCGGGGCGAATACGAACTCCGTGCGCTCGTGTTGCCCGAACACCCCTACAATCTTGAACTCTACACCCTCCGCAAGGCACCGTACATCCGCGGACTTTCCGCCGGGAGCTTCAATTCGGTAATTACCAGCAGCGGAGCCCTCTTCAAATACAAGGAGAAGCCGTACAACCTTCTCCTCAGCTACGACCACACCAACATCGACTCGAGGACATTCACCACGGGCACCGACACGTACGTGGCCAGCGGTTCCTATACCAAGGATTGGGGGTCCTTCTGGGGGGCGTACTCCCACAACGATTCCGACACGGTCCAGACCCAGGGGTATTCCTATTCCACCAGCAACACGGTCGACACCTATTCCCTGGGGAACTACCTGAACTTCTGGAAGAAGAAAGGCCGGCTCACGTCCACGGTGACGGAGAACGTGTTCGGGCAGTCCGGTCCCCTGTCGACGGTCGACGACGACCGGGTGACCTGGACGGAGCAGTTGAACCTGGACCTTCCGTGGCGCTTCGAGGTGAGCCTCGCCTATCGGTACTCCGACGATGAACAGACGACCCGTCCCGCGAACCAGACCTCCGAAATCACGCTTTGGAACAGGAACCAGAATGCGAACCTGGGGATTACCCAGAGGCTCTATCAAAGCCTGGTGACGTCGTACAACTACAACTACTTCGATACCACATCCTCCGGCGGGGATTCGACCGCGTCCTCGCACATCCTGTCCAGCACGTACAGGAAGATGATACCCCGCGGCTATCTGAACGCCATGGTCAGCCTCGGCCGCTCCGTCACGGAGGGGGAGGGCGCCCCGAATGTCATCAACGAGACACCCCCCCCCACGCCGATCCTGGGGGAGTTCACCCTTCAAGGCAACAACGTCGACGGGGCCTCGATCGTCGTCTCGGTCCGGTCCGCCCAGACCGGCAACATCCTCCCCTTGGTGAAGGATGTCCATTACATCGTGACCCCGTACGGCCTCACCTTCCGGATCCGGATCCTGTCGGTCCCGGCGGAAGCGGAAAGCCTCGACCCTCTCTACAAATACGAGTTTCTGGTCACCTACTCGTATGCTTCCTTCGACTACAAGCTCGAAACGACGAATGTCGCCTTCAGCCTCGGGATGAACCTCTTCGAACGCCTCATAAACCCCTATTACTTTTTCTCCCGCTCGGACCAGCAGGTAGTGTCCGGGACCTATCCGGGGGGGGACCAGACGGTCGTCGTCAACACGGTCGGCGTGTCCTGCGAACAACCTTCCTATGTCCTCCTGGCGGAATACCAGGATTACGATTCCACGCTCAACCCCATGAAGACCTTCCGGGCGGATGGATCTTACTGGCAGACCTTCAACGAAACGACGAGTCTCACCGCCAACGCATACTATATGGACAGGATCTATCTCGCCGTCCCGGAGCTGGATACGCCCGAATACACCGAGACCACCTTTGGGGGGAGGTTGCGGGGGGAAACGAAGTTCCCCAATCAGCACCTCACCGCCTCTCTCGCCGCCAATTATTGGGAAACGCAGGGAATGTACAGGACGAAAAGCAGCCTGCTGAATGCGCAGTTGATCTGGAAAGTCGGTCAGCTGGATCTCACCCTGGGGGCGGATGTGGGAAGTTCCGAAACGGAACTTCTGAAAGGGAAACAGGAAACGAACCACAACGTGTATTACCTGACTATGAAAAGGAAACTGTTCGGGCGATGATACGGTTCAAAAATCATGCGTGGCAGGGAGGGTGGATGAAACGCCATTCGGAAGAAGGGGTAAGGGGTGGGAGGAAAACGGGAATGGAAAGGGGATGGATCGTTATCCCGCTTCTGCTCTTGCTGCTGGCGGGAACGACCGTCCCGTGCCTGGCGGACGACGCGGGACCCGGGAAAGCGGACCCGGAAGGGGCGCGGAACAAGGTCGCCGCGAGGGTGAACGGCGCCGAGATCACGGAGAAGTACGTGACGATGATGATGAACCGGATGCATGCGGGCATGGGGCGGGGGCATGCCGCGCCCCAAGCCACGGAAGAGCTGAGAAAGAGGGCGCTGAACCTGTTGATATTGCAGGAACTCGCCTGGCAGAAGGCGGGTGGGAAGGTGGACAGGGAACTGGTGGACAGGAAGATCGCCTCCATGAAAGAGAGGGCGGGAGGGGAAGAGGAATACAGGCAATTGCTCGGGAAGGAGGGGCTGACCGGTGGCGAGGCGGAGGTGGTGGTGGCGAAAGGCATCGTGTTCGACCGCATGCTCGAACAGGAGGTCATGAGCAAGTCCACGGTATCGGAGGACGACCTCCGGAAGGAGTACGAAATAGAGAAAGAGCAATTCCACACGCCCGAGAAGGTCGAAGTCGTCGATGTCGTCTTCTTTCTCGAAACCCGGGACAAGGAATCGATGCGGAAGGCGGAGGAGATCCGCAGGAGGATCGCGGACGAGGAGGGGAATGACCCCTTCCGCCTCGTCCCCGACGGGACGTTCATCGTGAGGGAGGCCGAGGTCCGGAAGGAGAAAGAAAAAGAGCTTTACGAAGAGGCGAAGAAATTGCAGGTCGGCGGACTCTCCGGCGTGATCACGACACCGGACAGCCTCCACATCCTCCAGCTCAGGAAGATCACTCCGGAGAGACAGCATACCTTCGACCAGGTGAAATCCTCCCTGGAAGGGAAGCTGAAACGGGAAGCCGTGCAGAAGAGGATGTCGGAACTGGAGGCGGAGCTGAAGCGTGGTGCGACGATCGAGATCCCGGGAACCGGGGACGGCGCAGGGGGCCGGAAATAGGGTGAGCGGCGCGCGGCGGGACATCGGAGACCCAAGGAAGATGCGGAACGGCATGACCAGGATCCTGTGCGCGGGGTTGTGTCTCGCTGCACTCATGGTCGCGGGATGCTCCCGGAAGTGGGTCATGGATTCCCAGCCGCCGGAGGCGGGGATGGTCTGGCCGCAGGCCCCGGAAAAACCGCGGGTCCGTCACCTCGCGACGATCACGGGATTCCGGGAGCGGGGCGTCTCGTTCAAGTCGTTGATCTTCGGGAAGGGCGAGGATCGGATCGTCAATCCGGTCGCGGTCGCGGCGGGCGGGGACGGAAGGATCGCCGTGGCCGATACGGGATCCAGGCGCGTCCATCTGTATATTCCCAAAGAGGAACGGTACATCGGGGTCTTCCGCTCCGGTTCCGGAGGGATGATGTCCCCCGTGGGCGTGGCTTTCGACGACGAGTTGAGGCTCTACGTGTCGGATTCGGTTCACGATAAGGTCTCCGTCTTCGACAGCGGGGGGGAGTATCTGTTTTCGTTCGAAAAGACACGGGACGGTGTTTTGAAGAGACCGACGGGCCTCGCGTACGACCGGGACCGGAAAACGGTCTTTGCCGTCGAAACCGCCTCGCACAGGATCCACGCCTTCACGCCGAAGGGGGAACCCCTCGTCTCCTTCGGCGAACGTGGGAGCGGCGACGGGCAGTTCAATTTTCCGACGCACATCTTCCGGGGTCCTTCCGGGCGGATCTACGTGACCGACGCCATGAACTTCAGGGTCCAGATATTCGACTCCACGGGGAAATTCCTCTCCGCCTTCGGCAACCACGGGGACGGTTCGGGAGATTTCTCGATGCCCAAGGGGGTCGCTTCGGACGGAGAGGGCGTCATCTACGTCGTCGACACCCTCTTCGACAATGTCCAGCTCTTCGACGAAAAAGGGGGATTCCTCCTGACCCTCGGGAGTCGGGGGACCGGCCAGGGCGAGTTCTGGCTCCCTTCCGGGATCTTCATCGACGGCGGGGATCGGCTGTATGTATGCGACACCTACAATCGGAGGATCCAGATCTTCGAGATCCTGAAGGGCGGCAGATGAAAAGGATCCTGTCATTCCTCACCGGCACCCTCATCCTGTTCCTCGTGTTGCCGGCCGGCGCGAAAGAGGGGGTCGTCAATACCCGGCACAACCTGTCCTCCACGGGGCCGGGGGAGATCCGGGCGCTTCCGGGTGTGGATCCCCTGAACCGCATCTGCATTTTCTGCCACACGCCGCATAATGCGGCCCCACGGACCCCGCTCTGGAACCGGTCGATCAACCCCGTCAACTACCTGCCCTACACGAGCACGACGATGGGTGCGACCCCTTCCCAACCTTCCGGCCCTTCCAGGCTCTGTCTCAGTTGCCATGACGGCACGCTTGCGCTGGGGACGGTGTTGAGCCCCGCGGGGGGCATCGCAACGACGGGGCAGATCGCTCCCGGCAGAACGTCTTACCTTGGTGTCGTCCTTTCCGGGGACCACCCGTTTTCCTTCCCTTATTACGATTCGATCGCGAATCCCCTCGCGGGACTCTCCCCGGTCGCGCCGCCGGACCTTCAGTTCTATTCAAACGGCGTCATGCACTGCACCACCTGTCATGATGCCCACGAGGACGCCTTCAAATCGGCGGATAAGGACGGAAGGCTCACAGGGAAGTTCCTCGCGGCGGAGAACCGGTACTCGGCCCTCTGCGTGAAGTGCCACACCTCGATCGACGGGTGGATCGCGGGGACCCACAGGGCGCCGACGACCCTCCTGCCGGTGGGGAGCGTGCTTCCGGTGCCGCCGAAGAAATGGCCGACGTGGAATACGGTCGCCGAGTGGGGGTGCGAAGGCTGTCATACGTCCCATTCCGCCGCCGGGCAGCAGAGACTCCTGCACTACCAGGAAGAGGAAAACAACTGTTACCTCTGTCACGACGGAACCGTCGCGCAGAAAAACATCAAAGGGCAGTTCCAGAAGCTGTCGACGCACCCCGTGGCGGCGACGACCGCCATCCACGAACCGAAAGAACTTCCCGCCCTGATCACGACCCGGCACGCGGAGTGTGCGGATTGCCACAACGCCCACGGGGCGAACGGGAACCCCGCCGCGCCCCCCCTCGTCTCCGGAAGGCTTGAACGGGTGAGCGGCGTGGACGCGAACAGGGTGGGGGTGTACCCGGCGGCGAACGAATACGAGATCTGTTTCAAGTGCCACGCCGACCTGGCCCCCCAGTATCCCTTCATCCCGAGGGTCATCAACAGCGCGAACACCCGGCTCGAATTCTCCCCGTTGAACCCCTCGTACCATCCGGTCATCGGGATGGGGAAGAATCCGAACGTTCCCAGCATCCCTTCGGAGTTCGAGGGCGCGCTCACCACGGCCAGCATCATCTATTGCACCGCCTGTCACAGCGACGACGGCGGGATCTCGAGAGGACCTCATGGCTCCACCTATTCCCCGATATTGAGGGATCGTTACGAGACGGCCGACGGGACCAGCGAGAATCCCGCGGTGTATGCCCTGTGCTACCGGTGCCACAGCAGGGCGAGCATCCTGAGCGACGCGAGCTTCCGGAAAAATACCTTGTCGAACAGGGGCGGTCACAGCGGTCATCTCGCCGCCGGAGCCCCCTGTTCGGCGTGTCACGATCCCCACGGCATCGTGGACGACATCCAGTCGGGAAGCCACGCCCACCTCATCAACTTCGACACGAGGATCGTATCGCCGGCAAGCACGGTTCCGCCGAACAACCGGCCGGCATTCACCGATGCCGGCGTCTTCTCGGGAAGTTGCACCCTCGTCTGCCACGGGGTGACACACAGCAACCGAACGTATCCGTAGGCCGGGAGCCCACCCGGATCGACATCGTGGAAGTGAGGAACGATCATGAAAAGATCAGAGAGCGGTTTCCAGGGAACTCGGACGATGCCCGGGAGGCGCACCCGGGACGTAATGGGACCCCTTGTCGTTCTCGCCCTGCTGGCCGCCATCGCATCCGGTTGCGGGTCGGGGGGAGACGGCGGAGGCGGAGGTACGAATCCCCTGCTTACCCTGGGCCCCGCGATCCATTATTCGACGGCGAATTCGCAGGGTACCGAAGTCGCGCCGGGCGACCTGAACGGGGATGGATTGACGGATGCGGCGGTGATCGGGGAACGCGCCGGGGAACAGCACATCCTGTTGTACTACCAGAATACCGGTGGCGCGTTCCGGTCGGTCGTCGATATTCCCGTTCCGGATCTCGCCGTGAAGGGCATCGCGGTGGGTGACGTCAATAACGACGGGAGGGCCGACCTGCTCATTTCCGGCGTGTCGAAAACCGCAACCGCCGGCCCGCCGGGCCGGATACTCGTTTTTTATCAGAATCCGGCCAACGGAACGCTGGGGGCACCCCTGGAACTCGTCGTTTCATCTACGGATGTCGGCGATCCCTGCATCGCCGATCTCGATTCGGACGGGAGGAAAGACATCGCCGTACCGGGTTCCCCGGGGACCGCCGCGAAGGGCAACATCTCCGTTTTCTACCAGAAGAACGACGGGACCCTGGATCAGGAATTCCTTTACCAGGAGTCGTTTGTCCGGGTCGCGGGGAGTATCCGGGCGGCGGACGTGAACAATGACGGGCGGAACGACCTGGTGTTCCAAAGCGGCGATCTGGAGTTGACGGTGGTCAGGCAGTTGGACAACGGCGCGCTGAGCGCCATGCCGGACACATATTCGGTTCCCCCCGGCAGTTCGCCATCGGTCGGCACGTTTGCGGTGGGCGACGCGAACGCCGACGGAAAGGACGACATCGTTGCGGTGTCCTCGGGGGCGACGGGGTTCTTCTGGTTCTTCCTGCAAAACGCGGCCGCCGGGCTGGATCCCCCCCTTCCGGTGCAACTGCAGCAGACACCGCCGGATACCGTCGAACTGGCCGACATGAACGGTGACGGCCGCAACGATGTTGTGGGGGCTCTGGCCAATTACGTACTCGTGTATTATCAGGGGCCCGATCACACGTTCGACGCCTCGGAGTACAACTCCTTCGTGTTCCGACCCTCGAGCGCGGGAGATGCCGCGTACCGTCAGTCGCTGGCGACGGGGGACGTCACCGGGGACGGTTTACGGGATGTACTGGTCACCGGGGGCGTGGAAGGGCTCTACGTCCTGCCGGGCATCCCTCAGGCCTCCGCGGGGACGAACCATTCCATTTTGGGGAAGGTGGTGTCGGGAGGAGCCCCGCTGCCGGGGGTGACCGTACTGCTGCGAGGGGCCGCGAGCAAGACGGCCACGACCGACGCCAGCGGAAATTACACGTTCACCAACGTGGGGAACGGCAGTTACACGGTCACGCCTTCCAAGGCAGCCTACACCTTCACGCCGGTGAACCGGTCGGTGACGGTCAGCGGGGGGGACGTCACGGGGCAGGACTTCACGGGGACGACGTATTCCATCTCCGGGAAGGTGCTTTCGGGAGGGGTGCCGCTGCCGGGGGTGGCCGTGTTGCTGGGCGGGGCCGGGAGCAGGACGGTCACGACCAACGCCAACGGCGACTACACGATCACCGTCGTGGGGAACGGCAGTTACACGGTCACGCCTTCCAAGGCGGGCTACGCGTTCACGCCGGCGAACCGGCCGGTGGCGGTGAACGGGGCGGACGTCACGGGGCAGGACTTCACGGGGACGACATATTCCATCTCCGGGAAGGTGCTTTCGGGCGGGGCCCCGCTGTCGGGGGTGACCGTGTCGCTGAGCGGGGCCGCGAACAGGACGGCCACGACCAACGCCAGCGGCGACTACGCGTTCGCCATCGTGGGGAACGGCAACTACACGGTCACGCCTTCCCGGGCGGGATACACCTTCACGCCGGTAAACCGGTCGGTGGCGGTGAACGGGGCGGATGTGACGGGGCAGGACTTCACGGGGACGACCTACTCCATCTCGGGGACGGTGCTTTCGGGAGGGGTGCCGCTGTCGGGGGTGACCGTGTCGCTGAGCGGGGCCGCGAGCAAGTCGACCACGACGGACGCCAACGGCAATTACACGATCCCCGCCGTGGGGAACGGCGGTTACACGGTCACGCCCTCCAAGGCAGCCTACACCTTCACGCCGGTGAACCGGTCGGTGACGGTGAACGGGGCGGACGTGACGGGACAGGACTTCGCGGGGACGACGTATTCCATCTCCGGGAAGGTGCTTTCGGGAGGGGTTCCGTTGTCGGGGGTGACCGTGTCGCTGGGCGGGGCCGCGAGCAGGACGGTTACGACCAACGCCAGCGGCGACTACACGTTCACCATCGTGGGGAACGGCAATTACACGGTCGCGCCTTCCCGGGCGGGGTACACGTTCACTCCGGTGAACCGGTCGGTGACGGTCAGCGGTGCGGACGTGGCGGGGCAGGACTTCACGGGGACGACGTATTCCATCTCCGGGAAGGTGCTTACGGGCGGGGCCCCGCTGTCGGGGGTGACCGTGTCGCTGAGCGGG
>Ga0079037_100002455_pt1 | contig 10221 bp, 5 predicted proteins | sample Mud3Dept4metaG_FD_71479 | JGI IMG/M metagenome (GOLD analysis project Ga0079037, IMG submission 71479) | Freshwater wetland microbial communities from Ohio, USA, analyzing the effect of biotic and abiotic controls - Mud 3 Core 4 Depth 4 metaG | ecosystem: Environmental > Aquatic > Freshwater >... | reverse complement strand
ATGCCGACGAACTGCTCGGTGGAGATGTTGGCGGCGATGAGCGAGAACCCGACCAGCCACCAGGTCAGGCCCCGGCCGGCGAGGAAGTAGTCCTGGGCGCCATGCTCGCTGTGGGTTTCCTCACCGCGACTCTTCCAGAGACCGACCCCGATGACGGCAGCTACGAAGGCGACGAAAACGAGGATGTCAAGGAACCCTACGCCCACGGTTCGCTTCCTTTCACCCACCATGCTGTGCCGTCGATCGCTGCTGGTGGGAGCTCAGCGACGGCGACGGATTGACGGCGATCGACTTCGAGGAGAATCACGATGGTGACCGGTCTTCCATCTGACGAGGGTCGCTCACCCGGAACCTGTAGACAGTCGTCGAATCGTACACCTGGCCCGGCCGCAGCACCGTGGTCGGGAACTGCGGCTGGTTGGGCGAATCCGGAAAGTGCTGCGTTTCCAGGCAGAAGGCGCAGCGGCGGCCATACGCTCTGCCCTGTTTCCCGAGCTGGCGTCCATCGAGGAAGTTCCCCGAGTAGAACTGGATCCCGGGCTCGGTGGTGAGCACCTCCAGCAGTCGACCGGAGGTGGGCTCGGAGACCTTGGCCGCCAGCGACAGCTTCGAGCCGGTCTTGTTCAGAACCCAGTTGTGGTCGTAGCCGGAACCGAATCGAAGCTGTTTGTCAACGCTGTCGATCCGTGCACCTATCGCAACCGGCCTGCGGAAGTCCATGGGCGTGCCGTCCACACTGCGCAGCTCTCCCGTGGGAATGAGGCCGGCGTCCACCGGTGTGAAGCGGTCGGCGTTGATGGTCAGGATGTGGTCCGAGACATCACTCGACTCCGGTCCGGCAAGGTTGAAGTACGAGTGGCTCGTCAGATTGACGTGCGTCGGTCGGCTCGTCGTCGCGTGGTACCGGACGCGAAGCTCGTTGTCGTGAGTCAGGGTGTAGGTGACGGTGACGTCGAGCCGCCCCGGGTACCCCTCCTCGCCGTCGGCGCTCGAGTACTCGAGCTCGACCTGGGGGCCTTCTGGGGTCGAGACCGGTCGCGCCTTCCAGAGAGCCTTGTCAAAGCCGGCGATACCACCGTGGAGGTGGTTCTCACTGTCGTTTCGAGCGAGGACGCTGGTCTCGCCATCGAGGGTGAAGCTGCCCTTTCCGATCCGATTTGCGTAGCGCCCGATGATGGCCCCGAAGTAGGGGTGCCCTGCCAGGTATCCGTCGAGCCGGTCGAACCCGAGCACGACGTCGGCCGGCTCGCCCCGACGATCGGGGACGGTCAGGGACGAGATGATGCCCCCGTACGACGAGATCGACGCCTGCATGCCACGGCTGTTGCGGAGGACGAGAAGATCGACGGGCCGGCCGTCTGCCAACGATCCGAACGGTTGCGTCGAGATGCTCCCGCCGGGCGGGGCGGTGCTCGATTGGCGGGTCATGGACAACCGCTCATTGCTTGCGTGTATTTGTGAATTTCTCTCATTCCTGTTGGTTTCCGATCTGCGAGCCGTCTGCCGACCGCGCTCATCCCCGCCAGGAGTTGGTTCGAATATACCACACAGGTCGCGCGCGGAAGACACTGAGGAATTGAGTCGTATAGGTGACTGCCTCGAGATTCCGGGGGGTCGGCGAGCGGTGGAGGAGGGACTCCGGTGATTCCCGTGGAGCTGTCCCCCAGCTCCTTGCATTTTTCAAAACTTGGGATTATCTTCTTTTGTAACGAGGTTGCGGATGCTGGTTTCAGACCGCCCGGTCGCGCTCAAGGCCGCATTACGGCACGAGGCGATTCGTCGTGAGATCGAGGTCAAGGGGCGGGTGAGCATCGCCGAGCTCAAAGACCGGCTCGACGTGTCCGAGGTGACGATTCGAGGTGACCTCGAGCATCTGGAGTGGCGCGGCGTCCTGACGCGGATCCGAGGCGGCGCGGTGGCGTCGCGGGACCGGACGCTGGAGATGTCCCTCGAGGAGACCAGCACGACCAACCGTGCCGAGAAGATGGCGATCGGCGCGCGAGCCGCCTCGATGGTCAAGGATGGTCAGACGGTCATCATCGATGTGGGCAGCACCACCACCGAGATGGCCAAGGCTCTGTCGCCCCACCTCAGCCGAGTCGTCGTCATCACCAATGGCCTGAACATCGCCCTCATCCTCGAGGCGCTGCGGGGGATTTCGGTCATCGTGACCGGCGGCACGCTTCGCCCCCTCCAGCACTCGCTCGTCGCGCCGATGGGGACCCTTCTTCTCGACCAGCTGAATGCAGACGTGGCATTCCTGGGCTGCAACGGGGTTCATCCCGCCCGCGGATTCACCAACACCAACATTGCAGAGGCCGAGATCAAGCAGGCCATGGTCCGCTCGGCGGAGAAGGTCGTCGTTCTCGCCGACCACGACAAGCTCGGCAAGGTGGCCTCGGCTTTTGTCGGCGACATTTCCGGGGCGGATCTCCTGATCACGGATGACGGTGCGGATGAGACGCTGCTCCGCAATCTCAGGTCCGAGGGGCTGGCCATCGACGTGGTGCGGACGGGGTCGGGACAGGGGGACGCGGCCATGGATCAGCGCGACAACCGAGGCGTGTCGGACGCAGGCGGCGGGTGATGCCTGGCCCGGCACTCAGAGGCAGGAAGACAAACCGGAGGGGGACGCCATGACACGGAATCGGTTGATCGGGATACTCGCAGTGGTGTTCGTCGTGCTGGTCGGTCACGCGGCCTGGGCGCAAACCACCGGGAGCATCCGTGGGCGGGCCGTTGACACCGACGGCCAGGCGCTGCCGGGCGTCACCGTCGTGGTCACCGGCGAGGCCCTTGGCTCGGCCCAACGGACCTCTTTCACGGGCCCTTCGGGTGGCTTCCAATTCGCGGCGATGCCGATCGGCACCTACACCGTGACTGCGACCCTCGCGGGATACCAGACGCAGGCGGCCGAGGAGGTGAGGGTGACCATTAGCGCGGTGGCGACCGTCGACTTCAGCATGCCGGAAGCGTTCTCGGATGAGATCACCGTCATCGCCGAGACGCCGATCGTCGATACCGCGAGCTCGAGCTTCCTCGCGGCCTATGATGCGAATCAGATCAAGGACTTGCCGACCAGGGGCAATTTCTACGACACCCTCGCGGTAGCTCCGGGAGTGGCCACCGACCGCGAGGGCATCTTTCTCCTCTCACCCTTCGGTTCGGATGTGCAGTCGAATCGGTGGAACATCGATGGTCTCGACAGCACCTCGCCGGAGGCCGGTGATGTGCAGTGGTCGATGAACGACGAGCTGATCGCGGAGCTCCAGATGGTCGGAACCGGCGCCGGCGCCGAGTACGGCAGCATGCTCGGCAGCGCATTCAACGTTGTCACCAAGACAGGGACCAACGAGTTCCATGGCTCGGCAGTCTTCGACTACTGGGTTCCCGGCCTGGTCGACACCAACGCGGTGGAGGAGGACGCGCCGGAAGGGGCGCAGACGTATCGGCTCGATCACCAGAACAATCTGGTGTTGACTCTGGGTGGCCCGTTCATCAAAGACCGCCTTTGGTTCTTCGCAGCAACGGAGTGGGGGCGCTCCCTCGCCTACTGGCCATACGAAGAGGAGCTCCCCGGTCAGAAGGAGACCACCTGGGACAACTACGATCTCAAGCTCACCGCGCAGCTCGGCGACAACCACCGCCTCAACATGCGGCTCGGCGACCACGATTACGTGAGCCCGTCGGTGGGCGATGTGTACTCCGAGCCAACGAACTGGGGAGAGGGCAAGCAACACACGAGGATGTTCTCCCTCGATTACAGTGCCGTCCTCGGCGACACGGCCCTTCTCGAGGCGCGGGCGGGCGGTTGGCGCACCGACTACTCCCAGGGACCCCAGGTTCCCACCGACGAGTGGATGTTCGTCGACATGACCGTCGATCCGTGGGAGTACTCCGGTGGGTACTATTGGGGATGGGAGTGGGACCCGCAGACCGACGACGCAGAGGTTGTCCTCAGCCAGTATGCCGATGATTTCATCAAGGGCGACCACGAACTCCGCTTCGGGGTCCAGTACAAGCAGGGCAGCGCTGACACCAAGCTCTTCAACACCAGCTACTACTACCAGGCGGAGTCCTACAACTACGACTACGGCTACTACTACACCTGGCAGGGCATGTACCTTCAAACGCCGTTCTATTACGGTGCGGAGTCGGAGTCGTTTGGAGCTTTCGTGACCGACAGCTGGCAGCTCAGTGACCGGCTGACCGTCGACCTCGGCGTGCGCTACGATCGCCACCAGGCTCGGGTTCCCGACTACCCCCGCCTCGACATGGACTCGAACCCAACCGGCGAGATCATCGAAGGACGTGACATGGTCGACTGGACCAGTGTCGACCCGCGCTTCGGCTTTGCGTGGCAGCCGACCGACAGCGGGAAGACCCTCATCCGCGGCTCGGTGGGGCGCTTCCACGCTGGAGTCGTGTTCGGACAGTGGTACTGGCCGCCGCCCGAAAGGCCCACCGGTGGTTCCTACTTTCTCAACTCGGACGGCGAGTGGGAGCAGTTCTATTCATGGGAGACCCCCGACGTCTTGCTGGTCGACGGTACCGAAAACGGCGAGACCTGGGAGTACACCCTCGGGGTGGAACAACAGGTGGGCGCGGCCAGCACCTTCAGCGTGATGGGGGTCTACAAGAAGACCAAGGACCTCATCGGCTGGTACATCGTCGACGACGCGGAGTATGAGACCTTCATCTACACCGACCCCTGGACCCAACAGGAGTTCGTGCTCCGCGACTACGGCGGGGAGGGGCCGACACGGATGAAGGGCAACAGCTCCGGGCCTGGGGCGAACGGGGGCGATCGCCCGTACGAGCAGGAGTACCAGGGGCTGGTGTTCACCTACAAGAAACGGTTCAGCGACAACTGGGACATGCTCGCCTCCTACACCTACTCCAAGTCGGAGGGCCTGAACCCGACCTTCCTGGACTGGGGCAGCCAGGGCTATGTGATGTACGCGTTTTCGGCAGAGACTGATCCGAACGCCTACATCAACTCGTACAAGGCTCTGAACGCCGACCGCCGGCACATGCTCCGGGTGGTGGCGAACTACATGGCTCCGTGGCAGATCAAGTTCTCCACCGTGGTCAATTTTCAGACCGGTCGGCCGTATGACCGTTATGCGTACGTCCAGGTGCCGAGCACCCCGTGGGAAAGGACCCAGGTCATCGCCGAGCCCGCCAGCTACGACCAGCGGTACCCGGACCAGCTCCTGTGGGATCTCAGCGTCGGCAAGCACTTCGGTCTCGGCAGGGGAACCGACCTCAGCGTCGACCTGCAGGTTCTCAACATCCTGAATGACGATGCGGTCGAGGGCTGGAGGAGCCGGGAGTTCAGTCCCGAAGAGGACCCTGTGCCGAGCCTCTGGGTCCTGCCGCGGCGCGCCGAGCTGCGGCTTCGCTTCGAGTTCTGATCAAGGGTATCTCGTGGACGAGCCCGCTTCGGCGGGCTCGTCCTTTTTCCGGATCGACGGGGCGGTGGCAGAGTCGGACATCTTGACAGCACCCACGTAGACCACTTCGATTCTGAACGGAGGATGGCGTGACCTGGACGAAGACCCGGACCGTCGTGGCGATGGTGGCTCTGATCGGCTCGACGGCGATCGGCTCCGGCGAGGAGCCGAGAGCCGACGCCCACCCGGATTGGGAGAACCCACAGATGATCGGCCGCAACAAGGAGGCGGCGCGGGCGACGGCGATTCCCTTCGCCGACGTCGATGCGGCGTTGAATGGCGATCCGGCCGGGTCTCCCTGGTACGTCTCGCTGAACGGGGAGTGGAGCTTTCACTGGTCGCCAAACCCGGCGCAGCGGCCGGTGGACTTCTTCCGTCCCGACTACGACGTCAGCTCGTGGAAGCTCATCCCGGTCCCTGCTAACTGGCAGCTGCACGGCTACGACTATCCGATCTACACCAACATCCGCTACCCCTGGGGCGAGGCCGACCCGCCGCGCGTACCGCATGACTTCAACCCGGTGGGCTCGTACCGGCGCACCTTCACCGTTCCTGAGGGCTGGGCCGGCAGGCAGGTGTACGTGCAGTTCGGAGGGGTGAGCTCGGCGTTCTACCTCTGGATCAACGGTCACGAGGTGGGCTACAGCGAGGACAGCCGGACGCCGGCGGAGTTCAACATCACTCAGTACCTCGTTCCGGGGGAGAACATCCTGGCTGCCGAGGTCTACCGCTACTCCGACGGATCCTATCTGGAGTGCCAGGATTTCTGGCGTTTGAGCGGCATCTTCCGCGACGTTGACCTGGTGTCGTTCCCCGATCTCCACATCCGCGACTTCCAGGTGCACACGGATTTCGATGCGAGCTATCGGGATGCCGAGCTCGGCATCGACGTCTGGGTGCGCAACCTCGGCGAGGCGAGCCAGCCGTTCACCGTCCACGGCCAGCTGTTCGACGACCAGGGCAAGGTCGTCGCCGACGGGCTGTCCGCCTCCGGGGCGGTGGGAGCAGGCGGCGAGGTCACGGTTCGGCTGGACCGCACGATGGCCAATCCACCGAAGTGGTCGGCCGAGGACCCGAACCTGTTCCGTCTGGTGCTGACCCTGAGGGACCAGGGTGGAGCGGTCATCCAGGCGGTCTCGTGCAACGTCGGATTCCGAGAGGTCGAGATCAAAGGCGGGCAGCTGCTGGTCAACGGGGTGGCGATCCTGATCAAGGGGACCAACCGTCATGAGCACGACCCCGACCGGGCACACGTCATGACCACCGACCTGATGGTCCGTGATATCCGGCTCATGAAGCAGAGCAACATCAACGCCGTTCGCACCTCCCACTATCCCGATGTCCCCGAGTGGTACGACCTGTGCGATCGCTACGGGCTCTATCTCATCGACGAAGCCAACATCGAATCGCACGGCGTCGGGTATGACCCTGACACGACGCTCGGCAACAACCCGGAGTGGCAGAAGGCGCACCTCGACCGCACCATCCGGATGGTCGAGCGCGACAAGAACCACCCCAGCATCATCATCTGGTCGCTGGGCAACGAAGGAGGGGACGGGGTCAACTTCACCGCGACCAGCACCTGGATCCGCCAGCGTGACCCCTCGCGCCCGGTTCACTACGAACGGGCCGAGCTCGGTCCCAACACCGACATCTACTGTCCGATGTATGCACGCATCGAAGAGATCGTCGAGTATGCGAAGGCCCGCGACGACCGGCCGCTGATCATGTGCGAGTACGCGCACTCCATGGGGAACAGCGACGGCAACCTCAAGGAGTACTGGGCGGCGATCCAGAGCCACGAGAGGCTGCAGGGCGGCTTCATCTGGGACTGGGTCGACCAGGGCCTGCGCCGGCCGGTTCCGGGCCACCCCGGCGAGTTCTACTTCGCCTACGGCGGGGACTTCGAGCCGCCCGGCGTGTACAACGACGACAACTCGGGCTGTGACGGTCTGGTGTCTGCGGACCGGGTGCCCGATCCGGGTCTTTATGAAGTCAAGAAGGTCTACCAGTACATCACGGTCACGCCGGTCGATCTGGACCGCGGCGAGCTCAGCATCTCGAACGGCTACGCGTTCATCAGCCTCGATGGCTTTGTCGGCTTCTGGGAGCTCAAGGCGGACGACGTGATCATCGCCTCCGGTCGGCTGCCGGCGCTCGACCTCCCGCCGGGGCAGAGCCGCGAGGTCACGATCCCGCTACCGAAGATCTCCCCACTTCCCGGCGTCGAGTACTGGCTCGATCTCAGCTTCCGGCTCGCTCGCGACGCGTCGTGGGCCGCTCGAGGCCACGAGGTGGCCTGGGAGCAGTTCCGGCTGGGCCTCGAGGCCGAGGCCCCAGCCATCGACGAGGCCGGCATGCCGCCTCTCGACGTCGCGGACGCCGGCGGCCAGATCACGGTGACGGGCGACGGCTTCGCGGCGCGCTTCGATCGAGCGACCGGCACCCTGGCCTCGCTGCTCGCGAATGGGGTCGAGCTGATTCGCTCGGGCCCGCGCCCCAACTTCTGGCGGGCTCCCACCGACAACGATCGCGGCAACGACATGCCGAAGCGATGTGCGGCCTGGCGGGAGGCGAGCCAGGGTTGGAAGGTCACCTCATGCGCGGTGCGTCGCCTGGGGCCGGCCAAGGTCGAGGTGACGGCCGAAGGTGAGGCTGTGAACGGGATCGTGACCAGCAAGGTCGCGTACACCGTCTTCGGCAGCGGCGACATTGCAGTCGAGCAGTCGATGATGCCGATCAGGGCCGAACTGCCCGAGGTCCCCCGATTTGGGATGCAGATCACGATTCCGGGTGGCTTCGAGACCGTCACCTGGTACGGCCGCGGACCGCAGGAGACCTACTGGGATCGCAAATCCGGCGCGCGGGTCGGGTTGTACAGCGGCAGCGTTGACGAGCAGTTCGTGGACTACTGCGAGCCCCAGGAGAACGGCAACAAGACCGACGTCCGCTGGCTCGCGCTGACCAACGACGCCGGCACCGGCCTGATGGTGGTTGGCGAGCCGCTCGTGGGTTTCAGCGTGCACCACTTCACGGCCGGGGACATCGAGTCCGCCAAGCACGGGTACCAGATCGAGCGTCGTGACGACATCACGCTCAGCGTCGACAAGGAGCAGACCGGCGTCGGGGGCGACGACAGCTGGGGGGCCCTGCCCCATGAGGCGTACACCTTGCGGCCCGAGCCGATGAGCTACTCGTTCCGGCTGCGGCCGATCAAGGCGTCCGACCGGCCGGCCATGGAGCTCGCCCGGATCGCCAGGTGAACTTCGGATCGCCGCCGACTCGGCGGGCTGCGGGTCAACGCCGGAGGCGCGAAGCCAGCGGTCGCATTCGGAGGCTCGGGCCGTCACGCGGGCCGAGCTCGTTCCCCGATTGCCGCACCGGGAGCGCGGCAGGGCGCGCGCCGGCGCAGCTCGAAGCACATCGAAGGGGGAGGTCGTCATGACACGAAGGTCAGGCGTTTTCGGGGCCATGGTCCTTGCCGCGTGCTGCTGCGTGGCTCTCCCCGAAGCCGTCGCCGCCGAGCGCGAGCTGCCTCGTCGGAGCGCAGGATGCGGCGCGCGTCCCGCGGCTGCACCCGGCAAGTCGGTGTCAACCACACTTCGGGGGGGCGAGCTCGCTCGGGAGTACCGCCTCCACGTTCCGACCGGCTACGATCCGGATACCGCTATCCCGCTGGTGCTCGTGATCCACGGCTACACCGGCACCGCGGAGACGACCGAGAACGGGGAGACCTCCTTCAGCCGGCACGCCGACGAGCACGGATACGTGGTGGCCTACCCGCAGGCAACCGGCTTCGAGGTGGATGGGAAGATGATCACCTCGTGGAACGACCTGGCGTGCAACGCGTCCCCGGGGCCCGAGGGCTCGATCTGCACCGCCGACGCCGACGACTACCCGACGCCGCCCGAGTGCGGCGAGCCGCGGGAGTGTGACTGGTGCTCGTGCCACGACGACGTCGGGTTCATCGCAGTACTCCTCGACGAGCTCGAGCGCACCCTCTGCGTCGATCTCGACCGGGTCTACGCCACCGGCATCAGCAACGGTGGCATGTTCGTCCACCGCCTGGGCTGCGATCTGCCCGAGCGATTTGCCGCCATCGCGCCGGTGGCCGGCACCATTGCCAAGGGTGGCGGCTGCGCACCACCGACCTCGCCGAAGATCTCGATGATCAACATCCACGGCACCCGCGACCGAGTGGTGCCGTTCGACGGGACGCCGGCGGACGACGGGTTTCTCTACACCCCAACGGCGCAGGTCATGGCCGCGTGGGCCGATAAGAGCTCGCAGCAGTGCGATCGGGAGGACAGCCCATACAAGACCTCCAGGGATGGGGCGAATGGCTTCCGCTGCGTGCAGCGAGCGAACTGCGTCACTGGCGCGGAGCTGGTGGACTGCACCTGGGACGGCGGTCACGACTGGCCCCGCAACGGTGAGGATCAGTTCTCGGTGGATGTGATCTGGGAGTTCTTCGAGAAGAACCGCAGGTAGCAAAGAGGAGTTGGTGAATGAAGTCGGCGCCGATCGACAAGCAGGTCTTCTGGCCGGCGCTGGCGGTGGTGGTGTCGGCCATCGTTCCCCTGATGGCCTACCCCGAGGAAAGTGCCGCAGCCTTGAATCGGATCTTGGGCTTCCTCACCCATCAGCTCGGTTTCCTCTACCTGTGGTTCACCGTCGCCGTTCTCGGGTTGCTCCTGTGGTTCGCGTTCGGCAGGCACGGGTCGGTCAGGTTCGGTGGCCCCGACGCCCGCCCCGAGTTCCGGGC
>Ga0079037_100002454_pt1 | contig 10225 bp, 7 predicted proteins | sample Mud3Dept4metaG_FD_71479 | JGI IMG/M metagenome (GOLD analysis project Ga0079037, IMG submission 71479) | Freshwater wetland microbial communities from Ohio, USA, analyzing the effect of biotic and abiotic controls - Mud 3 Core 4 Depth 4 metaG | ecosystem: Environmental > Aquatic > Freshwater >... | reverse complement strand
TTCGAGATAGAACCTATTCTGACGGAAGCCGTTCGGAGCGGCTCGGGGAGGTGCGTGTGATTCCATTATTTTATCCGCCGAAGCAGGATGTGGAGGAGATGATCAAAGAGGTGCGGGATACGTTGACGTCCCGGTGGTGGGGGCAGGGACCGAAGGGAGACAGATTCGAAAAGGAGTTCGGGAAACGTTTCGGGCATAAGTATTGCGTTTTCGTGAATTCCGGAACGGGGGCGCTCCATCTGGCATACGCCATCGCAGGCGTCGGACCGGGGGATGAAGTGATCGTTCCCGTTCTGACCTGTACCGCCACCTGCCATCCCATCCTGCTGTTGGGCGCGAAACCGGTATTTGCGGATATCCGTACCGATACCCTTACGCTGGATCCGGCGGACGTCGAGAAGAAGATAACGAAAAAGACGAAGGCGATCACCGTCGTCCACCTCGGCGGGCAGGTGGAGGATGTCGGGAAGTTCCGTTCTCTGTCCAAGAAATACAATATTCCGATCATCGAGGATGCGGCGCAAGCGCTTGGCGCGCCCAAGCTCGGGTTCGGACATTACACCTGCTACTCCTTCCAGGCGATCAAGCATCTGACGACCGGCGACGGCGGGATGCTGGTCATGAAGAAGGCCTCGGAGTACACGAGGGCGAAAAGACTCCGATGGTTCGACATCGACCGGGAGGCGAAGAAGAATCGAAAGTGGCAGGCGTGGGATCGGCGCGGGATCACGTTCGACCAGGAGGTCCCGGGGTATAAATACCATGCGAACGACATCGCGGCATCCATCGGACTCGCGGGACTGAAGACGGTCCGAAAAACGATCGAGCATCGAAGTAAGCTCGTCGCCGAGTATCGGAAATTGCTCTCCGGTTGTCCGGCCGTCGAGATGTTGAAAGACGGCGATACCTCCAACTGGTTGTTCATGGTCAAGGTCCAGGGGAGCAGGGACAACTTTGCGGAGTATCTGTTCCGCCATGGGGTGGAGACCAACGTTGCTCATATTCGAAACGACGTCTTTCGTGTGTTCGGCGGCAAACGGCTGGATCTTCCCGGCATGAACGCAATCGAATATCAGTACATCTGTCTTCCGTTGAACGATTACGTCGGGATCAATGACATTCGAACGATCTGCAAATTGATTTGGAAATTCTGAGATCGGTCAAAGCGACCGGAATCGACCGTGGGACCAAATCACAGCACGATCCGCCGGATCCTTTCCGACCCGGGCAGGTCCTCCTATGAGAAGTACAGGGATCTGACGGTCGGCGACCTCGGATTTCCCGGATTCGCGGCGTACGAGGCGGTCAGCAGCCTGCTCGGCCCGTTTCCTGGCGCGCTCGGCATCGTCCTGCGCCAGAAGATCTACCCGCGGTTCTTCAGGAAGTGCGGGAAGGGACTCGTCGTGGGCAGGAATTGCACCATACGTCATCCGTCCAGGATCTCCCTGGGGGACAACGTCACCATCGACGACAACACGCTCGTCGATGCCCGGGGAGCCGGCGGGAACGGGGTCGTCGTCAAGGACGGCGTCATCATCAACAGAAACTCGATCGTCCAATCCAAGAGCGGAGACATCGAAATCGGGAAATCGGTCAGCCTCGGGGCAAACAGCGTAGTCGTTTCTTGGTCCGGGATCCGCATCGGCGACGGGGTGCGCATCGCCGGGGGGTGCTACCTCAGTGCCGGACGTTTCGACTTCGACGATCCGGCCATGAACATTGCCGAGCAGGACGGCTATTCGACGGGACCGATCGTCCTGGACGAGAACGTCTGGATCGCCACGCGTGTCACGATTCTGGACGGGGTCCACATCGGGAAAGGCTCGATCATCGCCGCCGGATCCGTCGTCAGTGGTGATATTCCACCGTTGTCGCTCGCCCACGGAAATCCGGCGAAGGTCGTCTTCACCCGGAGATAAATGAAGACCGCCCTGAAAGTCGCCGTAAGCGTCCTCCTGATCGGCGTGATCGTCTGGATGCTCGGGGGAATCCGCGAAGTGGGTGCGCAAATCCTGCGCATCCGACCGATCTATATCCTGCTTATCGTAGCGGTGGCCATGATCGACCGCGGATTGATGGCCTATAAGTGGTGTGTGCTCCTGCGCGGCCGGGGGATCCGGCTGCCTTTCCTCCAGGCAATGATGGTTTATTGCGCTTCGGCGATCTGGGGCCTTTTCCTGCCGACGACGGTGGGTTCCGATGCGATCCGGGCGTACAGCACGTCACGGACAGGCATCGATCCCAAGGAAGTCGTCGCATCGATCATCATCGAGCGGTTCGTCGGATTTCTCACCGCAATGGTCCTGGCTGTATTGAGCCTCATTCTCCTGACCCACCTCGGGTACCTCGGCGATCGGGTCATCTTCGCCTGGTTGCTGGGAGGCGGCATGCTGCTCGGTGCGGCCTTCCTGTTTTTCGTTTCGGTAAGCGACAGGGTCTTCCAGCTGTTCCACGATAAGGTTCTCCGTCGTGTAAAACCCGGCCGGGTCGCCTTGAAACTTCGGGAATTCCACGAGACCTACCGTTCTTTCGCCGACGATCGGAGGACCCTCTCCACCTTTTTCGGATTGACCTTCGGCGAGCAGCTATTGCCGATTCTGGATACCTGGCTGGTCGCCCGGGGGATGGGGATCGATGTCGGGGTGCTCTATTTCGCCGCCGCGTTGCCCATGGCGCTCCTGATCTCACGCCTCCCGATTTCCATCGATGGCATCGGTATATTCGAAGGGATCTTCATTGTCCTCATGTCGCTGGCCGGCCTGTCCGCCGCCCAGGCGGTGGCGATCTCCGTCGTTTCGCGCATTTTGGGGACAATAACGTACATTCCCTGGTGGATTGCCTACAGCATTTCCAGCAGGAAATATCGTGGACCCCACCCTCTCGGTGAGGAAAACCGTAGCAGTGTGTGCAGGTGAGAAGGGGAGAAGGGACGAATGAAGATCGCCGTAATGCTGCGCGCCATGGATCAGGACAGCGGCTTCCGTGCGTATATCGAGGGACTCATCGAAAATATGCTCGCGATCGATGCAGAGAATACGTATCTGCTCTTCTACCGGACGAAGAAGTATTTCGGACGATTTTCCACCTACCAGAATGTCAAGGAAGTATTGCTGTGGGCGCCGCACAAGTTCGTATGGGACCAGGTTGCCGTTCCTTACAGGGCATGGAAAGAGGGCGCCGATATCATCTTCAACCCGAAATTCAGCGTGCCCCTGATCAGTCATTGCCCGGTAGCCATGGGACTGCAGGAGCCGGACTGGTGGGTATCTCCTGAATATTATGAACCGTTCGATCGGTTCGTCGTAAAACGGATGCTTCCGATCTATTGCAGGAAAGCTTCGTATTTCTTCCCGATGTCCACGTTCGACCTCGAAGAGAGCAGGAAATACCTCCGTCTGCCGTTGAAGAATGCATCGGTCACCTATACGTGTCCGGGAAAACATATGAAGCCGATCGACGACCCAAAGGTACTGGAAACGTTCCGGGATGAATACCAACTCCCCGACAGGTTCCTGGTGTGCGTGACCCGCGTGGACCACCCGGGATTGGACAAATATCAAAAGGTCAAAAAGTTCTTCCCGGGGAAGAATCCGGAAACCGTTCTGAGGGCGTTTGTTCGTTGCCGGGAGGAGATACCTCACCATCTGGTCTTCGCCGGCCGGAGAGTCCGGGAATACATGGAGCAACTGGGATTCGTCGAAGAGGATTTCAGGAAGGTCCATTTCATCCCGTTTGTCCCGTACGAGGAATTGCCAAAGCTGTACAACCTGGCCGAGATGTCGGTCATGCCGGCTTACTACGACGGTTGCTCCACGACAATGATGGAGTCGATGGCGTGTGGATGCCCCGTCATCGCCTCGAAGACCGCAGCGGGACCGGAAATCGGAGGGGAGGGCGCCCTGTACGCCGATCCCTACGAACCTTCCGATTTCGCAGATAAAATTCGTACGGTGGCGAATAATTCACTCCTCCGTGCCGATATGAAGAACAGATGCCTGGCGCGGGCTGCTTTTTTTAATTGGAGACGCACGGCACAGGAAACTCTTCGAGGATTGTCACTATTCCGTTAAGCGAATGGTCGGTTGTAACTGATTTGTTTTAAATAATGAATATCCCGCATCAAGGGGATGGTGGATGACAGAAAAAAGAAACAGGCCTCTCTTGACTGTAATCGTTCCCTGCTTTAACGAGGAGGATGTCCTCAAGGAGACAGACAAGCGACTGATTGGAGCGCTGTCCGAAATTCCTGACTGTAATTTCGAGATTATATATGTTGATGACGGTAGCAGAGATGCTACCCTCGCAATTCTTCAAGAGATCCATGCGGCGGACGACAGGATGCGTGTGGTCTCTTTTTCACGGAATTTCGGCCACCAGATCGCGGTCTCTGCAGGGTTGGAGCACGCCGCCGGTGATGCGGTGGTTCTCATTGATGCGGATTTGCAAGATCCACCAGAGGTCATCCGGGAAATGCTGGCGCGTTGGCGACAAGGTGTGGACGTTGTTTATGGAGTTCGCCGAAAGAGGGAAGGCGAGACCCCATTTAAGCTTTGGACTGCGAGGGCATTCTATCGCATCATCAACCAATTGTCCGATGTCCCAATCCCATTGGATACAGGGGACTTTCGCCTGATGGACCGTAAAGTGGTGAATGCCCTGCTCGCGATGCCTGAGCGCGACCGCTTTGTGCGTGGAATGGTGGCTTGGACAGGCTTCCGGCAGGAGCCTATGTATTACGACCGGTCGGCCCGATTTGCCGGGACCACAAAGTACTCGCTCGCAAAGATGGTGCGATTTGCTACCGACGGCATTCTGTCATTTTCGTCGGTGCCACTCAGATTAGCCACTTATATGGGTTTCTCCGTGGCGGGTCTGGCCATCGTAGGTGTCCTCTATGCGTTGATTATGAGACTTCTGACCGAGATCTGGGTTCCAGGCTGGACGTTATTGTTCATCGCTTTGTTGTTCCTCGGCGGGGTTCAGCTGGTTTTTCTTGGTGTCATCGGAGAGTACCTGGGACGCGTCTACGGTGAAGTAAAGAGGCGGCCTCTCTATCTCGTAAAAACACGATTTGGATTCCCAAAGGGGGGCAAGTTTTATGAGTTCAAGGAACACGAGGGCAGCGCGTGAGGGGCTCAATTCGGCGATGGATATTGCCTCTTGTGGGGCTCGGCATCACCGCGTTTTTTCTCTGGCTCCTGCTGAGCAGGGTTGAATTGCATGAAGTCAGTGGTGCGCTATCCCGTATTTCCGCAGTTTCGTTATTAATAGCACTCGTTTTTCTGGCCGCGGGATACACGGTACGAGTCGTGCGCTGGTGGTCGATGCTGCGCGTTCTCGACCCAAGTGTATCGTTGAGCGCATGTGGTTGGCCTTTTCTGGTGAGCATCGCCGTCAACAATCTTCTTCCTTTCCGGGCGGGCGATGCTTTGCGCGTCGTTGGTTTTCGGAAGCAGCTGAGAGCGCCGGCCATGCGCCTGCTTGGCACGCTCTTAATCGAACGGTTGTTGGACCTGATGACGTTGCTGGTGTTCTTCTTCCTGGGGTTGTTATATGTCACTGACAGCAAGTTGCCGGATTACTTTATCCGGCTGACTTCCTTTATCGCTGCAGGCGGGGCTGTCACTGTACTTGCCATATTCTTCTTTTCCACACAGATCGAACGGCTGTTTTACTGGATTACCGATCGTCCCGGTCTAACCGTACGGGGATGGTCAGATCCAATGAAAGAACACGGCGGCCACTTGCTGGATGCGCTGCGCGTGTTGCAAACTCCGACATTAACGCTGAAGCTCATAGCCCTCTCCGTCGTGGTGTGGAGTTTCGAGGGTGCTGTGTTTGCAACGGTAGCGCATGCCCTCAGTCCCGAGAGCGCAACCTCCGGACCCTGGTTTGCTCTTTCCACCGGCACACTGGCCACACTGCTGCCCAGCTCCCCCGGCTACGTCGGCACGTTCGATTACTTTGCAATGTTGGGGATGATGGCCTTTGGGGCTGAGCGTACGAGCGCTACCGCCTTCGCTGTCGTGGTGCACGTGGTGTTATGGCTGCCGCTTACGGTCGCGGGGATGACCTATTTCCTGATGCCTGGCGCGCGTATGCTGGGGCGCCAGGTGGTTGCCTCAATCTCCACGAAAGAGGAATCAACGTGATGGCCAATGGAAAGGCTCCGCACGTAATCATTATCGGCGCCGGCTTCTGCGGCCTTGCGGCAGGCTACGAACTCAGCAAGCGGGGAGTACGGGTCACGATGATAGAGAAGGACGAGGAAATCGGTGGCCTGGCAGGGAGCTTTCATGTCAATGGGGTGCGCCTGGAGAAATTCTACCATCACTGGTTCAGCAACGATAAGCACGTGATGACCCTGATTGATGAATTGGGGATGCGAGATCAGGTCATTCTGCGAACCACCCGCACGGGCATGTACTACGCCAACAATTTTTTCAAGCTGTCTACACCGCTCGATGTCCTGCGCTTTACGCCGCTTTCTGTTTTAGACCGGCTCCGACTGGGGTTGCTGACCCTTCGAGCCCGGAGGGTTAATAATTGGCGACAATTGGAGAACCTGACTGCCGAGGAATGGCTCCGGGAAAATGGCGGCGACAAGGTCTACGAGGTAGTTTGGGCGCCGCTGCTCAGGGGCAAGTTCGGAGAGTACGCATCGGATATATCTGCGGTTTGGTTCTGGAACAAGCTAAAGCTCCGGGGCGGTAGCCGGGGAAAGGGCGGAAAAGAGCAACTTGCCTACTACCGCGGAGGCTTCTCTGTGCTCACCGAGGAGATCGCCACCCGGATCAAATCGGCTGGCGGCCAGCTGATCATGAAAAGAGCGGTTGACCAGCTGGTTGTTGATGGAGGAAAAGTCATCGGTGTCGAATCGGAGGGAGAGCGGTTTCCAGCGGACGCCGTCATCGCGACGCCGGCGCTTCCCATCATCGCTGACCTTGTTGAGCCGCACGTGTCCACGGATTACACAGAAAAACTTCGACGCACAAAATACCTTTCTAATGTATGTCTCATTCTGGAACTCGACCGAAGCCTCTCGGATACTTACTGGTTGAATGTCAACGATCCGGATTTTCCGTTCGTAGCAGTGATAGAGCATACGAACTTTGAACACCGGGACAGCTACGGCGGGCGGAATATCGTATACTTGTCGAAGTATCTATTGGAATCCTCTGAATTATTCCGGATGCAGGATGATGAATTGTTGGAATACACCATCCCTCATCTTCAAAGAATGTTTCCCGATTTCAAGCGTAGCTACATTATTGATTACCATGTCTGGCGCGCTTTTTACTCCCAACCGGTTGTTGAGCGTCAATACAGCGCATTGATTCCGGCAGAAGAATCTATTTTGCCTGGTTTATTCCTTGCGACGATGGCTCAGATTTATCCTGAGGATAGAGGTACCAATTATGCTATAGCGCAGGGGCGAAAAATAGCCGAAATAATTGCATGTAAGTTCCGATAATATATTTATGAACTTTACATCATCTCATTGGACGTTAAATCGCCGCTCTGTACTTAGTATTCTCGCTTTTTGCCTTTCCTTTTTCATCCTATTCTTATCATTTCCTAAATTTTCTTTACCTGTACAACCCCAGGATGAGGGAATACTGCTGGTTTATCCTGAGCTTATCCTTAAAGGATTCATGCCTAACCGTGATTTTGCAACAATGTATCCTCCGGGAAATTTTTGGTTATTAGCTTTAGCATATTCTGTTTTTGAGCCGAGCGTTCTGGTCGAGCGTTCAGTCGGTTTTTTATATATTCTCGCGATAGTGCTTGGTGTCTTCTTTTTGTCAACACGATTCAGGTTAAGTATTGCTGTTATTTCAGCCGTAGTATCTTGCATTATATTAAAAATATTTCCTACATTTGGAGCTTTCTCCTGGTTCGGTGGTGTCGCATTGGCTTTATGGTCCCTTGTGATCGCTGCCCGGGCGTCACTTTCCGATAATGATGGATGTCGAACAGTACTGTCCTTGGCTTCTGGAGTACTTTCCGGCGCGGGGATACTTTTCAGAATCGATCTCGTGATGGTTACCGTTTTGTCGAGCATAACCGTACTGGGGTTTGCCCGAAAGAGAAACCTGCATGCTTATATTCTGGGGTTTGCTGTAGCATTGACGCCCCTGATCGTTCATACATTCCGTGCATCTTTTGGCATCGTTTTTGACAACTTGGTATTGGATGTTTGGCGTATAGGTCCAGGCCGGAACCTTCCATTAAATATCAAACAGCCTGAAGTATTGATCGTATTCCTAACCGGTATATTAACTTTTCTAATCGGACTATCTTCTTTTATTAAAAACAGGAACAGCGGTAGCAGGTTATTGTTTGGAATCGGTATATTCGCAATAGGGTTGCTTCCTCAAGCGGTTCAAAGAGCGGATACATGGCACTTGGTTTATGTTGGGTGTATTACGGTTCCTCTATTTGTAAGCGTTATTTCAGAGGCATTTGGAAGTAGAATGATTAAATTATTAAATATTGCAAAAGGAATCAACTGCTGCCCGGAGTTACAAAAAAAAACACCTGTTTTCATCAAGTATGCTTTAGTTTTTGTTGTCGGCTCAGCACTGACATACTGGGGAGTGAATGCATTGGGACGTCCGTTATGGTGGAGAATGTCTCAACATATCACAAGCGCAGGTGAAAGCGGTCGCTTTGTTGTATCGAACGGCAGGGTTGTACCGGTGAAATCCGATAGGGTGGCGGATACGCAATCTCTAATAGATGAGGTACATGAACTGGCGACACCAGGAGAGGCTCTATTTGTTGGTCCTGGTGATCTTTCCAGGACGAATTATGCGGATTCTTTCCTTTATTTCATGTTTCCGGAATTGAAGCCGGCGTCTTATTATCTTGAAATGAATCCTGGATCCGCTAATCGTTCCGGATCTCGACTTGCCACCGATATCGAGAAGGCCGACATCGTCATTTTAAATAAGAGATATGATTCCTGGGATGAGAAAAACAAGTCGAAGAGCACGGGGGCCTTGGAACCCCTCCGGATAGTACAGTCCCAATTCTGCTTTCATTCAGCCATCGGTACTTATGTTCTCTTGACTCGATGCGGGATGTCCAAGAAGTGAGCAATTGCTAAGCTTTAATCATCGAAGCCGAGGTCATATCAAGTCCCGGAATGGCCGTCGTTATTTTAAGAATAGGATCACTGGCATCACCAATGGTAAATTATGTGCGGAATCTGCGGATATATAAGCCCTGAAGGGGCGAGGGAAGAGGCGGTCGGTCGCATGGCATCCGCGATCGCGCACCGCGGGCCGGACGGACAGGGGATCTTCACGAGGGGATCCGTGGGGTTGGGACATCGCCGGCTTTCGATCATCGACCTCGAAGGCGGCAGGCAGCCGATGTCGAACGAGGACGATTCGATCTGGATCACCTTCAACGGGGAGATCTACAACTATCCGGAAATCCGACGGGGGCTCGAAGCACGGCACCGCTTCAAGACCCAAAGCGATACGGAAGTGATCCTCCACCTGTACGAGGAGAAGGGGGAGAAGTGTCTCGACGACCTGCGCGGGATGTTCGCCTTCGCCATCCACGATTTCAGGGAAAGGAAATTGCTCGTCGCGAGGGACCATCTCGGGCAGAAGCCGTTGTACTACCACCACGACGGCGACCGCTTTTCCTTCGCTTCGGAGATCAAGGCGCTTCTTGCGCTGTCCCCGGAGTTGGCGGAGATGGACGAGACGGCCCTGTTCGAATACCTGACGCTTCGGATCATCGCTCCCCCGCGGTCCATGTTCCGAAAGATCCGGAAACTTCCCCCGGCGCACTTCCTGAGGTTTCAGGACGGGAAGATCACGATCCAGAGGTATTGGCACCTCCGGTACGAGCCGAAGCGGCAAGGGGATTTCCGTTCGACAGTGGAGGAACTGGAACGGCAGATGCTGTCCACCGTGCGGTACCACCTGGTGAGCGACGTGCCGGTGGGGGCGTTTCTGAGCGGCGGGATGGATTCCAGCCTCATCGTCGCGATGATGAGCAGATACGAGAAGGAGCCGATCAACACCTTTTCGGGGGATGTCCCCTACAAAGGGTTCAGTGAAATTCCGTACGCCAGGATGGTGTCGGACCGCTACGGGACGATCGGCCACAACCTGACGATCAACCCCTCGTTGATCCGCACGCTGCCGGAGCTGGTGTGGCACCTCGACGAACCTTCGGATCCGCTCTCGGTGTGCATGTACTA
>Ga0079037_100002452_pt1 | contig 10230 bp, 8 predicted proteins | sample Mud3Dept4metaG_FD_71479 | JGI IMG/M metagenome (GOLD analysis project Ga0079037, IMG submission 71479) | Freshwater wetland microbial communities from Ohio, USA, analyzing the effect of biotic and abiotic controls - Mud 3 Core 4 Depth 4 metaG | ecosystem: Environmental > Aquatic > Freshwater >... | reverse complement strand
CAGGTGATATCCTTAAAAAGCTTGCAGAATCTGTCAGGGGACAAACATATTTTGTTGATGCTGAGCACAGGCAGATGATACATTTGGCTGCAGTATTCGTAAATAACTTTACAAATTATATGCTTACTGCAGGGAAAGAAATAGCTTTAAAAGCCGGATTGTCCTTTGAACTGCTCGCACCTCTGGTAAAGGAGACTGTCTCAAAGGCACTCGGGAACGGCCCGGAAAATTCTCAGACAGGACCGGCAGTACGAAATGATAGTAACACTATTGAAAAGCATTTAGAATTACTATCTTTCTCTCCTGATTTGCAGAATATTTACAGAGAAGTTACACAATCGATAATTAATCATTATAAGGAAGGCTCATAATGACAAACTTTAAGGAGCATCTGGCAAAAGTAAAAGCATTCGTTTTTGATATCGATGGGGTACTGTCACTCCAGACAATCAGTCTCAATGTTTTTGGAGTACCAAACAGAACAGTCAACCTGCGTGATGGTTATGCCCTGCAACTAGCTGTAAAAAAAGGTTATCACATTGGGATCATCTCCGGAAGCAATTCAAAAGAGTACCTTAAAAGACTTAAAATGCTGGGTATTAAAGAAATACATTTGAACAGCAGATCTAAGCTAAATCATTATAACATCTTCAAGAAGAAATTCAATCTCAATGATGCAGATATATTGTTTATGGGCGACGATATACCCGATCTTGAAGTTATGAGAATAGCCGGAATCCCTGTTTGTCCCTCTGATGCGGACAGCGAAATAAAACAGGCAGCCTGCTATATCTCTGATAAAAGGGGAGGAGAGGGATGTGTGCGCGATGTCATTGAACAGGTAATGAGGTTGCACAATAGCTGGCTGGATTCAGAAGCATTTACGTGGTAAAATGAAAGAGTTTTTAAGTCTCATCAGGTGGCAGAATCTTCTCATCGTAATTCTTACGATGACACTGATGAGATATGCAATTATTGAACCCTTGATCAGTAAGGTAGGGGTGATCCTGCTGCAAGGATCAGGGGAGGAGATACCGATGACACTTCAGTTTCCATGGTATGATTTTGTAATTCTTGTAGCTGCCATAGTCTTTATTACTGCTGGCGGATATGTGATTAATGATTATTTCGATATAAAAACAGACCTTATTAACAGAGGTAAAGTTATAGTCGGAACCAAGATACCAAGACGCAAGGCAATGATGTGGCATTCTGTCCTCAACATAATGGGTGTAATTGCAGGATTTTACATTTCCTGGAGAGCCGGATATTTCTGGTTTGGAACACTCTTTCTGATTGTCTCTGGATTGCTGTATTTTTATTCTGCAAGCTATAAGCGACAGTTTCTGATCGGGAATTTAATTATCTCCATCCTGACAGCAATGGTCCCATTACTCGTTGTTCTGTTTGAATGGTCAGCGCTCTATCAATATTATTCAGTCAACGCTATTAGGGTTCCGGAAATCAATTTCCTGTTTTACTGGGTCGGTGGATTTGCATTGTTTGCCTTTCTGACAACCCTTACACGTGAGATAATTAAAGATATTGAAGATTTTGAAGGAGATATGACATTTGGCCGGAACACTATTCCGGTAATAATTGGTATTCCGGCATCTAAAATAGTTGCGGCAGGTATTTCCTTAATTACAATAGTATTACTTTATCTTGTCTGGCATTTATTTCTGAACGATAAAATCACTCTAATCTATATATCATCGGCTATCCTCATCCCTTTCCTTTATGTTCTGTATCGACTTACTGTCAGAAGTAATAAGAAACAGATGCACAGCGCCAGCAATATTATGAAAATCATTATGCTTGCAGGAGTTCTTTATCCTGTTCTGGTAAAGGCAATACTTACCTGGAACCTGTTTTGAAAATGGCGATTGAAAATTTTAATAAATACAGGATAATCCTTGCATCACGATCTCCCAGAAGACAACAGCTTCTCAGGGACCTGGGCCTCAGGTTTGAAGTTGCTGTCAGGGAATACACTGAAACATACCCTGAAAACCTGAAGGGTGAGGAAATTGCCATTCACCTTGCAAAGTCAAAAGCAAAAAGTTTTTCAAATGAACTAGCTGATAGAGAAATTGTTATTACGGCAGATACTATTGTATGGTGCAATGACAGGGTTCTGGCAAAGCCTGCTGATAAACAAGATGCCACTGAGATGATAAGGATGCTTTCAGGGAATACTCATGAAGTAATTACTGGAGTCTCACTGTTTGCAATATTCGGAGAAAGGACATTTTCAGATTCTACAAAAGTGACATTTGATGTTCTTACAGATGATGAGATAGACTATTATATTGAGAATTTCAGACCATATGACAAAGCAGGTGCTTACGGAATCCAGGAATGGATAGGCATTGCTGCCTGCAGTCGCATTGAAGGATCATATTTCAATGTTGTCGGTCTTCCTGTCCAGAAACTATACAGGGAGTTACAGGACTTCATTAAAGAAGACAAAAGATAGAATTTGCGGAATAAGAAAACGAAACTTGTTATCCGTGATTCCTCAAACTCAGGTAAAGGAATTTTATCTGTATCCCTTGATTGTATTAAGCTTATCGATATATTTTTGTAAAACCGCCTCCTGGTCATCAACCCGGTCTCTGTAATTGCCCTGATCCCTGTCATTCCTTGGAATATCCCTATTGGCCTTATCAATGTTTTTTTCAGCTTTGCTGATCCTCTTTTCAGATGACTCGATTGCTTTCTGGGTCTTTTTCCTTTTTGATTCAAGCTCTTTAATGTATTTTTCTTTTTCAACCTTGAGATCACCCTCTTCCATCGAGCTCAGCAGGTTACGCTGATCTGTTATTGTAGCTGATATTCTTGAAAGTTCACCGTCAAGTGCGATAAGTTTTTCATTTTCAGTTGAAATTTTCTTGTTAGATGTACGTATTGACTTTTCCATCCCCGATTGATCCTTCTCCAGGGATCCAAGCTCTTTTTCAAGATCGCTTAGCTTTTTCTCTTCTGCCTTAACCTCTTCTGCTACCAGGTCAATATACCGTTCCTTGGCAAAATTAAATAAGACACTTTTTGCCCTGACAACTTCCGCTTCTCCGGTTGCCCTTTCAATGTACTGATCTTTCTTAAGTTCAAAAGCGGCAGACAGATAGAGTGCGCTATCCCGATCTATCAATTTGCTGTAAACATTAAGCGGATTTTCAGTGATGTCTTTAATGATTGCTCCGAAAATTGTCATCTCTGCATTTTCTGTTATAACCTTCGATTTAGTAACAGACTCAAGTAATTTAATCCAGCTCGTAAGGGTTTTTTCATATTCAACTTCAGGGATTACCACCGCAATAGCTGGTACCATTCCGTTGCCAATTTTAAGACTATCTTCCACCACAACGATGGGCTTTTGTGCTTTAATTCCGAAACTGGAAATCAGGATCAGAAAAGCAATAGTAAAAATTGTTCTCATAACTTATTATTTTAGATGTGATTAAAATCTGGCTGAAACTATAAATATACAAAAAAAACAAAAAAGATAAAGGATTTCCCTCAGTAAATACGCTTATTACAAGATATCTAAGTGTCTTCTTCGAACCTTGAATCCCATGTCCGATCGTCTTAGCTAAAAATTCATACCGGAATATGATATTAATCAGTAAAAATTACATTTTTATGACATTTTATAATATTTATGATGAATATTTCTTAAATTTGTAAATTATTTAACTTAATTGCTTCAATATTTTAAATTATTAGAATAAAACATTATTTTTGTTCGCTAAATAGACATTTATGACATTCCAGGCAGAAACAATACAATTTTCTTGCGCAACTGACATGCTTCAGACAGAAGAAATGATAGATTTCATAAAAACCCGATATGAAAAAACATTAGCCAGTTATCTCAATATAGTAAAAGTTTCAGCACCTGTTGTGGTACCTGATGGAACGGGAATAAATGATGACCTCAACGGATTTGAAAAACCGATCAGTTTTTCTATCAAATCACTTAACGGGCAGAAAGCTTCTATCATACAATCACTGGCAAAGTGGAAAAGAATGCGGCTCAGATACTATCATATAGAACCGGGGAAAGGCATTCTTACAGATATGCGTGCTCTGCGTCCAAGCGAAAATTTAAGTCCGATACATTCAGTTTATGTCGATCAGTGGGACTGGGAAAAACATATTCTGCCTGAACAAAAGTCATTGAAACTTCTGAAATCTACTGTTGAAACAATTTATAAAACTATCAGGATTACAGAAGCTGAAATATCTGAAAAATATCCCTGGCTGACGCCGGAGTTACCTGCTTCGATTACTTTCATTCATTCTGAAGAATTACTTAAGAGTTATCCCGGGCTTACACCTAAACAACGTGAAAATGAGGCAGCAAGAAAGCACAAAGCTGTATTCATCATCGGAATAGGCAATAAGCTCAGTAACGGAGAACCACACGATGGCAGAGCTCCTGATTATGACGACTGGAGTTCTCTCAACGGTGACGGATATTATGGGTTAAACGGAGATATTATTTTCTGGAATAATGCCATTGGTTCCGCTTTCGAAATATGCTCGATGGGTATCCGGGTCGATAAGGAATCGATGGAAAGACAACTTGAAATCACTAATTGTCAGGACAGAAAAAATCTGTTGTTTCATAAGCTTTTGCTCAGTGGTCAGCTCCCCTTAAGCATCGGAGGCGGTATCGGGCAGTCCAGATTATGTATGTTCCTGTTAAGGAAATCGCACATTGGAGAAGTCCAGTCAAGTGTTTGGCCGACAGATGTTTTAAAACAGTATGAGGGGAAAGAAGTGAGATTACTTTAGATCATTTTCTTGCTTTCAATTTTTCTTTTTCCAGGTTTTCCTTAACCCTGAAGTCAATAATCCTTTTTATTAAGTCCAGCGGCAATGATTTGTTCAGTGGAAACTGTATTGCACCTTTAGACGTGTGATATGGGGCCAGTTCTTTTGTGAATGCTTCAATTGCAGAAGTGAATGGATAAAAACCAATATGATTAGTGTGAGCAGCAAAGTAGACAAGCATTAACAATTCGTTAAAATTATTAACTTTCACAATAAATTCAGATGATAAATGAAAATAGTAGCCGACGATAAGATACCTTTTCTGAAAGGCGTTCTTGAACCTTATGCGGAAGTCGTTTATCTTCCCGGAAAGGAGATCACCAGGAAAGTTCTGATGAACGCAGATGCTTTGCTGACGAGAACCAGAACAAAATGTACGGAAGCTCTGCTCAAAGGCACATCTGTGAAATTTATTGGAACTGCAACAATCGGTTTTGATCATATCGATATTCAATTCTGCGATAAGAACAAAATCTTCTGGGCCAATGCTCCCGGATGTAATTCATCATCAGTACTTCAGTATATGGCTGCCGCTCTGCTTAAATCGGCTTCAGAATTCCGGTTCCGGCTGAAAGATAAAACAATCGGGATTATCGGGGTTGGGAATGTAGGTTCAAAAGTCGAGAAATTTGCCAGGCTTATGGGTATGAATGTTCTGCTTGATGATCCTCCGCGAGCCAGGAAAGAAGGTGAAAAGAATTTTGTAAGCCTAGGCAATGTTTTATATGAATCTGATATAGTGACCGTTCACGTGCCGCTTACAGTTGTCGGTGAAGATAATACTTATCATCTTTTTAATGAAAAGAGCTTTAAAAAGATGAAAAAAGGTGCATGGTTTTTCAATACTTCACGGGGTGAGGTAACAGAAACAAATGCGCTTAAGAAAGTTCTGGCATCAGGCAAGTTTGGAGGTGTTGTACTTGATGTGTGGGAAAATGAACCTGACATAGATATTGACCTTATGTCGGAAACTTTTCTTTCCACACCTCATATTGCAGGCTATTCCACTGATGGAAAAGCTAACGGTACCTCAAGGATTGTAAATGAGTTAAGCAGATTTTTTAAACTTCCTCTGAAAGACTGGTATCCACCCGATATACCTGCTCCTCATAATCAAGTAATTACAATAAATGGTTTAGGAAAAACAGATGAAGATGTCATCAGAGCAGCCGTTTTTCATACATATAATATCGATGAGGATAATATCAGCCTCAGGTTTTCTCCATCCGATTTTGAAAAGTTAAGAGGCAGTTACAGGATCAGAAGGGAGTTCACTGCTTTCACGGTAAAACTTAACGGTGGTACGAAAAAAGTCCGCAATATGCTGGCAGGGTTGGGATTTAAGGTGGTATGAGGAATAGCGGAAAGGCTTAAAGGCACAAAGGCACAAGGGCGTAAGGACGCAAGGGATTAAAGGAGCAGCGGTAAAATGATAATCAGTTAAATATATCGATATGAGAGACAATAATCTTAGCAGGAGAGACTTTTCAAAGAAAGTTACAATGGTGGGAATCGGTGCTTCTGCCCTGACTCTCCGGAGCTTTGACGAAAATTTTTCGGAAAATCCTCGTGATTGTGCAGATAAGGGACATCTGAAACTTAGCCTGAATGCCTACTCTTTCGACAAACCTCTCAGGGCAGGCACAATGACCATTGACGATTTACTGGAATACTCTGCAAATTTAGGTTTTGAGGGTGTTGACCTTACCGGCTATTATTTCCCCGGATATCCGGCAGCACCTCCGGATGATTATATTTTTCATGTTAAAAAACATGCATTCAGACTCGGCATTGATCTGGGTTGTACAGGAGTTAAAAATGATTTTACCTGGTCCGATCCTGTCAAACGCGCTGAAGAAAAAAAACTGGTTAAAGACTGGATACTGGTTGCACAGAAATTAGGTGCTCCGGGAGTACGAATTTTTGCCGGTACTCTTTCAAAAGAAAACTTTTCATGGGAAGAGAGAGCAAAGTGGATTGCTGAAGATATACGCGAATGTGCTGAATTTGGTAAAAATCATGGTGTTATGCTTGCCCTTCAGAACCACAATGATTTTCTGAAGACATCTGAAGAAATTGAAAAACTCATGAAGATGGTGAACCACGAATGGGTTGGATTAATGCTCGACATCGGAAGCTATCATACAGAAAATCCATATAGTGATATTGCCGCAAATGCAAGATTTGCTATCACCTGGCAGATGAAGGAGAAAGTATTTTTTATTGATACTCAGATCGATACTGATTATTTAAAGATAATTGAAATTGTCAGACAATGCGGCTTTAAAGGTTATCTGCCCTTAGAAACGCTGGGGGAGGGAGACCCTAAACAAAAGGTTGAATTACTCTTCAGTAAGGTCAGTGGAATAATAAACAGCTGATACACTTTTTACACAAGCACAGGCTGCACTTCCCTTGCAAATTCCTTTACCTGGAAAACAAACGCCTGCAGTCTGGTATCGAGTGAAACTGAATCCTGTCCGTCATAAGGAATATTTATGAACGGAATATTATCATGGTCCTTCCGGAATGAATCACTCACAGATGCAATAAGTGTTCCGGGCATACATGTAAACGGAAGTATGGCAGCCACACCTGAAACACCTTTCTTTGATAGAGCTACTGATGAACCCATAGCTATAGGCGGATCACCATCATAAAACTCATTCACATATGTATTGCAAAGCTTAAGCATATCGTGTAGTGAAACATCTTTTTCGTGATCGGTAAATTTTTTAATGCCTTTTAGCAGCAAGCTGACAATCACTTCCTGACCAATTGCCTGGATCCTGGATTTAAGAACTCCTAATCTGTCATTTTTCCATAAGCTGTCGCGGGTAAACCGGTACGTGGAATAAGTAATCCATTCCGAGAATGGCCCTATAACAACCTCAACACCAAGATCTTCAAGCCTATTTGCTATATTACCGTTGCAGCCGGCATTATCGCGCATAAAAATTTCTCCGATAACTGCCACAACTGGCTTTCGCTGGGTTTTGTCAACCTTTATGTCCATGAATTCTGATACTATCCCGGATAGCTCTTTATGCAATCCCTTTGCACCTTTTTCAATACACTTTTCAAGTCTCCTGATAGCATCATTATATATCCTTTCAGTATCACCTTTATTTATCTCATACGGTTTTGTTTCCCTGTAAAGTTTTCTTACAAAATCAAAGACAACGAATCCTTTCCATGCATTGATCCTGAATTTCATGCCATGTTCTCCGGCTATATCCTGATATGAAGTATCATTCGATGGCGTTATCAGCTCTGCCTTCTCATATCCTAACCGGTCAAACAATATCCGGTGAAACTGGTTATACTGGCCAAAGCGGCAAGGTCCGTTATGGTCGGGCATAAAAAAGCTTACTTTTGAAGGATCCACACCCGGTTCCTGAAGTTTTTTGATAAAGCTGCCGGTAGTACAGATCATCGGGAAGCACTCTTTTGAGGAAGTATATTTTCTGCCAATAGCAAGATCTTCTGCAGTTTGTTTTGGAAGCACTTCGGAAGGAACACCAATACATCTTGCAGCAGCAGCTATCATATAAGCCCCGTCATGCATGTATGGGAAATACAATATCCTGTCCTTTGGAGGAGAAGAAGGACTGGGTCTCGGTCTGAAAATCTCGACGCTCTTCTTTTCATTAAGCTCAGATCCTCTGAGACTGTCGAGAAATGCTTCAATACGGGTTACCATTCCGGCATCAGCAGAGTGTTCATCGACTTCGAGGTGAAGAAAGGGCTTCCCTTTAAGCTCTTCAGTTACATAATGCCAGATAAACGAATCCGGACCGCATCTGAAATTACTCAGGTATACAGCATACAATCCGTCTGTTTTTGCCACATGCTGTGCCGCTGCAATAATTTTTTGACCATTCGGCCAGTACATATTCCTGTAATTGACGAAAATATTATATGATGAAAGGTCAAGCATGTCGATTGGTATAGGCATAACATTCTGAGCAATAAGCTTTTCTACAAGTCCAAGGTTCAGATGAGAATCAGCACTGTTATAAGGTCTTCCCAGAAGTACCACAGGACGGCAGTTTTTGGGAATGTCCTTCAAAACATCTTTACCGTATTCTACCAGCCGCCTTTCAAAAATGGTCTGGACATTATCGGCATAATAAATTGCTTCCCTTATATCTTTTTTACGGATTCCGAATTTCTGAGTGAAATATGCTGTCATCTCTTTTACGAGTGCACGTTCAAAGAACCTGAAGTGAAGAGTCGGAATTAAGAGCTTAGATTCATCAATTTTTCCTTTCAGGGCTGCTCTTACCATGAAGGGGTACGTCTGCACCCACGGACAATTGCAGTTAAATGTCTTTTCCCATCCCCGGAATTTGGCGTTAACAATAAAAGGAAGGAAAATATAGTCAACCCCTTTTTCAATAAGATCGATCACATGTCCATGCATCAATTCGACAGGAAGACAAGTCTCTGCTGTAATAGTCTCTATTGATCTGGTAACAAGTGATTTATCGGATTCTTTTGAAATGACAACAGTAAATCCGAGTTGTTCAAAAAAGGTCTTCCAGAATGGAAATTGCTGGTAGAATACCATCAGGGCTCTCGGGATACCAATAGTGGTGCTTTTCCACTCTTTGGATTCAACATAACCCTCCATCAGCATTTCAGTCCTTTTCAGGAACAGGTTTGGAATGTTATTGGCAATTTTTTTCCGGCCGTCAGTTTCATATTTTTCGCACCGGCCTCCATAAAAGAGAGATTTCTTCTCGCCAGCAATTTTAACTCGCCTTATCTCGCAATGATTGGTACAGCCCTGGCAGGTAAACCTGCTGATATCATAAGTCACGTTACGGATTCCGAAACCTTTGAAAGTACTCTTTTGTCCTTTATTCATTGATTTTTGTGCAAGTATAGCCGCTCCAATTGCGCCTGTTACATCAAAATGTGGCGGGACAATTATCTTTTTGCCAAGTACCTGCTCAAATGCCGCAACTACGGCTTTATTGTTGGTGACACCCCCCTGAAAGAAGATCTTATTACCAACCCGTCGATCTGCGACCACTTTCTGAAGGTAGTTATACACTATTGAGTATGCAAGGCCTCCGACAAGATTCTCATTCCTTGCTCCCTTCTGCATAAACGAATTAAGATCCGATTCCATAAAAACGGTACACCTGTCGCCAAGCTTAACAGGGCACTCAGAATTAAGAGCCATGCATCCGAACTCTTCAACTATATTAATATTTAGTTTTTCAGCCTGTTCTTCAAGAAATGATCCGGTTCCTGCTGCGCAAACTTTGTTCATTTCAAAGTCAATGACAACACCGTTCTCAATGCTGATATATTTTGAATCCTGGCCACCGATCTCGAAAATAGTATCGACAGTAGGATCATAATCAATTGCAGCAG
>Ga0079037_100002451_pt1 | contig 10230 bp, 8 predicted proteins | sample Mud3Dept4metaG_FD_71479 | JGI IMG/M metagenome (GOLD analysis project Ga0079037, IMG submission 71479) | Freshwater wetland microbial communities from Ohio, USA, analyzing the effect of biotic and abiotic controls - Mud 3 Core 4 Depth 4 metaG | ecosystem: Environmental > Aquatic > Freshwater >... | reverse complement strand
CCGCGCCAGAATACCCCCGGCACCCGGTGTCACCGCTGCCGCTGCTCCCTTCCGGGCCTGACGGGGTTCACGGCTGACCGTCGCGAGGGATCCGACGCGAGCCACCATGCAAGCGCATGACTATATCATGCGGGGTCGAGCGGTTCGGCAGTCGCTGGGACCGCGCAGCCGGTGCGGCCAGCATGCCGAGTGCGCTCAGCCGCGGCCCCGATACGGGGCCACGCCCGGGTCCGGAAGCCACAGCCCGGCCGGGGGCCGCCCCGTCTGCCAGAACACGTCGATCGGCATGCCGCCGCGCGGGTACCAGTAACCCGCGATGCGCAGCCAGCGCGGCGCAAGCAGGTCCACGATCCTGCCCGCGATCGCGAGCGTGCAGTCCTCGTGGAATGCGCCGTGGTTGCGGAAACTCGCCAGGTAGAGCTTGAGCGACTTGCTCTCGACCAGCCACTTGCCCGGCGCGTAGTCGATCACCAGGTGCGCAAAATCGGGCTGGGCAGTGATCGGGCAGAGCGAGGTGAACTCGGGCGCGGTGAAGCGCGCCAGGTATAGCTTGCGCGGATGCGGATTCGGCACGCGCTCGAGCACAGCCTCGTCCGGCGACGCCGGGATCGCAGTCTGTGCGCCGAGTTGCCGAAGACCCGGGTAAGGTTTGCCCGGTCTGCTGCTGCGGCGGGTCATCGCTCGCCTCCCGGGTCGCGCATGGTCAGTGGCAACGCGCTCACAGCCACTTCACGCATGCATAATGCATTGTTTTTCATTGACTTTCCTGCATTCCGGCCGGCCGCGGCCGAGTCAGTTCGATTATGCAAGCTTCGCGCACCGGCAGCACTCCCCGCAATGCCTGCAGACTGGTAAGCTTGCTGCTGCATCGCAACCATTATCAAAGCTATAGGGCGCTGCAACCAGGATGGCGAACGTCAACGAGTCGAGACCTGCCCGCCCCCCGCGACTGATCTATTCATTGCTCGAAGGCCGCGCGCTTCTCGAAGCGGCACTGCTGCCGGCACTGCTGCCGGTGCTCAGTAACACACCGCGCGGCGACGGGCACCCGGTACTGCTCTGCCCCGGCTTCACGGCCGGCGACGCGACGATGGTCGGGCTGCAGTTGTTCCTGCAGTCCCGCGGCTACCACGTGGAGACATGGGGACTCGGCCAGAACACGGGATTCAAGCTCAAGTTCAGCCAGGCGCTGGAGCAGAAGGTGCGCTTCATGCACCACCGTCACCGGCGCAAGGTGAGCGTCATCGGCTGGAGCCTCGGCGGCGTGTACGCGTTCTACACGGCTCACAATGCACCGGAGTGCATCCGCAGCGTCGTCTCGCTCGGCAGCCCGATGCGGTTCTCGGCTGAAAACTTCAAGACTCCGCTCATGGTGCGCGCCGTCTACCGCTACTTTGCCCACCCGATGGGCCCGGTTGCCCACCTTGCGCACGTCCGCGCGAAGGTGCTCAAGTCGCCGCCGCCGATGCCTTCGACCTGCGTCTACTCGATGACGGACGGCGTGGTCCCGCCCGAGGCCGCGCGCATCGACGCCACGGAAGGTCAGCACGAGAACATCTGGGTGCCGGGCAGCCACCTCGGCCTGGGCTTCAACGCCGCGGTGATGTGGATCCTCGCGGATCGGCTGGCGCAGCCCGAGGGCGACTGGCAGCCGTTTCGACTCGCCGGACGAATCGGCGAGTTCTACCAGCGCTGCGCCGCGCTGGTGACCCAGACCGCCTGAGTCCCGGGCCCGGCGTACCGGGCCCGCCCTCCGATCACGCTGCGCTGCGTCCGGCGCGCGACGGCAACTTCTTTGCCGGTCGTGCGGTCTTGCCCTTCTTGCCCGCCGGCTTGCGCCGCCGCGTGACCGGCTGGCTCGCGAGCTTGAGGTACTCCTGGAAAGACTCGCGGATGCAAAGTGCGAAGAACTCGGGATCCGGGATCTGCTCGCGACACGACGTCGGCGAGATGATGATCTTGCCGTCGTAGCTGGTGACGGAGAACACCAGTCCCATGCCGTCCGAGATCGGCATGATCGCGGAGAAATACGTCATGCGCGCCCCGTTCAGGTACAGCGGGATCGCCGGGCCCGGGACGTTCGTGATCGTGCAGCTCGCGAGCGGCGCGCGCTGCCCGAGGCCGAGCGACGAGCCGGCGAGCAGTCGCGCGGACATCGCGAGCGTCGCCGCGGGCGCGTGCTTGGTGATGTCGGTCAGTTCCTTTGCCCCCACGGCCAGCCCGCTGTCGTCGGTCTTCGCGGTGTACTGATGCACCGACCGCAGGCGCCGCACCGGGTCCTCGATCTCGGTGCCGAGCGGCACGCGACGCATGCTCAAGCCCGCGCGCTGGCCCGGGCTGCTGTCGGCATTGCGGATCGACAGCGGGGCGATCGCCACCAGGCTCGGCCCGGGCAGCTCTTCATGGGCCAGCAGGTAGCGGCGCAGGGCGCCACCGCACACCGCCAGCACGGCGTCGTTGATCGTGGCGCCGGGTGACAACGAGCGGATGCGCTTGAACTCATCGAGCGTGAAACGCCGGGTCTCGAACACACGGTGTGGTGAAACCTCGGCATTGAACCGCGTGATCGGCAGTCGCTCCGGGTGCGTAAAGAGCTCGCTCAACGACCCGATCACGGCCGGCGCCACGCGCCGCAGGGCCCGGGTGAGCGGCGCCGCGAACATGAACGGCTGCACCAGGTTGTGCAGGGCCGCGCGCGCCAGCAGCGACAGGGAACCGGGTGGCGACTCCGGGAACCACGGCTCCGGCGGTTCCGGGTGCGGCGGCTGCGGCGACGTGTCGTGCAGCAGGGTGGCGATCTCGGCACCGCCCCGCTCGTCGATCGCGGCGTGGTGGATCTTGGTGAGGATCGCGAAGCTGTCGGGCGGCAGGTCGAGGAACGAGTCGAGACCCTCGACCAGGTACAGCTCCCAGAGCGGACGCGTCATGTCGAGCGGCCGGGCGTGAATGCGCGAAGCCTGGATGCAGAACTGCCGCCAGTCACCGGGCTTGGGCAGGGCCACGTGGCGCACGTGGTATTCGAGGTCGAAGCGCTCGTCCTCGATCCAGTACGGGTAGTCCAGTTCGAGCGGGACCCGCAGCAGCCGCCGGCGGAAGACCGGCGAGAGGTGCAGCCGGCTCTCGATGTACTTCAACAACCCCTTGAACCGCACGCGTCCGCCGGGGGCGGTGGATGGGTCGTAGATGTGGACGAGGGTGATGTTGGAATTGGCGTGCCCCGTCTCCGCATAGACGAAACGGGCATCTTCAGCGCGCAGTTGACGCATCTGGTCGTTGCTCTCGAACGACTGCTCAACGCAGTCGATCCCGAGTCTAGCACCGGCCGCGTGGCGGCAGGCGTTGCGGTTATCGCATACTCGGCGACAGCATGACCCGGCCAATGCCCCTGCTGGACCTCGGTTTCCTGCTGATCGAGCGGCCCGAAACGCCGTCGAACGTGGGCGCACTGCTGTTGTTCGAACCGCCGCCCGGGCGCCCGGCGGCCAGTGCCGCCGACAGGATCGCGCGCGCCTACCGCGCGGCCCGGCCGGGCCCGCCGTTCGACTCCGTACCGGACCTGTCGGTCCTGGCCCTGCCCCACTGGCGACCTGCCGGGCGGGTGGACATGCGGCGGCACGTCCTGCGGGAAAGGCTGGATGCGCCCGGCGATCTCGGGCAACTGTGTCGGCACGTGGCGCAACTGCACGAGACGCCGCTCGAGCGGACGCGGCCGCTGTTCAGCGTGCACGTCATCGACGGACTGGCGTCTGGCCAGCTCGCCGTCTACTTCAAGTCACATCACGCGTACTGGGATGGGCGCTACGCGCTGGAGCGCGTCTTTGGCCAGCTGCGGCGTGAGCCCGGGGCGATCACCCCGCCCTTTTTCGCCGGATCGGCAGGGCCGGCTCCGGCGACCGAGGCAGACGGACTCGCCCGCAGCGTCACCGCGGGCCTGCGTTCGCTGCTCGGCCAGGCATCCGCCGCGCGCGAGCTGATCAGCAAGCTGTCGGTGCGTGCCGCCGCGGCGTCGGCAGCGTCGCTGCCGCGTGGCAATCGTCCGTTTGCCGGTCCGCACACGCGATTCAGCGAGCCGGTAACCCACGGACGCTCTTACGCCTGCTTCAGCCTGCCGCTCGATGACATGCGACGCGTGGCGCGCGCCGGCGGCGGGACGCTGAACGACGTGGTACTGGCCGTCGTGGATGCGGGCCTCGAACGCTTCCTCGCGGCCCTGAACGAACGGCCGCGCCAGCCGCTGGTCGCCATGTGCCCCGTGTCGCTGCGCGAGCCGGGCGACCACGAGGCCACGACCAAGGCAGCAACCTTGTTCGTGCCGCTGGCGCGACCACGCTCCGGCGCGATGGACCGGTTGCGCCAGGTCGCCGCCAACACCCGCGCCGCCAAGGACGAGTTCAGCGGCTTTTCCCACGAAGCCGCGCTCGACTACGCGCTGCTCGCCTTCGGCCTGTGGTTCGCCTCGAACACGCTCGGCTTCGGCGCCGTCACGCGTCCCGTCATCAACCTGGCCGTGTCAAACGTCGGCGGGGTCGATGGAACGCGCTACCTGGGCTCGTGCCGTCTGGCGGCGGCATACCCGGTGTCGATGATCGCCGACCCGACCGGCCTGAACGTCACCGTGCTGTCCATCGACGGTCACATGGATTTCGGCATCGTCGCGAATGCCGCCGTTCTCGCGGACGCCTTCGAGCTGGCACACGCCTGCGAAACAGCGTTTGCCCAGCTGCTGCGCGCGTCCAGGCGCGCGGCCCCGCCGACGGCGAAGACGCCGAAGCCGCGCCGGCGGCGTGCGGTGCGCGTCAGCCCTTGACCTTGAGGAAACCGCCGCCGCGCAAGCCGTCGCGTACCCGGCGCATGCCGGCCAGCCAGCGGTCGTAGTCCGCCGCCTTGCGCTGGAAGAACCCGAGGACCTCCGGGTGGGTCAGGACCAGGAAGCTGCCGCCCTCGATGCCGTCAGCGATCGCCGTCGCTGCCTGGTCCACGGTCAGCACGCCGGGCAGCGCGCCGGCCGGGGTCGATTCATCGAGTCCGGTGATCGCGGTGGCCACGTACTGGGGGCACACCACGCACACCTGGATGCCGCGGTCACCATAGGTGATCGCCAGCGACTCCGCGAGCCCGACTGCGGCGTGCTTGGTCACGCTGTACGGCGTGTCGCCGGCCTGGCTCAACACCCCCGCCGCCGAGGCGACGTTCACCAGGCAACCGGAGCCGCGGGCGAGCATGCCGGGCAGCACGGCGCGGCAGGCACGGGCGTGCGACATCACGTGCACGTCCCACATGCCCTGCCAGACCGCGTCCGGCGACGACAGCGCATCGTCGAGATCGAGCTGCTTCACACCGAAGCCGGCGTTCGACACCAGCACGTCCACGCGTCCGTAGTGCGCCTCGGCCGCCCGCACCATCGACGCGACGGCCGTGGCGCTCGACACGTCGCACTGCAGGCCGAGCCCGCCGAGCTCGCCGGCCGTGGCGCGCGCCAGCTCGCCATCGATGTCTGCAACCACGATACCGGCGGCGCCACGGCGCCTCGCTTCCCGGCACAGGGCGCGGCCGATGCCGCGGGCGGCGCCGGTGACCAGAACGATCCTGTCCTGCCACTGCATGTGCAACCCTCAGCGCGTCAGGTAACGCGACAGCTCGAGCTTGGCGATGTGATTGCGGTGTACTTCGTCCGGGCCGTCCGCGATGCGCAGCGTGCGCGCAGTCGCGTACAGCCAGCCGAGGCCGAAATCGTCCGACACGCCGGCGCCGCCGAACAGCTGGATGGCCTGGTCGATCACTTCGCAGGCGATGGTGGGCGCCACGACCTTGATCATGGCGATCTCCTTCTGCGCCGCTTTGTTGCCCGCGACGTCCATCTTCCACGCCGCGTGCAGCACCAGCAGGCGCGCCTGGTCGATCTTCATGCGTGCATCGGCAATCCGCTCGCGCCACACGCCCTGTTCCGCAAGCGTGCGGCCGAACGCGACGCGACCAAGGGCGCGCCTGCACATGGCCTCCAGCGTGCGCTCGGCGGCCCCGATCACGCGCATGCAGTGATGGATGCGCCCGGGACCGAGGCGGCCCTGCGCGATCTCGAAACCGCGCCCTTCGCCGAGCAGGAGGTTCGACGCCGGTACACGCACGTCCACGAAATCCACCTCCGAATGGCCGTGCGGCGCGTCGTCGTAGCCGAAGACCGGCACGTTGCGCACCAGGCGCACTCCCGGCGCGTCCATCGGCACCAGAATCATCGACTGCTGACGGTGCCGGCTGGTGTTCTGCGGATCGGTCTTGCCCATGAAGATCAGGATCCTGCACCGCGGATCGCCGGCGCCCGAGGTCCACCACTTGCGGCCGTTGATCACGTAGTGGTCGCCGTCCCGCACGATGCTCGCGGCGATGTTGGTCGCGTCGGACGAAGCCACGGCCGGCTCGGTCATCGCGAAGCCGGAGCGGATCTCGCCGGCGAGCAACGGCGCGAGCCACTCGCGCTTCTGCGCCTCGTTGCCGTAGCGCACCAGTACTTCCATGTTGCCGGTGTCGGGTGCCGAGCAGTTCATGGCCTCGGGCCCGATGGCCGAGCGGCCCATGATCTCGCACAGCGGGGCGTATTCAAGATTGGTCAGGCCGGCACCGTACTCGGATTCCGGCAGCCACAGGTTCCAGAGTCCCTGCGCCTTCGCCTTCTGCTTGAGCTCCTCGACGACCCTGGTCGGCACCCACGCATTGCCGGCGCGCCGGTTGGCGGCGATCTCCTCGTGGAACCGGGCTTCGTTCGGATAGACGTGCTCCTCCATGAACGCGCCGACGCGCTGCTGCAGTTGCTGCACCTTCGGGGAAAACTCGAAGTCCATGGGGCCTCCTCAGGAAAGCTTGAGCCGTTCGACCTGGCGCCAGGCGAGCTCGGCCAGTGGGCGTGCGGCGCGGCCCGTCTCGAGCGCCTGCGCGCTCGAGGCGTTGCCCTGCAGGGCGCGCGCCATCACGCCCTGGACGATCGCAGCGATGCGGAACATGTTGTAAACCATGTAGTACTCCCAGTCGCGGGGCTCGATGCCCGCGCGGCCGGTGCGACGGCAGTAGGCCGCGACGTATTCCTGCTCGGACGGGATGCCGAGCGCCGCGAGGTCGAGGCCACCCAGGCCGCGGAACGTGCCGGGCGGAATCCGCCACACCATGCAGTGGTAGGCGAAGTCCGCGAGCGGATGACCCAGCGTCGACAGCTCCCAGTCGAGCACCGCCAGGATGCGTGGCTCGCTCGGGTGGAAGATCACGTTGTCGATCCGGTAGTCGCCATGGACGATGCTGGTCTCGTCGCCGGCCGGGATGTTCTCCGGCAGCCACGCGATCAGGTTGTCCATGGCCTCGATTTTCTCGGTCTCCGAGGCCACGTACTGCTTGCTCCAGCGTGCCACCTGGCGCGCGATGTATTCGCCGCTGCGCCCGAAGTCGCCCAGGCCCACGGCAGCGCAGTCCACGCTGTGCAGGGCCGCGATGACCCGGTTGATCTCGTCATGGATGACGGCGCGTCCCGCGGGTTCCATGCCGGGCAGGCCCGGGTCCCAGAACACGCGGCCCGCGACGTACTCCATGACGTAGAACGCGGTGCCGATCACCGCGTCGTCCTCGCACAGCGCGTGGGCTTTCGCGACCGGCACGCCCGCGCCCGCGAGCGCGCGGATGACGCGATACTCGCGGTCCACCGCGTGCGCCGAAGGCAACAGCTTGCCGGGCGGCTTGCGCCGCAGCACGTAGCGCTGGGATCCCGCTGCGAGCAGGTAGGTCGGGTTGGACTGCCCGCCCTTGAACTGCGCAATCTCGAGCGGGCCGTCGAGCGGTGCGACGTTGGCCGCGAGCCATGCGCCGAGGCGCTCCGCATCGATGGCGTGCTGGGGGGCGACGGGCCGGGTGTCTGCAGGCAGCTGCGTCATCTTGGGGCGGGTCCTCACTTCTTGCGGGGCGGCGGCGCGATGAGCCGGGTCGGCAACAACTTCACGAGCGGCGCAAGGAGCGCCCACGGCCACACGGGCACGTAGCGGTGACCGACGCCCCGTTCGATCATGCGCGCAAGGATCGCGCCACCCTGCTGCAGCGGAATCACGAACGGACGGCTCTTCGCGCCGCGATTCATGTCGGTATCGATGTAGCCGGGGGCCAGTTCGGTGACGACGATCGGTTCGTGCCGCACCTCGGCGCGCAAGGCCTGCACATAGCGGTGCAGCCCGCCCTTGGCCGCCGAATAGGCGCCCATCAATGGCATGCCGCGCGAGCCGGCAACCGAGGTGATCGCCACGATCTGCCCACCGCCCTGAGCGCGCAGCCGGGGCAGCGCGAACTCGATGGTGGCGATCGCGCCGGTCAGGTCGGTGTCTATGGTCTGTTTGACCTGCTCGAATTTTCCACGCCCGACCGGCAGCGTGTAGCCGACGCCCGCATTCGCGACGACGATGTCGAGGCGACCGAACTCGACTGCGGCGCGCCCGAGGGCAGCATCGATCGACGGGAAGTCCGTGACATCGAGCGTGAGTGGCAGCACGGCGGCCGCGCCGGATTCCCGCAGGCGCGCGGCGAGCGACTCGATTCGCTCGAGGCGTCGCGCCGCGATCGCCACGGCGTAGCCGCGGCGCGCGAATTCGACTGCAATTGCTTCGCCGAGGCCCGAGGACGCTCCGGTGATGAAGATCGATTTCGCCATGAGATCCCTCAGAACCACGCGTCGCGCATCGCGAGCGTCGTGTCGTCAATGCTGTCGAGCAGCGCGAACTGCGGGCCGGTGCGCGGCAACTCCCATCGGAAGAAGTACCGGCATGCCTGCCGCTTGCCGTCGTAGAAGTCGCCCGCCTTGCCATGGGCGGCAAGTGCCTGCCCGAGCCACGTCCAGGCCAGCACGACGTGGCCGAACGCCTCGAGGTACAGGGAAGCGTTGGCAAGGATTCTTTCCGGGTCCCGCGCCGCGTACAGCGCGTTCGTGGTGCGCCCGACGCGCCGCAGCGCCTCGGCGAGCGCCTCGGCCCAGGTCGCGAGGTCGTCGTCGCCGGCCGCCCGGGCACTGGCGATGGTCGCGGCCATGCGCGCTCCCAGCCGCTCCAGGGCCCGGCCGCCCTCCATGCTCACCTTGCGCCCGAGCAGGTCGAGCGCCTGGATGCCGTGAGTGCCCTCGTGGATCGGGTTCAGGCGGTTGTCCCGGTAGAGTTGCTCCACCGGGTAGTCACGCGTGTAGCCGTAGCCGCCGTGCACCTGGATGGCAAGGTCGTTCGCCGCCAGGCACCACTGCGACGGCCAGGACTTGGCGATCGGCGTCAGGATCTCGAGCAGCAGCGTCGCCTCGGCGCGCTCGGCATCGTCCGTCGCCGTGCGCTGCTCGTCCACGAGGCGCGAGCAATAGAGATTCAGCGCGAGACCGCCCTCGACGTACGATTTCTGCGCGAGCAGCATGCGACGCACATCCGCGTGCTCGATGATCCGCACCGGGGGCGACGCGGGATCCTTCGAGGCCAGGGGCCGCCCCTGGGGACGATTGCGCGCATAGTCGAGCGACTCGAGGTAGCCGGCGTAACCCAGCGCAACCGCGCCGAGGCCCACGCCGATGCGCGCCTCGTTCATCATGTGGAACATGCAGGCGAGGCCGCGGTGCGGCTCGCCCACGAGATAGCCGATCGCGCCCGGACGACCGCCCGGACGGAAGCGCCCCTCGCCGAAATTGAGCAGCGTATTGACCGTGCCGCGGTAACCCATCTTGTGATTGAGTCCGGCCAGCGCTACGTCATTGCGCTCGCCGCAGGCGCCGTCCGGCGCCACGAGCAGCCGCGGTACGATGAACAGGGAAATGCCCTTCACGCCCGCCGGCGCGCCCGGCAGCCGTGCCAGCACCAGGTGCACGATGTTCTCGGTGATCTCGTGATCGCCACCGGAGATCCACATCTTGTTGCCGTACAGCCGGAACTGCCGGCCGAACGGCGAGTCGCCATCGGGCTCGGCCCGGGTCGCGACGTCGGCGAGCGACGAACCCGCCTGCGGCTCGGAGAGACACATCGTGCCGGCGTAACGTCCCGCCAGTTGCGGGCGCGCGAAGGCATCCACCTGGGCCGCCGAGCCGTGCGCGAGCAGCAGGTTCGCGTTCGCGGCGGTCAGCAGCGGGTAACCCGCGCTGCCCACGTTGGCTGCCAGCACGTAGGCGAAGCAGGCCTTGTCCACGACCGCAGGCAACTGCATGCCGCCGAAGTCGTAGTCCTGCGCAGCGGCCAGCAGGCC
>Ga0079037_100002450_pt1 | contig 10230 bp, 13 predicted proteins | sample Mud3Dept4metaG_FD_71479 | JGI IMG/M metagenome (GOLD analysis project Ga0079037, IMG submission 71479) | Freshwater wetland microbial communities from Ohio, USA, analyzing the effect of biotic and abiotic controls - Mud 3 Core 4 Depth 4 metaG | ecosystem: Environmental > Aquatic > Freshwater >... | reverse complement strand
CTGCTAGGACAAAGGGAGACGAATCGCTCATAGAACTTGCCAGAAAAGTCGACATTGGATATAGTGCAATAACGGACGCGAATCCCTCACTGGACCCTTTCGTTCCCGGAAGCGATACACTCGTTACTATACCCTCTGCCTGGATACTTCCTGATGTGGAACCATATGACGGCATCGTCATTAATGTTTCTGAACTGCGGCTTTATTATTTCACTCGAAAGGGAAGCTCTCGATTGGTGAGAATATTCCCTATAGGGACAGGTAGTGAAGGCCATGATACACCACCCGGCAAGTACCGTGTGGTTCAAAAAGTTGTGAAACCAGCCTGGCACGTGCCTGAATCCATAAGGGAGGAAAGACCTGAACTGCCCAAGGTCGTCCCGCCCGGTCCGGATAACCCTCTCGGTTCTCATGCCCTGAGACTCTCTTCAAACAGTATTCTCATCCACGGTACAAACAAACCATGGGGCGTCGGAATGAGGGTCAGTCACGGGTGCATAAGATTATATCCGGAAGATATATCCAGATTTTTCCCCATGGTTCCTGCGGGCACAAAAGTGACAATCGTCCGGCAACCCCTAAAAATTGGCCAGCGAGAGGGCAAGGTATACGTGGAAGTGCATAATGATGAATTCGACAAAGACTCGGATTACCTTGCAATGGCCCAGACATTACTGTCGAAGAAAGGTCTCCTCAAAAACGTGAACGCGGAAAAGCTTTATCGTGCGATCGAGGAAAAACGGGGCATGCCGGTCGATATTTCAGAATGATCCAGAGACCATCTTATGCCAAAGGAAACCTTCAGTCTACGCAGAAATGCTACAGCGTTGACTCCAGGAAGGAAGCTTGCGCAGAGCCCCATCTTTTTTTTACGCTGCGTCTTTCGCCCCGTACTATTCACCGCCTTTTTGTTTGATTCACCGACGACTAAACGTAATTGAATTAACAACAATGAAGATTTCCGGGAGAAAGGCGCAGTGCTTAGCAAGTTGTTTTGATATGTTAGACCAGAATTCCGTCTCCTGATTTTTCAGCGGAGAAGTCGCGACATCTCGTATCAGTATCTTTAACTGATACCATATCTTTATTGGATTTCACTACCAGCATTGCACAACCTGCATTCCCGATAATCTTCTCCAGTGAGCTTCCCATGAAAAGTTTCTTAATCCCCTTTTTACCGAGCGCACCCATAACGATCAGATCCACGCTCCGATCTCCTGCTATCCCGACCACAACATCACAAGGTTTCCCTGCAGGTATTAGGGCTTCCACTGGGATGCCCTCTTGTTTTGCCGCCTCTCTGACTTCGTTAACATTTGCCATGGCTTCTCCTCTATCAGTTTCTGAGCACACGGCAGAAACCGTAATAATAGTGCTTCCACAGCGTTTCGCAATTTCAATTGCTTCTGAGGCTGCCGCATGGCTATGCTCCGAACCATCAGTAGCAACTAATATATTTCTGTATTCAATCCTTGCGGCCTTCGGAACAACTAAGACCTTGCACGGTGCATGACCTATAACTTTTGCAGCTACGCTACCCATCAAGACCTTTGTTAGTCCTCTTCGACCACGTCTTCCGATGACAATCATGTCTACCTTTCTCGCGACAGCCACATCCACTATGAGCCGATGAGGCTCATCTCCATGGGCAAGGACGGTTTCACAGTTTAAACCCTCCCGTAAAGCTCTTCCTTTTGCAGAGTCGAGATGTTCTATTGCCTCTTCCTCTTCCTTCTCGAAAACGTCGACGCCGCTAATCTCATATCGAGGGACTGCTGACATTACATAGAGCATGCTCGAACACTTTTTAGCAAAACTTATTGCCTCCCTCACGGCACCTTCGCTAAATAAAGAACCATCCGTCGCTACAAGCAACTTCTCAAGTTTTGACAGGGGGCAAAACTGTGTGGAATTCATGGAAGATTCTCCTCGTCAACTGAAATGCAATAATGGGGCTTCATATCTGCACATAGGCTATTTTAGTTGTACCGTTCACATTCTTAGGGCCGGCCATTGCATTGTGCTTCCTACCTCTTTACAAAATAAAAGACCGAGCATAACCCAAGGTGCTTCCTTCGGCAGCTCGGCCATCTTCTATTTAATGATAAGACCCGCCGCTTTCCGTCCCCTCTTCGCAGAGGGTTTGGCTTTGTCGGGAATTCTCTCTTGATTACCTTTTATCACAAAAAAAACACTTGTCAAGTTGTAACTTTAGGTTATGCCACTTCGTGCTTATTTAACCAAAAAAGTGACTATCCTCTTGATTCCCATTTGAAAGCTTCAGTTCCCACAAGTCGTTCAGAGGTGTCAAGTCCAGGAAGGACATAAAAGGGAGTGTTACGGGCTAAAAACATTGCTTAGCGGTTTAATTGTCTGCTGTTCCCGCAGCCTTGGCAAAGGCATCCGAACTACTAGCGCAAAAGCCTGTTATCGAGAAGGTCGAAGTCCTCGCAGCCAAGCTGCCGAAATAAGGCCGCATCATCAGCCGGCGAAGAAGTTGATTTTGGGGATATTGTTTCTAAAAGGCGCAGGCATTGCCTTGACTTGTCTTAATTTTCATGATAAGTAATAATTAAGCATGAAGCAAATATGGTGCTTTTTTGAAAAAGGAGGACGGACATGAACCTGACACTGACAGACAAGGAAAAGGATATGCTTATAGGAGTACTTAAGGACTATATACCGGAGCTCAGGGGTGAGATTTCTTCGAGCGTTAAACGCGATTTCAAAGTGGAGCTGAAGGAGGAAGAGGCGGTATTAAAGGGAATACTGGAAAAACTGAACGCGCTGAAATAAGTATATTTTCTTCCGATAGTTGAAGGGCCGAAAAGAGGGCAGATTTATTTCCGGTCCCCTTTGGTCTCCCCTGACCGCGCTCTTTTTCCTGAGCAAGCTTAACAGTATCCAGAAATATCAGGGACACATCCCATTTTCTCAATAGCCTTCTCCACGATCCTCACAGACCGTGAATCGTCAAAGGTGAAGAATGAACTGTTCACTTCTGAATGCCTGAAGCTGGCCTCCTCCCCACGACACTGAAAGTGCTCGCTCTCCGTTTATTGGACAAAAGGATTGTTCCGGGGAATATTCAGCCCAGGGGCTCGAATATCAGGCACAATTCTATAGGCATTTCCTTGTCGTTCTGTTTTACTTCCACCATGACCCTGCATTTGCCTTTGTCCCAGACAGCAGCCCAATCGGCCCATTGTCCTTCGGGGAACCCTGCTTCTCCCGATGCCCCCACGAAAGAAGGCGCCCCTAAGAACTTTTCGACCTGATTTACCGAGTTATGGAAAAGCGTTTCATATTCATCCTGCTTTTTTGTGAACTCTACTTCTTCAAGAAGATGGGGATCATGGCAGGCGGACAGTATGAACTCGGTCCAGAGCGCGGTGCCGTCCATGACCCTGATCCGGGCCGTTGTTCTGGATTGTCCGGTAAATAAAAGCTCCTCATAGCCCTCACCTGTGAAGCTGAAGCCGAATTTTTCCAGCAGCTCACGCGCCCCGGCCACATCCCTTGACCATGTGTAGAGCTGATTTCTCATAAGGAATATATTGATCTCCGGTTGTATGTAACTGTTGAATTCGACCGAGTCGACCGTCGGAACGCGCACCGGTTGCGCTGCAACCGCAGGTTTCGCCGCATGCATTTCGGGCTGTGCAACTTCCTCCCGCACGGTCACGGTGAATGAAGCGGAATGGAGACCGGGGACCAGTGACTGCGTAAATGAAGGAGAATCACCGAACCCTCCGTGCAATCCCTGCAGAAATTCAGGCCATGCGGCCCGCCTCCAATCCTCTGCCGACCAGCCCTTTTCCGAAACCTTCGCGCACCCCGGCCACATTATGCTCCAGCCTTTTCCGAGGCGGTGCGCCTTTATCAGGCAATTGAGCGCTATCTCGCCGGCGGTCAGCTCAGCCTCAGGCTCGATCATCAGGCAGTCATGCATGCCGTATTCGCGGAACACCAGGTCGTAATCACCCGGCTTCTCCACGCGCACGTCAGGTCCAAGGAGGGAACGAACCGCGCTGATCTGTTCGCCTGTAGGAATTGAGGTAAACGCCAACCGCCATGTAACAAAGGATTTTCTCATACCCGTACCCCCCTTGAGCCTGTGCTCGTCTGTTTTTTGTTATTTCCCTGAATTTTTATTGACCTGTGCGCTGCCGGTTACATTGAAATAGAAAAATGTGATTGACAACAACAACGCAAAAAGCGAAAGAATAAAAAAGACGATGGATAGTAAAAGATGGGTATTCTTCAGTGCATCTGCCGGACGCGATATCGACGGATCGAAACGGCTGTACAGCAGAGGTATACTGCTGCCCACCCTGATCTCCTCTTTGGTGGAGCCGATAAAGTCCCTGGAATCGAATCTGCCGGTGAAATGGCCTGCCGGCTTTCCGTGTGCATCCAAGTCGAATCCGTAGGTGCCGCGATATCCGGTGACATATCTCGATGGTCTGGGCTTTCTCACAATGTATTGATACTGTTCACACTGCTCGACAACCGCTTCTGTTTCAATTCCGGTCAGCTTGTAGAACGACCACTCGGAAAGAAGAAATCCGGTACGCAGGACCCCGATCATGCCTGCCGCACACAGCAGGATGACAAGGGGCATCGGGAGACATCCTGAAGGTCTGTTCTTCATTCCGGCACCTTATCGTTCAGGGACATAATTAGGGGCACGCCCATTTTCCTCCTCCGCAATTTCTCCATGATTGGGTAGTTGTTCCCCTTCTTGAACAACTGCATACTTATATCAGTATTTCTCACCATTCTGAAATACATTCCCGGAAGGAACTTCGGGGACGTTGTTTCTGAAAGTGCAGGGAAAGAGCCCCTCATACGTAGATCATTTTTCGTGTCATCCCGCCATCCACGATAAAATTGGCCCCTGTGATGAAACCGGCCTCAGGGGAGACGAGATACGCTGACAGGGAGGCGATATCTTCCGGTCTGCCGACCCTGCCTGCGGGGTGCTGAGCGTGGTCCATTTCCGAAAGCCTGGCTGCTGACCTGGTGCGTCTCTTTTTCGATTCGCTCACCTCGATCCATCCCGGACTGATACAGTTCACGCGAACATCAGGCCCGAGACTGAGGGCCAGGGAATGAGTAAGAGCCGCCACGCCGCCCTTTGAGGCAGAGTAGGCCTCTGTATCCGGTTCTGACATGATGGCGCGCGTTGAAGCTATGTTGACGATAGCGCCCCTGGTCTTTGCAAGATGCGGGGCTGCATACTTTGCGCAGAGGAAGGCCCCGGTAAGATTAACGGCGAGCACCCTGTTCCATTCCGCCAGGCTCACTTTTGCGAGCGGCTTGTTGATGAAAATCCCGGCGTTGTTGATAAGGGCATCCACGCGCCGGAAAGATGCAACCGTTTCCCTGACCACTGCCTTTACCGCCGCCTCGTCCGAGATATCGGCATGCATGAAGAGACACTCTCCGAGGCCATGATATTCCTGCAGCGCCTCCCTGCCTGCCTCTTCATCCATTTCAGCAATGACCACCCGCAGGCCATCCTCCAGGAATCTTTTTACAATGGCCTTGCCGATCCCCTGGCCGCCGCCCGTGACAATGGCAACTCTCCCTTTATCCATTTATGCCGCTCTTCCTATTCAGCCACGTCCATTCGAAAAAATTAATAATAATGCGTTATGCCTGTTAAAGACAAGGACCTTTTTGGATGGCAGCCCCTGGCCGTGCTGCGGGGGTCTTTCGGCGGGAGAAACCTTTCACTGTCCTGTCGTCTCCTTTCGAAAGATGCCTGTCGTATCCCTGACCGGCGCGATGCACGCAGCTCCACCGGGAAGGGATTCGCGTCTGCCGATCACGAGAATCCCGCCTGGCATGAGTTTCTCCATGATCCTTTGAAGAATCTCCCGCTGAAGGCCTTCATCAAAATAGGTAAAGACGAGGTTCCTGCACAGCATGAGATGGAAGGTCCCTTCCGGCAACGGCAGGCGGATATCCTGTCTTAAGAATTCGACGTTTTCTTTGAAGATTTCCCTGAGCGAATAGAGATCATCGCAGGGTGCGAAGGCTTCTCTTAATTGTTCGGGAAGATCTTTGAGACTGCTTTTCGTATAATGGCCCTGTCGCGCCCGTTCAAGCAGTTTTTCATTCACGTCGGTGGCGATAATGCGCAGGGGGATTTCCCGCCGTATCGCGGGGATCACGCTTGTCCGCCAGATGATTTGGAGCGTATAAGGCTCCTCTCCGGAAGCGCAGCCCGCGCTCCAGCAGAGAACCTCTTTTCCTCCTGCACTCAGGACGTTATCGGCGAGCGAAGGAAGCACCCGGAAGCGCAGCGCATCGAACACCCTGCGGTCCCGATAGAACCGGGATATGGTGATTCCACACAGCGAATCAAGGACCTGCCACTCTTCGGGGTTGGAATCGAGATATGTCCTGTAGGCGGAAAAGGCCGGCAGCCCCAGTTCTTCCATGCGGCGAGTGAGGCGTTTGCACACCTGCCTGCTTACTTTTCGATAACCCTCCCACCTGAGTCTGAGGCGCGGCAGGGCCCTTTGGAGAAATCCCGTGCAGTCCATTTTGTTCCATCCAAACTTTATCGGGAATAAAAGGCCACGATAAGTGATTCGTCGATCAAGCTGTCCCGCATAACGATTTCCTTTAAAGTGATTCTTCTTTCACACCATACCTGTTTTTATCGGCCCGTGCAAGGGGATGGTCTGGACGAACTGAACTTGACATTGAGTCAGGTTGTTCCCCTCAGTATGGCTGTCTCAGCACTCCAACTCAAATCCCCCGGAACACAACATCCCACAAGGGAAAGGGGATTTGTCATCAAAATTTCACAGTAAAGTCATTTTCCTGTAACACCCTTTCAATAAACTGTAAGCAACAGTAATCCACACAAGGAAGGGGGTAATGCCATGAAATGCATAGCGTGCGGCAGGGAGATGTTAGACAGGGGAACTCATTATGAGTGTTCTAACATTCTTTGTGATTACGAAGAAGGAATTGAGAACAAGGTGGAATGGCCAAGACTCACACGGGATCTGCCAGGCCCTTTAGAGAATAATGCGGTAAGGAGTTTTTCATTAAATTGTTAAGAAGAAAGGAGGTGAATACTATGAATGCAATAGCAACGGAAGTCAGAGAAGATTTGAATGCGTGTCCGTACTGTGATGCGAAGACCGATGTATGCAAAGCATCCGTGACATCTCTCAAGATAGGGGCATTAGTGAGATTAAATCGCTGCAACAGCGAAAACTATGACAACTGCGCCCTCTTTTTGGCGAAATGTTTAAGAAGGAAATGGCAATACAGTTACGGGTTTTGAATTAGTTCACTGGGAGTCTTACCCTGAGTCTGTTTCCGCAGGCTAACTCATTGAGAACGCAAAAAAGAGGCACGGAGGGGGTGAGATGCAAACCCGCAGCTCTCATTGATTTTAAAGAATTATTTGGCCACTTCGAAACGAATCCGAAACGAGCCTGCTAACCTTTCAGCTTAATAATCATAAAACGCGTCTATCTGCCCGAGACTTACCACCTCAGCAGTCATGGTAGCTGCAAGTAGTTTCTTGAGTCCTTATGGTTGCACAACAAGAATCTTCTGTACAATCTCGGGACAGGTTGCGATGAACCGCAGTTCCTTGTTGATACTTCATGCGGGTGTCATATCCCTGTTTTTAATAAATTAATGAGAAGGGATGGGGTATAATTTAAGGAAGCTATTCAATCAAGAAAAAGACAGGGTGCCCTATGATAAGGGATTTAAGAATGGCCGGCATTATCATGGCTTTTGCGGCAATGGCTGTGGTAGGATGCACCAAGCTGGATAAGAAAACACCTAAGCCTGTGGAGACGGTCACATTTGTTGATCTCAACCGATATGTAGGAGTCTGGTATGAGATTGCCAGATACCCAAATAGCTTTCAGGAGGGGTGTGTGGGAAGCAGGGCCACCTATGCCCTGCGAGATGACGGTAAGGTTTCTGTTTTAAATGAGTGTTATGATGGATCATTGAGCGGGAAGCTGCGGTCTGCAAAAGGGAAAGCATGGGTTGTTGATAAAGAAACAAACGCCAAACTCAAGGTATCGTTTTTTTGGTTTTTTGCGGGGGACTACTGGATAATCGAACTTGATGATGAATATACGTATGTGGTAGTCGGACACCCGAAGCGTAAGTACCTATGGATATTAAGTCGAACAAAGACAATGAATGATAATACCTATGAAGGTATAGTAAAACGACTATCAGACGTCCACCACTATGACATATCAAAGCTAATCAGAACACCTCAAGAATAGGAGACAATTATGACACTGAAGGAATACCTCGACAGGAAAGACGGAAAGGGCATCCTCTCATCCGCGAATGCTGATGGTATGGTCACATCAGCGATATACTCAAAGCCTCACGTCTTCGATGATGGCACAATTGCTTTCGTAATGAGGGGAAGACTCACCCACGGGAACTTGAAAAGCAATCCCTATGCTTCGTATATGTTCATCGAAGAAGGATATGGCTATAAAGGCATAAGACTCTACTTGAAAAAGATTAAGGAAGACACCGACAACGCACTGATCGATACAATGCAAAGAAGGCATCTCACACCTGAAGAAGACAAGGCAAAGGGACCTAAATTCCTCATCCACTTCAGGGTAGACAGGATACTTCCGCTCATTGGGGAAGGAGATACGGGTATCGCACTAAAATAGAGAGTGCTCCTTAATCTGCACTTCGACAGAAGCTCTAATAAAGATTAACGGCATCTAATTCCTTCAGGAAGATTCTATCTTCAACAATGAAGGACATTCCGTGCCAGCCGAACTGAACGTAGGGTGAAAAGTGAAATCTTTGATCTGTGCTTAGGTATTCAACAAAGGCCTTACGTTCACCCGACACTGCGGTTCTTGAATAACAAAAGTAATCATCAAAAGCGACAATCATGCCGTGTTTAAAACGGGCAGACAAAAAATTCAGTACGGTCTTTGTTGAGCTATATAAGTCGCAATCAATGTAGGCCAGTGCAATGTCAGCGGGAAAACGGGGGTCTCGCGGTTCAATATTGTAAAGTGTGTCCTTATAAAAACCTGCAACGATGCGGTACTCCGCTTCTGGAATAAGGTTCTTCCTGCATATTGTTGTAAAGTCTTCTAAGGACGTTTTCATTGTTCCCTCAATCCAGTTAGGGTGTTGGTCCTCCGGCACCGATTGAGGAGGTAGTCCGCAAAAAGAGTCAAATGCCCAAAGCTTACAGTTGAATCCCCTTTTGCGTGACTCCTGGTAAGCCAATTTGAATGTCATGCCCCCACAGCAGCCGAATTCTGCATAATCTCCCGACATCCCATTGAAGGAGAGCGCGGTGAAGGCTCTCCGCATTAACTCCCGCCGATGAATCTCTTCGTGATAATAGTCATCCTTGCGATACCTCTTCGGTATCAACTTTCTTAAAGTCCTATTCACCCTTTATCCTTTTCCCCTTATTCCTTGATCATTGTGATATGTATAATTCGTTTGCTTTAGTAATTATTTTCTTTTGAAACTAGCAGTTGTATCCAGTATATCACAGGTGTCGAGCGCAGGAAGTAGTCGAGGTAGGCGCCGATAATGCATTCGGTCCCTAACACCTGAGTGTCGGCGCAACAACAGTAGGAGCTTAGATACCAAACCAAGGCTGCTCCCGGCCCTTGTGCTGAGTCCTTCTTGTACACCGCACATCTGCAATTTGATATAATGGTGCATATTACAGGTTGTCTTCTGGTTACAGGCAAGAGGAATTAGCTTGTTTTAAGCTGAACTACCTGGAGGTTTCAGTGAAATATCTGGCGATGGCTTGTCTCATCTTAGCAGCCCTTCCAATCGAAGCAGGTACTGACAGCCCCACGTCTGATCTCAGGTGTGGCCCGTACGTCATTTCTCGAGGCGCCAGGCAGTCCGAGGTACTGAGAAAATGCGGTAACCCAAGCTATATTGAGAGCTGGGAGAAGGAAAGTGTCAGACGGGACTTCTATAAAGATATCCCTGTCCAATCAGACGAGCAGCTATCTCAAGAGCCTCTGGTTCTGAGAGAGTACATAAGGGTTGAGGAGTGGGAGTACAATTTCGGACCAACCAGATTCCTCTATTACCTCAGATTCGAAAATGGCAAACTCATAAGAATTACGGTTGGTGACTACGGATATTAAAGCGAGGTATCAAGAAAATCCTCAGGAGAATTTCGGCGTTGACTTCTTCCTGAACACCGCACCA
>Ga0079037_100002449_pt1 | contig 10231 bp, 9 predicted proteins | sample Mud3Dept4metaG_FD_71479 | JGI IMG/M metagenome (GOLD analysis project Ga0079037, IMG submission 71479) | Freshwater wetland microbial communities from Ohio, USA, analyzing the effect of biotic and abiotic controls - Mud 3 Core 4 Depth 4 metaG | ecosystem: Environmental > Aquatic > Freshwater >... | reverse complement strand
CGGGTACGCCCAGAATATTTTCCTGCAGCAGAGTTTGAACGAACAGGACATCGTCAGGGATTGGGGATTTGGGAAATAGATAAAAGGCCCCTTCCGGTTTCGTGAATTGATAACCGGCCTCCCGGAGACCTTTGCACAAGAGGTCCCGTTTGCGCCAATATTCGCCGACGTTTACCGCAACCCCATCCAGGTACGGCAGGATGCGCTGCATCAAGGCCGGGGCATTCACAAACCCCAGAATCCGGTTGCAGAACGTCAAACCGTCGACTATTTCTTTCAGGCCTTCCAGGCGGGGATTTGCGGCGATAAAACCGATGCGCTCGCCGGGCAGAGAGAGATCTTTGGAATGCGATGTAATTACCATGCTTTGGGAGTAAGCATGGAAAACACTGGGAACCTTGATGCCGTCGTAAACAAGTTTGCTGTATGGCTCATCCGACAAGAGATAGACCGTTTTTCCGGTCTTTTTGCGGTGTTCTTCGAGGATCGTCCCCAGCTTTTGCATGCTTGCGGCATCATAAACCCGACCTGAGGGATTATTGGGGGAATTGATAATGATGGCCTTCGTTCTCCCGCCCAAGGACTTGGAGATGGCGTCAGTATTTAAAGAAAAATCTTCATTAGTATAAACTAACTTTCCGTTTCCATTGTGATTACTGATGTAGAAAAAATATTCGACAAAGTAAGGGGCCAGAACAATAACCTCATCCCCGTTGTCCAGGAGAGTCTTTAGAGCCACGTTCAGGCCGCCGCCTGCCCCGCAGGTCATGACGATCTGCTCCCATAACAGATTCACTCCGTGCTCCCGCGTCAGGTACCTGGCCACGGCTTCCCTGGTCTCCCGGAGGCCGGCATTGGGCATATAAGCATGAAGACCGGGGCGTTCGCTTCCGAGAACCTTCAGGATCGCCTTCCGGACCTCCTCCGGCGGTTCCAGGTTCGGATTTCCCAGGCTGAAATCGAATACTTTGTCGGCCCCGTATTTGGCCTTAAGCTCCAGCCCTTGTTCGAACATCTTTCGAATCCAGGAAGCATTTTCCATGTATTCTTTGATTTGTGAAGAAATCGCCATAAAACCTCCGAATTTCTCACCACGGAGAGCACAGAGATCACAGAGCAGTTTAAAATTAAAAAAATCTACAGCGTCTCCGCTAAAGATCCGGCCGTTCGTATTTCTTTCAAATTCCCAAACCTCTGTGTGCTCTGTGTTCTCGGTGGTGAGTATTTTTTAAGAAAACTCCGGGAGAATCTCCCTGAAGACCCCCAGCACCCTTTCCATTTCATCTCTTGCGCCGATGGTCAGGCGCACCCCGTCGCGAAGCCCGTCCTCGTCATAATGGCGGGCCAGAACTCTTTTTCTTAACAGAGCGTCAAAAAAGGCTTTTCCCCTACCCTGCTTCGGCGGTTGAGGAAAAAGGAAATTCGCCCTCGAGGGGACCATTCGGTACCCCAAGGCCTTCGCTTCACGGAAAAACCATTCCCGCGTGGCGACCACGTCCCGGATTTTTCCCCGGAAGTATTCCTGGTCGGTCAGGGCGGCGGCCACGATCTCCTGAGTGAGCCGGGTAACGTTGAAGGGGTCCTTGACCTTGAGCATCTCCGTGATCCATTTTGGATGGGCGACGGCGTACCCCAGGCGGACCCCGGCCAGGGCATAGGACTTGGAAACGGTCCGCACGACGATCACATTTTCCATTTCCCGGATCAGGTTCAGCGCGTTTTCCTCGGCAAATTCGGCATAGGCTTCATCAACGACAAAAATACCCCGGCTTTTCCGGGCCATCTCGGTCACGAGAGCCAGGGGATATGAAAAGCCTACCGGGGAATTGGGGTTGGCCAGAAAAAACACCTTCGCTTTCTCCGGTGGGAAAGGCGGGTTGGCGTACGGTTCGCGAACGGCTGAGGCAAGGATTTCGTTGCCGTTGATCGCGGCCAGCACGCGATAAAGGGGAAAAGTCGGTTCGTGGAAACCGACCCCTTCGCCGGGGCCGGCGAAGGTTCGGGCGATGAGATTAAGAATTTCGTCGGACCCGTTTCCACAGATGATCTGCTCCGGCGGAAAGCCGTAAAGGGCTCCGAGTTTCCGGCGAAGCCCCAGGCTCACGGGATCCGGGTAGATGCGCAGGTCTTCGTAGGCGGTCTTTTTAAGGACCTCCCGGACGCGCGGCGAAGGCGGGTACGGGTTTTCGTTGCTGTTCAGCTTCAGATAATTCTCGCGGGGATCAGGCTGAAAGCCCGGAACGTAGCCCTTCATCGAAGATATGGCGGTTCGAACCCGGATGGTCATGGATATCTCATTTCCAAAATTCGTTTCGAGTTTCAGGTCCTGGGTTTCGAGTTTCTTTTGCGTTTTCGCCGACGAATCGAGATCCAGACCCGGTAGGGTCTTTATAACACCGAAGCCAAGGAAACACAAGTCGGAGCGGTAATCCAGCGCACCCTCTTAGCCGGGGGCTAATCCATAAAGTGCGAGGGAAGGAAGAGGGCTATTTGGGGAAAATAGAAAAGTAATGCGGCGCAGACAACCAGGCTGATCAAAAAGGGGTAGATCCCTTTGTAGATGACCCCCAGGGGGACCTTGGTGATATTCTTCACTACAAAGACATTGAGGGCCACCGGGGGAATGATCACCCCAATCATGACGGTGATGGCGATCATCATTCCGAACCAGATGGGGTCATATCCCAACTTGATGATGACCGGGTAAAAGATCGGGGTCGCCAGGATCATGAAAGCGAGATCGTCAATAAAAGACCCCCCGGTCAGGTAGATGAGGGCGATGAGGATCATGGTTAGGTCCCGATTCAGGCCCAGGTTGACAATCCAGTCGGCCGCAAGCATGGGAATTTTGGTCACCGCTAGGAAGTGTCCCAGGATCGTGGAGCCGGCGATCAGCATCAACACCATGCATGCCGTCCGGAGCGACTCCCCCGCGGACTTCAGGAATCCTTTCCAACTCAGCTCTTTTTTGACCAGGGCCAGAAACAGAACGGCGAAAGTCCCGACACTCCCCGCTTCCGTCGGGGTGAAAAAGCCTTTCATGATCCCGCCGATGACCAGCAGGAAGATAATTCCAACCCAAAGAACTTCGGGAAGGGAGGTTATCCGCGCCTTCCAGGAGGACTTGCTTCCCTTGGGCCCCAAAGAAGGATTGATCCGGCACCATCCATAGATGATGAGAACAAAAAACAGCGCAATGATCAGCCCCGGAACCAAACCGGCGAGAAAAAGCTTGCCGATGGACTGTTCGGTGATGATCCCGAAGACGATCAGGGTTACGCTCGGGGGCATGAGGATTCCCAGCGTCCCTACGCTGGCTACGATTCCTGTGGATAATTTCTTGCTGTATCCGTAACGGTCCATCTCGGGCACGGCTACGCTGGCGAAGGTGGCGGCCGTGGCCGGAGAAGAGCCGCAGATGGCCTTGAAGGCCGTGGCCCCGCCTACGGTAGCCATGGCCAGCCCCCCCGGAATATGGCCGATGAATTTGTAGGCCGTGTCAAAAAGCCTCTTGGCGATCCCGGCGTTGAAGGCGATTTGCCCCATAAAAATAAAGAGCGGAATTACCGTAAATCCGTAAGAAGAAAAGACATCAAATATATCTTTGGCGATGAGATTGAGGGCCGCTTTGAAAGAAACCACATAGGCAAACCCCAGAAATCCCACGAGGCCCATGGCAAAACCCAGCTCGATGCCCGTAAAAAAGAGGGCCAGGACCAGCAAAAGCCCCATGATCCCGGACGCAACCTCATTCATATTTCCCCCGAAACAGTTTGGCGATATCGCCGAGGAGGACCAGGGACAGCAGGAGACAGCAAATCGCGACTCCATAAACGATCGGGTAAAAGGGGATCTGCAGGGTGAGAGAGACTTCTCCGGATTTTTGAAGGTCCAGCCCCATCTTGACCAGATTCCAGAAGATCGAGAAAAAGAATACAATCCCCAAAATGCGAGTGGCCAGATGGAAGCCCCCGCGCGCGCCCCGGGATAGCTTTTGAACCAGGACATCCACATAGATGTGGCCCCGCACCCAGGAGGTGAAAGGCAATGAGAAACCGGCAACCAGGGCTCCCATCAGGGCCACGATCTCGTAGCTTCCCACAATGGGCCGGCCAAAGGATCGGAGGACGACATCGACCACCGTAAGACCCATGATCCCGGTCAACGCGACTCCCGCAATCGTCTGGGCGATTCGGCTCAAACGCAAAATGAGATCAAGAAAGAAGTTCATCTTTGAGATTCCCGAAAGGTGAAGAAGCGAAGGGCCAAAGGCCGGGGGATCCGTATTGCGGCCGGCCCTTCGAATCCAGGGACCCTCAGTTCATTTTCTTCAAGGTTTCTTGACAAAAATTCAGGGCTTCTTCGCCGGGAAGGCCTTTGGTTTTCATAGCCTGGACATAATCCTGGAGGATCGGTTTGACGGCATCTTCCCACTTTTTATTTTCCCCGGCCGGCAGAGAGATAATTTGATTTCCCAGTTTCTGGGTGAAAGCCTTGCCCGACTTATCGATTTCATCCCAGATCTTTCCGGTTTTTCCGATCCACTCCTGGTTCACGCTTTCAATGACTTTTTGGATTTCAGGCGGGAGGGCGTTCCATTTTTCTTTGTTCATGGCTACAAAAAAGCCCGTACTGTAGGCTGCACCAAAGCTTTCGGTTGTGCTCTTTACGACCTCGCCCCATTTCCAGCCTTCAAGCGATTCGATGGGCGCCATAGAGCCGTCGGCCATTCCCCGCTTCAAGGCGTCGTAAGTTTCCCCCATAGGCATGGCGGCCGGCGTTCCTCCCAGGGCCGTTACCACCTTGGCGCTTAGCCCGGTCGAACGAATTCGCAGGCCTTTCAACTCCTCCAGTTTGGTCACAGGCTTCTTCGTGTGCAAAATCCCGGGTCCGTGGGCGTGAAAATAGAGGATCTTGACTTCCTCGAACTCTTTGGGTTGAAACTTCGCATAATACTGGTTGATTAAACGGGTTGCCGAAAGCCCGTTCTTATACCCCAGCGGCAGGTCAATTACTTCGGTCAGAGGAAATTTCCCCCGGGTGTACCCCAGGACCGACATGCCGATGTCGGAAATCCCTTTCACGACCCCGTCATAGCATTTGTCCGCCGGGGTCAGGGTTCCTCCCGGGAATACGGTGATCTTGACCCGTCCCTGGGTCTGTTTTTCGATCTCTTTTGCCCACTCTCCGGCCAGCACCGTGTTCTTATGCGGAGCGGGAAAGAAGATGGAGTAAGAGAGCTCAATCGGCTTGGTTTGAGCGGCAACCTGAAAGGCGAAGCCAAAGGAGACCCAAAAAACGAATGCCAAAAGAAGAACAGCCGACTTTCTCGGTTTCATGACGACCTCCGGATCGATGGATTCTGCCGGGCTCTCTGGGAATCCCGGCAATAATTTAATGTTTCTGGGCTCGCGACGAAGGAGGCAAGGGGCGAGGAGCACCCGCCCCGGCGATATACATACCTCTGGCGCTCTGCAGGGTAAGTTTTCGCCCGCTCTTTCATTTTTTCCGCCGATCGACCACTTTCGGTATTTTTCCATCCGCGGGGCGCAGGCTCTCCGGCGCCACCAATTTTACTTTGGCGCTTAACCCGATGATCTCGCGCAGCTTTCTTTCGATCTGCAGGGAAATATTCTGCAGAATTTTGATTTCGTCGAAAAAGACCTCCTCGTTCACCTCTACGCGCAGCTCCAGGGTGTCCGCCCCTTCGATGCGGTCGGCGATGAGCTGGTACCGGGGTTCTACCCCTTCGACTTCCATGAGGATCGCTTCCACCTGGGAAGGGAAGATCTTGATCCCCTTCAGGATCAAAATATCGTCGCTCCTCCCCAGGACTTTCTTCATCCGCACCTGGGTTCGCCCGCAGGAGCAGGGGGCATAACTCAGGGTAGTGATGTCCCGCGTCCGGTAGCGGACCAAAGGAAACGCCTCTTTGGTCAGGGTCGTGAGCACAAGCTCCCCTTCGGACCCGGGCGGGAGAGGCTTCAGGGTCTGCGGGTCGATGATTTCCGGAATAAAGTGATCTTCGGAAATATGCAGTCCATCCTTGGCCTCGCACTCCGCCGCCACCCCGGGTCCCATGACCTCGCTCACGCCGTAGTTGTCCGTGGCGTTAATAGAAAGACTTTCCTCGATTTCCTGGCGCATCGCCTCCGACCAGGGTTCTCCCCCGAAAAGGCCCAATTTCAGAGAGAGGGATTTGGGATTGATCCCCTGTCTTTCCATGTGACGGCCCAATAGGAGGGCGTAAGAGGGGGTGCTGACCAGGGCGGTCGTCCGGTAATCCTGCATGATCATGACCTGTTTGGCCGTATTTCCCGTAGACATGGGGATGACCGAGGCGCCGATGAGTTCGGCCCCGTGGTGAAGGCCGAAGGCGCCCGTGAAGAGGCCGTATTTAAAGGTAATCTGCACCACGTCATCCTTAGTAACCCCGCCGGCCGTGAGGACCCGCGCCGTCAGCTGACTCCAGTGGTGAAGGTCGTTGCGCGTATATCCGGTCACTGTCGGCTTGCCCGTAACCCCGGAGGAGGAGTGGATGCGGACCACGTCCCGGAGAGTGAGGGCGAACATCCCGTAGGGGTAGCTCTCGCGCAGGTCTTCCTTGGCCGTGAGCGGGAAGCGAATCAGATCGCTCATCCCCTGGATGTCCTCCGGAGAGATCTTCAGCTGATCGAATTTCTTCTTATAGAAGGAAACATTCCGGTACACCCGGTTCAGGGTTGACTGAAGCCGCTCCAGCTGCAGCTGCTCGATCTCCTCTCTGGGCATACATTCGTGGCGTCGGTCCCAAATCATGGCATCCCCCTCATTCCCAGATCTCCCGGTATTCTTTTCCCAGATACGCCCGCTGGACTTCCCGGTTGTTGAGCAGGTCCTCGGTTTCCCCTTCCAGAATGATCCGCCCCGTTTCCATAACATAGCCGCGCTCGGCAATCCGCAGAGCGGCCTTGGCGTTCTGCTCCACCAGAAGAATGGTGGTCCCCCGGCCCGGCAGGGTCCGGATCGCCCGGAAAATATCCCCCACGACTCTGGGGGCCAACCCCATGGACGGCTCGTCGAGGAGGAGCAGTTTGGGCCGGGACATGAGGGTCCGGCCGATGGCAACCATTTGCTGTTCCCCCCCGGACAACGTTCCGGCCCTTTGCCTTTCTCTTTCCTTCAGGACCGGGAACAACCCGAAGACTCCCTCCAGGTCCTTCCAGACTTCTTTTTTCTCGCTGCCTTTGAAACGCACGTAGGCCCCTAAAAGCAGGTTGTCAAGAACGCTCAGGGGAGCGAAGATCTGCCTGCCTTCCGGAACCTGCCCGACTCCGAGCCGGAGAACCTGCTCCGCCGGAATTCCCGCAATATTTTGCCCGCCGAAAATCAGCCGGCCCTTGGAAGAAGGATGGATCCCGGAAATCACCCTCATCAGCGTCGTTTTGCCGGACCCGTTCCCGCCCAGGAGGGTCACGATCTCGCCGGCGCTCACGTGGAGCGAAACGTTGCGCAGGGCCTGGATCGATCCGTGGGAAGCGCTTACGCTCTCAAGCCGAAGCACCGTTTCCCTCCTCCCCCAGGTAGGCGGCGATGACTTCCGGGTTGCGCTGGATCTCCCGGGGCTTGCCCTCGGCGATCTTTCTCCCGTAATTCAATACGGAAATGATGTCGGAGATTTCCATCACCAGATTCATGTCGTGTTCGACGAGCAGAATCGTTATTCCCCGTTCGCGGATCCGGAGAACGGTTTCCGAAAGCTGGGCCGTATCCCGCGGATTCAAGCCGGCCGCCGGTTCATCCAGGAGGAGAAGCTTAGGCTCCGTAGCCAGGGCCCTGGCAATTTCCAGCAGCTTCTGTTCGCCCAGCGGCAGGGAGAGAGCGTCCAGGGCAGCCTTTTCTTCGAGGCCCATGAAACGCAGTTCCTTAAGAGCCCGCTCCCGGCATTCCCGCTCTTCCCGGCGCATCCCCGGCAGGCGGAAACCGGCCTGGAAAATCCCGGCCCGCAGCCGGCTGTGCCTTCCGATCATGACGTTTTCCAGGGCGCTCATGTGGGCGAAAAGCTCGACGTTCTGAAAAGTCCGGGAAATCCCCAGGTGGGCGATTTCGTGCGGCTTAAGGCCGTTCAGTTTTTTCCCGCGGAAAAAAAATTCCCCCCGGGTCGGCGGAAAGATCCCGGCGATGAGGTTGAAGAGGGTCGTTTTCCCGGCGCCATTGGGGCCGATGACCGCCTGGATCTTGCCCGCAGGCACGGCCAGGTCGAGGTCGGCGATCGCCCGAAGGCCGCCGAAAGATTTTTCCAGACCGGCGATCGCCAGGATTTCTTCGTTCATCTCCCCTGCCCTCCCAGTTTGGCGAGCAGCTGCCGGATCGCTTCCAGGATTCCTTGAGGCATGAAAAGAAGGCCGGCCAGGAGAATGGCTCCATAGGCCAGGACTTCAAAATCCTCGAGGCTGCGCAGGTATTGCGGCAGCAGGGTCAGAATCGCGGCCCCGGCAACTGCCCCCCAAAGGGTCTGGCTTCCCCCGATGACGACCATCATGAGCAGGAGAATGGAAGACATGAGACTGAAGGCGTTCGGGCTGATGAACGCCAGGAAATGGGCGTAGAGACTGCCGGCCATCGAAGCGTACACGGCGCTCAGGACAAACACGTTAAGCTTGCACCGGCCGGCGTCGATCCCCATGGCCTTGGCCGCCAGTTCACTCCCGTGAACCGCGCGCAGGGCGCGCCCGACCCGGGAATTGATGATATTCAGGGAAAAGGCCAATACGGCAAAGGCCACCCCCCAAACCAGGTAAAGAAAGGGGGTCCCTTCCATGGCAATCCCCCCGAACGATAAGGGGGGGATGTTGGACAATCCCGAAGGCCCTCCGGTCAGGGAAGAAAGCTCGTTGAAAGCGATAAAAACAATCTCCCCAAAACCCAGGGTGGCCACGGCCATGTAGTGCCCTTTTAAACGTAATGTCGGCTTTCCCACCAGCGCGGCAACCGCTGCGGAGAGAAGAGCCCCGGCCAGAAAAGCCATGAGGGGATGAAGCCCGTACCGGGTGGTCAGGATCCCGGAAGAGTAGGCCCCGATGCCAAGAAAAGCCGCATGCCCCAGGGAAATCTGCCCCGCGTACCCCATCAGCAAGCTGAGCCCCATGGTGGTGATAGCGTTGAGACCGAGAAATATCCCCAGGCTGATGAAATACTGATTGCCGCCGAATATCCAAGGGAAAACCGCGACCCCGGCGGCGATGATCGAGAGGGCTTTTAAATCTTTGCGCATCATGGGTATAAAAAGGTCTATTGGGTACTTAGCGTCAGAATTTCTTCAACTCACTTTCCTCGCGGCTGCCGAAAAGTCCGCTGGGCCTGATCCACAAAACGAGGAGGAGGACGAAAAGGGCGATAGCGTCCTTGTAACCGGAGGAAATGAGTCCGGCGCCCAGAGACTCCAGGAGCCCGATCAGAAAACCGGCGGCGATGGACCCGGGGGCGCTTCCCAACCCGCCGAGGACGGCGGCGGCAAACCCTTTCAGGGCCAACAGCGGGCCGCGGTCGTACTCCATGAGGGTGATCGGGGTGATGATCGCCCCGGCAACCGCTCCCAAAGCCGCGCTGACCCCGAAGGAGACCAGGACCATTTTCCGGACATTGATCCCCACAAGCCTTGCGGCCAGGGGGTTGAACGCGCAGGCCGTCATGGCTTTTCCCACCAGGGTGTGCTTGAAGAAAAAGGTGATCCCCAAAACGACGAAAACGGTGATTCCCAGAACCCAAAATATTTGGGGTTGGATCGCCGCCCCCCAGACCTGGATCGACTCCTGCGAGCCGAAGGGCGGGAGCATGTAAGGGTCCTTTCCCCACAGAAACATGGCAATCCCCCGGAAAAGAATGGAGCCTGCGAGAGTGATAATGATAAGGGTAATCAGGGAGGCGTTTTTCAACGGATGAATGGCCAGCCTCTCAAAGAGCGCCCCAATTGCGGTTACGGCAACGATGGCAATCAGGAAGCCGGCGAGCATGGGGAGTTTTAAAACGGCCGTGCAGAAAACCATGAGCAGCCCCCCAAGCATGACGAATTCTCCCTGGGCCAGGTTAATGATCCCCGTCGAGTTATAGATCATCGTAAACCCAAGGGCAACCAGGGCGTAAATGCTGCCCAGGGTGAGGCCGGTAAAAATATACTGAATAATTTGACTCGCAAAATTCATGGCTTCCTTGATGTTCCAGAAAAACAGCTATCCATGGGTTAATTGTAGGG
>Ga0079037_100002447_pt1 | contig 10233 bp, 6 predicted proteins | sample Mud3Dept4metaG_FD_71479 | JGI IMG/M metagenome (GOLD analysis project Ga0079037, IMG submission 71479) | Freshwater wetland microbial communities from Ohio, USA, analyzing the effect of biotic and abiotic controls - Mud 3 Core 4 Depth 4 metaG | ecosystem: Environmental > Aquatic > Freshwater >... | reverse complement strand
GGACCCATCGCAAGGCCCGTCCGGAGAGAGGCTGGTGTCAGCCCGCCGAAGGCGCAACCCGCCCGGAAACGCTCAGGCAAACGAACGGCGGAGTCTGATGGGCTCTGGAGAGCGGCTCCGCGAGGGGCCCACCGAAGGGGTGCGGCGCCGGTCTACCGGCACCCGATCTCTCAGGTCACAGGACAGAGGGGCGGCAGGTCTTCGGGGCCTGCCGCCTTTTTTATTTTCAGGGCTCGGGGAAGTAACACTATATGGGTCTGCGCACACCACTCTTTGACACCCACGTCGCGGCCGGCGCGCGGATCGTGGACTTCGGCGGCTGGGACATGCCGGTCAATTACGGCTCCCAGATCGAGGAACACCACGGCGTGCGGCGCGATGCGGGCATGTTCGACGTGTCGCACATGTGCGTCGTCGACCTGCGGGGCGCGCGCGTGAAGGATTATCTGCGCCGGCTGCTGGCCAACGACGTGGCGAAGCTGACCCAGTCCGGCAAGGCCCTCTATTCCTGCATGCTGCGTGACCATGGCGGCGTGATCGACGACCTGATCGTCTATTACATGGACGACCAGTGGTACCGGATGGTCGTGAATGCGGGAACCCGCGACAAGGACCTCGACTGGCTGCGCGTGCACGCAGGTGACTTCGGGGTATCGGTCGAGCCACGTTTCGATCTCGCCATGATCGCCGTGCAGGGCCCCAATGCCCGTCAGAAGGCCTCGGCGTTGCTGGCCCCGGCCTTGGCGGCCCGCGCACTCGAGCTCGGACCGTTCTTCGGCACGGCCGGGGACGGCTGGTTTGTGGCGCGCACGGGGTACACCGGCGAGGACGGCTGGGAAATCATGCTGCCGGCCCAAGAAGCAGCCGGCTTCTGGGGTCGGTTACGCGAGACCGGCGTCATGCCGTGCGGGCTCGGCGCGCGGGACACGCTGCGCCTCGAAGCGGGCATGAACCTCTACGGCAGCGACATGGACGAGACGACTTCGCCGCTCGAGTCCGGCCTCGGCTGGACGATCGCCTGGGACCCGCAGGATCGGAACTTCATCGGGCGCGAGGCACTGACGGCCCAGAAGGCGCATGGCGTGGCCCGCAAGCTGGTCGGGCTGCTGCTGGCGGATCGGGGCGTCCTGCGCTCGCACCAGAAAGTGATCGTGCCGGCGGTCGGCGAGGGAGAGGTCACCAGCGGCACCTTCTCGCCGACGCTCGAGCGCTCGATCGGGCTCGCGCGTGTTCCTTCGCAGACGACCGATCGCTGCGAGGTGGAGATCCGCGGCCGGTTGCTGAGCGCGACCGTCGTGAAACCGCCGTTCGTTCGTCACGGAAAGATCACGATTCCTCTGTAGAGATTCCCAGGGAGCACATCATGAGCAACGTTCCTGCCGACCTGCGTTACCTCAAGTCCCACGAGTGGGCCCGCCTCGAGGCGGATGGCACCGTCACGGTGGGCATTTCCGATCACGCGCAGCAGGCGCTCGGCGACCTGGTCTTCGCGGAGGTGCCCGAAGCGGGCCGTCGCGTCACGGCGGGCGAGGCGTGCGCAGTCGTCGAGTCCGTGAAGGCGGCCTCGGACGTCTACAGCCCGGTCAGCGGCGAAGTCGTGGCCGCCAATGCCGACCTCGGGGGCCAGCCCGAACTCATCAACCAGGACCCCTACGGCGCGGGCTGGCTGATGCGCATACGTCCGGACGACAAGGCGCATTTCAGCACCCTGCTCGATGCGAAGGCGTACGAGGCAGCGCTGGCTGCGGAAACCCACTGACCGGACGGGTGACACCATGCCCTTCATCCCGCACACCGCGGACGACATCCGCGACATGCTGGCCGCGATCGGTGCGCCCGGCATCGACGCGCTGTTCGACGAGATCCCCGCGAACCTGCGCTCCCGCGCGCTCGACGGAATTCCTCCCGCAGCCTCCGAGATGGAGATCGGCCGGCTGATGACGGAGCGCGCCGCCCGTGACGGCCGGCGCCTCAACTTCATCGGTGCCGGTGCGTACGAGCACCACGTTCCGGCGGCGGTGTGGGCCATCGTCACGCGCGGCGAGTTCTACAGTGCGTACACGCCGTACCAGGCGGAAGCGAGCCAGGGCACGCTGCAGCTGCTGTACGAATACCAGTCGATGATGGCGAGCCTGACGGGCATGGAGGCGTCCAACGCATCGCTCTACGACGGAGCCACGGCGCTGGCCGAGGCCTGTCTCATGGCGGTGCGGGCGCACCGCAAGTCGAAGTCGGCGCGGGTGCTGCTGCCCGCGGCGCTCAATCCGACCTACCGCGACGTCGTGCACGCCGTGGCGGGAAACCAGAATCTCGCCTTCGAGCTGCTGCCGTATGACGCGAAGGGCGGTCACACCACCGTGGCCAGCCTCGAGAAGTACCGCGGGCAGGACATCACTGCGCTCGTGATCCAGCAGCCGAATTTCTTCGGCACCCTCGAGGACGTCGATGCGCTCACGGACTGGGCGCACGCGGCCGGCATGCTGGTGATCGCCGTCGTGAACCCGGTCTCGCTCGCGACCCTCAAGCCGCCCGGCCAGTGGGGCACGAAGGGAGTGGACATCGTTTGCGGGGAAGGCCAGCCGCTCGGCGTGCCGCTTTCCTCGGGCGGGCCGTACTTTGGCTTCATGACGACGCGCATGGAGCACATCCGGCAGATGCCCGGGCGCATCGTCGGCCGCACCGTCGACCTCGACGGCAAACCCGGGTTCACGCTGACCCTGCAGGCGCGCGAGCAACACATCCGCCGCAGCAAGGCGACGTCGAACATCTGCACCAACCAGGGCCTGCTCGTCACCGCGGCGACGATCTACATGTCGCTCGTTGGGGCTCGCGGGCTCGCGCAGGTCGCAGCCACTTCGATGGAACGCACGGCGCAGCTGGTGGCGGCGCTCACCCGCATTCCCGGCGTGCGCCTCGCATTCGACCGTCCGAGGTTCCACGAGGCGCTGCTGCTGCTCGATCGACCGGTCCGCGGCGTGCTCCAGGCGCTGGCCGATCGCGGCATCGTCGGCGGCTTCGACGCAAGCGCGGACTACCCGTCGCTCGACAACGGGCTGCTCGTGTGCGCGACCGAGACGCGCACCCTGGAAGACATCGAAGCGTATGCGCAGGCGCTCGGCGAAATCATGACCAGCGCGGCTGCGGCCTGAGCTGCACGAGGACACGGACATGCACGAAAAACTCATCTTCGAGCACTCGCAGCCCGGGCGCAGCGCCATCGCGCAGTACCCACTCGCGCCGGCATCGGCTGGCGTGCCCGAGGCGCTGCGCCGGAAGAGCCCGCCGGTGCTGCCGGAGGTCTCGGAGCTGCAGGCGGTGCGTCACTTCACGCGGCTGTCGCAGCTCAATTTCTCCATCGACACGCATTTCTACCCGCTCGGGTCGTGCACGATGAAATACAACCCGCGCGCCTGTAACCAGTATGCGATGCTCCCGGAATTCCTTGGCCGGCACCCGCTCGCGCCGGACTCGACGGGGCAGGGCGTCCTGCAGTGCCTGCACGAACTTCAGGAGATGCTGAAGGAAGTCACCGGCATGCGCGGCGTCTCGCTGACGCCGATGGCGGGTGCGCAGGGCGAGTTCGCCGGCGTCGCAATGATCCGCGCGTATCACAAGGCGCGGAAGGACCTCGCGCGCGTCGAGATCATCGTCCCGGATGCGGCGCACGGTACCAATCCCGCGACGGCCACGATGTGCGGCTGCACCGTCAAGGAAATCCCGTCGCTGCCCAATGGCGACATCGACCTCGATGCATTGCGCGCCGCCGTCGGCCCGCAGACGGCCGGCATCATGCTCACGAATCCCTCGACGCTCGGCGTATTCGAGCAGCACATCCAGCAGGTCGCGGAGATCGTGCACGAGGCGGGCGGCCTGCTGTATTACGACGGCGCCAACCTGAACGCGATCCTCGGCAAGGTGCGCCCCGGCGACATGGGTTTCGACGTCATCCACATGAACCTGCACAAGACCTTCTCGACGCCGCACGGCGGCGGCGGACCGGGCTCGGGTGCGGTCGGGGTGAGCGAGCGGCTGCTGCCGTTCATGCCGGTCCCGGTGGTTGGCCGGGACGGCGACCGGTACCGCTGGCTCGACGAGCAGGACCTGCCGCAGACGATCGGCCGCCTCTCGGCGTACATGGGCAACACCGGCGTGCTGCTGAGGGCCTACGTCTACATGCGCATGCTCGGCCGTGACGGCATGCAGCGCGTGTCGGAGTTCGCGACGCTGAATGCCAACTACCTCATGGCGCGCCTCGCTGCCGCGGGTTTCGAACTCGCGTATCCAGGGCGCCGGGCCGGCCACGAATTCATCGTGACGTTGCGCCGCGAGGCACGCGAATACGGCACCAACGCCATGGACTTCGCCAAGCGGTTGCTCGACTACGGCTTCCACGCTCCGACGACGTACTTCCCGCTGCTCGTGCCCGAGTGCCTGCTCATCGAGCCCACGGAGACCGAGTCGAAGCAGGAACTCGACGCGTTCGTGGACGCGATGACTTCGATCCGGGAAGAGGCGCAGACGGAGCCGGGCAAGCTGAAGGGCGCCCCATACACGCTGCCGGTGCGTCGGCTCGACGACGTGCGGGCCGCGAAGCAGCTCGACCTTGCCTGGAAGGCCGCGTGACGGCTCTCATCTGCGGTTCGATCGCCTTCGACACGGTGATGGTGTTCCCGGGTCGTTTCCGGGACCACATCCTGCCGGACCGGATCCACCTGTTGAACGTGTCGTTCCTGGTCCCGAGCATGCGGCGCAACTTCGGCGGTTGCGCCGGGAACATCGCATACAACCTCGGGTTGCTCGGCGGTGTCGGCGCGCCCATGGCGACGGTGGGCCACGACTTCGGCCCGTACCGGCAGTGGTTACGCGACCGTTCGATCGACCTCGCGCACGTGCGCGTCGTGGAGGATGAATTCACCGCGCAGGCCTTCATTACCACCGACCTCGACGACAACCAGATTACGGCATTTCATCCGGGCGCGATGGGCCGTGCTCACCTCAATCGAGTCCCCGGGGACGCCGGCATCACGCTCGGCCTCGTGGCGCCCGACGGGCGCGACGGCATGCTGCAGCACGCCGGGCAGTTCGCCGAGGCCGGTATCCCGCTGCTGTTCGATCCAGGACAGGGGCTGCCGATGTTCGATGGGGCGGAGTTGCGGGACTTCATCAGCAAGGCCACCTGGATCGCCGTCAACGATTACGAAGGCCAGTTGCTCGCCGAGCGCACGGGCTGGTCTCACCGTGAGATTGCGAGCCGCGTCCGCGCCTTGATCGTGACCAAGGGCGCCGAAGGCAGCGTGATCTACGCTGACGGGCGGGAGCACCTGATTCCGACCGCGCGCCCCGAGGCGCTCGTGGATCCCACGGGTTGCGGCGACGCCTATCGCGCCGGCCTGATCTACGGTCTGCAGAACGGGCTCGACTGGGAGACGACCGGCCGCATTGCGTCGTTGATGGGAGCGATCAAGATTGCCCATGCGGGCACGCAGCACCACGGACTTACGATGAACGAGTTCCGAGATCGATTCCGGGCCGCTTTCGGCCGCTCGCTGTGATGCCCATGAAGATGCCGGGATTCGCCTGGGCGGCGCTCACGAGCGCCCTGCTCCTGTCCCCCTCCCTCCGTGCCGAGACCCCGGCCTGGGACCAGACGCTATCTCGCATTGCGCCGTCCGTCGTGACGATCGAGATCGACCAGGCCCGCGCGTTCGACACGGAGTGGAACCAGTCGAGCCAGGCGACGGGATTCGTCGTCGATGCGGAACGTGGCCTCATCCTGACCAACCGGCACGTCGTGACGCCGGGTCCCGTGGTCGCGACCGCGATCTTCCAGAACCGCGAGGAGGTCGAGCTGCGTGCGATCTATCGGGATCCCGTCCACGATTTCGGCCTGTATCGCTACGATCCCTCCAAGCTGCGGTATGTGCGGCCTGCGGCCCTGCCGCTGGCTCCGGAAGGTGCGCGCGTCGGCACTGAGATTCGCGTCGTCGGCAACGATGCCGGCGAGCAGCTCTCGATCCTCGCCGGCACGCTCGCGCGCCTCGATCGGGAGGCGCCGGAGTACGGCGTCGGCAAGTACAACGATTTCAATACGTTCTACATCCAGGCAGCGTCCGGCACCTCCGGGGGCTCCTCGGGATCGCCGGTCATCGACATTCGCGGCCGGGTCGTCGCATTGAATGCGGGCGGCAGCACCGGCGCCGCCTCGAGCTTCTACCTGCCGCTGTGGCGTGTTCAGCGTGCGCTCGAGCTGGTCCGCGCGGACCGGCCGATCACGCGAGGTACGCTGCAGACCGTCTTCAAGTACACGCCCTACGACGAGCTCGTGCGGCTGGGTCTGCGTCCCGAGACGCAGGCGACGGCGCGTCGCGCGGAACCCGAACTCACCGGCATGCTCGTCGTGAGTGAAGTGCAGCCAGGGTCACCGACCGAGGGGAAGCTGCAGCCGGGTGACATCCTCGTGCGCGTCAACGGCAAGCTCGTCACGACGTTCGAGCCTCTCGCGGACGTGCTCGACTCGTCGGTCGGCCAGACGATCACCGTGCAGGTGGAGCGTGGCGGCGCGGTCCTCGAACCGCGGCTGGAGGTCGGAGACCTGCACACCATCACGCCGTCAGAGTATCTCGAGTTCGGCGATGCCGTGGTGCACACGCTCTCTTACCAGATGGCGCGCCACTTTAACGCTCCCGTGCAGGGTGTATTCGTCGCCAATCCTGGCTATGCGCTCGGCGCCGCAGGGGTGCCACGCGGCGCGGTCATTTCGAGCGTGAGTGGCAAGACCGTGCGCACGCTTGCGGACTTCGAGCTGGCCATTGCCGGCCTGGCGGATGGCGCGCGTGCGCCGCTGCGGTACGCGACGCTCGACGACCCGCAGGGGACCCAGACCAAGGTGATGCGCATGGACCGCCGCTGGTTTCCGGCGCGGCACTGCCGTCGTGACGACGCGACCGGTTATTGGCCGTGCCGGGAGCTGGCCGCGGCTCCGTCCGCTCCGGCGCTGGCACGCGCGCGCACGACGTTCGTGTCGACGGGCGAAGCGCTGGCCGACCGATTGGCGCCGTCGCTCGTGCTCGTCAATTTCGACATGCCGTTCTCGGTGGCAGGTGTCACCGAGCGCAATTATCACGGCACCGGGGTGCTCGTCGACGCCGCGGCCGGCCTGGTGGCGGTCGATCGCAATACCGTTCCCGTCGCGGTGGGCGACGTCCGTCTCACCGTCGCCGGCTCGATCGAAGTCCCGGGCCGCATCGAGTACGTGCACCCGCTGCACAACATTGCGATCGTGTCGTTCGACCCCGCGCTCCTGGACGGCACGCCGATCCGCGCTGCCAGCCTCGATGCGCGCGAACTCGCTCCCGGCGAGGCCGTGACCGTCGTCGGCCTGAGCGGCGACTCCCGGGTACGTTCCATCGCCACGTCGGTTGCATCGATCGACGACGTCAGTTTCCCGCTGTCGCGCACGCTGCAATTCCGCGAGGCGAACCTCGAGGTGGCCGACCTCGTCAACGCGCCGAGCGATTTTGATGGCGTGATACTGGGGCGCGACGGTCGAGTGAGGGCATTGTGGTCGAGCTTTGCAACCGAAACCGGACGCGACCTCGCCCAGATCAATCGCGGCATCCCAATCGACCTCGTGCAGGAGGCCGTCGAGGTCGCGCGTACGCACGCGCCCCTGTACTCGCTCGAGGCCGAGTTTGAATCCGTGTCGATTGCCGCTGCACGCAAGCTCGGCTTGCCCGACGGCTGGGTGCGGCGCATCGAGGCGCACGATGGTTCACACCGTCAGGTGCTGAGCGTCGCGCGGCTGGTTGCGGGCTCGCCGGCTTCCGTGTCGCTGCGTGCCGGCGATCTGCTGCTGGCCGTGAACGGGCAGCCCGTGAATCGCTTTCGCGAGGTGGAGAAGGCCACGCGCGCGCCGGTGGTCACGGTGACGGTGCTGCGCGACGGCCAGGAGAGGTCGTTCGAGGTCGAGACCGCGGCACTCGGCGGCCGCGACATCGACCGGTTGCTCCTGTGGGCCGGCGCGGTGCTCCATGCACCACATCGCGCGATGTCAGCGCAGCGGGCCATTCCACCGGAAGGCGTGTTCGTCGCGTATTTCTCTTACGGATCGCCCGCCACGCGGTACAAGCTGTTCGCCGGCCGCCGCATCGTCGAGGTCGACGGCCGCGCGACGCCGGATCTCGACGCGTTCATCGCCGCCGTGCGCGGTCGCGCCGACCGGTCGTCCGTGCGGCTGAAGACCATCACCTGGAATGGGTCGGTCGAGGTCATCACGCTGAAGCTGGACGTGCACTACTGGCCGACCTACGAGCTGCGGCGGCTGCCGACCGGTTGGGAGCGCAGCTCGATCGAGTGACTCGGCTGTGTTGTTGCACCAGAGCAACGTGGCGCGACGCAGCAGGAGTCATGCTTTGAACGGACCTCCCGGGGCATCTTCATGCACTTTCCCGGAGCATTCAGTCCGCTGATTCCGCGTTCTCCCCGACAAATGTTGGATCGCCGCGATGCCTTGGGTAGTATCGAGCGGACCATCAGCAGACACGGGGTGTCGGCAGCGGCAACGTGGCTGTCGCGTAAACGCGACGAATGCCGCCTGTGCGCCGACGCGCGAATCCGGTCGACTAGAACAAATGGCGAGGTCAGCACGAATGTCCCGTCATTCACGATCGCCACTCCTTGGCCTCGCGGTTGCGTCCGCGCTTGGCCAGGTTTCGACCTCGGCGTCCGCGCAGGCGCTCGAGGAAATCATCGTCACCGCTCGCAAGACCGAGGAAACCCTCCAGGACGCCCCCGTCGCGGTCTCCGCGTTCACGGCCAAGGCCATCGAGGAACAGGGCCTCACGACGATCGACGACATCGCCAAGTACACGCCGGGACTGTCGTTCTCGCAGGCGTTCGGCCGCACGACGGATCGACCCGTGATCCGCGGCCAGTCGAACGTGCTGGCCGGCGTGCAATTCGGCGTCGAGTCGGGCGCGGCCTACTTCATCGACGGCGTCTATTTTCCCGGCGACCTCCAGGGCATCGACATCAATTCCGTCGAGCGCCTCGAAGTCATCAAGGGTCCGCAGAGCGCGCTCTACGGCCGCAATACCTACGCCGGTGCGATCAATTTCATCTCGCGCCCGCCCAGCGAGGATCTCGAAGCCACCGTCAAGGCGGCGGTCGCCGACTTCGGCGAGCAGGATTACTCGTTCTCCCTCGGCAGCAGTTTCATGAACGACCGGTTCGGTGCGCGGATCTATGCGCGCGCCTACGATTACGACGGCAAATACAAGAACACCCTGACGGGCATGAAGGTCGGTTCCGAGTCCACGGACTCGGTCGGTCTCTCGCTCAGCTTCAAGCCGATCGACGACCTGGCGATCCTCGCGAACGGCTTCTACCGCAAGGACGAGGACGGTCCACTGGCGCTTTTCCTGCAGGGAGCGTCCGCGAACAACTGCAAGCCCGGATACCGCTCCCAGTTTTATCGCGATCCGCCGGGGGCCGCGACCCGCGGCACGAACCCGAACCAGTATTACTGTGGCGCCATCGCGCCAGGCGTCGTGGCGCTCAACACCGACCCTATCGCTGCAACCGGCGGCCGTGACGGCACTGCTTTCGACGGCGTGGAGACCGAGGAGTACTTCGGCACCCTGCGCCTCGACTGGGACATCGGCGGATCGGGCTGGGTCGTGACCTCGCTGTCGGGTTACCGTGACTACGAGAACCTCTTCGGCACCGACAGCGACCACTCGGATGCCTTCGTCCTCACGCCCAACTTCAACCCGGAAATCAACAATTTCGCGACTCCCGCGATCGGCGCGCCCAACGAGAAGGAACCGCTGTTCGCCAACACCAACCGCAACGACATTCGCAGCACATCGACCGAGCTGCGGCTTGCGACCCCGCAGGACCAGCGCGTGCGCGGACTGGTCGGCTACTACTACTATGATTATGAAGACGACGGCAGCGACCTGACGTTCGCAAGCCCGCGCAATGGCATCGCAGACTATACCGAGACGGTGAAGGACGAAGCATTCTTCGGCCTCGTCTCCTTCGACGTCACCGACCGCGTGACCATCACGGGTGAGGTGCGGTACGCGGAGGAGACCAAGGAGCGCCAGGAATACTGCTCGACGGCCGCGTCCACGGGCGATTACAACCCCTGGACCAATACGTGCACCAACGTCGGCTTCACGGTTCCTCCGACGAGTCCGAATTACTACAGCCGGCCGCTCGGCACGGTGC
>Ga0079037_100002446_pt1 | contig 10234 bp, 10 predicted proteins | sample Mud3Dept4metaG_FD_71479 | JGI IMG/M metagenome (GOLD analysis project Ga0079037, IMG submission 71479) | Freshwater wetland microbial communities from Ohio, USA, analyzing the effect of biotic and abiotic controls - Mud 3 Core 4 Depth 4 metaG | ecosystem: Environmental > Aquatic > Freshwater >... | reverse complement strand
TTTTTCATGTTCATATGAATTGACCGAATCGATTCTTTCTGCTTGTCGTCAAGACCGAGGGACATGAGTTTCTCCATCATGGGACTCCCTTCCCCCTGGCAGCAGCAGTCCATCATCCCCTTCTGAGGGACTCTTCCCGGACCCATACCGTTGCTTTTCTTCTTCCCCTGCATTGCGGCGCAAGCATTCACCGCAATACCTGCTGCCAACATCAGCGCAACTGCGACCAACAATACCTTTTTTCATGGCGTCTCCTTTTTCTCTGACATTCTTGACTCTTTCGGGATTGGTAGCAGACATATAGGATTGAGAAACAAGCGGATTAAAGCAAACCCCTTCGGAAATCTTAGCTCCGCGACCGAGGCTGAAGGATCAGGCGCGGTGACTGTTCGAAGTCCGGAAGAAAAAATAATGATGATTCCCTGCCGGACAAGTTTTCACCGGCGCCCCTGAATCCGACCGAGCGGAGCGTGAAAAGATTTCCGCGGGGCGCCCTTCTTTGCGCCGGCTTTCTTAGGCGATAAGAAAGCGGCCGGGGTATGGGGCAGAGCCCCAAGAACAAAGGACCATTCTCTCTTCATAACAAGTGTCACTACAAAACCCCAAAGAGTCACATTCTTAATATATAGACCGCACTCTGCCGGTTCGCCGGTCAAAGATCACCTTATCTGCCGGTTTCCCGTTCCTGAAGATCTCTGCCTCGATAAACCTGCCCTTATGGTGAACGAGGCCGAGCTCATACCCCCGGGCCTCATAGTATTTTCTCAACGCATGCACGGCTTCAGGAGGCGGGATCGGTTCCCTGACTGTGCCGTAGATAGTACACTCCCTGCAGTGATCTCCGTAAGGAGTCACCGGCCTTTCGTCTGCCATTGCGACAGAAGCTGCAGACAGAATGAGGGCTGTCAAAATAACCGCTTTGTCTATAGGGGCTAATACTCTCATCTCAGTTATTTATGGTATGACGGAGTCGTGAAGAAATTATGAAGGCATATAATAATTTCATGCCGGTTCCAGTCCTGTTATTTCCACGAGCTTACGTTTAGAGGTATGCCCCCTGATGATCTTTATCTGAGACTTTTTTATGCGGAGTTCCTCGGCGATCACCTCGATCAGTTGCTCGTTCGCAGCGTCGTCCACCGGAGGGGCCGTAAGCTTCACCTTTACGATATGACTATCCATGATCCCGGCAATGCACTTCTTTGAGGAACGGGGTTCCACCTTTATTTCAAGGGCAATGCCGTTCTTTGTTCTTTTGTGTGGAAGGGTAATCATGCGTATCAATGGTTGGCCGGGAGCCATATCCTGAATGTCGTTCCCTTCCCTTCAGCGCTTTCTACTTCGATGCTGCCACCCATGACATCGAGCAGTTCCTTTACGATAGCCAGCCCCAGCCCTATGCCATATTCCTTATCTCCCCGGTAGAATCTCCTGAAGATAAGTTCCTTCTTGTCTTCGGGAATCCCGATGCCGGTGTCCGTGACCTCGATGAAGAACATTTTTTTCCGGCTGCCGCAGTCAAGGCTTATTCTTCCCTTTTCCGTGTATTTTATGGCATTGGAAAGGACGTTCTGCAGGATCAGCTCGAGCTTTTCCGGGTCCGTGATAACGAGGAGGCCCCTCTCCCGGACAGCAGATATCTGCAGCCCCTTAGCTACGGCAAGCGGCTGCATGGCTGACGCCATCCTCGATATGAATTCAGGGAGATCGATCTCCGTATAGTCTTTTTTTGAAAAAAAGCTTGCCTCTGCCTTGGTGATGTCCTCAATGCCTTCCACAAGACGGATGAGCTTTTCCACCTCGATCCGTATGTTTTCAAGTCCCTGCGCCTGGTCAGTGACCACTCCGTCGATCATTGCCTCGGTATGTGCCTTCATGACAGCAAGGGGGGTGCGCAATTCATGGGCAATATTCGAGGTGAGGCGTTTTCGAAGGGAGTCCTCTCTCTGGAGTGCCTCTGCCATAAAGTTGAAGCTCTCCGCAAGACGGCCGATCTCATCCCGTTCAGTGGTTGGGACCCTGACCGAAAGGTCGCCGTTTGCCATTGCTTCGACCGCCTCTTTCATCTTCCTGAGGGGGCGTGCGAAGAAGAGGGTGAAGAAGACCGCAAGCAGAAGAGCCCCGCTGCCGGCGATGGCAGAAGAGATGATCAGAAAATATTTCCCCCGCTGCCTGAAGACAGCTGCTTTGTTGTCCACTTCAGGCCTGCTCAGCTGCCTTGCGAGCAGGGTGCCGATTTCCCTCCCGCCTTCGTAGAGCGGATAGACCTCGAATTCACCGGTCGCTGACGAGATATCTGCAATGGCGGTCATGCGCCGTTTCATGGAAGGCGAAAGCATATCCATCACCATGGCAGAGTTGATCACCTCCTTCTTCTCCATGTCCATGACCTTGATGTCAAAGCCGAGCATGATTGCCCAGTGGACCGCCTCATGCAGCGGCATATGGTCCCATTTTCCGTCAGCGTAGCTGCCTTCGACCGCTGCCATGATCCAGTAGAGTTTATCCTGATTGGTGCCGTTGACATAGTCCTCGAAATCCCGGCTCATGAAATGTTCATTGATAAGATGTGTTGTGAAGACCAGAAGGGTTATTGCGATAAAGGCAAGAAAAAGCTTATTCCTCATCAGGTGTCCCGATGAACTTGTATCCTACACCATACACCGTCTGAATGAACTCCGGGGACTTTGAGTCCTTCTCGATCTTGTGGCGCAGGTTTTTCACATGCGCGTCAATAGTCCTGTCATATCCTTCAAAGTCGTATCCCTGCACGATGTTCACGATCTGGTTGCGTGAAAGTATCCTTCCGTGGTTTTCAGCAAGGGCCGTGAGTATCTTGAATTCCGTAAGGGTCAGCTGGAGGTGCGCGCCTTCTTTCATTACTTCATGCCGCTCCAGGTCCATCCTGAGACTGCCCCTGTTATAGCTCAGGATCTTCTTTCGTGTCTTGCCGGCCCTCCTGAGGTGGGCCCTGACCCGCGCCACAAGCTCCCGCGGACTGAAGGGCTTGACCATGTAATCGTCAGCGCCGATGCCAAGGCCTTTGATCCTGTCCTCTTCCCCGCTCTTTGCCGTGAGCATGATGATCGGGACCTCGGAACTTTCCCTGATGGTGCTGCAGAGTTCCTCCCCTGTCATGTCGGGCAGCATGAGATCAAGGACGATGATGTCCGGTCCTTCCCTGAAGAGCGTGAGGGCTTCCTTGCCGTTCTCGGCGACCCTTACCCTGAAGCCTTCTTTTTCAAGATAGGCCCTGACGATGTCCGAGATCTTCTTTTCGTCCTCAACGACCAGGACGGAATCTTTTCTGCCGATATCCATAGTAGGCATCTCCCAGGAATAAGGTCAGGGCAGTAAGCACTATCCCTGCTAATACATCTACCACATAATGGTATCTGAGGTAAACTGTCGAGAAGATCAGCCCTGTCACAAAGGGAAGAAACGGAAGAAACAGCCGCTTTTCGAACCTCAGGGAAAGAACGAGCACCGTAAGCGCAATACCGGTATGGCCGCTCGGGAATGCGTCCCGCTTGACGCCCTCGAGCCTGTTCAGAAGTTCCTGGATGGGCACTGTCAGAAACAGGCCGCGCAGGTCCTCATGCTGCAGGTGGTTCATGGTGAACCGGGGACCAAGCGCGGGGAAAAGCAGGTATCCGGCATATGACAGATAGAAGCAGAGCATGATCAGATAGAGCGAGTGGTCAAAAGATCTTTCGTCCTTTTTGATCAGGAGGACCGCTCCGAGGGTGATGGGAAGGAAGTAATAGCTTGAGTAGGCAAGCTGAAGCATATCGGTCAAAAGGGGTGTCATGATCTTCTCCATCATGACGGTGGGATGCGCCCCGAACAGCAAATAGTCAAGCCTGATGAGCAAAGGGTCAATGTCCTGCGGATTGACGGCGTGCACCAGATACTCAAGGCTGTCAAAGATGGAGAGGATCGATATGGTCGGAAATATCAGGTGATAGGCCCAGTGCATTACCCTTCCGTTGCCCCTGAACCCGATCAGGAGCGCCTGTGCGAGGAACAGTCCGCAGTAGAGCAGGATGAGATATGCCGCATGATCCACCACATGGCGGAAGGTGACCGTAATGACCGTAAGGAGTGCGAGAAAGAAGAAATTCAGGGCATCAGCAGGTCTGAGCTGCAGGAGGACCTTCAGCATCACAGTTTCCTGAGAATCCGGATGAGCGCCTTTTCTTTCTTTGAAGGCTGTCGCGGGTTGCCTTTTTTCCGCATGTCCCCTTCTTCATTGTGGGAGCTCTCGGAAACCTCCCCCCTGTTCATATCGTCCTGCCCGAGACGCTGCCGGAAATCGTCAGATGATACCGGCACTGAGCCTTCCGTCCAGGCATGAGCTGCGATTGCACGGTCCGAGGTTATGACTATCCACTCTTTTCTCTCCTGCGAGATGATCTTCCTGATCACGTCATCTGCCCTGTCCCCGAGCCGTGAATAGATGACGCGAATGCCGCCTGTCACTGCGTGTTCTTCCCGATGGCTGCCGGTCTTCCAGCCATCGAACACAACAGTAATGTCATGCCCTTTCAGTTTTTTGTAGGCAATGAGCTGTTGTATGAGTTCCTCCCGCTTATTGCGAAGATCGCGGTGCTGTATGCCGATAAGGTTGTAGCCGTCTATAATGAGAGAAGAAATAGCTGCTCCTCCGCATAAAAGAGATGGTGCTATTATAGCATTGCTGTCTCCACGGAGACCTGAGAAGGACAGTGCAGGAAGGATTTCATTGCTGCAATAAAGTTGTTTGATGGTATAATCCATCAACATTTTGACGAGGATAAGGGGTGGCGCGACAACAGTACAAAAAAATAATGATCTTCCGTGCAGGTGCTGCCGCATGACATTGAATCCCATGAATCTTGCGGGGGGTGCAATATCCCTGCTCCTGGCGATGGCGGTCCTTGCCCTGTTCCTGCACAGAAACCAGCGCCTGCTGAATACGCTGGGCTTTATCGCGGCGGCTGCCGCTTCGCTGGCCGCAACTGCGGCGGGTGTCTGGGTGGTAGGAGGCAATGGTACCAGCAGGGCGGTCATGTCCATTGGCCTTCCCGATCTGCCGTTTCATCTCAGGCTCGATCCCCTCGCAGGCTTTTTTATGACCGTCGTGGGATTGCTCGCATTCATCGTATCCATCTATTCCATAGGCTATGTCAAAGGGATCATGAGACAGCGGCCGATAACCCGCCTGGTCATTTTCTACGCACTGTTCCTTGCCGGTATGTTCATGGTCATCATTGCCGATGACGCGCTTTTCTTCCTCGTATCCTGGGAGATCATGGCGGCGGCCTCCTATTTCCTTGTGCTGTTTGAGGATGAACGCGTCGAGAACAGGAGGGCCGCGTATCTCTACATAGTTGTTGCTCATGTCGGCGCCATAGCAATCCTTCTGTCTTTTGGCGTTATGTCAGGCCTTGCAACGGGGTTTGAGGGGTTCCATGGTTTCACATTCGATGCCATGCGGCAGGCGCAGTTCCCTGCTGCATGGGCAACCGCGGCCTTTCTGCTCGCATTGTTCGGGTTTGGTGCAAAGGCCGGAGTTATCCCCCTGCACGTATGGCTGCCCGAGGCGCATCCTGTCGCCCCATCGAACGTATCTGCCCTGATGAGCGGTGTGATGCTGAAGACCGCGATATACGGCATGGTGAGGGTGACCTTCGATCTTATCCGGGTCTTTCCCTGGTGGTGGGGAACGATTGTCCTGGTGCTCGGCCTGATCTCAGCTGTCATGGGTGTCTTGTACGCCCTGATGCAGCATGACCTCAAGAGGCTCCTGGCGTATCATTCAGTCGAAAATATAGGGATTATCCTGATCGGCATCGGACTGGCCATGATCTTCCGTTCCTTCGACTTTCCGCTGCTCGCCGCCCTTGCCCTGACCGCGGGACTGTACCACACCCTGAATCATGCCATATTCAAAGGGCTCCTTTTCATGGGCGCGGGCTCCGTGCTTCACGCGACCCACGAGAGAAACATGGATGAAATGGGAGGCCTCATACATCATATGCCATGGACCGCGGCGCTCTTTCTTGTCGGGTGTATCGCGATATCAGGGCTTCCCCCGTTTAACGGCTTTGTCTCAGAGTGGCTCACGTTTCAGGCATTCCTTCTCTCCCCTTCTCTGCCGAGTCCGCTGATGAAGCTTCTTATCCCGATGGGAGCCGCACTCCTTGCCCTTACCGCAGCCCTGGCAGCTGCCTGTTTTGTGAAGGCCTTCGGCGTAACGTTCCTTGGGCACTGGCGCGGTCACAATAACCCTCATATCCATGAAGCGGACTGGTGTATGATGCTTGGCATGATCATGGCCGCTGCCCTCTGCCTCGTTTTCGGCATCCTGCCCACGCTCGTGATCGACTGGATGGACAATGTGCCTGAGCAACTCGTGGGCACACGGATGGGGACCACTGCAGGGGCCTTCGGATGGATGTGGCTGACCCCTGTTGCGCGTGAGCGTGCCTCGTATTCAGGGCCGCTCGTATTCCTTGTGACGCTGTCCGTCATTGTCATAGCATATCTTCTCCTGCATGTCAGGGCCGGCTCCATTAAGCGGGTGCCGCTCTGGGACTGCGGATTCGAGAAGGTGACAGCGAGGATGCAGTACACCTCCGCTGCCTTTTCCATGCCCATACGGCGGATATTCGGCTTTCTCTTCAGCATTCGTGAACAGGTGAAGCTGAACCCTGCGGCGGCACATCGGACAGTTCCGGGCAGGATGCAGTATACGCTCCGCATACGGGACCGTTTCTGGGGATGGCTGTATCGGCCGATTATTGATATCAGTTTCTGGATGTCCCGCAGGGTCGGAAGGCTCCAGCAGGGCCGCATACAGGCGTATCTGATATATTCCTTTGTAACCATCATCGTCCTGCTGATATTTATGAGATGAATTTTTATCCTTTTATATCAGAGATACTGCAGATAGGCATTGTTCTCAGCATTGCACCGGCATTTGCCGGGTGGGTGAGGATGGTAAAATGCTGGTTCCAGGGAAGGACCTCCCCCAGCCTGTTTCAGCCCTACCGGGACATCAGGAAACTCTTCGCCAAGGATGTAGTCCTGGCAGAAAACGCATCCTGGATATTCCGCTTTACGCCGTACCTTGTATTTGGTACGACCGTTCTCGCGGGCGGGATCATTCCGATGCTTACGACCGATCTTCCGCTCTCGGCTGCGGCTGACGTCATCGTGCTTGTCGCCCTTTTTGCCATAGCCCGTTTCTTTACTGCCCTGGCGGGAATGGACATCGGCACGGCATTCGGCGGCATGGGCTCAAGCAGGGAGATGACCATAGCCTCTTTGGCGGAACCTGCCATGCTTATGGCCATATTCACCATATCCCTGGCAGCCAGGTCAACGTCCCTGTCCCAGATCGTGCAGGTGATGTACAGCGGCCAGTCTGTACTGAGGCCGTCAATCGCCTTTGCATTCCTTGCCTTTGTGCTGATCAGCCTCGCGGAGACCGGCAGGATACCGGTTGACAACCCTGCAACGCACCTGGAACTCACCATGATCCATGAGGCAATGATCCTTGAGTATTCCGGGAGGCACCTCGCGCTTATTGAATGGGCAGGCATGATGAAGCTTACCCTGTTTATGGCGCTGGGAGCCGTATTGTTTTTCCCCTGGGGCATAGATGTGTCAGGCAGCGCATCAGGAGGTGTTTTCGCATTCTTTTTCCTGCTGCTGAAGCTTGCTGCATCAGGGGTGATTCTTGTGCTGATAGAGACCGGCCTTGCAAAGATGAGGCTTTTCCGCCTTACCGAATTTTTGGGATCGGCATTCCTGATGGCAACATTGGGAATGCTGTCATTTTTTATTCTGGAGTGACATGAACCTGCATATTGCGGCACAGATAAACAGCTTTCTCGCAGCCCTGGTGCTTCTTACCGCGTTCGGTATGCTGACGCAGAAGCGGATATACGGGCTTATTCACCTGTTTGCCTGGCAGGGGCTGTTCCTCTCATTGAATACCGCAGTCGTCGGCTTTGTGGCGGGCAAGCACCATCTCTATATATCGTCCGTGCTTACCCTTTCCCTGAAGGTTGTCCTTCTGCCCTATATTCTCCATGTGCTGATCAACCGCCTCAGAATCCGCAAGGAGGTCGAGACTGTCGTCAACATCCCCATGACCATGATGATCGGCATAGCGCTTGTCATATTCTCCTATCACCTTACGGCACCCATCAGGGAACTCTCCACGCTCATTACACGGTCAACTCTTGCGATCGCTCTTGCAACGGTCATGATCGGCCTTCTCATGATGATCACCCGAAGACACGCCGTTACCCAGATCATAGGGTTCCTGGCGCTTGAGAACGGCCTCTTTTTTGCCGCCACGAGCGCGACCTACGGCATGCCTCTTGTTGTTGAGCTGGGGGTTGCCCTCGATGTGCTCATTGCCGCGTTCATCTTCGGCATATTCTTCTTTCATATCCATACCGCGTTTGACAGTCTCGACGTGGAACAGATGGCAAAATTGAAGGAGAGTGACTGACAGTGACCAGCAGTATGATGCTCCTGATTCTTCTCGGTGTGCCGTTCTGCGCAGCTGCCGTGCTTGCTTTTGTGGGGGACCGGAAGTTCGCAGCGGAGATAAACATCCTGGGTTCCGCCACCACCTTTGCCGCCGGCGTTGGGCTCGCAGTCGAGGTATATATGCAGGGCCCCATGCTCGCCGGCGGAAAGTTCTTCTTTGTCGACGCCTTCAATGTGTACCTTTCCGTGCTGACGGCATTCGTGTCAATGACCACGGCCATCTTCAGCAGGAGGTATATGCGCAGGGAGCGTGAGCATGGACGTGTCGGGCATGTGGGCATGAGGTTTTACCACGCAATGTTCCAGCTCTTTATCTTTGCGATGTTTCTCTGCCTGCTGACCAATAATGTCGGCGTGCTCTGGATAGCGATGGAGCTGGCGACGCTCTCTACCGTCCTGCTGGTCTCCCTGTACCGCACACCGACAGCCATCGAAGCGGCCTGGAAATATTTTATTCTCTGCGGCGTCGGCATTGCGCAGGCCCTCTTTGGGACCGTCCTGCTCTATTTTGCGGCGGAGAGGGTGCTGGGCGAAGGAGGCGAAGCCCTTCTCTGGACGAACCTGAGCAGGGTGAGCGGAAGCCTCGAACCCACGGTGCTGTCCCTGGCGTTTGTCTTTCTGATGGTAGGATATGGCACGAAGGTAGGACTGGTGCCGCTGCATAACTGGCTGCCGGATGCCCACAGCGAAGGTCCTACCCCCATTTCCGCAGTTCTCTCCGGCCTCCTCCTGAACATAGCGCTGTATGCGCTGGTGAGATGCAAGGTGCTGGTCGACGGATCAACCCATACGCACCACGCCGGCAATATCATGATGGGCTTCGGCCTGCTTTCGATCCTAGTCGCGGCTTTTTCGCTTCTTCGGCAGAAGGACATCAAACGCATGTTCTCCTACTCGTCCATAGAGCATATGGGTATTGCCACCTTTGCATTCGGCCTCGGGGGGCCCATAGCCACGTTCGGCGCGCTGCTCCATATGCTGGTGCACAGTCTGGCAAAATCCGCCATATTCTTCACGGTCGGCCATGCCTCACAGATGCACCGGTCACAGGATATGTCCAGGATCAAAGGGCTTTTTAAGGGTAACCCCCTTGTCGGCTGGGGCCTCATGTTCGGCGTAATGGCCATTGTGGGTATGCCGCCCTTCGGCATTTTTACCAGTGAATTCCTGATACTTACCGCCACCATGAAAGATGCGCCGTATCTTACGCCGTTCCTTCTCCTTGGTCTCGGTGTTGCATTTGCAGCACTTTTTCGGAAAGTGCAGCCTATGGTGGCGGGTGAGGTGCCGTCATACCAGAAACCGATGAAGGTGGCGCATCTGCCGGTTGTCCTGCACCTTGCGCTTGTCCTGATCATCGGTTTTTATATGCCCGACTTCCTGAATGCCTGGTTCCATACTGCTGTGGAGCTGCTGAAATGAATATGCTGAAAGAGGCGATAATCTCGGTGTTCGGTTCAGAGGCAAAGCTCGCCGAGAGTCAGCGTCCAGCTTCAGTCGCGACCTGTGTTGTCCCGAGGGACCGGTTTAGCGAGGCGGCAAAGGTGATGAAGAAGGCCTACGCCCTTCTCGTCGCAGAATGGGCAGCGGATGAGAGCGCGCTGGGCAGGGGGTACGGGGTATTTGCCTGTTACCGGTGGGGGAGTGAATACCTGATCGTAAAGACCGAGGTGCCGTCTGACGA
>Ga0079037_100002444_pt1 | contig 10235 bp, 8 predicted proteins | sample Mud3Dept4metaG_FD_71479 | JGI IMG/M metagenome (GOLD analysis project Ga0079037, IMG submission 71479) | Freshwater wetland microbial communities from Ohio, USA, analyzing the effect of biotic and abiotic controls - Mud 3 Core 4 Depth 4 metaG | ecosystem: Environmental > Aquatic > Freshwater >... | reverse complement strand
GCGGCGGCGGTGTCGGCATGACTGAGCGGCAGGTCCGGGCGCGTGAGTAATTCCGCCAGCGGTCCCTGGGCGCGTACTTGTCCAGATTCCAAAACCACTAAGTAGTCGGCCAGTCGCGTCACTTCTTCCAGGGCATGACTGACATAAATCATCGGCACTGCCAGTTCGCGGTGCAGCCGTTCGAAGTAGGGCAGGATCGCACGTTTGGAGGCATGATCCAATGCGGCGAGGGGTTCATCGAGCAGCAACAGATCGGGGCTGGTGAGCAGTGCGCGACCCATCGCGACGCGCTGTGCCTCACCGCCGGAGAGTTGTTCGACGCGCCGCTTCAGTAACGGCGCGAGGGCGAGCCAGTCGATGACTTGATCGTAGGCGATGCGCCGTTGCCCGGCAGGTGTTCTGTTCCAGCCGTAGCGCAGATTGCCTTGCACATCGAGATGCGCAAACAGCGCCGCATCCTGGAAGACATAGCCAACTCGACGCCGGTGTGTGGGCAAGTCAACGCCGGCCTGCGTGTCCAGCCAGCGGTTACCGTTGATCTGGATTTTCCCCTGCGCGCGCTCCAATCCACTCAACGCCCGCAACAGACTGGTCTTGCCGCTGCCGGAGTGGCCGAACAATCCGGTCACACCGCGTCCGGGTAAGCTGAGATCGACGCCGAGCGCGAAGGCGCCGCGTTGCAGCGTCAAGCGGATATCCAGTGTGTTGAGCGGCTGATTCATTTGCCGACCTGGGCATGCTGCCCGCCGCGCAGGGCATACAGAATCAACAACGCGACGAAAGCGAAACCCAGCAACAGCGCCGACCACAGATGCGCGGTCGAATACTGCAAGGCTTCGACCTGATCATAAATGGTGATCGACAACACCTGCGTGACACCGGGGATATTGCCGCCGATCATCAGCACCACACCGAACTCGCCGACAGTGTGGGCGAAGCCCAAGGTGATCGCGGCGAGAAACCCGCTCTTGGCCTGCGGCAGCACAATACTCAAAAACCGGTCGCGCCGATTCGCGCCGAGTGTCGCGGCCGCTTCCAGGGTGCGCGCGGCAATCCCCGAGAAAGCGTTTTGCAGCGGCTGCACCACGAACGGCAGTGAATAAATCACTGAGCCAATTACCAGTCCGGTGAAACTGAACGCGAGTGTCGGACCACCCAACGACTGCACGAATGAACCGACCGGTCCCTGCGGGCTCAACGCGATGAGCAGATAAAATCCCAACACCGTTGGCGGCAACACCAAGGGCAAGGCGACCAAGGCTTCGACTACCGCACGCAAGCGGCAGCGTGTACGCGCTAACCACCACGCCAACGGCGTGCCGAGCACCAGCAATACCAGTGTCGTTACGGCGGCGAGGCGCAGGGTCAGCCAGAGTGGGCCGGTATCGGGGAAGGTCATGCGGGGGAGTATATAGAAATTCGCGGTGGCCCCCGAGGGTGGGCCCCGAGTGTGGTGAGGGTGCCGTATGTCCGCGCTGTCAGCAAGCAGTCACGGTGATGTGGAGGCCGCCGGATTGATTGCGTACCGTATTATGCCAATGCTGGATTCGGCAGGCGGTGTTTACGTACCTTGAGGTGGACTACGATCGTGCCTGCCCACACAGCGCTACTGGCCATCTCAGTCCAATAGACTTCGAGTCTGCGGTTGCAAGAAAGTTCGCGGTTAACGGCAATAGAATTGCGGTAGATCAATTGTGCGCTCTCGCTCTGTTGTGACAGGGTTTTACGAGGGCGCGAATCTGGTACCCTTCTACTTGAGTCGAATGCGTGTGGTTCACCCGGTGACTTCGACGTGGCAGTTAATGAGGAAAAATACTCCCGCACTTTGACCCAATCACTTGTTAATCAAAATTGCGCTTCGAATTAGAAACTGCCAATCAGTCCGGACAGCGAAATCAGCCCGCTTGCCTGGGCGCAACTGATCGCCGCGCGTGAGTATCTCAAGGTCGCACCATGAAACTGCATGAACTAGTGTTTTGGCAGCCGGGTAGCTACGCACGAGCGGGCATATTGGCGACAGCAGTGGTGCTGATATTGGCTGTCAGCTACCTGGATACGCTGACCGGACTGGCTTACGACTTGCACGTGTTTTTTATCCTGCCGGTTCTGATTGCCGCCTGGTTTGTCGGAGCGCGCGCAGGCTATGGCCTCGCGCTGTTGGCTGGCGGAGCATGGTTTATCGCGGATCGCATGCTAGAGGGCGAACGGGCGAATCCCCTCCCGTTGCTATTCAATACCGGCATGCGTCTGACAATCTTCATTTTCGGTGTTTGGCTTGTGGGTGCAATACGTAGCATATTGGAGCGCGAGTCCCGCTTGGCACGCGAGGATGCGCTGACGCAGTTGCCTAATCGCCGTGAATTTTATGAGCGCGGCCGAGGCGCGTTTGCGCAGGCGCAGCGACAGGCCGCCCCCTTAACGGCGGTGTTTATCGACTTGGATAGATTCAAGGAGGTCAATGATGAACTGGGTCATGAGGGCGGCGATAAACTCCTGAAAAGTGTCGCTCAGGTGATGCGCGCACATGTGCGAGAAAGCGACATATTCGGGCGTCTGGGCGGCGATGAGTTCGCGCTGCTATTGCCGAACATGACGGCGTCGGCCGCCACGCCCTATGTCAAAAAGCTCAGGCAAAAACTGCTTTCCACGATGCGCGATCATGGCTGGCCCGTGACATTCAGTATCGGTGTCGCCTGCTATGACGTTACGCCACACGATTTCGATGCTGCGTTGGCGCAAGCCGACGCCCTCATGTACGAAGTGAAAGATGGTGGGCGTGATCGCATCTTGCAGCGTACTTTTGTGATGGAGTCATCGTGAATTAGCCGAAGGCACATGCGTGTTGATAGCGGGCTGAGAGAATATCCTGTCCAACCGATTACGCCTTGTAAATTCCGCCACGACAGCAACCATCAACCGTTGAGGTTTCAGCCGTTCAACTCCACGGCCGGGCCTCGATGCGCAGTGTGCCGCGCAAGCCGGGTTTTGCTTTCTGCTCGATGGGGATATCGAAAGCCAGCCTGGGCGCGACCGTCGCGCCACCGTCCAGCACGCGCGTTACTGCATCAACGCCTGGCTTGCCGGGGTTGATGTCCTGGCGACCATGCTTGATCCGCCAGCCGCCGAGCGCCTTCGCGTCGGGGATTGCCTCTACAAGGATCAATTCGCGCAGGATGAATCCGCCTTCGTAGTGGCGGTTCAGGAAAATGAATCCGTCCACTTCGTAGTCGGGAACCAGCACTTTTATATCAATCGCGAAGCTGACTGATTGGGAAGCCTTGACACTCTTACTCGGATCGAGAAACACCGTGAACAAATGTGGGCTCTTGCTGCGGTCGGGCAGCCGCGTGGTGCCGTCCTTGCCCGGGAACAGGTCATTATAACTGCGGAAGATGGCGGAGTTCTCGCGGACCTCGCGGCGTGTCATCTGCCACTGGCAGCCACGCACGCTGACCGCTACTTCGAACTGGTACGACGCGCGCACAGTCTTGCCTTCGTCGAATAACTTCTGCACCTCCGATGGCAGTGTGATGTCGTCGATGTCCAGAATGCCGTCCACGCGCAGCGCGCCGAACAGGAATCGCGTGAGGTTCTGGTAGCCCTCCTCGGAGTTGACGATGCCATAGTGACCCGAGTGGCTGCGGTGCACAAACGCACGCGGCGAACCCACATCCGTGCCATCCGCGCCGGGCCCGTGCGTGGTGGCGTTCTCGAGCCGCACCAGCCCGTCACTCGCATCGCCCGCCGCCCACGCCGAGATTCCGCCCGCCACGTTGTAATCACGCGGGTTGGTGCCGACGAGGTTGAAGATGCGTTCCGGTGGGAAGTTCTTCACCACCGACACATCGTCACCCTTGGGTACATCGAGGTACTCGGCCATCTTCTCGCGATTGAAATTATTGACGTCACCAAACGAGAGCCAGCCCGGTATGTTGCGCACGATGCGCATATCGATGCCGTTGTGCGGCGTGGCGTAGGTAAAGAGCTTGTCCACCGCCCCGCGCGCCGCCGCAGAACCGAGCTTCGTGTTCTGTAGAAAGGCCCGGCAGATCAGGCCGCCCATCGAATGGGCGACAAGATGCACGCGAAAATCCTTAGGCGTCATCTGATTGGCCGGATTGGCGCAGATCTTGTCGCGAAGCCGCAGGATCAGCTGGCCCAGCCCTTTCGCAAAATGCTCGATGGGCGGTGCGCCTTTGACGGTGCCGAAGTCCTGCGACGCCTCGTCGTAGTAACGGTAGATAACGATGCAACGGTACGGGATTGGGTGGTCGGCACGTTCGGCCGCCACCAGGTCATCGCCGTCCACAAAGACGTCCTCGTACTTATGGTCGCTCATCAAACGTACCAACGGCGACTCGAAAAAGAACCGCTTGACGTCGCCAGTCCACGCCACACGTGACTTGGTCGAACCGATATTGAAACCCATATAAGGATCAGCCACCGTCTCATCGATCTCACTCTGCGTGGCGGCAAAGCCACGGACGTAGATGATCGGGTGGTAGGGGTGTTGCGCGTTCGTGGTCATCTGGGTATCTCCTTATATCGGTTAGGTCTGAACGCTGCTTTGAGTACAGTGAGCCGCAAATCTATGCGTTGAGTGGATGCCTGCTGCTTTTTAGGTCCTTTGTGGATGAACTCAAAAACTATAGCTCATGCGAAGAGTGGTTCAATAAATGACCAGTGTTTCGCATGCGACTGAAATGGGCGGCGCACGACTTTTGCGCGTCCGGCCCGCACAATATGCGGGCAACTCGATTGAATTGTTATGACGCATTGCAATTGATGACTTCGCGGTCCACCACTACCGATCTGACTCTTGCAGCACTTGATATCTTTACAAGAACGTAGGGTGACGTCTCCGTCGCTGCTACATAACACCCTTCCCCAGCGATTTTCTCCGTGGCATGTATGGATAAAGTTCCGCCCTGCTCCTCTACGCTATCAACTTGGATTCCAGTCACGCCATCGGGCGAGCCGCCCGCATTCAACAGGATGACCTGATTTCGCGTGAAATCGATTGGACTTACTGGTTCGCTGCTATACCTGGAAACGACCTCGTCGAAGGCATACTGATTATAAATGAACTCGCTTTTTCGGTTCTCCAGGACTCCGTTAGCCGGAGCGATTTCGGTGCTGAGAACTTCAAAACTAATGACCGAATCTGCCTGTGAATCGGTGAGACAGCCGCTTAAAGGTATCAATAAGCTAACGAGGGTCAGTGTGTTGATGTATCTCATCCGATATACCACCCGTCATAACTACAGTTAGGGAGCCTAATGGAAATAACAAACGGAGCACGATGCAAGGCGAAGTTGCCGTCTGATCGATGAGACATGTTCCTGACGTCCGGTGTCTTCTCATGGCTGATAGCTTCGCCCCGATAGCGTCATAATTCAAGACAATGGCCGATTTCGTTCCTAGCCACTCGTCACAGTCTATGAGTGCCACGCCCTGTGCAAAGGGTTTACGGCACCTCGTACCCATCGCGCGCAATGATTTCCCGCGCGGTTGTGCTTTGAAGATAGGCCAGAAAGCTTCGCGCCGCATCGATTGTGCGGCTACTGCGCAGCAATACCGCGTCTTGTTCCAAAGAAACATGCTGTTCGCTCGGGATCAACCAATAGCGGTCCTGCGGTGCGTTGATCGCGAGCACTTGCGTCAAGGCGACGAAACCGAGTTCGGCGTTACGCGTGTGTACGAATTGAAACGTCTGGCTGATGTTCTCGCCGGTCACTAGGCGGGATTGCACGGCATCCCAGCGCTGTAACTTCTGCAATATGGCACGGGCAGCGGTTCCGTAGGGCGCGGTCTGTGGGTTGGCGATGGCGAGGTGACGGAAGTCATCGCGTTCGAGGCGTGCGCGTGGATCGCCGTTGGGTGCATACAGCACCAGCCGGCCGATGGCGTAGGTGATGGGCGGCTCGGCAAGGCCTTGCTGGTGCAGATCGGTGGGACGTTCACGGTCGGCGGACAGAAACACATCGAAGGGTGCGCCGTGTTGAATCTGCGCATAGAGTTTGCCGGTCGAACCGCTGCTGATGCGGATGCGATGCGGGTTTGTCCGTTCGAAGGCGGCGGCGATCTTTTGCAGGCTGGGCTGGAAATTGCTCGCGCAGGCGACGTTGATGTCGGCGGCGTGGGCAACTGAAAAGAAATTTGTGAAGTAGACGAGTGCGGCGATGAACAGCTGCGTGATGTGGCGGTGCTGTGAGTGAGTTGGCATGCGAACTCAGGGAACCCTGTCAGGTCAACAGCAATTCCATCAGCGCCTTCTGTGCATGCAGGCGATTCTCGGCTTCGTCCCAGACCACGCTTTGCGGGCCGTCAATGACCTCGGCGGCGACTTCCTCGCCGCGGTGGGCGGGCAGGCAGTGCATGAACAGCGCATCTTTGGCAGCCAGACGCATGAGCTTGGCATCGACCTGGAACGCGGCGAACGCCTGGGCGCGCGCGGCCTGTTCCTCTTCCTGGCCCATGCTGGCCCAGACATCGGTGACCACCAGATCGGCGCCGCGTGCGGCAGCGGCAGGATCGTTGCTGACCTCGACATGACCGGCGGCGCAGGCGATGACATCAGCCGCGGGTTCATAGCCTTTCGGTGCAGCGACATTCAGTTTGAAATCGAATTGTTTGGCGGCGCCCATATAGGAATTGCACATATTGTTGCCATCGCCGATCCACGCCACGGTCTTGCCGCGGATATCGCCGCGATGCTCGATATAGGTCTGGATGTCGGCCAATAACTGACAGGGATGGCAAAGATCGGTAAGTGCGTTGATGACCGGCACCCGCGAATGCGCGGCGAAGCGTTCGAGTTTCTCGTGCTCGTAGGTGCGAATCATGATGATATCGACCATGCGCGATAACACGCGCGCGGTGTCCTCGATCGGCTCGCCACGACCGAGCTGGGTGTCGCGTGGCGACAGGAACACCGCATCGCCGCCGAGTTGCGACATGCCGGCTTCGAACGACACCCGGGTCCGCGTCGAGGATTTTTCGAACACCATGCCGAGGACTTTGCCGCGCAGCGGCTGATACAACTCGCCGGCGTGCTGCTTGGCCTTGAGTTCGATCGCGCGCCGCATCAGCCCCTGAAGTTCTTCGGGGGACAGATCGAGCAGGGTGAGGAAATGACGTACCGGCATTGCTGCTTACTCGTGGCCGAGAAACTCGACGATCAGTTGGCTGGTTTCGGTGACGATGCGATCGGCCTGGGCATCGCTGATGATCAGCGGCGGCAACAAGCGCACGACTTTGTCGGCGGTGACGTTGATCAACAGACCGCGCGCTAATGCTTGTTTTACCAGTGCCGCACAGGGGCGATCCAGTTCCACGGCGAGCATTAAGCCAAGGCCGCGAATCTCGACCACACCGGCGGTGCCGCTCAGCTGTTGGTGAAAGCCGTTGAGCATACGCTGGCCGAGTTGCCCGGCGCGCGCGACCAGATTTTCTTTCTCTGTGGTGGCGATCACGGCCAATGCGGCGCTGCACGCCAGCGGATTGCCGCCGAAGGTGGAGCCGTGATTACCGGGCTCGAACAAGCTGGCGGCCACGCCGCGCGCGAGGCATGCACCGATGGGCATGCCGTTGCCCAGACCTTTGGCCAACACCATCACATCGGGGTTGATGTCGCTGTACTGGAAGGCGAACCAGTGGCCGGTGCGGCCCATGCCGGTCTGCACTTCATCGAGCATCAGCAACCAATTGTGCTTATCGCACAGCGCACGGATGCCGGCGAGATAATCGGCGTCGGGCACACGGATACCGCCTTCGCCTTGCACCGGTTCGACCAGCACGGCGACGACGTTGTCGCTGTTGTCGGCGACGGCGCACAGCGCATCGATATCGTTATAGGGTACGCGCACGAAACCTTTCACCAAGGGTTCGAAGCCGGCTTGCACCTTGCGATTACCGGTGGCGGACAGTGTCGCCAGTGTGCGGCCATGGAAGCTGCCTTCCATGACGACGATGGCCGGTTCCTTGATACCGCGCTTGTGACCGTGCAGGCGCGCGAGTTTGATGGCGGCCTCATTGGCCTCGCAGCCGGAATTGCAGAAGAACGCCCGCTCCATGCCCGACAGCCGCGTCAGCTGTGCGGCGAGTTCTTCCTGCAAAGGAATTTCGTAGATGTTCGAGGTGTGGATCAGGGTGCTGGCCTGTTTGCACAAGGCCGCGCTCACCGCAGGGTGCGCATGCCCGAGTCCGCACACGGCGACGCCACTCAGTGCGTCGAGATATTCCCGGCCCTCGCTATCCCACAGTCGCGCGCCTTCACCGCGTGCGAAGCGCACCGGCAGTCGGGCATAGGTGGTCATCAAGGTGCTGTCAGTCATGGTTGTCCTGGCGTTGTCCTGGCCCTTAAAAAGCAAACGGCAGCCCAGAGAGCCGCCGGAAAGGGGTCGATTCTAACGAGGCACCGGGCAGGGTGCAAATACCCGCTGGCGTGAATTTTAAATGACAAAGCCCGGCGCAGGGCCGGGCTTTGTCAGGATGCGCCGGTTTACCCGGCACGCACCTATTTGGATCGGATCAGTACGGCAGGCCGTGCATCTGACCGGTCATGCCGAGCAGCATCGGGATCGACAGCATGGTGTTGGTGCGCGAGGCCATCAGGGCGACGACCTTGGCCTTGGCGATGGCTTCCGGCGTGGACGTCACGATGCCGAGAATCTTCTTCTGGTTCGGCCAAATGAACACCCACACATTGAACAGCATGATGGTGCCCAACCATGCGCCCATACCGATGATCTTGTAACCTTCGGCAAAAGTGAAGGCGGCCACGAAGCCGGAGCCTTCCGCCGCGTGCATGGCTTCCAGGGCCAGCGCGCCGGTCAACCAGGTGGCCACCGCGGCCCAGCGGAACCACAACAGGGCGCGCGGGGCGATATACTTATTGATGGCCGCCGCACCGGGGCCGCCGCTGCTGGCCTCGGCCAGGGCCTTGCCCACACCGGGCACCTGCACGAAGTTGAAGTAGTAGAGCAGGCCGATCCAGGTAATGCCGACCAGTACATGCAACCAAACCCAGAATGCCCACGGGTTAGGCGTATTGGTCACGCCGAGCGCAAACATAATGATGATCGCCAGGACAAAACCAGCAATGATGGTGCCCGCGATGGACTTGAGTGGGTTCATGGGTCGGTCCTCCGAAAAACCGTTATAGAAGCGTTGAAAAAAGTGTGGTCCAGAAAAGTTGAGTGTTTTTCTAAGGTTCGGCAGGATAAGGCAGTCGTCAGGGCATTGCAATATGTCAATGTTGAGGATGCCGCGCAGAGTGCGGGGGTGTTTCATCGGCCTCGACATGCAGATCGTCGACGCCCCGTTTCGTGGTGGTACGCAGCGGCCGGTTGTCGCGCTGGCCGCCCCGGACTGCGTCGTTACCAACCCGACCAGCGTCGTTGCCAGCCGCGCACGCCACACGGATGTCGATGCACGGATGCCGAGCGCTGGCCGGTCTCGTAGATGCTGATGAGCAAGCTCTGGTCATCCTGCTCGGCGCGGCTACTGCGCCGGGTGCTGTGGGCAAGCATTGGTTGAATGTTCGCCGACTGCTCGGCAAGTTCACCGCCGCAATCGTCGTCGGTGAGCGTTCGATGCTGGCCACGCCCGGTGGTGGCGGTTGGCGGCGTGGACCCGCATAATGCCCAGGCAAATTACACATAGCAGGAGTGGCTACATGAATTCGGTGATACGTGCAGTGATGGTGGCGGTGTGGATCGGTCTACTGTCGGGATGCGCGGCGGCGGTGGTCGGTGGTGCGGCGGCCGGTGGCTATTATGTCGGTACGGATGAGCGCTCAGCGGGTCAGATCGCGGAGGATGCGTCCATCACTTCGACCGTGAATTCGCGCTATATCGGCGACGACCTGGTACAAGCGCGCATCATCAACGTCGATACCTACAACGGCGTCGTGACATTGTACGGTAACGTGCCCAATCAGACAGTGGTCGATCGTGCGGTAGAACTCGCGCGCACCGTGAAGAACGTGAAGCAGGTCGTGTCCAAGCTGACCGTTGGCCCGTAAGTAAAAGGGGGCGCCCGAATGGCACTTACTTAGGCGGCCCGATTATCGATGCCCCTTATCGATGCCCCTTATCGATGTAGGGTGGGTAGAGGCGCGTCGTTTGTGCCGTAACCCACCAAGCGTGCCGTTAGGCACACCTTAAAGAACGGGTTGTGTTGCTGCGCAACGCTTGGTGGGTTACGCAAACTACGCTAACCCACCCTACATT
>Ga0079037_100002443_pt1 | contig 10237 bp, 7 predicted proteins | sample Mud3Dept4metaG_FD_71479 | JGI IMG/M metagenome (GOLD analysis project Ga0079037, IMG submission 71479) | Freshwater wetland microbial communities from Ohio, USA, analyzing the effect of biotic and abiotic controls - Mud 3 Core 4 Depth 4 metaG | ecosystem: Environmental > Aquatic > Freshwater >... | reverse complement strand
CCATGCTTGACTAATGCTTCGTTTGCTATCCTGTAAAATTCTTCTTCCGGCATCCCAGATGCGGCTATCGCTTGCTTGAACGAGTTTATTCTGCCTTCTTGTATGCCCGCAACTACATCGTCAGGAAGTCCTTCCACTCTGTCTGCAATAGAACGAAGTATTCCAATATCGCTGAACTGACCACCACCTGTAACAGTTTGTATTCCCTGTCGTTCTGCTTCACGCAGTAGTTGTTCTTTACCAGTTGTACGCATAATGAAGTCAACTGCGTTTGGATTTCCCTGCATGGCAACAGTTCCAGTTTTCTCTACTTCTGTTATATTCTTCCAGCGTTCCATGCGCTCGCGCCAGTGTAATGTGTACGCTTCTATTCTTTCCTGTGGGGTAAGTCCCTTTATGCTTTCACGAAACGCAACTACCGCTTCTTTGTCTGCTCTGCGCAGGTCAGCGACTTTCATTCGCCATGGGTCAAATATTGCCCTGTATTCATCCGGCAAGAACGATGCAACCGTGTCGTCAATGGTTCTGGTAAGGCGATCTTCCAGTGCAATCATGGCGTTGTAACGCTCTGTAACCTCGGCATCCACAATATCCCATGATACTTTGCCTTCTCTCCATGCCTTTATTCGTGCACTCTTAAATTTAAAGAAATCTTCCCAGCCCGTACGCAATTCTTTAAAACTTCCCATTACTGTATCTGGTATTTTTATTCCTGCTTTTCTTGCACCAGACACAAGTCCATCAGTTGCCGCTTCAAAACGTTTCCACATTCTTCCGTAATGTTTTCCTGATCGTAGAGCTAACTTGTCCCAATACCTTGCAGCAATTTCCGGCGATGCTCCGCGTATCATTTGTCCAACATTTTCCATTTCAAGTGCATGGGCAGAATGTGCATTCCAGAACCGTTCTGTTTCGTCTGCCCATATTTTATAGAATGCATCCCACTTTTCTACTTCAACCTGCTGTTCGATGTATGCTTTCAAGTCTTTAAGAACAGTCGGCAGTTCATCTTCAATGTCAGCGTCAATGTCATCAAGGAATTTCCGTACCCACTGCCTTGTTTTGCCCGCTTTTACTGCGTCTGCAAACTCGTTATGTAATCTGGCAACGTTTTCTGGGTAGAGAATTTCTTTTACGTCAGCACCATAACGTATGCTCGCTTCGTCTAATATATTCCCAATGGATATGTTTATGTTGCTTCCGCGTAATAGTTCGTCTACATCTGCGTCAGTTCTCAGGTGTTTCAGTGCGCTTCCTAATCTCCCAACAAGTTCCGGGTGCTTGCTTTGTAATTCACTTACAACATTTGGCGGCATAAACTTATTGATAGCGTCATAACTCTTACCCTGTTTCCAGAAGTATCTGTTCATTCCGCGCTCATAACCCATAAGGAATGCACGCTGTGCCGCGCTTTGTTCTGAACGCCGTGCCAGTTTACTCATGTCAAGTTTGCCCAAGTTCACATCGTTGAGCATACCTGTAAGCTTTTCTAAATACCCTCTTTCTCCAGAAAGAACATCGGAAATTGTTCGTGATGCCTTGTCACCCAGTTCAGTTCCAAGCGGCGCGCCTATACCAAATCCCTGTGAAAAGCGTCTTGGCAAAGAACTTGCATCAGCAAGTTTTAGTGTGCCAGCGGTGACTTTGGCAAGTTCTTCGTCACTCAAAAACCCGTATTTGATTAACGCCTTAGCAATCTGTTTCTCGGAACGATAACCCATACCAGAAAAACCACGCGCTATCATCGTCATTTCGTTGTTCACGAAGTTACGCACCGCGTAACCAGGATTAAGGCGCAGGAAGAATAAAGTTTCTGCCGCCTTCAGCGCGTTGGACATATTCTCTAACATACCGCGTTCTTTTACCCCGAACTGGAGTATCGCCTGTCTTGCGGCATGATCTTCGAGTGCAACTGATAAATGTAATCTGAATAATTCTTCTGTGTACGGTTTTCCTTCTATAATTTTTACAAGAGATTCGATTTCATCAACCGTTCTTCCTGTCTTGGATGCAATAATTTGTGGATCCCCGTTCTTTACGATGTCTATTACCTTATGAAAACTCTCGCCAGCTTCATCCGCTATGGTTTGCAGTCGCAGTACGTCATCTTGAAGCAACGCGTAGTCTTTATAAATCCCTTCTGCCGCAGTTTGGAAACCGTTCATGGCGGCTTGTGCCGCTCTTCCTTCAATAGTCATAAATGCGTGCGCTATCTTATCGTCAAGCATTCCCTGCGATGCGCGCATGATAGATTCGGTGACTTGTGCTGGATTAAGTTCTGGATTATTAATTATGTAAGTCTTTGCCTTATCAGAAAGCATGGTCACAAGTTCGTGTGCGCGACTTTCAGGCGTTAATGATGCCCAAGAAAAAGGATTCCAAAGTGCCTTGTGTCTTACAACTTTATCCCAACGATTAAAATCTTTAGCAGGTTTGAACGGGTCGCCGCCGGTAATACTTAATATCAACTTGTCTAATTTTGTGAGATTATTGCCTTCTGCCAGCATATTTTCCAGTTTTGCAACTTCTGCCAGGTTGCCCACTTTATCGGCTGCTCTTATCAGGTCTGGAATATCCGCTACTTTTGTGGTAAGTATCAGTTTGCGTGCCGCTTGCATCCGTTCTACTGGTCTTACCCACGGCAAGAGGTAATTCAGCGGGTCAAGAACGATATGCCCCAACGTATCATGTAGTTGTGCGCGCAATGCTAGCGCGCCAAGATTGTTCACATACTCGTCTTTTACCTGCTGTAATGGCACACCAGACGCTATCATCTTGCGTGCCTGGACAAGTCCTTCAACACCTGGAAATACGTTATCTATGGGAACTCGAAGTCCAGTTGTGTTACCGGTAGCGTCTTTAAGCAGTTCTGGAACAGCATAGGTGTCGTAATACATAGAACCTGCGTACCAGGCAGACCTTGAATTACGCATAAATTCATCTAACTGATTGTTTTTTAACGCTTCGTTATACTGTGATACCCACCCAAGACTGCGTTCAATGCCTTCCGCTGGAATATCCAGGTAATAAAGCAGTTTACCAGCCCATGTATTGCCAAACCATTCTAATGCTTTGCCAGCAGTTGATTGCGAAAAACCTGGAAGATAGTTGTATAATTTTCTTTCAAACCCGGACAGTTTATCGTAATTAGGCAACTGTGACATGGTTTGCGCTGGACCGCGTGGAGGTGTGTAACCATATCCACCGTATTCTTTTTGAATCCAATCTGCAAAAGAATTATCTGTTTGTATTGGTTCGTTTGGGTTTACAGTTTCCAGTAATTCCCACGGAAGTGATGGCATTTAAATTCTCCAACTTATTAAACCTAAATAATTAGGTCTGTAACTGTAATTCGTCAACGGTGAATAATTAGGTTGGTACGGGAAGTTGTATCCATAAGTTCGCCCAACCCCTCTACCAATGCCTGCGCCACCTTTTGCGGCTTCTTCTTCGTTATCTCCGCCTCTATCGTATATCGACTTGAATGCACCACTTGGTGTTCTTTTTCCCCCACCTCTTAATGCCATAGTATCCCTCCGCTAACCCATAAACGATGTTGTTCTACCCTTGTGTATAGCCGTACTATATGTTGTTCTATCAAGACCAGTATTTTCAGAAATCTTATTACCATAATTATCGTATCTTGCAATCGATCTGGTATCTTTATTCGCAAAACTTCTTTCGTTAAATTCCCACCAATTCGGGTCAGCTCTCATTTTCTCGATTCTTTCAGAAGCACCCAACTCGCTAACCATATTTTCATAAAATGGTCTGTCTTTTTCAGCTGGCAAATATAAATAGTTGTCACGTTTGATATATCCAGCATTTATCAGGTCTTGATACATCTGTTGTACTGATATACCTCTACTACGCGCTAATTGTGCCAGCCGCCCGCCCCATTCTTTTAATTTAGGGTCATAAACGGCATATATAATTCTGTCTAGTTTTCGGTCTTTGCCAAATGTTATTGGTGTTCCGTAACCAGTAATTGCTTTGTATTCTGGTATCACTTCTTTTGTTGGAGGAAATCCAGGAATACCCATACGCCTCGATGTATCGTAAGGTGCAACAAATGGTTCGTATGGTTTTGGTACGCTGTAATACCCGTATTTACCAAGAGAGATTTTGTCGCTCCACAGTAAATTTTTCCAACTAATCGGCTCATACCCAAGTATGTTTCCAAATAATTGTTTAGGCGATCCAGCAATATCTTTAACTGTTCTTCCTATACCACTTAAAACTTCACCCCAATTGATATTAATTGGTGGTTCTTCTGGTACTGGTAAATTGATTACCGTGCCTGGTCGCAGTTCGTATATACTTTTGTTCGCCTGTATCAGATTTGAGGCATCAAGCCCGTATTTTCTGGCAATGGTTGCCCAGTCATCTCCGGCTCTGGTCGTGTATTTATTTGCTCTTGCCATTCTGCCCTCTCCCCCAGTTTCGCTCTTTGATACTCTTCCATATACTTTCGCAGTCTTGCCTGAGCAGCAAGTTTCATAATGTCTATGTCACGGTCTTGAATTATCATGGCATCATAACCTCCTCCTGCTGTTCAATCATGCTCTGCCCCGTTACCTGTTCCCTGTTAGTCGCTTCCGGCGGTCCCGCCATAACTGCGGGTACTCCACCCATTGCCGGGTTTGCTCCCTGCCCTTGAAGTGTTGCCGCTTGCATTTCCCGTTCCTGTGCGGCTTGCACTTCGGCTTGTTGCTGCTGTTGCATCGCCATCTGTCCCTGCTGCATGGCTTGCTGTGCCATCATTTGCATTTGCATTATGTCGGCTTGCCGTGCCAGGTTGGTTTCATGTTCAAACTGATCCTGCATCCACCTTCGTTTCTGTATCTCTAATGGGTCATCGTAGCCCATGTCTTCAAGTAACGTTTCGTCATCAACACCAAACTGTTTAAGAAGTGTTGCGGTATTAGCGCGTCTCATTTCGTCAGTAGGCAGGTTCGGGTTCAGGTGAACTTTGATTACTATCAGTTTCGGGTCTATTTCGGCTGGGTCTATTACATACGAATTCCCGTAACTGCCCTTGTCACGTTCATCCATTCCATAAACATACAGCGATTCGCCCGTGAACTGTATCCAACGCAGCATCTTTTCCAGGATTTCACCAATAGACGATTCGGTTCTGGTTCGTTCTTTGCGCAACTGTTCCATAGCGGCTTGCAGTTGCAAGTTGTACGCTGAGAACGACATTCCTGAAGGCAGTTCACCGCCGCGTATCGCCATTGGTACGGTTGCCGCGCCTATCTGTGACGCTAATCTGTCTCTGATTTCGGCTACGCCCCTGTTTATTTCGGCTATCGATAACGCTTCAATGACAGTTCCAGTTGCAGGTTTGGCTATCTTGGTCGGGTCATCGTAATCAATTTCCGGCCAGCCTGGTTGTTCTACTGGCGACAATGGTCTTACCGCAATCTTAGGAACGCCGCTTACCGCTATAACATCATCTACCAACAGCGTATCCAGAACATTCAGCGTGTGCCATGCGCCTGTTTTGACTATTCCGTAAAGCATACTGTGGTATTGGAGTGCTGGGTCGCTTTCCAGTGACGTTGCTCCCATTTTGGTAATCCATGGGTTGAACGGAAGTTCATGCTGGTCTGGGTTCATCAGCCATATTGGGTCTGATAGATCGTCTTGTTTGCAGTAGATGGCTCTGATTTCGTCATCTATGTAGTCGTAGTAGAATACTTCTTTCTTTTCTTCGTCCAGTCCTGCTAGAATTTTCTTGGCAACGTCACCAAACTCGTCAATTATGCTGTGTGCCTGCCTTCTCTGGCGCAATAATACCGATTTAGCACCATAATTTGACATTCTGACGTGAACATCCATCGGGTTATAGGTATTTATTGCGAACCTGCTGTGCCGTAATGCCCGTTCTATGCCAACTGTGCTTCTTTTGGCTTCTTGTAACGCTTTTTTCTGCCATTCCAGATCAACTACCAGCGCGGCGGTGCAGGCGTACACCAATGCGCTTTCCAGCAGGTCGTTTTCTACGGTTTCAGAGCGTAATGCGTTAGCACAGAACAATGCTGACTTCAATGCACGCTCTATTTTGTTCACAAATTCTCGGTTGGCTACATCGGCTACAAACGGCATCATTTTTACCTGAACTGGAAGGCTTGTCATGGCTTTCTGTGCGGCTCCAATGCTGTCATGCGGGTCTGTTGCGGTTACTTTGTGTTTGTTCTGGAGTTCTTCCGGTAAATCCCACTTCAAGTGACGTATGTTGTGGCATTCTTTGAAGAAGCGGTCACGCCCACCATCCGCTTCAATCATGCGCTTGTGCAGATTTACAAGGTCATCTTTTGATAGTGCCATATTTTTGTCTCCCCCACCATGTTGTTGGTGCTACATTATCTCCCCACTAAAGCCAGTTTCGCATACGGATTAGGTGATCTCTTTTTCTTGAACACTCTTTCTGCCACCGATGGCATCATTCCTTCTGCTGACAAACTTGCCATAAGCACGGCGGCTAGACAGTCGTTGTGTTCGTGGTTCGGGAACATCAGCCATTCGTTCTTGAAGTGTGTTATGAACGGCGAGGGAGCATCGGATACCCAAATTCTTGACATCTTGAACCTGGGGGCTAACCAGTTCTCTACCATACTATCTACACCACTTCGCTTTGGGAAAGACCGGACTTCAAACAACGGTGGTACTTTCCCGTAGACATCCGTAAGTAACGCTAAATCATTGTAGAACTCTTTGCCAATACCGATGCTCTCAACGCCTATTTTTTGGAGCAATTCGCCATACTGCCCCCACTTTGTCATTATCAACTCTAACGCTTCACTCTTGAACAGGTGCGCTCTGTATCCATCTACCAGCACAAGCCCGCCTCCAGGTATCGCTTTGAATATCGCCAGCGCAAAGTAGTCACGGTTCTTGTCGCGCATTTTGTCCTGTGTGGATGCGTAGTCCACCCCGAAGTAGACAGGCCAATATTCGTGTATCTGGTCTGCCGGAAACGTATGCAGCCACTCCGATTTCAGGTTTGCGCCTTTGGTTATCTCAACATCGCACAACATCTGCCGCTCAAAGGCGAACATGATTTCTTCGTCTGGTGACGATGGTTTGCTGATGTATTTCTGTGCAATACGTTTAAAGTCCCACACCTCAGGCCAGTATAATTTCCACCATTTACCAGAATAGGGTATGCGCGGATCCGGTTCCCAGTAACTTGCGCCTTCTTCTCCCTGCGATGCCGGTTTCATTACGGGCGTTCGACTGTGTATGTACCTGTCTGTGTTCGCTTTCAGGTCAGAATACAGGTCATTATATTGCCAAGGTGTGAAGTTCCAGATTTCCCAACAGTCACGCATAAGCAAATAAGTAAAATCTTCGGTATACCAGCGTTTTACGCGGTCTAGTTCCCGTGACGATGTTGTGTTTTCTATGTTGTGAATGTCGTCTACAACCGCACAACCACTAATTCTTGATCCGGTAATTGCACCAGAACCATATCCGTAACCTACCAGTGTGGGATAATTTGCCGAGCGCGAGCGTCTTATTTGCCATTCGTCTTTATCTATGTCTGTATCTACAACATAATAACCGTTCTGTGACCATCCATATTCTTTGTCTGGTCTGACGTTTGGGAATATCATTTTCCAAAGTGGGTTATTGTCTATTGTATTGGCGATAGCAAGTGTTGTTTCTTTGGCTTTTGCATCATTTAAGCGAAGTAACATATTGGTTTTATGTGGTTCTTTGCCAATACGGTAGGCAATAAAGTGTTTTGAAAACACAGTAGTCTTTCCGCTTTCTCGATGACACTCTTGAAGCAGTCCTTTGCCTTCTTTATGTGCTTTATAGGCATTTCTTATCCACCGCTTGCCTTCTTTATGCGGAGGAACGCCTTCCATAACATTGAAATAACAAGAGAACGATTCTGGCGTATCCTCCATCTGTGCTTTAGTAATAAGCAATTTGAGATAAGCGGCTTCTAACTGCTCTCTCGGTACTTCGGCGGTGGTTACCAGTTTCTTTTTAGGCATTTACCTTACAAGTTCCGTTTCATACTCGTAAACAACGTCATCCAGCAGCACTTCACCCCGTATCGTGCCTTTCATTGGCAACGGTAACTCGATTTCATCTTCTGGTTCTATGTGTTTATTCCAGAACGATTGTTTCATGCGGTTTTTGTCTATGGCTGAACTCTGTGCGCCGTACACTTTACCCTGATTGTTGCCGTCTGCGGAATACTGCCATATCTGCCAGTCGTTCCAGTCACGAGGCATCGCTGGATAAATGGCATTTGTATAGTTGGCTACCCATAATGGGTACTTATTCCAGCTCGAACTCGGTAAGATGTTGGCATCCCACCACCCTTTAGCGGTGTAAATCAACGGGTACGGAAAATCTTCGCCGGTAAGCATATTGGCGCACTCTGCTACCACAGAAGTAACCCAACGTGTGTCCTGTCCGTTGGACAGTTCACAGTCAAGTGCAACTGGAAAGTCAATGTGTTTGTTCTTTAATACACTCCAGAAGTAATCAATGTTCTGCTTTCCGGTAAGTCGCTGGTTGTTAGACGCACACGCTACTACATGGTAAACAGTAACCGGTAATCCTACTTCCATTGCGCCGTTGTAGTTACGCTCAAATTCAACATCGGTGTAATAGTTTCCAACCGTACACCTGATTGCGGCAAACTTCGCTCCGGCATCCTTGCACTTCTGCCAGTTCATTTTGCCCTGATGCTTGGATACGTCTACGCCGATGATGTAGTTTTCTGCCACCGGTGGCACGATTGAGTAAGTAAAATCATTCGCCATGTCTGTTACTCTTTATATAAACTGCGTTAAATTTAAAATTAACGTCTTTTTTGCCATAACTATTTATTTTATATTCGCCGCGCCACCATTCTGGGGGTTGTTTATCTTCCCAAACCTCAACAAGTTCAACAGAATCTACTACATCAACGCCATGTTCGTATCCAGGAACGGCAACTAATGTGTCTGGTGGATACTTGTTTAGTTCGTCTATAAGTTCTTGAACTTTCATTTATTCATCTCCCTGAAACCACGGAGGCACCAATGTAGAACTACTTGATACAATTGTTTTAGTATGTGGATTTCCGCACATGGCAACCCAGGGTGCATAAACCGCTCCACAAACAGGACATCTCCAACCTTCTAGTGGTTCATTCGCTTTACAATGACAAATATTTATACCCGAACTAACCGTTTGTTCTGGTGGATAATGCCATTTATATCCACCACATTTAGCACATATTTCTCCGCTCATTTCTTCACCCATTTATACAAGTATGTCGGATGCCCAAGTTCAAGGTACGGTCTCCTGATTGCTCTGCCTTCTTCTACTGCTTTCGCTAGCCACGAGTCACGGGCAACCTTTACTGATACTTCAACTCCCTTTTCTTTAAGCCAATTCCTGAATTCTTTTGCTGTGAATTCGCCTTCTTCTCTAGGTCTTATCGCTTCAATGTCTTTTGAAAAGTAATCTAAAGCATCACCTAACCATTGGTCAAAGTCCATATCTTCCTTTTCTCTAAACAATATTGTTTTTGAGTTATTTCGCACTTGTCTCCGTTACTAAGAATTATATATCCTCCCCATTCTGGCGGTTCAATAAATTTGGCAGATTCCCAGTCGTTTACACCTTTCCAGCATCCAGTAATTAAGTATTGTGGATGTTTTGTTTTATTTAAGTCTATATAAATTTTTTCTTGTTTTGGATAAAACTTATGAACATGGGATCGCAATATAATATTTGGCATTCTTACGCTGTTATCTCTGTGATATTGTTCTAGTCTGTATCTATCGCGATTAATAATATTCTCAAATGTCCATGGCAGTTTGCCAACACTGCATTCATGTTTTATGTCATATAAAACGCCTCCAATATCGCCATAAAACCAATTCCACAAATTTGTATTGCGCCTTTCATCTCTTATAACTTTATATTTGTCGCCAATACTTCTTACCATACTTTCTTCGAGATTGGCAGATTTTCCTACATGAGCAGGTGTCCCCTGTGTATATAAAGAATATCCAACCTCATCTAATATTGGTTTTAATATTTCTTCTCCATGTCTACTAATTTCATCCGGCAAATATGATATTAATTTAAAGTGTCTTTCTTTTGAATCGCCATCTATTGCCTCTCCGTTTACGATAAGATATGTATCCTCTTTCTTAATCTTATTCGATTCTACCTCGGACTTGAAATCGTCTTTCAACGTCATAAACCATTCATA